>JAABVA010002457.1_pt1 | contig 18414 bp, 19 predicted proteins | sample 5560331 | NCBI WGS metagenome assembly JAABVA01 (sample SAMN12812661, study PRJNA571458) | rock metagenome | isolation source: Antarctica rocks | place: Antarctica: Victoria Land, Mt New Zealand sud | collected 2016-01-07 | reverse complement strand
CTCGTCCGAGCCGGCGCCCAATTCGAGAAAGGCAAACTCGTCGAACGACCCGACGACCAGGGAGGCGAACAGCAAGTCGCATGACACACCGATCCACAGGTCTTGACTATTCCTCACTCCGCCTCCCGACAAGCAAGTAAGGAGCGGCGGACCCGCCGGTATGTGTGCCTGTCCGGGCCCGACCACGGCGGCTGCGGACGGCTCACTGTGGTCTCCGAGCCAGTGGAAGCGCTGATCAGCGACGCCGTCCTTACCCGGTTGGACTCCCGCGAGCTGGCCGACGCCCTGTGCGGGCGCAGCAACGACGACGAGGCGCTGGCGTCGTTGGGTGAGGCCCTGGCTGCTGATCAGGCACGGTTGGAGGAACTGGCCGGGCTCTATGCCAGCGGTCAGGTCACCGCACGGGAGTGGATGGCCGCCCGCAACCCCATCGAAGCCCGCATACGCGACACCCAACGCCGCCTGGCCCAGGCCACCGAGACCAGCGCCCTCGACGGCCTGCTCGGCAACGTCGCCGTCCTCCGCAGTCAATGGGACACCTTAGGCATCGACCGGCGCCACGCCATCATCCGCGCCATCCTTGACCACGCCGTCATCGGACCTGGTGCGCCCGGTGCCCGCACGCTCGACCTCACGCGCGTGCAGCCTCAGTGGCGACTGTGACGAGGCCACCCTGCCCGCCGTCGCCGCGATGCTGCGTCAGGCCCGCGCGGAAATCACCGCGTTCGCTGACTTCCCCGAGCTGCACTGGCGCAAAATCTGGTCCACCAATCCCATCGAACGCTTGAATCGTGAGGTCAAACGCCGCACCGAGGTCGTCGGGATCTTCCCCAACGCTGAAGCCCTGCACCGCCTTTCGGATTGTGTGTTGATCGAAGCCCACGACGAGTGGCAAGTATCACACCGCCGCTACCTCTCCGAAGCCTCCATGGCCCTACTCACCCCAGCCGCCCCGACCGTCCTGCAGACCCGACCCGCGGAGGAGGTACTCGACACGATCACCACCAAAACGGCATAATCACCAATAGCGCAGAGCAACACGCGATCTCAGTTACACCACTCCAGAGGACTTACCCCAGGCCGAGGGCCTCAGAGGGCAACCGTGCTCGCCTAGTGACTAAGCCTGCCGAGCTGGAATCGCTCTCACGCGGTTAATTCGTGACTCGTCGCTAGACCTCGAAACGATGTCCCGCTAGCCCACTGCTAGCCCGTGCACTCATCCGCTACTTGAAGGTCACACGAATCGACGAACCGAACGAGCAGACTGAGCGCGGCGAGCCGCTCCAGCGCCTCCTGCTCACCTATGTCCGCCGAACCGTGAGTTGCAGGGTTCCGTACTGTCATTTGGAGTCCGGCGGCGAGCTGACCCAGACCGTCGTTCATTGTCTTGACGTCTTGATCATCCGTTTTCCCTGGCCAGCGCAGGCGCGGCTTCCCCCGCTCGGGTGCCTTGTTAGAGAACGCCTGCTGCCACAGCGAGGTGTCCGACGTGTCGTTTCGGTGAGTCAGCTCCTTCATGTGCTGGGTCACCGCTTCCGCCGCGGCACGCACCGCCTGACGGACGTGACCGTCGTTCCAAAGCCGCTGCGCTGGTGCCCACACGATTGGATGAAAAACCATTGGATCGAGCGAAGGTGCAGCGAGCGCGTTTGCCCGAGCGAGGAGCGCGTCGATGCGTCCAGACGCTTGACGGCAGGCACCGAGAACGTTCGAGGCCTCCAGGACCGGCTTCGGCTGAGTGATCGACTCCCACGCAGCGAAGGGGTCGAGCACTCCGGCGCCGCTTACACCGATCCAGACGCCAGTGACGTTGCTGAGGTCCATAAGGTTGCCGGCCAGCCGGTTGAGCTCGACGGTCAGGCGTGCGACATCGGCGGCGTCAGCATCGTCCTTCCGGGAGACGGCGGGGACGATACCTCTAGCCATGCCGAACCCGGTGTTCTCGTGATGGAGGGCCAGGAACTCCACGAATCTCTGCGTGAACTCCCCCAGACGCTCGGACAGGTAGATGAGGTACTCAACGTTCTGTTTGGGGTCCACAACCACATCGTGCCAAGTGGTACCGACAAAGCACCGGACGGGACTCCTTCGTCACTGCACGATCGAGATCACCCCGCCGAGCAGCGCTGCGATGGAAAGCGTCTGAAGCGCGTAGGCACCGAGGAGCAGGTTTGTCTTGATGTTCGTGCCGGCCCGCAGGGACACGAGGGTGCGGATGTTGCTGCTTGCGACCGTGTTTCGGGCGGTGACGTCTGTCGCGGCCCACTGGTCGCCGATCATCGCTTTTAACGTGGCCTCGTCGGTGACGACGTACTTCCAGCTCACGCCAGCCAAGATCGCAATGATCGCTGCGGCGAGCAGTGACCCGACACCGCAGATCATCCAGAGTTCGGCCGCGCCTCTATTAGGGTGGTTCTGACCGTTCACGACCGCCGTAGCGGCGAGTACGAGGGTACCGAGACCGGTAGAACCCGTGATTACCGTCGCTGCGCGAGCGTTCATGCTATCGCGCCGTGCGTACTCCCGATCCAGTTCGGATTGGACGTACGCAGCGTACGTCACGCCCTGTGAGTCCACCGCCTAGCGGTATTCGATCTTGCCGGGGTCCTCATTCTTACGAATTGCCTCGAATGTGACCCAACTCGTGTCGGCCGGCGACTCCGGGGTCGACGGTGGAGGTGCAGGCTCACTCGTATGTTGCTGGTCGTCGCTCATCTGTTTCCGTTCTCCAGTTCATCCAGGCAAAGGCTACCAGCAAATTCGACAGATTCAGTAAGGCTTTCGCCGGTGCAGTATTGGCCTCGGTAAAGCGGAGCTTGGTCACTGCCCGAACCCCTTCATGTGCTCCCATGAACCGAGCGCGTCATCAACGTCCTGTTCGCTCAGGAGAAGGTACTTCCACTCGATGTCTACGTCGGGCGACGAGTTCACAGTGTTGGCCCATTTGCGTGCCGCCTTCCGCTTCTCAACGACCTCGGCCGACTCCATGTCCTTATCGGCCTTGGTCTCTACCAGCCAGCCGATCCGCTTGTCGTCGACTCCTTCGATCACGGCTAAATCAGGATTGTAACGGCGCCCTTCGGCCGTCCAGGTGATCGGCACGTCGTTGATGTGCAGGCGCGCCCAGACCACAACCTTGTCGCTGGAGTCGATCGCATTGGCCGCCTTGAATTCTGGGGCGGTGTCGAACCAGGCATGACTGTAGAGATTTTTTTCCCAACTGTTGAACGCGGTGGCCTTGTTGAAGGAGCCGTCCGCGTGCCCTGCGACGCGCGCCTTGCGAGCTTCGCGGGTCTTGGTCAATGGTTCGAGAATCACCTCGTCGTCGTAGGTCACCTGAGCCCTGCTTGCGTCGCGGAGCGCGCTCGACACCTCCGCTGCCAGTCGCTGCCCGCAGCGGTCGCCAAACGCCGACAGATAGGCACCTGCGTCCTCGCCCATGGCCGTGATTAGCCGATCCAGGATGCGATGCGCTGCGCCCACCTCCAGCGGACGGTTTTGGACACCCTTCACGCCCATCACTCGCTTCAGCAGGCCATGGCGGGACGCCGGCAATGGTATGTCGAGAGCGAGTGTGGAGACGATGTGATCTGAGGCTGTCTCGGTGCCGACCTTGACGGTCTTACCGTCGCGTGTGGCGGTGATCTTCGTGCGCCGCAGCTCGTCGGAAAAGTCTGTAGTGAGGGTACGGCCCAACCCCTCAAACCTAACGTACTTCTCGTCGTCGATGTCGTTGAGGCTGACCGACGCAGCCCTGGCGACCGACGTGACCCGCGGCACCACGATGGGCTCCCGCTCAGCGAGCGGAGCGTACTTGATCAGTTCCGCGGTCTTCTTGGCCTCCTCGGCCGCCGACTTCGTGCGGCTGTCAATGTCGACTACGCCGGGGCTCGGTTGCCCCGCACCAGGCTCGGCGGTCTTCCCGGAAAGTTCCTCGCTTCCGGGAGCAAGCCCGAAGGGAGCGATGACCGGACCTTCCGACGTAGTTGTCTTCTGCCGGACCACCTCGCGTCCGTCTGGCAAGGGTCGTACCTCTGCATACGTGCCGTAGTCGATGAACGCCTGGTTGAGGACCTCTCGTTTGGCGAGCAGCTCATTGTATTTTTCGTGGGCGAGGACTTCGACGGTGTCGAGGATCTCGACCCGCGTGTACTCACCGAACGGAAGCCTCATCCCGCGGCCGAGGGTTTGTTCTGTCATGACTTCGGACACCGAGGCACGCATCGACGCAATGACGTAGACATTCTTGACGTCCCAGCCTTCCTTCAACATTCCAACGCTGATGATGATGCGCACCGGCGAATCGGGGTGCTCGACGGCTTCCAGCTCAGCGAGGGCGTTCTCTTTGGCATCGCCAGTCAACTTTGAATGCACGAGAAGGGTCTTGTTGATCCAGGCTCCGCCGTCGAAAGACACCGAGTCGAGGACTCGCTGAAACTCTTCGGCTTCCTCGATGTTGCGGGCGATCACGAGCATGACCGGGTTCACCGTGGGCAGGTCGTGGTCGGCGCAGTACGCGGCGGCGACCTGGCCTTTGTAACGCAGCAAGGTCACCCCATCAAGCAGTTTTGTCTCGATGTCGTTGCGGTCGTCGCGGCGACCGACCATGACGGGAGTCTTCACCAGTTCGTCCGCGATCGCCGCCGCCAGTGGATAGCGGTAGGCAATCAACTTCTCGTCCACCGGAGCCGGGGTCGCTGTCATTCCGGCAACCAGTTCAGGGTTGAGGTCCTTGATGGTCTTCAAGAAGGCCGGACCCCGGTAGCAGTGGTGCTCGTCCGCCAAGATCACCAGGTCGTCCAGCTTCGACAGGTACTCGAAGAATGAGCCGCCGAGGTTCTCTTGGAACTCGTGGGTTGCCCGTCCGTCGCCCGTTTTCGACGTCAACGCCTGCACGGTGAAGATGTACAGCTTGTTGATTGTCGGGTCCTCCATCGCCTTGAATGTCTCCGGCGAGTTGAAGTTGTCGGCCGTCACCACGTACGGGCGTGACTTCATCGCAGCCGTCAAAGATTTCGCGTGTCCTGGTTTGAAGTTGTTGACCGACTTGTCGCGGATCGTCCGGCCCGGGGCGAGTAGCATGAAGTTCCTTGCGGGTGCATCGGCGCCCGCCAGGTACTCGATGAGCCCTGCCATTACATACGTCTTGCCGACACCGGTGGCCGAGTCGACGATGCACGCGAACGGCGTCGTCTGCTCATCGACGTCATAGTGCTGTGAGGTACGAAGGACGACCGACCGGACCGCTTCCCTATTCGGAGCCCGCAGATCCAACCGGTGCGCCACCTCGTCCAACAGATTGTTGTCGAACTGCAATTCACCCATCAGTCGCACTCCTCCTCAGTCCTGTTGCCGCCGCCAAATGGCGTCTTACGAGCCGACTTCCGGCGGTAGTTGTCAAGTACCGCGTCGGGGATGAGTTCCAGGCGCGACCCCGGACGAGCCACCATCAGGCAGTCCGCCGCACCGTCCTCAATCTGCGTAGCCCAGACCTCGGCGATCTCGCGCTCGGCCAGACGGTCCAGCACCGAGGCGACGGTCGCCTCACCGACCATCCCATCGACCACGACGCACCGGGTTCGACCGCGCTTAGCAGCGAAGATGCCGTCCGGGCGGTACCGAACACCGATCTGCGCACACATGGCCTCGGCCAACTCGCCGTGGGTCGCCCAGTCAGCGAGCAGGGTCATTCCGGCCACCTCTGTAAACATGGACGGCCCGATCTGAAGGTGGACGAAGCCGCCGCCGCCATGCCAGATCTGCGCGTGCTCGTCACGGGTCTTCGTGAGTCGGTCCAACTGACTCTGCGCCTGGTTAGTCACATCGACAGTCCCTATACCTCCGACCTTCTTTAGCAACGCCAACAGCGTCCTCGTCTCTTCGTCGTCGAGCGGACTATCTCCCGACTTATTCGCCGCGCGTGCGATCTTCGCGAGTTCTCTGTCCAGAGCCAAGGTGATGATCGGTTCGTCCTTGTTCTTCACGACCTTGCCGAGCACGCGACCGAACTCCTGAGCGTCCGTCGGAGAGACCAAGTCGGGAAGATCAACATTCACGGCAGCAACTCGTTGGGTCCGAGTCGTCACGCCGCCTGTGTCCTCACCACGCACAACCTTGACTAACCGTGGTTTAGCGAACGTCTCCGTCGTGTCAGCGAGAAGCTCGCTGGTAACCCAACGGCGACCCAACTTGTGGGCCACTGCCGCGGTCGTTCCCGAGCCGGCGAAGCAGTCGAGCACAATATCGCCTGGGTGGGTGGTTGCTTCGATCACCTTGCGCAAGAGCCGCTCGGGCTTTGGCGTGGCAAACGGCGTGCGCCCTGGGAAGAGCGCCTTGATCTCGGATTTCGCTTCGCGATTGTGTCCGACTTCGTCGTTGAACCAGAGGGTTCGCGTGTTCGAGCCGGTTTCAGGTTGAGGCCGCTTTCGTCCGAGGGTGCCCTTTGGCCGGATTATGTACTCAGGCCAATTGCCCTGTTCCTTCCGCTTTGCGGTGGACTCGCGAGCGTCCTCAAGTGGGACGGCCAGCCTCACTGCTGGGATTCCATTGCGGACCTCAGATGCCGGCACACCGCAAATCTGCGCCCGCAATTCGTCGTCATCCAGCAACCCGAGTTCGTACTCCGCGTACTCGGAAAGCGCCGCCACCACCGTCTCCTGCTTCGTTGCCCAGCAGCGTCCCCTCGCCGGGTACATCATTTCCCCTGTCACCGGAGACTGGATGGCGTACACCCAAGTCTGGTTTCGGTGGGCGCTGGGCGCAGTGGGGTCGCCGTCATACCAAGGGACGGGGTCGCCGTCGACAGACCCGTAGATCGCGTTGAGAGCCGCGTCTCGCTCGCCGCGGACCAGCCGCGATTTCGACGTTCTGCCGTAAACGATAAGAGTGTCGTGGTCGACGGAAAAGTTTGGGAGATCGTTCCGCGGTCCGTCCGCCTTCTGCCAGATGACGGTGCCCAGAAACTGTTGGGCGCCTAACTCCTCGTCCATCACCGATCGACAGCGGTGCAGTTCAGCGTCGTCGAGGTGGACCCAGATGACGCCCTCATCCGCAAGCAGCGGCTTGATCTGCCGGAGCCGGTCGCGCAGCATGGTGAGCCAGATCGAGTGCTCGATGTTGTCCTCGTAGTTCGTGAACGCCTGACCAGTGTTGAAGGGCGGATCAATGTAGACCAATTTCACCTTTCCCACGTACTTCTCTGCGTACACCGGGGTCTTGGCGAGGGCGTCGAGCACGTGCATCGCATCGCCGGTGATGAGCAAATTATCGGTCGTTGGGGCTGGGAGGTCGCTTGGTCGATCGGCGGGCGACGCGGACTCGACTCGTTCCACCTCGTGCAGGAGCCGTACCTCGGAAACTCTGTAGTCCGACGGGTCGACGAAGGTGTAGTCGTACTTGCCGTCGCCCGTTGACAGGAGCGCCTTCTGCTTGTCGGTCCACGTGAGTTCAAGCCGACCCTGGTGCTTCGCCATCTTCGTCCGTTCGTGCTCGTGGTTGCTGCCTGCATCGTGCCGTAGTGCCCCGACAGTCCCATACGCCGCAGTCACGCGAGACCTTCCACGGCGTCGTGTAACCCATACGGATGTCGTGAGTGGGGCGCATGACTGGCGTCCGAAACGCTTTCTCAGTCACCCGCTCGTTGGGCGTTGCGTCAAAGTTTCTGTTTAGCAATGCAATTGACAGATTCTGACGTATCCAGGTCAATCACATGGCACGGTGAGTCCGATACTTGGCTGTTGATGTCCCGCCGCCCGCTTCCTTGTCAACGGTCGGGCCGTGCAAGTGTCGGCGTGTCCGAGGAGTGCGGCGACCTGGCTGATGACGGCGTGGTCGCGGATGACGACGGGGACACCTTGGGCGGCGCAGGAAGCCTGCAGCCATTCCATGATGGCCTCGGGATCGAGCTGCGGCCTGGTCATCGTGCTGGCGCTGTCTGGTTTCGCCGCTCGGCGGCGCGGGCTTGGTGGGCGTGGTCGGCGGCTTCGATACGTTGTGCCGCCTTAGTTTCGACCCAGCCTGCTTCACCGAGGCCCCGCCACCCCTGTCCGACGTATCTCCAGGCGCCGATCTGGACGGTATCGGCGCCTCGCTCGGCGCGCCGCTTTGCTGCCTCACCACGGGTGGTGGCGTGCTGTTGTCGTTCGGCGCGTAGGGCGCCCATGGTGGTGGAGTAGTTGCGGCTACGGCTTGAGGGCCGCGAAGGGTAGCCGAAGCCTTCGACTCGTTCGCGGGTGCGCAGCTCGGCCATGTCGGGTTCACGCCCGAGTTGACGGCAGGTTCGCCGGATCTGCCGGACATGGTCACGGTGCGGATTGTTGTCACCGTGATCGGCCGCGATGCCATGCCCGGGCAAGGCTTTGGTGACGTACTTGGCCAGGTAGTTCGCGACGGCTCGGGCGGGTGTGCTGTCCTGCGGGGCGGCCGGGTCACCATTGGTGCTCTGCTCGGGTTGACTGCTGGCGATGACGGCCACGTCGAGCTGACTGCCCCACCGCACGACCGCCGGTACTGCGTCGCGGTGATCGGCCACCGGGACCTCGATACTGACCCGGCGCGCCGCGCTGTGGATGGCGGCGAGCAGCGGATTCGGGTCGTCGAACGGCGCTGGCGGGGCCTGCGGCTCAGGCTCGGTGTTGCGGGCGTCGAGCCGGAACACGGCGTGCAGGTGGATGGCGCCGCGCCGCTGGTATTCGGCGACCTTGGTGTAGGACAGGCGCACCGCGGTGTTCACCTGGCGGACGCTGATTCCGCTGAGGGCGGCCATGCGGCGGCGGATCTCCATCACAGTCCGCGCCCACAGCTTGGGTGCGAGCGCGTTGAACACCACCAGTCCCCGGTAGTCGAAGCATTGCGGGCACACCGGTGTCCCCACCACCGCTTCCTCGGGACGGTGGATGTCGACACAGTTGAGGTCCACGCCGTGCCGGCAGGTTCTTCGAACCGCGTGCTGGCAAGGCGCGCCCGGGGCGCGGATGGTGTGAACGGGCCCGAAGCTGGGCGCGGTCAACGTGACAAACACGCGGGGATGGGTGGCCACACTGCTCGGTAGCCCTTTACCGCCGCGTAGTCCGGCGGCAACGAGTTGCCAGGTGTCGGCGGCGTAGGTTCGCGAACAGGAGGGGCAGACAGTGGCTCGTCGGTTGCGACAGGGCAGCAGCAGTACCCCGTCGGGTTCCTCGCTCGTGTGGTAAGTGGTGATCATTTTGCCGGTGGTCGGGTCGACGTCGGCGATTTCTCCGCGGACTCGCACGGGGTTGGTGCAGTAGCCGACTTGTGCGGCCAACTCGCTGAACCGCTCCCATCCTGCCCAGTCGCTGGTGCGTGCCAGCAGCGCCGCCACGCTGCCCCCACTCCCTGAAGCCGTGCCCCAGTCGGTCTGGGTCGTTGCTGCCGGGGTGCCGCTGCGGTTGACGGTGCCGCTCATGATGCAGCCTGCTCGTCGGCAGCGTCGGCAGCGTCGGCAGCGTCGGCAGCGTCGGCAGCGTCGGCAGCGTCGGCAGCGTCGGCATCGTTACCGCCGCCACTGTCCTCGTCATGATTGCTCCGCGGTAGCTGTGCGGCACGCTCCGCGATGGCGGCGAGGTCAGCATCGGACAGGTGAAACCCACGGCAGCGGGTGGGGGTGGCGCCTTCGTGGAGCAGGAACCCGACGCCGCGTTGGCCGGCGTCCACGGTGGAGGCGCTGTATCCGGCGGTGGCCCAGCCTTGGCCGAGGACGGTGTCGGAGGCTTGGGGTGTGGCGCAGCGCAGCGCCCACCGCATGGAGAACAGGTCCCGGATGTGGGTGGGGATCACATCGGAGGACGGTTTCTGTGTCGCGGCGAGCACAATGATGCCCGCGGCCCGGCCGCGGGAGACGAGGTCGCGGAGATGGTTGCTGATCTCACCGTCGAGTTTGCGGTCCCCGGTGTTCACGAACAGCGCCAGCTCGTCGATGACCACCAGGTGCAGCGGCAGGCCGTCACCGCGGGTGATTTTCCGGCGACCCAACCGCAGCAGGTCGCCGTAGCGGCCGTCCATGACCGAGCGCAGCCCGGCCAGGGCCTGCGCGGCCGCGTGCGGGTCGGGGCCGACGACGGTGGCCGCGAGCCTGTTCCAGGCGGCGAGTTCGACCTGTTTGCCGTCGAACAGGTGCAGCCGCACCTCGACGTCGAGGGCCCCGGCCGCGGTGAGCAGGCCCAGGATGGTGGACTTGCCGCCGCCGGGTTCGCCGCCGAGGAGCAGGTTCTTCTCGATCAGGCTCAGTGCGATCGTCTCGCCGTGTTCATCGACCGCGACGGGCACCGGCTCCCACAGACTCATGGTCTCCGCGTTCACCGCCGGCCAGGGAAAGGGCAGGCGGGTGGCCAAGGGGTCGAGCCGATCCAGCCGGATGCGGACCCAGGCGGCGTTGCCCGGGTGGCGGGTAACGGTGACCGACCGCAGCCCGAGGGCGGCGGCGAGCCGTTCGGTGTTGCGTTCCAAGTCGTCCACGCAGGCCCCGCCGGGCAAGACCACCGTGACCAGCCACCCGGCGCGGCTCCGCACCGATCGACGCAGCCATATCCGGCGCTCCCGCAATGCGGGCACGTCGAGCTGGGCGAAAGCCCGGTGCAGATGCCGCCGTAGCCGGGCTCTCCCAAACGCAGTCCCGATGACGCGGCGCACCCGGGGTATCGCCAGGAGCACCGCGATCGCGCCCAGGGTGATCAGGCCGGCGTGCAGAGCCGCGGCGTGCCCGGCCGGTGAACACACCACGGCAGGCAGATGCCGGTCGTCGGGGCATCCCAGCAGCAGCCACGTCACCCCGGCCCACACGCTGAGCGGGACCACGACGAGCAGGACCAGCTCGGTCCGGAAGGCCCACAGCAACCCGAGGACTGCCCCGGCGATCGCCTCCCCGGCTCCCGGCTGCCGAGCGGAGCGGCCGCGGCCGCCCGGGGTGCTCACGAGCCGCTCCGCTCGGTGTCACCAGCCGCACGGGCCGGCGCCGGTCCGGACTTGGTCGTGGATGCGCTGATGCTGGCCGCGCGGAACGCGACCCCGGCGCGGTCACCCATGGCCCAGGTGGTGGCCACAAGGTCGCTGACCTGCACCGCTCCGCCGATGGCCAGGCCGTTGGGCATCCCCGCGACCTTGACGGCGATGACCTCCGGGCCGGTGGACATCAGCATGATCAGCGGCACCGCGTAGAGCGGGTGGTTCGTGGCCGCGTCCAGCTTGGGTTGGCCGGTACTGAAGTCGGTGACCGGCTCCGCGTTGCCGCCGCAGAGAACGGTCAGGCCGTGGGTGTTGATGGGAAGAATCATGATGGTGTCTCCTGTGCTGGGAGCCCGTCGTGGGCTTCTCGGTGTGCTGACAGGACCCAGCAGACCGAGCCATTTCGGGCGTTCCCACGGCATTCCGGGAGCACTTGCGGGCAGCTGGCTGGCAGACTGATGCCCACCGAATGCCCGACGTGCCCGTCACATGCCGCAAACGCCCCGAGGGAGGAACACTGGTGAGCGAGCAGGCGCCCGAGCCAAGGGAGCATCCGGTTCCCAACGCCGCGCTGGAGGCCGCCATGCGGGAACGTGGCCTCACCGTGGACAAGCTGGCCCGAGCAGCCGATGTGGACGCCTAGACGGTGTGGCGGCTCAAGAACGGTGAAACGGTCGCCCCGCAGCAGGCGAACGCCGAGGTACTGGCCAAGGCATTGCGGACCACGCCGGAGGCGCTGTGGCCGGACCGCTTCGCCCCACCGGCGCCGCGCTCACCCGACAGCCGCATCGTCACGATGTGGGACGAACGCGCCGACATCCCCAAAGCGGTCTGGAGCAAGCACTTCGCCAGCGCGCACGAGCACCTCGACGTTCTCGTCTACGGGGGAACCTTCCTGTTCGACTCGGTGCCCCGCTTCTTGCCCGCGCTGCGCGCCGCCATCAACGCCGGCGTGCAGGTCCGCGTGGCGGTCGGTGACCCGCACTCGCACGCCGTGCGCCAGCGCGGCGATGAGGAGCAGATCGGACACAGCCTCGCCAGCCGCTGCGAACTCACCCTCTCCCGTCTCACCCCGTGGCGGGAGGCCACCGGCCAGCATGTGCGGGTGCACGACACCCCGCTGTATGCGTCGCTGTTCCGGGTCGACGACACGATGATCGCCAACCACCACATCTACGGCTCACCGGCAAGCGAGAACCCTGCGTTCCTGCTCAGCCGCGCCGAGGCTCCGCACCTGTTCGACGGCTACATCACGTCCTTCGACACCATTTGGGACAACGCCAAACCTGCTTGACCAACACCTTTATGCCGGTTCCCCGGAATTCGAAGAGGAGACCAACGATGGCCCGCATCGACCATTACAATGATCCCGACGCACCGGCGGCGAACTCGGTAGTTCCCTCCACCACCGCCGTCCTCACCGACCCGGAGGGCCGGATCCTGCTCATCCGGCGCCGCGACAACGACCTGTGGGCACTACCCGGCGGTGGGATGGACCTCGGCGAATCCATTGAGGACACCGCCCGCCGCGAAGTCCGCGAGGAAACCGGTCTCGACGTCGAGGTCACCGGACTCATCGGTGTCTACACCAACCCGAACCACGTTATGGCCTACGACGACGGTGAAGTCCGCCAACAGTTCTCGCTGTGCTACACCACCCGGGTTCTCGGCGGCGACCTCGCTATCGACGAGGAAAGCACCGACATCCGCTGGGTCACCCCCGCCGAACTCGCCGACCTGCCGATGCACCCCTCCATGCGGTTGCGGATCGAACACTACCTCGACTCCGACCGCACGAGCCCCTACCTCGGCTGAGTAGCCTGCCTTACGTACGCGCCAAACGGGCTTGTATGCGGTCCGCGACGGCGCGCAGCGACGGTGTGGACCATTCGATCGCTTCATGCACCACATGCCCGTCCGGGTAGCGCCGCAAGATCTCGGCCAGCCGCTCATCAACCGTCACCGCTGTCCCGTCCGGGCCGGTCGTCAGGTCCGCGAACGTCACCGCATCGAGCAGATCCTGTGGCGGAGGGTCGAAGACCGCCAGCTCGGCACCGAGGCCGCGCCCCTTGGCTTCGAACTCGGCGCCAGTGTGATGGGCGACCAACGACACCACCAACTCGGGTGTTTGCTGTGAGCGGAGGAACCGTGCCCCATCGATCGGATGGAAACCCGTCTGCACCAACGCCGGCGCATACCCCACGTCGTGCAGCCACGCCGCGCACCGCACCGCACCGCCTCAGCGTCATCGCCCAGATTCAGCGCGCCAACCAGGTCATCCGCGGCGGCACCGACACCCTGCACGTGCGACCAGCGTGTACCCAACTCGGACAGCAACGTCTCCGACAGCCGCATCGACCACGACACCAAGTCGCCAGCAGGAACACCCACATGCCCATGATGCACCACAGCAACATCGATCAGCCGACCAATTGGGGGCGGCACCGGTGCCTCCGGGCTGGCGCCCTCCGACCCCGTCACCGCCCAAGACCAGCGTGTTCAAATTGTCTTTACTGCTTCAAGCCAGGCATCACCACGGCCAGCAATTTTATGCTTGCTGGGTGTCACCTGCAGGGGTGTGCCAGCGGACTAGGAGTTGTCGGCACGCTTGGGCTGCGGGGGACAGGTCGTGGCCGCGGTGGTATATCAGGCCGATAGCCCGGTGTATTCGGTCAGGGTGGACTGAGTGGACAATGACGGGTCGCCCCGGGGCGGCTGTGGCTGAGCGAGCGAGTAGGGCAACTCCGAGTCCGTGGCTGACCAGGTCGCGGATACGGCTTCCGCTGTTGCTCTCGAAAGGGACGCGCGGAATGAATCCTGCAGAGGCCGCTGCCTCGTTGAGGATCGTGCGCAAGCCGCCGTCGGGTGGGAGGCAGATGAATGCCTCACCGCTCAGATCAGCCAACGATAAAGTTGGGCGCCTTGCCAGGTGGTGAGCGGGGGCGGTGATAATTACCAATTCCTCGATGAACAGTGGTTGCGCGGAGAATCGCGCGGGCAGTCCTGTCGGGGTCGGGCCGAGGGCAAAGTCGAGGTTGTCGGCGTCCAGCCCGGCGAGCAGGTGCTCCCCGCGAGCTGAGCGTAGGACCAGCTCGACGCCGGGGTAGCGCGTATGGAAATCGGCAAGGGCGCCGGGCAGATCGAACGGGTCAAGGGCTTCCACTGCCCCGATCCGGACCCGGCCAAGCAGCACGCCCGCGATCTGGTTCAGATCAGCACGTCCGGCGTCTAGCTCATCCAGCACCCGCCGCGTGCGCGTGAGGAACAGTTCACCAGCCTGGGTCAGCCGGACACGGCGCGTGGTGCGCGCAAGCAGTGCAACCCCAAGCTCGGCCTCAAGCCGACGGATCTGCGCGGAGATGGCGGGTTGGGCCACGTGCAGCTGCTCGGCGGCGCGCGTGAAGCCGCCGTGGCGGACTACCGCGTCGAAGTAGGTCAGCTGGCGAAGCTCCATCGATTCAGTATGCAGCGCGATGAAACTTAGCACAAACATGTCTTGGACTTATCAGATCCATGGTGTGAGGATCAGCGTATGTCGCGTACTAGCAACACTCGGATACTCCGGCGAAGACACACCGTCTCTACCCGGGAGACGTTTCCGCTGGGCCGTTTGCTGGACAAGCCATGGCGCACAACTCACCAAGTCTCCTTCTTCACGCGGCGCTCTTCAACCGTCTACGCACTTCTTCCCGTAGAGCCGATCGCGTCAACTTACACCTTCCTCGCTAGCTCATCGTCAGCAGTTAACCGCCCGGGATGAGGAGATTGTCGTGTTTCACAAACTCAATGCATTGACGAAGCGGCTTTTCGACGACCGCGGCGCCCAGCGAGAGGCGATGTAGGTATGCGCAATTTAATACGGCGTACTGAGCATTCCGGCGGAGCCCCCGCCGCGGACTCTCCTGAGCCGGTACGCCATACGGTTACGTCGCCATCTCAGCACGGACAGCGCGTCGCGACGACGGTAACGGCTCCACCCACAGGTTCTGTACCTCACCTTTCACGGGAACCATTACTCAAGGTCGAACACGTCAAGATCGGTTACATTCTAGACGGCACACTCAGAGTCGCCGTCAAAGACGTCTCGTTTGACATACATCGCGGAGAGAAAGTCATACTCTTGGGTCCATCTGGTTGCGGTAAATCGACCCTTCTCAAGGTCATCGCTGGATTCATGGAACCCGCTTCGGGCCGTATATCGATCGTTAATCGCACGTCGTTAGCGCCCGGTCCGGACCGGGCAGTTGTATTCCAGGAATTCGATCAACTCTTTCCTTGGCGGACAATCCTTAGCAACGTCTCATATCCGCTACAGGTTAACCATCACAACCGGAAGGAGAGCATCGAAATAGCTGAGCATTACCTTGCGATGATGGGCCTGTCTCAGGCCGCGGACCAGTATCCACACCAACTGTCCGGCGGGATGAAGCAGCGTGTTGCGATTGCCCGTGCGCTCGCCTTGGACCCGCTGATGCTTCTGATGGATGAGCCGTTTGGCAGTCTAGACGCACAAACGCGGACCCGACTACAGAACGAACTCAATAACATCGCGGACCGCACCGGGGTGACGCTCTTGTTCGTCACACACAGCATTCAGGAAGCACTCCTACTCGGGCACCGAGTCCTCCTACTGACTGCCGCACCTTCAACCGTCATGGAAGATGTAGACGTAACGGACATTAATGATCCCGACTCAGAATCATTTGTCCAAATGCGTCGCCGCCTGCGGGCCGGCCTTGCAGGGGATATGGAAGAGGAGCCAAGTGATGCATTCTTCGAGTAAGGTCGAGCTGCCCTCGCAGCCTGCCGCAACGGATGCCGCCACGGCAATGACAGCTACCCAAGACGAGTTCATACCTGCGGCTAAGCCCCATCGAGCCGGTTGGTCGCGCCTTCCGGTGTGGCTTCGCCGTTCAATACTGCTCCTAGCCATCATCGCGATTTGGCAAGCGTACATCAGCTTGGCAGGCGTTAGCCGTCTGATCTTCAGCAGCCCAACCGACGTCGCCATCGCCTTCTGGAATGGCTGGTCAAGCGGCGAACTTGCGAGCGCGACCGGCACGACGTTAAAGGTTCTTGCTATCGGAATGGCCGTGGGTACACTCGTCGCGGCCGTGCTCACTACACTTGCGACTTGGACGACGTTTGGCAACGACCTGCTCAACCTGCTAACCGCCATGCTGAATCCGCTGCCCGCGATCGCGATCCTTCCACTAGCCATTCTGTGGTTTGGGTTCAGTGAAACATCTTTGATTTTCGTCATCGCCAATGCCGTCACCTGGCCGATAGCAATTAACGTCAGCACCGGTTTCCGTACCGTGAACCCCACCATTCTGCGCGTGGGTCGCAATATCGGATTGCACGGCTGGAAGATGGTGAAAGACGTCCTGATGCCTGCGGCGCTACCCCATACCATCTCGGGCCTCAAGACGGGATGGGCGTTCGGCTGGCGCACCATTATTGCTGCCGAACTTGTCTTCGGGGCGGCTGGCGGTGGTGGCGGTCTCGGCTTCTTCATTAACAACTCCCGTTACTACCTCCGGATCCCGGAAGTGTTTGCCGGACTCGTTTCTATCGCGATCATCGGTATCGGTATCGACTTAGTGTTCAACTGGATTGAGCGCCGAACCGTAGTTCGGTGGGGGATGACGTCGGCAGCATGATGAATTATTTGCGATCTGTCAGGGACCTACGGGGCGGCCGACAGACCCGATCAACGCCAGCGCTGTTTCCCGCGGGCTGTACTAAGGATTGTGGTGACATGCAATGAGTTCTACCGTACAGATAAAGCGGCGGACGTTCCTCGCCGCTGGACTACTTCTCCCTATTGCTGGTTGTGGCGGAGGCGGAGGTGGAAGTGGCTCCAGTGCGAACCTGGCTATTGCATACCAATTCGGTATCCCGTACGCGCCCTTGCTGATCATCAAACACGAGGGCTGGTTACAGCAAGATCTCAAAGGTACCCAAGTTACCTGGCAGCAATTGTCTTCGGGGTCCGATATCCGAGACGGCATGCTTTCGGGCGCCATCCAGGTTGGTTCCGGTGGCGTAGCGCCGTTCCTCATCGGGTACGACGCAGGTGTTGATTGGAAACTGCTAACCGCTCTAGAGGATAACGACCTGTGGATGATGGCGAAAGATCGAAAGTATCAATCGCTGAAAGACTTTCAACCGCGTGACAAGATTGCGCTGCCCTCGCCGGGATCAATTCAAGCGATTATTATGCAAGCTGCCGCGAAGCAGCAACTAGGCGATGCACACGCCCTTGACAAGAACATTGTGGCGCTAGACCACCCGCAAGCTCAGCAGGCAATGTTGAGCGGACAGGTAGCTGCACACTTTGCGAATCCGCCCTTCCAATACGATGAACAGACTAGTGGGGCTCACATAGTGCTGCAGAGCTATAAGGTCTTCAACGGACCCACTACTCTTGACGGCGTATTCGTACGAACCGAGTACCACGACAGTCATCCGCAAGAAATGACGGTGTTGTTTAAAGATATCAAGCGAGCAATCGAACTCATCAAATCAGACCCGGCGAAAGCTGCCGATATCCTCACGGCGGAGAGTGGCGGCAAGATATCATCGAAAGACTACCAGGGTTATCTTACTCACGACGGTCTCGAATTTACCACGACGCCACACGCATATACGAAGTTCGCGTTGTTTATGAAAGACGTAGGTGCCATCAAGAAGACACCCAATTCCTGGCAGGATTTGGTCTTCGACAACCTCAAAGGTTTGGGTGGAAGTTGACACACCCGCAGGCATAATTCGACAGCACAGCATGGGCAGGAAGGACGAGTAAGTAATGACTGGTACAGTCACCCCTAGTACGGCTAGCGGTTCTGCGATGAACGAGGTTCTCGACATAATCGACGTCGATATACACGAACGCCCCAACTCAAGCGCTGAACTTGTTCCCTACCTCGATGACAAGTTCCGACGTTATCTAGTTGAATGCAACTGGACGCCAGAGAGGCACCGACCGCACTCACAGCTCACGGTAGGAGGGGTGAACCGAGCAGACGCGATACCGTCAGATGGCACGCCTGCTGGTTCGGACCTTTCCTTGATGACGCATCAGGTATTGGACGCCTACGACGAGACCTACGCAGTACTTACTGGCTGGGTGAACTACAACGCATCCGCGATGTCGCCGGCGTGGCCTGAGTTCAAGACTGCCTTAATGTCAGCGTATAACGACTGGCAAATAGCAGCTTTCCTCGAGAAGGACAGTCGTCTCCTCGGATCGATTCACGTGAACGCCCATGATCCAGCTGGTGCGGTCCGGGAGATCGAGCGTTTGGCCGAACACCCCAGGATGGTGCAGGTCATGATCTACATGGGCGACGTTGCATTCGGCGAACCTTACTACCACCCTATCTATGAGACCGCGCAGCGCCACGGGCTGGTTGTCGCATTCCATCATGGAGCGAACTCACCTACTGCGCT
>JAABVA010002454.1_pt1 | contig 18436 bp, 16 predicted proteins | sample 5560331 | NCBI WGS metagenome assembly JAABVA01 (sample SAMN12812661, study PRJNA571458) | rock metagenome | isolation source: Antarctica rocks | place: Antarctica: Victoria Land, Mt New Zealand sud | collected 2016-01-07 | reverse complement strand
GGCGACCGATGACTACCGGAGGACACCGTGCAAGATGACCGATTCTGCGTGCTGATCGTCGAGGATAGCGCGACGATCCGCTACGCCTACAAACGCCTGCTGGAGGGCGAATACACCCTTGTTTTCGCGGAGGACCCGCTGACCGCCCTGAAGCAGATGGCGGCGGTGCGCCCCGACGTCGTGCTGCTCGACATAAACCTGAAAACCCATGCCCGCGGCGCCGCCGAGGATCAGCCGGCCAAGCGCATGGACGGGCTCAACGTGTGCGAGCTGATCAAGCGTTCGCCGTTCAAGGAGACGCCCGTCATCATGCTGACATCGAAGGACGGTTTCATCGACAAGATGCGCGGGAAGATAGCTCACGCCGACCGCTATCTCACCAAGCCGGTCGACCAGGACGTGCTGCGCTCCACCCTGCGCGAGGCGCTCTCCGAGAAGGCCGTGGCGCGGCGGCTGAGGAGCAGCCCCTACGTCGAGCGCGCCTACGCCGAGACCGCCCCCACGCCGCAGGCGATGCAGGCGACGCAGGCGCAGGCGATGCGCGAGGATGCCTAGACCGTGCAGGAGCGCGTGCCGGCCCTCATCTTCACCGTGCGCGGCCACACTTACGGCCTGCTGCAGGACGGCGGCGCGGCGTTGCTGCCGTGGCTGCAGCGATACACCACGGTGAGCCCCGTGCCGGGAGTGCCGGACTGGATGCTCGGCCTGCTCCACGTCCAGGGGTCGGTGCAGGCGATCGTCGACCTGGGCCTGTTCATGGGCTATGGCGAGGGCGGGCGCGACGCGCAGACGCGCCTCATCTTCATCGAACGCGAGGAGTTATGCGTCGGCTTGCTCGTCGACGAGGCCGCCGGCATCCGCTACCTCGACCGCTTGGGGCACGACGGCGATACGCCCGACCAACCGCTGCTGAGCGCGACGGCGACCGTGAACGGGGAGACCGTCCGCATCCTCGACGGCGCCCTCCTGATCGACACGCTGGCGGCGGCGCTGGGCGCGCGCGACGCGACAGAGAGGACGTAGATGGGCGCTATCACGGACGGCGCGCGCGCCCGGCTAACCGGGTTCGGCTACTGGTCGTTGCGCGTCAAGCTGACCCTGGCGCTCGTGCTCATGGGCGCTCTACCGACCATGCTGACCCTCTACATCGGGCGGTTGCCCGCCTGGGACGCCGCGCCGCCGGTGGTCGTCGTCGCCCTGCTGACCACGGTCCTGGCGCGCCGGCTGATGGCCCCGATCGTCGCGCTCAAAGCAACGATCGTTCGCGTGCAGGCCGGTGACCTCGCCGCGCGCGCAGGGCTGGCCCGGCACGACGAGATCGGCGAGATCGCCGCGGCCTTCGACGCCCTGACCGCGCGCGCTCAGGCCTTGATCGAGGAGCTCGAGGGACAGCGGCTCGAACTGGAGAACGACATCATCAGGCTCTTCATAGAGCTCTCCGAGGCCGCCGGCGGCGACCTGACGGTGCGGCCCACGCTCAGCGAGGGCTCGCTCGGGGCCGTGGCCGACTCGGCGGCGGTGTTGCTGCGCCGCTTCAGCGCCATCGTACACGGCATCCAGGAGACCGCGCGCGAGGTGAGCGCCGGCACAGGCCACGTGGCCTCGACGGCGCAGCAAGTCTCGCAAGAGGCGCGCGAACAGGCGACGGCCCTGGCGCGCGGCGGCGAGGCCATCGACGCTCTGGCCGGCTCCGCCTCCGACGTCAGCGCGCGCACGCAGGCGGCCATGGCCGTGGCCGGCCGCGCCCTGGAGGCCGTGCGCGGCGGCCGCGACGCCGTCGCCGGCGTGCACGAGACGATGGGCGCCTTCCGCGATACGACGCGCCGGGCCACCCGCAAGGTCAAGAGCCTCGGCGAGAGCGCGCAGCTGATGAGCCAGGCCCTGACCCTGGTGCAGCGCAACACTGAAGAGTTGCATATCGTGGCCGGCAACGCCTCGATCGAGGCTGCGCGACACGCCGACAGCGGCGGCATCTTCCGCGCCGTGGCCGACAGCATCGAGGCGCTAGCCGAGCAGTCGCAACTGGCCTTGCGCCAGATCCAGGACGTGATCGAGCGCAACAGGGGCGAGACCGTCGGTGTGATCGAGGCGATCGAGGACATGGCGGCGCGCGTCGCCGCCGGCGCCGGGGTCGTGCAGAGCGCCGGCGTGGCGTTCACCACCGTCGACGGCGTGGTGCACGAGTTGGCCGATCTAAACAAATTTATCGCCAGCGCCAGCGCCGAGCAGGCTCGCCAGGCGGCCGCATTGGTCGCGATGATGGGCACGCTCAACGGCATCTCGGTCCAGACCTCGCGCCACACCGTCGCGTCGGCGGAGGCCGCCGCGCGGCTGCGCCACCTCACCGAGCGGCTCAACGACTCGGTAGCGACATTGAAAGTAGGGTGAGCCCTCAGCGCGGGCATATCATATGTCACTAGTGATAGGGCGTGTGTCAATAGGCCCCTACTGGCGGCTAGTAGAGAGTTAGGCAGGTTTATGACGACCTCGACGGCAGGCGAGAGCGGGCGCTTTGACGGGGCCGACGCGGCGTGCGATGGGTTGCACACCATCCTCGAGACGGCCGAGTACATCAGCGACCGTACGGCGCGCCTCTCGACCAACGTCGGAGAGGGTGTCAAGGCGGGCGAAACGCTCGGGGCGGTGGCCCGCCAGATCCGCACCCTCTCGGCCAACACGAGCCTCGAGGCGTCGCGCCTGGGCGGGAGCACGACCGTGGCCGAGATCGCGCGGCAGATGCGCCTGCTCTCGCAGCAGGTCAGCGTGCTCACCGAGCACGTCTCGGCGTGCCTGCGCTCTCAGAACGTGGCCCTCTCCGAGCTGAGCAGCACCATCGACACGCTCCTCGCCGACACCGCGTCGACACAGGCCATCGTGGTCCGTGGCAGCGGCCCCGCGGTTAGGGACACGCCGGCCATGGCTGCGCCCGAGGCGCCCTCTGTCGCGATGCTAGCCGCGACGGAGGGCGCCGTGCGGCCGGGGGCGCGCGCCAATGGCTAGGACCAGGGACGATGGCGATGTCGATCTGATCGGCCTCTTCGGGCTCAATGCAGAGGAGGCCGCCGGCCTGGGGCTTGGCCTGCCCTTATCGACGTCGACCACCCCGCCAACCCCGGCACGGCCCGACGTAGACGACCTGGCGTTGCTGGCGATGCTCGACGCCGAAGCGGACAACACGAGCGCGCATGCCCTCGATGAATCAAGCCGCCGTCGAGTCCAGGTCCCGGCGGCGGATGTCTTATCCTCTAGCTCCCCCCCTGCGCCCGCGCCCCGTACGCCGGCGATACCGCGGGGTGACGCCGGCGCGGATGTGGCGCCCGGCGCCGGCAGCCGCGAGGGCTTCCGCTTCGTGAGGATGCAGAAGCCTGCCGCCACGCCGACGGCGCCTGCGGAGGTGTCGCCGACGGCGCCTGCGGAGGTGTCGCCGACTGCTGCGACGATGGCCGCGGAAGAGTACGTCGACCTCGCGGCGCTCTTCGGTCTCTCGACGGAGGAGTCGCTGGCGCTCGGCATCGTGGACCCACCTGCGTTGGACAGGCCGGGTGCGGACGAGCTCGACGCTCACGCTCCCTCGCTTTCAGCCGCGCCCATGCCGGAGCCTGGCCCTGAAGGACTATGGCGCCGGACGGACCCTGAAGGGCCTGGAGCGCCGGCAGGAGACCAGCGGGGTCAGGCGTCCGAGCCTACCGATCCTCTTCTGCTCGAGGCCTTTGCCGAGGAGAGCGCCGAGTTGCTCGACGCCCTGCACGTCGAGTTGGAAAACATCGAGCACAACCGGGGCGACCACGGGGCGCTGCTGGAGATACGGCGCGTCGTGCACACGATCAAGGGCGGGGCCAAGATGTGTTTGTTCGAGCATGTCGTCACCCTAACGCACGCGTGCGAGAACCTGCTCGACCTCCTCGCGGACGGGGCGCGGGCGCTCGACACCCCTGCGCTGCGGGCGCTCTTCGCCTGCGAGCCGCTCCTGCGCGCGCTCGTGCAGGACGCCCTGGTCAACCGGCAGGACGAGGGGTCCCTGACGCTCGCGAAGAGGCTCGCCGCTCACTTCGACGCGCTCTGCGCCGGCGTCGATCGCGGCGAGCCGGTAGGGTATAACGGCGGCGAGCCGGCAGGGGATAACGATGCGGATATAGTAGCGGACCAGCCGGCTGTTGCCCCGGATATAGCGAGCGTCGCCCCCGTGCAGGAAACGAGCGTCGCCGTCGCCCCCGTGCAGTCGATCGGTCGCCCCGCAGGTGAAGGGATGCGCGAAGAGGGGCGCGAGCGGCCGCGGCCGTCCGACCCGCTATCCGGGTCCACGACCTCATCGTCCGGCGCCGGGCGGGGTCCCGACGGCGCCGTCCTTACCTCCGCTCCCGTCCCCGTCGCCGTCGAGGCTGCGGAGCGCGTCGAGCGGAGCGGGGGGAGGCGCGGCCGCGAGTCGATCAACGTCGACCTGGCCAAGGTCGACGCCGTGGTGGCCAAAGTGACCGAGATGGCCGCGCACCGCTCCTCGTACCAGGGCATGGTCGGGCAGCTCATGGAGACGACCGAGGAGGCGCGCCGCAACATCTTGCGGCTGCACGAGCTGGCCCTCGGCATCGGCAACGAATGCATGGCCGCGCAGCCGGCGCCGCCGGCGCCCGGCGCGAGGGAGCAGGCGAGCTGGGCGTACGACCTCGGCCTGGAGTCGTACAACGCGCTGGGCGCCCTCGCGCTGCAACTCCAGGAGGCCGTCGCGGACCAGCAGGCCCTGATCGAGCGCCTCTACGACACCATCGCCAACCATTGGAACCTGCGCGCCACCGAGAGCCGCGTCGACGCCGACCTGCAGAGCGCGCTGATGAACATCAGGCTCATCCCCCTCTCCACCATGCGCGTGCGCCTCGATGGCGTGGTCCGCCAGGCCGCGCAGGCCACCGGCAAGAGCGTGCGCTGGCAACTGCAAGGCGGGAACGTCGCCGTCGAAAAGAACGTGTTCGACCGCCTGTTCGAGCCCCTCATGCACCTGCTGCGCAATGCCGTCGACCACGGGCTGGAGGCGCCGGCGGCGCGGCGCGCGGCAGGCAAAAATGAGACCGGCTTCATCACCGTGTCGGCCAGGGGCGAGGACAACCACGTCGTCATCACCGTGGCCGACGACGGCGCGGGGATCGCCCCTGAGAGGATCGCCGCCGTCGCTGTCGGCCGAGGCGTCATCGCCGCGGAGCGCGCCGCCGCGCTCTCGGAGCGGCAGAAGATCGAGCTCATCTTCACGCCGGGCTTCAGCACCGCCGGGAGCGTTAGCCATCTCAGCGGGCGCGGCGTGGGCATGGACGCCGTGCGCGAAGCCTGCCTGCGCATGGGCGGCGCGATCGACGTGGAGAGCCGGCCGGGGCTGGGCGCAACCTTCGCCATGCGCCTGCCGCTCTCCCTCTCGGTGACGCGCGGCCTGATCGTGCGCGACGGCGGTTGCTACATGGCCGTACCGGTCGGGCAAATTGCCGCCTTGCACCTCGTGCCCACCTCGGACATCGTCGACAGGCTCGATGATCAGGGAAAGCGGGGGCGCGTGGCGCGCATCGAAGGCCAGGACCTGCCGGTCTACACCTTGCCGCCGCTCCCCGGCGCCGCGCCCGCCGCCTACGTGCAGAACAACGAGGTGCACGTGCTGCAGGTTCCGCACGAAGGCGGCTCGCTGGGCCTGATCATCGAGGACGTGCTCGACGAAGAGGAAATGCTGATCAAGGCCGTGCCGCCGCTGCTGCGCGGAGTCAAGACGCTGCTGGGCAGCTACGTGCTCCCCGACGGCGCGGTCGCGCCGGTGGTCAACCTGCCGCGGCTGCTGGCCGACCTGCGCCCCGCCGTCACGCTGCGCGCGGAGGAGAAAGAGACGGTCGAGCGTGAGCCCGTCGCGCTGGTCGTCGACGACAGCTTGAGCATGCGCGTCGCGCTCAGCGGGACCTTGCAGGGGGCGGGCTTCACGGTGTTGACGGCGCGCGACGGGCAAGAGGCGCTCGACGTGCTCAAGCGCGAGGGCCTGCCGTCCATCATCACGCTCGACATCGAGATGCCACGCATGGACGGGCTGGAAACCCTGTTCGCCATCCGCCAGATGCCGGGCGCGGCGGAGCTGCCGGTCTTCATGATGACCTCACGCGGCGGCGCCAAGCACCGCCGCGCCGCTGAGCAACTCGGCGCCACGAGCTACTTCACCAAGCCCTACCGCGACTCCGAGTTCGCCGCCGCCGCCCGCGCCGCCTGCGCCCTCGGCGCATAGTCTACCCCTATGCCCCATCGGCGGCGCCGACGGGCGCTGTATCGTCCGCGGCGGCCACCGGGATCTCCCGCTCCACGTCCATCGTCCCCGATAGGGCGACGGTTTCCTCGCTGGGCGCGGCCCCGGCCGGCCCTCCCGGCGCGGGGCGCGGGGCGCGGATGGTGAGCACCTGCGCTTCGCCCGGGTTCATCAGGAAGTCGAAGCGCTGCTCCTGCGCCACCAGCGGCGGGCGCAAGGTCATCGTCACGCCCTGCCGCTCGGGGACGCCCATGAAGAGCACGATTTCCTCGGAGCGGCGCAGCGCGATCACGTAGGCGTTGGTGTCCACCAGGTGGCTGACGTCCTCGTCGAAAAGCTCGAGCGGGTAGCCCGTGTCGACCTGCTGCGACGAGTAGACCGTGCCGCGGTGGTAGAACAGGCTGAAGCGCCTGCCGCGGTACGGCACGCTCTTGATGGCGAGCCACTGCCAACTCTCCGGCAGATGCGGCTGCACCGAGAGCTCCGTCACCTGCGGCCGGAAGCCCAGCAGCCCGTCGATGGCCAGCCAGACGAAGGTGGCGGGCATCCAGGGCGAGAGGGCCATGCCGCGGCTCTGGAACGTGTCGCCGTGCAAGCACTCCGGGAACTGCCCCGGCACCACGTTCTTGTAGGCCAGGGGGTTCTCGGTCTCGCTGATGCGGTAGATGTTGCGCATGCCCTCGATCATTTTCTCGGGGTGGTCGATGCGGCTGGCGTAGGCGACCCAGCCGGTCAGGTTGGGCCAGACGCCCCCGATCAGGCGTACTCCATACTCGGGGTCATACTCCGGCTCGCCCTTGGGCACCGTGCGCACGCCGTAGGGGGTCCAGGAGTCCTCCTCGTAGAGGCGCTGCAGCACCCGCTCGCGCATCTCCTCGTCGGCCACGCCGAACATCACGGGGAACACCAGGTCGCCCGTGACGTTGTGGCGGCGCGTCCCGTCGTAGGTGATGTTGAGCAGGTACAGGCCCGTTTCCTCGGAAACGAGTTGCGTGTTGATGTTCTCCTTGAGCTCCAGCGCCTCGTTGAGGAATCGCTCCGATTCCTCGAACTCGCCCACCATCTCGGCGCAACGGCCGGCCAGGCGCAGGGCCATATAGCACTCGGCGTTGATCTCGGTCACGGCCCCGCTGATCTGGTACTCGGGGATGATGTTGCGCCACGAGGCGATGCCCCACACGTTCGACTCTTCGGAGGTGCACCAAATCAGGCCGGCGCGCTTCTGGGCCAGAATCCAGTTGGCGGCGCCCTGCACGGTCGGCCACATAGCGCGCAGGAACGCGTCGTCGGCGGTCAGGGCGTAGTGGTGGTGCACGGCGAAGATGAAGAGGGGCGTGTCGTCGTTGATGTTGAGCCCGTAGTTCGACTTGAAGGGCGGGTCCTCGCAGGCCATAATGTACTCGGTGATCTCGCCGCCCGGCTCGACGCCGTAGTCGCGCACGAGCTCCATGGCGCCGCGCGAGAAGTCGGGGGTGAGGTAGTCGGAGCCGACTGAGAACCAGGCGATGTCGCGCACGACCAGGATATCCTGCGGGGGGTCGTTGGTGAAGCTGTTGCCGATGGGGTAGTGGCGCTGCTCGCGGATCGTGTTGATCTTGGCCCACTTGATGGCGCGCGTGATCGCGGGGTCGGGCGTCAGGATGTCGCTGGTGCGCAGGATAGCGCCGACGGCCTCCTCGGTGGCGGCGAGCACGGCGCCGGGGGCCTCGGTCGCGCTGGCCCGATATCGCGCGACGGCGTCGTCGGCGCCCCGATTGGAGATGACCACGATGAAGGGGACCTCGCGCTCCTCGTGCGGCCCCAGCGTCGCGCGGTAGGTGAGCTCGGCCGTGCGCGCGTCGAAGCGGGCGTCGACGAGTTCGGCGGCGGGTGTGCCGATGACGCGCGCCTCGCCCTCGCGCCCCTGCGTCGTGGTCACCACGAGGCCGTCGCGCACCTGCGAGTTGACAAGCTTATTCTTCTGCGTCATGTCGGGGAGCTTGCTGAACTCGGCGAAGGCGAACTGCGGGTACTGCGCCTTGAGCGCGATCTCGACGGTCTGCTCGCGGGGCAGGAAGTTGCGCAGGCGCGCCACCATGTAGGCGCGACGGCGGTCCAGCTCGCCGTAGGGCACGAAGAAGGTCTTGCGCGCCTCGACGTCGTGCCCGACGTAGGTGGTCTGCTGGCTGACCGGCATGAAGGTAGTGGTGCGCGCCTCCAGGCGCTCGCCGTCGACGGCGAGGTGCATCACCAGGCGCCCGATGTAGAACTGGTCGTCCTCGGCGCACCACAGGCCGCCGAGGTTGGAGCGCGCGTCGGTGCGCGTGAAGACCTCGATGTTGCCGTAGCTCCCGCCGAGCCACAGCTTGTTCACGTCGTACTCGTAGCTCAGGCCCTGCATAGTATCCCGACCCAACCCCCCGGCTTATCGCTCACATCACCGCTCACACCGTTATTGTCCCACGATCGCGGCAATGGTGGGCCGGTGCGACGGATACCCTGGGCTGGGTCCGACCTTGAAAGGTCATGCAGGCCACGGACCCTTACGAGAGGGCCGAAGCTAGCCGGGTCGCGAATGGGGCGGGATTGACCAGGAAATCTTCGCCCGCCTCTTTGATATCGGTGTCGTCGTGCGCGGCGGCGCGACGGGCCAGCCGCACGGTGAGGTCGCGGTCGAAGAGGCTGTACAACTCCAGAAGCGGGCGGTACTCCTCAAGCAGGCGAATGAATCGGTCGGGAGCCATCTCTTCTGTCGGATAGTTGTGTGATGCGTCAGCGGGAGAGTACCATCTTTGACATCGATGCCGTCCGCTTTGATGTCAAGCCCTTGCGGCAGCCGGGTCCCCGCCGAGAGTCTATAAGGGCTTGCAGTGCCCTCATGCCGGTCAGTCTCCCTGTCGCGTGACGCCGACCGAGGGGCAGAAGTGCGACACAAACTTGCAGTGCCCTCATGCCGGTCAGTCTCCCTGTCGCAGCGTCGTGCTAGCCTGAGCACGCGCGGGCGCGTCTGGCAGAAGACTTCGTTGCCGAGCACGCGCACCGTTTCGGTCTCGCGTAGCGCCGCATAGGCCGCGAGCAGGGTTTTGGCCTCGTCCCGCGCCCGCCCATCGTCGGCGCCGGCGAAGCGGCCGGCGTGCCAGTTGCGCCCGATCACGTCGTCGAGGTCGCGCTGCTCGCCGCCGGTGGGGCGGTCGAACGCGGCGACGAGCTCGTGGACGGCCGTCCCCAGCAGGCTGCTGTACGCGGCGATATAGGGCTTGCCGGAGCGATACTGCGCCTCGAAGAACCCGCTGCACAGCGCCCATGTGTGCGCCTGGCCGGCGTTACGCGACATACCACCCTGCCGGCGCCACGTGTTTCTAGCGTCGAAACAGTCACCAACCCTTCCTCCTTCTCTACACCGCGACGCGCCCGCCCGGTGGCTACAACATCGAGTATGAGGGACGGGTTGGACAAAGATTGTCCAGCCCCAAATTTACCTGTGGCCGGATTCAGGCGCGCCGCCGGGGCTTTGGGGAACATGTATCGGAACTGTCGGCTTACCGCCCGACCACCCGATGTTGCGCGTCGTCCAATAGGGAGAGACAAGCTCAAGAACATGCAGTGGGCCGAGTGGTACCCGCCAGATCCGGGTAGCACTCCCTGGGCGGAGGTCGGCTTCCTCGCCGTTTGCGAGCGCGCGCCGGACGCCGATTGGTACGTCGCCATCCTGTATCACGAGATCTTCCTGGCCCCGGACCTCACGCCGCTGCGCCTGCCGCCCTGGCCGCTCGGCGGCGGTAAGCCGGGCGAGAGCGATTGATGTGTGTGGAGGTGTGGGTCGATGTGGCCCTGCGCGACGAGCGAGCGCATCGAGGGGGCGCCGGCGGCCCACCCGTTCGCGCTGCGCTACGAGGACGCGCGTCGAGCCGGTCGACTGGGAGTCGTGCGACAGGGTGCTGCACGGGCGCGACCAGCTCGGCCCGCTGCTGATGGGGTGGTGATACAGAAGGTATCGTCCAATGTTGTGGGACATAACCGGCATGGTGGGCCGCATCGCTCCGCGATTGATGGGCCAGGGCTACCCCAAGCGGGCGCGCAGCACGCTTTGCAGAGGGTCGAGGTCGTCGTTCATCCCGGCGATTGAAGCGGCGATCATGTCCTCCTGTGAGAGGTTTTGCCACGACAAGGCGAAGCCGGCATGGCGGGCGAGTTGGCGCATGAACTCGCGTTGCGTCCGGCCGTTGCCTTCGCGAAACGGATGGATGGCGTTGATTTCGGCCAGATAGTGGGCGGCGCGCTGGGCGAATGCGTCTGCGTTCAGCCTTTTGAGATGCCCTTCTTTGGCTAGATTGGCGAATATCGAGACGGCATACCTCTCCATGAACTGGAGCGGGGCAAAATCGGTGTCGCCCTTGCCGATGTTGACGGTGCGCAACTCCCCGGCCCATGGGTATACATCTCCGAAAAGATGCCTATGGATGGCGCGGAGGTGGGCCAAGTCGAAACGGCCTAGCGCAGGCCTGCTGAATAACTCGACGGTGCGCCTGTAGGCGAAGTCGACGTCGGCGGCAGCGAGCCTGTTCGCGTCGGTGATGCCGAGCAGGTTGACGAACACGCCAGTTCGTGGGTCGACGTAGGGATCGACGCTATCCTGGTCGTGCACGATGCCCTCTCCCCGCTGTGCCCGGATGTATGCAGCGGGCAGCAGATACGACGGACCGGTGTCGCGCCAAGGTGCGACACCGGTCCGTCGTATCCGCCGTGGTATATATGCCGTGTTTAGTACTGGTTGTAATGCTTCTTTAGTTCCTCTATCGCGTCGCCGGCGATGATCTCGCCGTTCATAATGCGCTTATCCTGGGCCAAGACGAAGGCGCTGGGCTCTTGGCCTTCGAGGCGCGCGGAGGCGGACGCTTCCGCAAAGGCGTGCTCCAAGGTCGCTCTGTCCGTCACCAGGCCGATCGGCTCTACCATCGCAGCCGGCGCGATCCGCGCTTCACTCATGGCACCCCCTTACGCGACGACTAGTGCCGTAACGTCGATGATACACGTCTACACTTAGTATACCCCACACGATACCGCCTGTCCCTTAACCTACCCTTAACAAGGACTTGGTACCATGACGAGAGTTGCACCCGCGCGCCCACCCCTGGGGACGAGGCGTGGGCGTTGCGAAGCAGAGAGCGGATAAGGAGTGTCGTATGGCCACCGGCAACAGCCCGACCCCCAGCCCGATCGAGCACGTGGTGATCATCGTGAAGGAGAACCACACCTTCGACACCTATTTCGGCGCGTTTCCCGGCGCCGAGGGCGCCACCGGGCTCGACCCCGCGCCCGACTCGCCCCCCTCTGATCCCCGCCACGACCACGAAGCCTGGCTGCGCCGCGACGACCCGCCCCCGCACGGCGCGCGCCGCCAGCAGTACGCCGAGGCCGACATTCCGGCCTACTTCGCCTACGCGCGCCAGTTTACGCTCTGCGACCACTATTTCACCGACGTGGCCAGCCAGTCCGAGCCCAACCACCTGATGTTGATCGCGGCCGACTCGCCAATCATCGACAACAGCAGCGCGCACCGCGCCTACCAACCCCAGCCGCCCTTCGACCTACCTTCGCTCCCCGCCGCGCTCGAGGGCAAGGGCCTCTCCTGGCGCAACTACGGCGGCTACTACCACAAGCACATCGCGGCGCTGCAACACAGCCCCTCCAACGTGTCCTCGGACGCCTTCGACGCCGATGTCGCGGCCGGGCGCCTGCCCTCTGTGTCGTGGCTGTACGCCCCCGAGGGCCATGGCACGGGGCAGGGCAGCCTGAGCGAGCACCCCACCGCCTCTGTGCGCGACGGTATGCTCTGGACGGCGGGGCGCGTCGACGCGGTGGGCCGCAGCGCCGCCTGGGCCTCCACCGTCATTTTCATTACCTGGGACGATTGGGGCGGCTGGTACGACCACGTGGCCCCGCCGCTGGATCGGACGTGGACGGGCGGCGGGCCCGCGGGTTTCACGGGCTCGCAGTTCCGCTACGGGCCGCGCGTCGGCTGCCTGGCGCTCAGCCCCTACGCCAGGCGCGGCTACGTGTCCAAGACGATGCGCTCACACGTGAGCCTGGTGCGGTTCTGCGAAAAGACGTTCGGCCTCGATCCGCTCAGCGCCTACGACGCCGCCGCCGACGACATGGCCGACTGCTTCGACTTTACTCAGCAGCCCGCGCCCCCGCCGGCCTGGTCCCCCGGCGCTTGACCCACGACAGCCGTCAGCCGTTAGCACTACCGTTTGCTCATCCCTGTCTACCGTGGGATAATCTTTGGGATAGGGGGCGCTATGAGTGCTGAATGGGAACGGCGCGGTCGCGGCGCGCACGAGCCTCCGTATCGTGACGCCCCAAGGCTTCCTGAGCCGCCTGCGACCTGCGGGTGATGGGTGAGCGGGATTTATATCAAACGGCGATGAGAGAAGTAGGTACCATGACCGACACGATGGACTCAACGGAGCAGCGCGAGCGCGCGAGCATCGACCCCGCCGCGACTTCAGCGCGCGAAGTCTACCACCTCTTGAATAGCATCGTGGCCCCGCGCCCGATCGCGTGGGTGAGCACCTACAGTCCGACCGGCGTCGCCAACGTGGCCCCGCACTCGTACTGCATGATCGTGTCGGCTAACCCGCCCATCATCGCCTTCTCGTCGACGGGGGCCAAGGACACCCTGCGCAACGTCCGGGCGACGGGGGCGTTCGCCTTCAACCACGTGGCGGGCGCGCTGGCCGAGCCGATGAACCTGTCGTCGGCCGACTTCCCGCCCGACATGAGCGAGTTCGACTGGGCCGGCGTGACGCCCGTCCCGGCCGTGGCCGTCGATGCGCCGCGGGTAGCCGAGTCGCCGGCAGCGCTCGAGTGTCGCGTGCGCGACATCCAGACCTTCGGGGGCGGAAATGACCCTAGCCACCTCGTCATCGGCGACGTTGTGCACATAACGGTCGACGCCGCCTTGCTGCGCGACGGCATCCTGGACGACGCGCGCACGCAGCCGGTCGGCCGCTTTGCCCGCGCGCAGTTCGCGCACAGCCGCGATTTCTTCGAGATACCGCGCCCGACCTATCGCGGCCTGCTCGACGCCGGCGTGCGCCCGCAACGCGGCTGATACACTGCATACTGCATACTGCATGGTGATCGACCATGTTAGTAAAGGCATTCGCGCCAGGTTAAGGGGCCTACTTCGGAGCGGTACTGTGACTGTGCGACCACAGTCGCAGGCTTGCCTTCGGAGTAACCTCTCTGAGACAGCATTAAGGATTGTGGAGGGCGAGGACGGTATGAGGATGGATCTGCAGGCGGTGCTGGCGCGGCTGGTCGAGGAGTTGAGAAGGGACGAGCGCTTGGTCGACGTCGAGGGCGAGCCGACCGGCGAGACGCGCGCGAACCGGCCGCAGTTGCGTGTCTTCTTCACCATCGGTGGCGACAAGCGTGTGTTCCTCTACCATGTGCAGCGTGAAGGACCCACGCACACCGTGGCGCGCTCGTTGGCCGACGACACGATCCGCACTATCCCGCAGCGCATCCGCGAGGGCGTCACCGGCCGCTGGCAGCCCAACGACGTCTACTACCCCAGCGCGCTCGGCAACACGCCCACGGTTATCCCCGGTCAGGCGTCGGGACCCTCGTTTACAACCTAAATCTCCTCGTCCGTCGGGCGCGAGCGCACCGAGCGCAGGGGCGCGTCGGGGGCCATGCGATCGGTGAAGAGGATGCCGTCGAGGTGGTCGACCTCGTGCTGGAAGATGCGCGCCAGCCAGTCCTCGGCCTCGATGGTGATGCGCTTGTTGTCCAGGTTGAGCCCTTTGACCCGCACGCGCCTGGCGCGCTCGACATCGCCGTAGAGCGTGGGCAGGCTCAGGCAGCCCTCTTCCCCGACCTCGGTCTCCTCGGAGCGCGACGCGATTTCCGGGTTGATGAAGGTATACTGCTGGTCCTCGTACTCGACGACGACGATGCGCTCGGAGATGCCGATCTGCGGACCGGCCAGGCCCACGCCCAGCGCCTCGCGCATCGTCTCCAGCATGTCGGCGGCGAGCTTGCGCAGTCGCGCGTCTACCTTGCGGATCGGTTTGGCCTTGCGGCGCAGCACGGGCGCCGCGCCGGTGTAAATCTTGAGTAACGCCATACAAGAGTATGGTAGCGCATGGGGACCCAAATGTGGGGTACTAGTAGCTCAGGTAGCTAGTAGGTGGCCACGATGCGATAGGCATCGCCGGCGGTCACGTGCGACACCACGATCTTGTTGTTGCTGACGGACACCGGGCCCGGGTGGATGGAAACGAGCGCATCGTCGGCCGGGGCGGGGCCGGGGCCGGCGTAGACGGTGAGGCCGCGCGGCCGGCCCGGCAGCGCGTGGCCCACGGTCAGCGTCGCGCCGGTGGCGGCGATCCAGCCCGAGTCGTAGCGGAAGGGCGTCGCCGTGTTGAGATCGGCCTGCGCCTGCAGCGCGCCCGCCGCGTTGTTGGCCAGCCGCGTCTCGTGCGAGATCGACGCGTTGGTCGTGCCCGACATCGCCGCGATGCCCCAACCGCCGTTGTTGGAGTACTCGCCGCCCGTGACGCGGACGCTGTCGGGCTCCTTGGCCAGCCACAGGCCGTGGCGGCCGTTGTAGCGCGCCGCGCAGCCCATGAGGTCCACGACCTTCGAGCCGTTGATCATGAAGCCGGCGTCCGCGTTCCCGAGCGGTTGGCTCGCGCCGAACGTGCCCTGGCCCGTGGCGTCGGCGCGCGCGCCGGCCACGCAGTTGGAGTAGCGCACGTCCTCCGCGCCCTCGCTGTTGAAGCCGTACATGCCGTTGCTGCGCGCGTAGCAGTCGGTATAGCGCAGCACGGCGCAGGTGTGGTGGGTAAACCCGTTGCTCACTTTCATGCCGTACGCCGTGCAGCCCACGTAGGTCACGCTCGTGGCGTTGTCCGCTGAGAAGCCGCTGGCGGTGCTTCCGTCGCCTGTCGCCGCCGCCTCGCAAAAACTGTAGGACGCCTCCGTGCCGAGTTGGAACTCGTAGAAGAACGTCTCCGCGAGGCCGCCGCTGCTGCCCGTGCCATAGACGTCCCGCACGCGCACGCGGGTGTGGTGCACGTCGCGGCAATTGATCCAGAAGATGCCGCAGGTCGGCGCCGTCTGGCGCGCGGCGTTGCCGTCGAAGGTAAGGTCCTCCACGACCATGCTCACGTCGCGCGCCGTGCTGGCGACGGTCCCGTTGATGGTCGCGTTGAGGACGAGGTAGATGCAGTTGCTTCCCGCCGGGAGTGTCGCCCCGTCGGCCAGGCGGATGGTAGTCGCCTCTTTGCCGGCCCCGCGCAGGATGACGCCGCGCCGCATCACGAGGCATGGGGCGTACGATCCGTCCTGCGGGTGCGGGCGCGGCGCGACGCGGTACGTGCCGGTGGGGAGATGCACGACTCCGCCGCCGGCGTTCGCCGCGGCGGCGATGGCCCTGTTGATCGCGTCAGTGTCGTCGGCCACGCCGTCGCCCGCGGCACCGTAGCTCCGCGCGTTGTAGACGGGGAAGCCGCTCGTCGCCTCGGCCGGAGGCGCCGCGGCGGGCTGGGCCGGCGCGGTAGGTTGGGGCGCCCCGGTGGGCTGGGCCGGCGCGGTGGGCTGGACTGACGCGGCCTCCGATCGGTGTGCGCCGAGGGCGAAGCCGCCGGCGGCCGCGCCGGCCGTCGCGCCGGCCAGGCGCAGGAAGCCCCACCGTGATGATGTGTTTTTGTCCGTCATCGCCGCCTCCCAATCGTTACCCTGTCAGACGCGGCCGGAGAAGCCCCGACCTCTACAGGGTAATGGCTGCGCGAGAACAGCGCAGGCGCCGCGTGTACTGGCAGGGTCTGTGACGTGTCGGGGCGGCCAAGCCCGTCTGGCTGCACGCGCCGCAATCGGCGGGGTCTGGGGGGAGCCATCTCCCTGGGTCCCTGCGGGGGCGCCAATCTTTTAGGTGTAGGTTTTTCGCGAATAGCGGCTATAGCCCTAATAGCCGCTCCAATTTGCCCCCGCGGCTGAGCGCCTCGGCGGCGCGGCGCAGCACGTCGACGTGGTGGTCGTCGGGTCCGAAGACGTCGGCGAGGGCATGCGTCCCCTGGTCGATCAGGTCGAGCGTCTGCCCGAGCAGCCCCAGCGCGTCGCCCGCCGGCGCGCCGAAGGCCTCGACCAGCTCGCCGAGTAGCCCGTGGCCGCACCACGCGCCCACGAAGCCATGCTCCGGCCTGGCCCACTCGGGTGTCAACTCGATGCCGTGCCGCCCCTCGCGCCCGCGCAGACGCGCCACCGTCGCCTCGATGGTCACCTCGATCTCCTCGCGCGAGGTCAGCGCGCGCGAGCGGCTGTGCCGGAGCTGTCGCGCGTCGTAGCCGCCGCGCCCCCCCTCTCCCCCTCGTCCCCCGCCCCGATCCGGCGGCGCGAATTTGCTGGGGATGAACAGGCTCATCACCTCGGCGGCCTCGGCCGGCTCCAAGCCTGCCAGCGACCCGTCGAGCAGCACCTGCACGACCGCGATTTCCCATGGATTGAAGATGTGTCGCGCCACCTGCCCTTTGATCTTGAGGTCGCCTGTGCGGTCGAGCAGCCGCTCGGCGGACAGCACGTCGAGCATGGCGTAGAGGCGCGAGCGCAGGCCGCGTCGCCGCTCCTTCGCCCCGCCCCGCCCGGGGACGCGCTCGTTCAGGCGGCGGTGGTACTCGGCCAGGTTGTTCTCCAGCAGATAGAGGATGCGCTCCTCGTCCTCGGGCCGGTACGTGTTGAGCAGCGTGTTGTAGCGCAGTTCGAAGGCGCTGCGCAGGGGCTCCGGCTCGCCGCTCATGCGCCGGAACGTCTCCTCGAAGGGTAGGTACGAGAAAGGAACCAGTACCGCCGCGCCCATCGTGTCGATGCCGCGCCGTCCGGCGCGGCCGGTCATCTGGCGGTACTCCGTGGCCGTCAAGGGCTCGAACGAGCTGCCGTTGAATTTCTTGAGTTCGCCGATCACGACGGAGCGGGCCGGCAGGTGCAGGCCCATGGCCAGCGTGCTGGTGGCCACCACGACGTCGAGGCGCCCCGCGGCGAAAAGGCCTTCCACCAGCACCTTGAGCGGGTGGATCAGCCCGGCGTGGTGGTAGGCGATGCCGTGCGGCAGGAGGCGCACGAGGTCCTGCACGGCGTGCAGCGCGCGCGTGTCGTCGTCCATGTCCTGCAGCGTGCGCGCCATGGCATCCTCGATGGCGCCTGCCGCATCCGGGCGGCGTTCCGCGAGGGGGGGCAGCATGCCGGAGTCGACGATCGACCAGGCCAGATCCTCGGCCGAGCGGCGGCCGAAGCGGAAGTAGATGGCCGGCAGGAAGCCGCGCTCACGCAGCCGCGCCACGAGGGCGGGGGCGCCGGGCGGCTCGTCCGCGGGGGGACGGCGCGCGCGCTCCTCGTAGCGGCGGCCCCGCTCGCGGGCGCGGCGGTCGCGGCGCTCCGCGTCGGGGACGCCCACCTCCGGGAAAAGCCTGACCCGCCGCCCCGTCGCGTCGCGGATGAGCTGTATCTCGCCGTCGTGCCAGAGGTAGTCTTCCAGCGGGACGGGTCGTTCGTCGTGGCGCACCAACTCGGTGGGGCCGTGCACGGCGCTGAGCCAGCCGGCCACCTCGCGCGCGTTGCTGATCGTGGCCGAGAGGCAGACCAGCTGCACATGGCGCGGGCACGAGATGAGGGTCTCCTCCCACACCACGCCGCGCTCGCGGTCGGCCAGGAAGTGGATCTCGTCGACCACGACGTAGCCGATGTCCTCCAGGGGATCCCTGGCCACGACGAGCAGGTTGCGTAGGATCTCGGTCGTCATCACCAGCAGCGGCGCGTCGCGGTTGACGCTGGTGTCGCCCGTCACGATGCCCACGTACTCGGCCCCGTACTGCCCGACGAGCTGGCGGTACTTCTGGTTGGAGAGCGCCTTGATCGGGGTGGTGTAGGCCAGCTTGCGGCCCGTGGCCATGGCGCGGAAGGCGGCGTAGTCGGCCACGAGCGTCTTGCCCGCACCGGTCGGCGCCGCGACGAGCACGGAGTGCCCGCGCGCCAGGGCGTCGAAGGCCTCGCGCTGGAAGGGGTCGAGGGCGAAGGGCAGCGTCCGCGCGAACGCCGCCGTGAGATCGGTCTCGGTTGTCATAACACCTATAGGATAGCGCAGTTGGGGCGTTTGACGGACACCCCCGCATTGCCTCACAAATAAAGTACGCG
>JAABVA010002452.1_pt1 | contig 18440 bp, 19 predicted proteins | sample 5560331 | NCBI WGS metagenome assembly JAABVA01 (sample SAMN12812661, study PRJNA571458) | rock metagenome | isolation source: Antarctica rocks | place: Antarctica: Victoria Land, Mt New Zealand sud | collected 2016-01-07 | reverse complement strand
CGTCACGGATTGCACCAATCTGCCTTGCTTTGAAAAAGTCCATGTCTACGGTTCGGGCTTCCGCTCGGAGTGCGTCCCCCGACCCTGGTAAATCTGCAAAACCTGCTTGCACTGTTCGTACCAGGTTACTGTGCCCTTGTAGACACGCGACTTCAGCTCCCGTGACTTGATCGTAAATCCTCACGGTGTTGTCGCTACTGCCACTAACGACACGTCGTCCATCGAACTGAACGCACGCGATCCCTTTCGTATGACCCAGTAGAGTCTGAATGCACCTACCACTATGAACGTCCCAGATTTTAACGGTACGATCTCCCGATGCCGAAGCTATCTGGTCATGCTGTATCTGGATGGCATTGACCGCAGCGTTATGACCATCCAGTGTCATGAGAAGGCTATACGGAGGAAGCGATCTGACCTGCTGTTTGGCGACGGCTGCTTCCAACTCTTCGGCGGTATAGGCTGCCTTATTGACGATGTAGGACGGGTATCTCGCACCACCTTCAAAGTTTATGAGAGGATAATCCGTATCAAGTGGGGTAAGGGCACGCCGGTTCCAGATCCTGATAGTCTTGTCCTTCGAGCACGTAATGAGGTACCTATTATCAAACTTAAGATTCAGCACCGACTCCCGATGAGCGTGGTCAAGCTTCTTGATGATTTCTCCTGTAGAGAAGCGCCATATGATGACATGTGTATCACTGCTGCCGGAGATAATGACGTCTTCCTTCGGATCATCATCGAATTGAAGACACAAAACAGATCCACTGTGCCCAAATAACGGCTTTCTGACCAACCGTTTCGTGTCTAGATCCCATATGCGTAGTGTTTGGTCTCGACTTCCGCTCACAAGGTGCTTGCGGGAGTATTGAATCGTGTAAACACATTCGGTATGGGCTTCATAGGCAAAGTCCGGATGAGGGAACTGGAAGTTTATGTACCGGCCGCTCGTCCAGTTGTCCTCCAGTCTTTTTCGCTGTTTGTATAGAAACCGCCAATTGACCCGGGCGGAGCCAGAGGACGGTGGCAACATCAAACTCGGCGAGAGAGCTAGACTGGCAGAACTGGCTCTCCGACTTTCAGCTGCACTAGGAGGCGAGCCATAGCTACTCATCTCGTCGTCCTCGTCAGCTTGGGACGACTCAACGCTGGCCTCCTTCGAAAGATATGAAGGGTCGCCATCAGTAGACTGAACTGTAGGCGTGGAGAAGTCAAGGCCCTGCATCTGCCCATCGTGACCCACGTGCGAATCATCTACACACAAGGTCTTACGGTCCGAGGTCCCGGCTTCCACTGGCTCGGAGTTGTTCAGGCGTTGATGAGGCCCAACGGCAATCGAGCTTTCTGTCTGAGCAGTACACCGTCCCCCAGACAGGCCGGTGGCCCGGGCCCTCCTTTTATGCTTATGTTGTCTCGCATCAGGCTCTGCTTGCCTTAACCTCAGCTTTCGCTCAACGATCTTATTGGGGTAAACATAGGTCTTCTCAAAGCTCCTGATCGAATCATCATCTTTGCCCCAACTCTCAAGTCCGTACAGATGCTTCCAAACTTGGGAGTCAAAGGTCCTCTCTCTCCATGCTCGTGATGCTAGTCCGGCCTTCAGAAGTGTATGCGTGTCAAGGTAGTGGAGAATCTGAGCGGTAACCTCTGGGGGTAGTATTGCCACAGGATCAATGTGGAGCAAAGGGTTCAGTCGTTCTACGATCATGGCGATTGAAGAGGTCTGCAGGGAACGTAGTATGGTGTATGCAAGCTCTGCGTGTACACCGTCAATTCCTAATCTCCGGCTGAACAGGTTCGTCTTCCGGAGTAATACGCACCACTCCTCTGATGTTCGCCCAAGGTCATAATCCAGTCGGGAAGCCCTACAAAGGACGTAGAATTCAGAGACGTCGGAACTCCTGTCATGTATTCTGGTTCCATCGCGACATCACTCCCAGTCTGACTTCGTGTCTCCTCAGAGTAGCCTTCATCCAGCTTGAACGGTGTTTGCATCTGGGGTGGCTGAAAAGACGCTCGGTATGTCTGGGGTTGTCCTGTAAAAGAGGAAGGAAACTTGTCGTTATCGGAAGCCATTTCAATGTCCTTGTGATATCGAAGTGTTGACTCTCTGTTCCGCATGTGGAACTCGAAACTTCCTCGATATGATTTATGTTGGTAGCGCTGCCAGTGCAATGTCTGTAACAGTACGATTTTCCGTTCTTGCAAGTCTCCTTCACCAGTTGAATCTTCTTGGCTAGATTGCTATACAAGAGATCAGTTTCGGAACTCGCCAGAGTCGAAGCTCATCGCAGCCAATTCTGGACCGTTGCAAAAGCGGAATGCGTCCAGTGTTTCAGCGGAGACGGGAACGCTGACGCGCGGTTGGTAGAAGACCAATGCGACCTAAGTGCTAGGCTGTGCTGGTGCGGAAGTATGTGTTATCGTCGCTCTGATCAGTTGGATTCGATCTCGGAATATTTGTTTTCGAAGGACAGGGCAGGATTATTGAGCAAGTGCATACAAAGTAAGAGTCTAGATCTTGGAAGGGTGCACCTAAGTGTTATGGTAGATTACAGGGTAAAAGATACTGGCTTAGTCACGCCTGTTATTCATTAAGGTAAGGTACCTTAACCCTTCGGTTCGGTAATCTACCATTGCTTACCGTACCACAGGTAAGGAAGTCGTAAGTTACAAGTGTCCACGTGCTTCCTTGTTTTCTTCGTCCTTTAAAGTCTTCTTCTCCGTATTATTATCGTATAGGTTTGTAAAGGTAGGCGCCGCTTTAGGTGACCATAGCACAGCACGAGATAAGGTACCTACCTACATGTACCTTAGGGTCTAACGTGAAGAGGTGAGATCTGGTCTTTGTTCGACTTAGTGTCTATACGGAGTAGACTTGCCTAAATTACGATAATACATTCCGACATTCCGAAGACAACAATACCGTACGTGTATTGATTGTATATTACAGTATTCTGGGTTCAGACAAGCTAAACTTAACTGAACTGAACTCCACTAGATCTGCACCACCATTCACAATCCATCACATCTTTGGTCACGTCCTTTCTCGGACGTTGAACTCCTGAGCGAGTAACGGACTGACGGACTGAGCTGACTGAAGCTACAGTACTTGTGGGGAATTGTTGGTGTTCACTTGGATATTGGCCATTCCCTTCTTCGCTTTCGTCGAAGCTGTCATTGGGATTTGACGGTCGCAGTTCAACCCTTCACCCCTCCTACTTAGTCTTTTGTCGCCCCCTTCGTTTCTTGTGACAGCCGCTCTTCGGGCTCCAGAGACCTGCGACCCTTTCCTTGACCCTCGGATCCGAAACACACGTCTCTGGTCTTTGCAAGCGCCACCCCTGTATGATTGTTCTCTGCAGATAGGAACCGCCACAAGTCTTCATTGCTCCCCACATTTCGCAACGGAGGAACGATAAAGTCTACCGTCAGCCCTCGTCGTCACACAGTTCCTGCGATTATCGGATGATAACAGGGGTTTTTCGTCGACGAATGCCCGAAGTCGCCTTGATCGGCAGCTTACTGTCAAACCCCCTCGACGTTGTTTGCACAGCAACTGGCTCAAAGCTTCGGTAGATCGAGACGAGCTTGGTCGCCAAAACGCTCAAAACCCGGCGATCAGTGCTACAGAAAGGTTGTGGGAGTTTACATCGACCTCGTTTTCCATCGACCGAGCAGGAGATATGTTAGTGATGGAGCCGGCTCGTGGTCCGATGGTTCGTCCCGTGGCGGGCGCTCCCGCAACCCGTTCACAAACATTCCACTACGGTACAGCTCGCAATGTCCCGCAGGGGCCTACAAATTCTTCGTACACTCTCCCATATGCGCAGCAAATCCAACTGCCAGGATTCCATCAGAATGGAGGGTCAACGAACGGTTCAATTCAGGGGGTTGCTCAGGGTCTCTTTCCACCTTTAAGTACTCCTTCGAACGAGCACAGTTTGCCAAATGGCATGAATCCGCCAAGTGATCAGGTCAATGGGGGAGAGACTATAAACATTATGAATCGACGGGCGGATAAGGAGCAATCACTATACCAGATATGTCTCAACCTGAGGGAGCGGTTGAGACAGGTACCTGGCTTCGAGGAGCACATGAGGGAGATGGAAGATGGTGACGATGATGAAGAAGATGGCGAGGACCCCGTCAGCTTGATGTGGAAGTGTTTCAAGCTAGGGATCCCTTTAATGACGATATATAATGCTTTGGAGCCGGAAGTGCCACTGGAAATCGACATGTCAAAAGTCCATCAGTCAAAGATGGGCAAGGCGGCCACGTATCAGTTCCTTCAAGGGTGTCTGACCGTGCTCGAATTCTCACCCGCCGAGTGTTTTCTGATCACCGATTTGTATGGAAACGACACGACTGGTTTTGTAAAGGTGAGAATGAGAAATTGACTCTGTACAAGAAGAACATCTTCTGCACGCGAAGAAATTACCTCTCAGGCCATCTCATTTTAGCCCAAAGCATCGAGTTAAGGGGTGGTCGCGGATAAAAGGCTGACTTATTGCCTAGGTTACTAAGGTTGTAAATCGAGTACTCGACCTCCTCAGTCAAAGAGGCCAGCTATACCAGCAAGAAACCAAAGTGCATGCTTCAGAAGATGGCACCACGTCCGGGAAGTACACGAAGAGACAGCATATAGTTGGCGAGCTTGTCACGACCGAGCGGGATTATGTCCAGCACCTCGAATCCTTACAACAATTCAAGAAGCAAGTGGAGGAGCTTGGCGCTATTCCCGGCGACGCCATCCATGACATCTTTCTGAATCTCAATGCTTTGTTGGATTTTCAGCGCCGCTTTCTGATCCGTATAGAGAAACAGAATTCCCTCTCCGAAGCTCAGCAAAATTGGGGAAGGTTATTCACTAGCTGGAATGAGTCGTTTCGAGGCGTGTACGAGCCATTCATTGCAAACCAAAAGCGTTGCAACGAAACAGTCATCAGAGAATGGGAGAAGTTGAGATCAGCTGGGCACTCCGAGCTCTACAAGCAGATGGTCGACAACGAAAGGGTCCTGCTAGGGTTTTTGTTAAAACCATTCCAGCGGCTTGCGAAATATCCGCTACTTTTGGATGTACGCAAGCAAGATTACCCCTTGGATTGATCACAATGACTAACGTCGAGTTCAGCAACTGATCAAGGCAGGCGGGTTTGATGATGAGCGTCAGGATGAGCTCCGAGCTGCTGCTGAAGCTTCTCGGTCCGTTCTTTCACGGGCCAATGCAGCCATGGATAGAGAACAGCGCGTGGCCGCTGTTCACGAACTGGAAGGTAGCGTCGAAGATTGGAAGGGCCACAAGATTGAGCATTTTGGAGACCTCTTGCTATATGGGAACTTCACCGTTCTCAAAGGAGATGGATCGAAACAAGTGGAGCGGGAGGTTCGTTATATTCGTTGACTCAGTCCTAAAGGAATTGAACTTTGCTGACATGTAGGGTCCTTATCCCTGAGCGTTTCCAGTATAGAGTATATCTGTTTGAACGCATCCTTCTCTGCTGCAACGAGATCAACCCAAACAAGCAGAAAACATCCAAGCACAAGCCGACCACAGATAGAAAGAACAAGCAACGCCTTCAACTCAAAGGACGTATCTTCATGCAGAATGTGACAGAAGTTATCTCAATACAGAAGCCTGGTAAGCTGCGGATTCTTTGGGGTTCGGGATGCGGATGAGTCCCGCAATCCTTTTGGATGCTGATGGTTTACAGGGTCGTACACGATTCAGATATTCTGGAAAGGCGACCCGGGGGTCGAGAACTTTGTCATCCGCTTTGCGAACGAAGAAGTCATGAGGAAGTGGTCTAAGCAGGTGGATGTACAACGCAAACTGCTTGGAGATACGCCAAAGGGTGGAAAGCAGACGGCAACGTCCCAGACCGAGTTCACCTACCTGAAAAACCAAGGAGCCTTGATGGAAAATCCCTATCGAGAAGATGATGGTGATGAAGACGACATCGAGCAAGAGGAGCAGCAGCAAGTTACCCTCTACGGGGTACAGTCGGAGTTCTCGATTAGCCGTAACGCCTCAAGCACAAGCCTCGGAACCCGGTCTACGACTGGTGGCAGCGGACCTCCCCCGTCGCAAGCATCATCGAACCGTGCAGCGATACAAAGATTCCCGCTACCAGAAAACAATGGATCTTCTCTGACGCTACATACACAATTTCCTACAAACGGAACCTCTTCAGCGGAACGCACGGGCAACTCGTACTTTTCGCCAACTGCCGAGTCACCAGTATCTTTTCGATCCAGCTCTCAGTCCAACACCTACCCTTTCCCACGGCAAACAACCCCAAATAATGGGTGGCCCGGAGATGACATTCGGTTTACTGCTCCTGCGATGGGCAGACAACCTTCACGTGATGGTCAAAGTGCCAGCCATGGCTTTCATATGACTGGGCGCACAAATCAGAGGCCTTCTCTACCTGCCATGACGGCTTCTCAGACCGCCCAACAGCTGGCCATGACGAGTCGATTGCGCTCAGCCAGCAGCCCTGATATTCACAACAACGCTGGCGTGCGTCGTTATCCTAATGGTCAGATACAAGCATCCATTGATAATATTCCAGTGCCTCCGATCCCGGCTCACATGACGCACAAGATGAACCCGGTGAATAGAAGCCAGAATAACTCCCCAACCGAGAGACCAAATGGATTGCCTACGCGATCCGCCACCCAGTCCCCTGCCATGCAACGGGAGCGGTGGGCGCAACAAAACAATTTCTCACTCCAGGCCCAGCACGGCAATGAAGACCCATCACAGCACCATGTGATGAACCAGGAAAAATACATGCAATATCACCAGCAGCAAGCCATGCGTCACAACCCACGCCTGTATCTCCACTCGGCGAACACCACTCCCGCCCCACCGCTGACAGTCTACGATCCCTGGTCGGGGGTACCCTTAACATCCACCTCCTCAAGCACCGATCTCCCGACCCCCAACCAACTAAAAGTAAAACTCACACTTGTCGACTTCGACGCCAAACACCTGACCCTCGTCGTGCCCTCCACCATCACCTACCGCACCCTGATCGACCGCATCGACGCCAAGCTCAAGCGCACCTCGGACGTCTCTATCGCCGGCGGTACCGCCCGTCTCCGCTATCAGGACGTCGACAAGGACTATCTCAGCCTCGACTGCGACGAGGACGTCCAGGGCTGGATCATCGACTGGAAGGAGAAGCTCATCAAGCGCCTGCTCGCCGGCGATGAGGATGCCGCGAAGGAGATTGAGTTGTTCTGTTCGAGGGTCGCCCCAGGGCCGAAGACTTCGTGAACTAGAGCTTCTTTGACCTCTATCTTGTCGTTCGGGCGTAAAGGATATTATCTAGGAACCTTTAGTCATCGTTTTCTCCGTTCTCCCATGGCGTTTTGGTTATCTTCTTCTTTTCTACTGGCCATTTCGGGGCATATCATCGTACCGCATCGTGTCTTATTGTCACGGTTTTCACCTCTATGTCAAGAAAACCTATATTCAGTGTCGGCGCCCGGGGTCCGGGTTAGGATCGGGACCAGGGGAAAGGTTACAGGTTCAGGGGCTGCTTATACGCAATACACTCTTCCTATCAAATCCATTACTCGACGCACGATCGATATCGCGGTTCGGCGTCTTGTTTGATTTGGTCGTCTGATTATGGGGAAAAGAGAGTAGTAGGGGTTTCTCGGTTTTACTTCTCTCATATCTTTCTACGTACCGTATCTTTTCTAGTTCCGTTATGTACCTCGCATATTGAGACTGGGGTGAGAATAAAGATCAGGGCGAGAGGGAGAATTGACGTATCACCGCTAGCCAACCTGCGTGTCGCTGATTGAACATTCGACTAGAATGAAATTGAACCGGATAAAGAGGCTCTTCTGTGGTATTGTGACCGCGTTCCTGTTTAACCTACTCGATGCTTCACCATTTTCTGTCCTTCGGCACCAAGGATTGGACGAACTACAGCGCGGGCCCTCAGATGGCTCCTGGCAGAAGCAAGATTGAGGTCGGCCGAGCCGATCCGGAATGAGATGAGACCTACCGCAGACAAACAGCATCCGCTTTTCACAGGTATTGGACGATGGGCGTCAATTCGAACTGAATGATTTCACTCTGGAAGAACACGTCGTCTCGAATGATGCATCTGCCTACCTTATGTAGCTCATTGTGAACCCCACATCCCGTTTGTCGCGCCACCAGCTCGATAGATCTACCACTAGCACTACAACCACCGCAGGCCCGCCGACCGTCCGCCACACCGCGTCAACACTATAGAGCAAGGTTGGAAATGAACAATCAAACCTCGAACACTCCAACACATCCAGAATATCGGACCGAAGGGATTCCTGAGATGAGCGCTCTATGTCACATGGAGGTCTCCTTGGACGGTTTCTTGTTGATGATGACGATTGATTCATATGGAACGGAACAGAACAGGTTCGTGCTTAGGGCTGAGGGACACTTCGTATGTATATTGTTGTTGGTGACGAGCCACAACCATTACGCCATTCGATTTACGATGTCTGGAACCATGATTGAAACCCTTCCCTTTCCCATTTGACCCACTCCGACCTACTTACCTGATCCTTCTCTTACCCATGCGAAGGAACGGAAGACGTAACTTCACCATGAAGATACCCCAATGGATACGCTGTGAATTTGTAAACCATTGCCCCACATCTGATGGACATAGATAGCTTAGAGTTGGGAAGGCGAGGCTGGTGAAAGAAGTGAAGGGTTGCTTCCGGTAAGATACGAATTGAGCAACGCATTCATGTTAGGAAAGGATAGATCTTGTCCATTTTGGCATCTCACGTCATAGTTCATGGCTTGCTCCAGTCCAGCCGCTACAAACACTCGGACAAAGCCCTGCAATCGAGGTCCCAGTAACGAAGCACCCGTGCCACGTCGCCCCCCCCCTGCCCAGGCCCCTTTCCTCTGTGCCTTCACTTCCGCTCCTCATCCCGATGCCTACAGTCACGCACAAGCCCCATCAGCACAAACCTCGCACACTCATTTTTCCCCACCCTCTCACTTCACCGGCCACCCCAGAATGCCGGAACTCATGCAAAAGAAGACCGCGACCGACAAAGAAAGGGGCGCACTCACTTCTTGACGATCCTCTCAATGCCATCCAATCCTTTCCTCAACACATCCATCCGCGGCCCATACGACACCCTCACGAAATGATGGCACGGCGAATCGAAGAGGTCCCGACGCTTAGCCGGGTTCAAATCGAAGAAGATGCCCGGGACGACGATGACCTTCTCCTCGAGGCAAGCTTGGAAGAAGGCGAGGCCGTTTGCGATGGGTTTAGGGAGGCCGGAGACTACACGAGTGGGTATATTCAATCAGCGGGGCGTCACGCAAGCGGCCAATAGGAGAAGATCAACGGGACGAGGGGCGGGTAAAACGTACGGTCCAACCAGAGATAGAAAGTCGAGTTGGGCACGCTCTTGATCTCGAAGCCGATCTCGCGGAGTCGGGCGATGACGAAGTCGCGCTTGTCGCGGAAGTGGTGCTGCAGGGCTTTCATTTCCCGGCGGACCTTGTTGGGTTCGAGCATGGGAATGGCCGCTTCTTGGAAGGGGACGTTGGCGCCGCCATCGAGGTACGAGCCGCAGGAGCCGATGGCTTTGATGAATTCCTTCGGGCCGATCACCCATGCGATGCGCCAGCCTGGGAGGCGGAAGCGTTTCGTGAGGCCGTCGATGATGAGAACGTCTGGGGTTGGTGAGTGTGTGGGTTAGTCATGCGATGATTCAGAGTGAGGGATAGTGGGATTAGTATAATAGGGGCAATACCGTCTTCGTCAACGTCCTCGACATTTGAAGCCGCGCTAATGGTCGCGCCGTCGCAGTCACTGGTGAAATTGTAGCCACCGTAGAATTCGTCCATGATGAGCGTTGCTCGATTGCGGCAGATGTCTTGAATCTCGGCGAGCTCAGGGTTGGCGACGACTCGACCGGTGGGGTTTCGGGGGTTACTGGTCAGTATCACCGACGTCCCCCGGGCGATTTCTTCGGCGATCTTGTCCGGGTGGATGTGGTAGCCATCTGCTTCGGAAAGTGGGACAGGAATCGCCACGAACTACTCCCCTCATCAGTGAAGCTCATCGACAAAGCGGATATTGGGCGGCCGACATTTTTGAAAAGACTCAGCATCTATGTGTCATCTCTATCAATCAGCATATAGTCTAATCAGACATAACGGAGTAACATCGATCTAGGCTTGCTCATCCCGGATTAGACGGCGTAAAACGCGCATACCTCGTTGTAAGCTGTATAATCGGGGATGAAGAATCCCAAATATGCATTGTTTATAACGGCAGCGATTCGGATCAATCCAGCCCGACCGCCAGGCACAATGCACACATTTTCCCAAGTATACTGGCTCTCCTTTCCTTTTCGATGGTGGGCGTTGTAGAGATTGGCGACCGCCGTTCGCAGAGACTTGATTCCCGCCGTCGGACCTGTCATGTTCACACAGGAATCAGTCAAGCCCCAACCCGGAAACCCTCGAACGGCCACCCTCTGAGCGATCCGCGGCGTCGAAAGGTTTCCATGTGAAGCGTTCACGTACCGTACTCCCTCCCATGGATACTTACCTCAACACTCTCAGGCCGATGAAAGCTGCCCTCAATATCGTCCTCGACCTCGGGTGCGCCCTGTCCTAGATTTGCCCACGCATCTGGATCGTCCAGAAAGCCATGCTCGTATGCCCGCTCTGTCGTCCAGACGACGCCTGTGGAGGCGCGCGTGGGGTCGAGACCGGCGCGATGGCGGTGGCCTGAAGTACGTCAGATATTCAATGCCTAGTACCTCTGGGGAAGGCTGTAGGACCTGCATGGGCTTCGCGGAACTGTCGGTGGGCTTTGGAGCTGGTTTCTAGATGAGATGGGTTAGATATGATTCGCACATTGCGGCAATGAAAAGACGCAGTGGTAATTGTGAGTGTACCTGTCTCACTCGGGTCGGCGACAGAGAACTTCCTCTGGCGGGTTTGTTCGGTCGACATGTTGGACGGGGCTTCTGCTCGGTGTGCTACCAAGGGCTGTTAGTAGGTCTGGTATCAAGATACATTCAGTAACCAAGAACACCTTACGATTGACGGTTGATCGAATTGCTACTGTGTCAATCTTGCAATAATATCACTTCAATAGCTTCAATGCCAAGGTGTCAAGGTGTCGAGAAAGCTTGAAGTTTGATGAATCCTGTTTACATATGTACGGCTGCATGCATGCACTGCGTTTACGTGTACAGGTACCAAGTACCCAAAACCCCGGACGATGAGCAACAGACTCTCTTATGATACAAATTGTATTCTAATAAGCTTTGATAGAGTACAACAATTCCGTCGCAGGCAACACCATTGATAGAGACGAGAATGCGACAGAAAAATTAACCCTCATTGCTATCCTCCTCGAGCAGCACCTTGAAACTGAACGGCTCGAAAGGAACCTACGACACCGTTAGTACATTGTTACATTGGGATTTGATCGACTCGACTTACTCCATCCCCCATGAAGTGTTTAGACATCGCCTCCACCCAATGCAGCCTCAGACTGTGCAACATGGCGCTCGTGCCTTCCATGACGCACAGGACGGCGATGGTGAGGAAGAACCACATGTAAAAGGTGATGACCGTCATCAGGACGGCTAGGACGCCGGTCTGCTTGAACGCGTTGCCGATAGTCATGGTCCACAAGACGATCGACAATTGCTGATGGGCGAGAGAGAGTGCCCAGAGACGAAGGTAGGATGCCGTGTGTGAGACGCAGTTGAGGCAGAATTCTGTACACGTTAGGCACGGAGTCCGCCGAAAGAAATGGACCTAACTTACCGATGGTATGGATGGTCTGATGGATCATGACCTCGGAGAACTCAAATTCCTCGTGCTCTTCGTCGCCGATGTCTTGTGTGATCATGGCGACACCTTCTCCATCGCTACCCATGCTATCGCGTCCGCCGTCCATGCGATGACCATCTGCGCCATCGTCATCTAACGCACTCACCCTTGACGTTTCGCCAATGCCTCTATATCCCATAGCGCGGGCTCGGTTGTGCTCCCACCTGAGATACAGTGGCTTGAGCAACAGGAGGATGGGCACGCAGGTAACGGCGAGGATCAATAGGACCGTCTGAACGCCACCTTGTCCAGAATATAATTGCTGTCCTTTCTCGATCTCACCGGGTTTGAGGAACATGTAGATGAGCATGTTCAACAGTCCAGGTGGATCTCCATAAGGTGGTTCATGAGACCCAACAGGATACCAATCAACACACCATTTGTAGAGGATGGTGAAGACAAGATAGCCGAATATGGATTGGAAGAAGATCATTCCTGGGACGAAATTGCCCCATATATCGATGGGTGACTTGAAGTGGCGAGCGTTGATGAAAGAGAGGCATAACGAGTAGGTCATCTATGGACCGTTAGTCACGTGCGTGCTTGAAGTAACTGATCTCGTTGCTTACATGTGCCCAACCCATCAGGATACTCAGCTTCATCTTGTAGCTGTTCGAGAAGAGAAGATCGTTCTCCGCACCATGCCAACCCCAGTCAATTCCAAAGGGATATCGGTAGTTATTCTCATTCAACGACGCTCCAACCGTCTCGTTTGGCTTAATCCCTGGTGGCCAGTCCCATTGACTAGGAAACAGAGTCAACGCTTTGGAGAATGCGTCGTTATAGATCAGTCCGGTGTACATCGAGTACACGCCCATCATCAGCATGATGTATCGTCCATAGAATGCCATTGAGAAAAGCTCATCCAGCTTCCTCCTCAATAAAGTTCGCTCGTAGTAAATCATGGCAGTTGCAGCACAGGTCAGGATGAAGCCATGACCAAAGTCTCCGAACATGACAGCGAAAAGGAAGGGAAAGGTCACGATGGTAGGTAAGCCAGGGTTGACTTCCTGGTACTTCGCCGTACCATATGCATTGATGATGGTCTGAAACGCTTCGGTAAATTTATTCACCTTATTGTAAGTTGGTGGCGTTTTCGATGTTTTGATCTGGTTGACAATGGTAGGGACCGAGAGGCCTGCCCTGTCGTTGACGTCTTGCAGAGTCGATTTAATGAGCGGCAGCGAATTTGTCGGGCACCAAGCCTCCGCAATGAGAGTTTTCCGAGCCTGATCATAGGAGAAGCGATTAAGAGTCTGGTACACAGCCTTCTCTTTCCTGATAATGATCATCCACGCAGCCAGACTACGTCCAATCTGTGTGAGTTCTGCATCTAACGTATTTCTGGTGTTGCGCAGAACGCTGTCCAAATCGCTTAGCCGAGTGTTGACCTCCTGGATCTGGTCTCTCCGCAGATCGCTGTTCTCGTCCACGCTGTAGAGATCTGCACCCAAAGACTCTGAGATTTTCCGGATCTTGGCAATCACCTCTTTCCCGTGTGCAAAGATAACAAAGACGTTCTTATGCACCTCGTGATTGTCTGTAGGATCTATTATAGGCTCGGGTATCTCGGACTGATTCATGTAGAGGTTGCCACGCAGAGTCCGCCATAGGATCCTCTCGAAGGCTGCGATTCGCTCCCGTGGTATAACGCCAGCAACGAAGCCAATGTTCATGACAGAAAAAGACTGCTGCCCTTGTGCATCGCCGTTCTGACCGCGAGACTGCTGCTCGACATCCTGCAGCAGTGGCGCTTCATCGTTATCAGTGGAATGCCGAATCTCATCCGTATGGCCATGAGCCTACAAGCGTATTAGCGTTCCCACACTCGTGTCACATCCTAGCCATAACAGCGCACCCTATCAAAGAAGCCTCCAGCTTCACGAAGTACCCAGCGCCATTCTGTAAGCTCGACTTCCCTTTTCTTCAGTGTCTCGTAGCTATCATTTAGCGAAGCTATTCGCTGCTCCAGACTTTCACTCTTCTCCACAAGTTCGTCGATTTCCGACGCTGACGGAGCGGCCAAGATGTCAGGGAAATCGTATTGGGACCGCTTGGGTATTGAAGCTTTGTCCATCTGAGTGTTGAAATACCCTATTCCCGGTTGTTAGATACTGCTACTTGATCGCGTTATAATGCCTCCAACATACGCAACTGCCTCTCAATATTATCCAGTCTCCGGATCTCTTTGGTGAAAGTACGCTGGAAAGCTGTGGTGTCGGAGTTCAACTGCCAGAGGGCTCACCCGTTAGCCACATGACCACGAAATGGCCCATATATGTAGACCCGAAGGCTCATCAACTGCTTCTGCAACCACGGCAGATCCACCGAGTCCAGTACAGGTAGAGTTTTCAATATTCATCTAGCTCTGCATTCCCGCTCCATCTGCCGCCAGAAGTGACCGGTTGACTTACGTCTCGGAACTGGATTTCACCTAGCTCTCCCAGCGCACTCACAACTTCTCGACCGATCTCGTTGGCGATGTAAAGCTGCGTCAAGGACATATCCGCCGAGCGGAAGAGGGTATCCTTTTGAGGGCTCATGATGGCCGTTGCTCGGATCCGAGCTAATAGCTGCTACCTGAGGTTCAAAACGCTCCAGCCGATACCCCGTACCTCAGCTGGGCTACCCGAAGTTATCAATTTCCCGTTTCTGGTGGGGAAGGCCGGAATCTGGAATCGAGGTCGATGAGTGATGATGAGGCAAGTCGCTAACGTTACGATTGTGGCTTGATATGGCCGATGCTACTGGGAGGATGACTAAGCTGCCGTGTCCGCGTGCTCCTTGCACCTCCCGCAAGCATGCTTATTATCTCTAGAGGTAGAGAACCTTGGAGATTTTCAAGGTAGTAGTCTCCAGAGGATGCGTGCATACAGAGGCTACTGTGGCGAAGTGGTACTCTCTACGAGCTTGCTATAAGGCGGGATTTATTCTAATCAGACGTGCAAAGCTACGCCTTCAATGGCATAAAACCCTAGATAGTTAAGTGACATACAGTACATTCATAAAGCTCGGTTTGACATTACTTACGAACTCCTCCAGATGAGCATGGGTCGAATCATCCTGTTAGGTAGCCATTTGCCAGGTTGGTTTCTGACACAGTGACGGCAAATCAGACAAGCACCGAACTCGTACATGTGCACGGCCCTGATGAGGGCCAGAATCGTCGGGAGCCAAGTAATCTATGACAACATATATGCCTCCACAAGTCCACAGGTATCTCGATAGGGATACAGTAAAACAAACTCAACTCGTAAGTCAGGCTGCTCGTCGCCCATACGGCTCGAACGGAAAACAGGCAGCAGTGATAGCCATAACGATGTAAAGCCTACAAATGTATCAATATGACCTCTTGCAGCAATCCTAGATTCAACATGGAGGAAGACATTTGGTACTTACGCTGCGCAGATAAAGATCGGTACTGGCGTGCTCGTGTTAGAGACAGTGGCGATAACCGCGCTCGTGATTCCCATCAGACGGTTGAAGGCCACACTGATGCCGTTTCCCGTGGCTCTGTGTGCTGAAGGCATGACCTCGGGCGTGTATGCATAGAGAGTGCCGTAATAGACGTTGAGACAGAACGAGATCGCGCAGTTGAACCCGAGGTTTTCCGCCGCTGTCCGGACTTGGGTGTAGGCGAAGAAAAAGGCCACTACAAACGTTGTCAGTAGCTACACCTGAAGAGCGTGTGTTGATCTGGATGAGCAGAACATACTTGTTACCAGCGCACCGACGACCATAGTGCCTCTGCGACCCAGGAGTCTGATCTCACACATGAACCCAGCAAGGACCGGGCCCCAAATACCACACATGTTGACAATAGCATAATTCCTCCACGTGACGTAGGCTGATGAGTCTCCTGTTTGTGCGCCCCGACTCTTGAGATATTCGGGCAGAAAAGCGTTGTACAAGGGATATGCGAGTCCGATGAGGAACCAGGAGAACCATATCAAGCCCGTGCTCAGACCCATCTTCTTGGTCAGGAATAACCCTCGTAGGTGTACCATCAATTCGCCAGTACTCCATTTGCCTTTCTTGCTTCTGGTTGTTCCTACTATGCCGCATGCTGCCAATCTCTCATGGGTCAATGAACAAGGCCGATTGTACTTCGTCGCCAACCACTGAAGCACTGCGACAACCTCTTCATCTTTGCCTTGGCCTAGTAGATATTTCGGCGTTTCCCTCAGGCGAACAACAGTCACCCGTAAGATGGACATGACGAAAACAAGACTTCCTAGCGTGAACCAGACATATCGCCAACCCATGTTATTAGCTTTCGTGCAAGTTGCGGCGTCCGCGCAGGAGTAGTTGGCTAGCCTTCACGGTCAGTACCGACAGACGGCTGTGGAAATAGAAAATCCCAACAAACCCATGAATGGCCATGCCACTAATCCAGCAATCATTTGTCCTGCTCCCCACCAACATGCAAGGAGCGTGAGAAGCCATTGCTTGCTTGACGGAAGGTATTCCAAAAACACGGTAGTATCCAAGATCAGGTTCCCACCGCCTCCAAAAGCCGACAGGGTTACGAACAGCCCTAGTACAGGCCAATTGGGCGCTGCGCCAGCGACAATCGCAAAGACAGAGCATATAAAAAGCGAAGTGTTGAAAGCGGTTCGTCGGCCAATGATGTCCGCAGTAAGACCCCAAAAGAGGGCACCTATAAGGAGACCAACGTATAAGCACATCGTGAGTGCGCGTTTGAACGATGGGTTCATCTCGAGAGCCGCTTGAGGCTGGATGATACTCTGCAGGAGAAGCAGGAGCGAATCCACGGCATAACTGAAACCACAGCGGTGGTCAGCGCGGTCCAGCATGATTTTCGAGAAACAGATGCGGGCCATACCCAAAGCCGTTGAGAACGAAGAGCTTGTAATGATATCCAGTCCACCCAATCTGATCAATCGCCTAGTATAACGTGTCAGTGGAAAACCTCGATTTCGGTGGCCAAACATCATACATCGTTGACGAGGTGCATCTTGGCGTTCAATGCTGGATCAACACTCTCCAAGGAAAAGACTTCTTTCTCCGAAGACGATCCTAGGGAGACGACATCCTCGTACAGCGCCTCTGTCGTGCCCACATGTTTCTCGTCATTCCCACCACCACCGAACAGAGGGCTGCTCCTTGCAGACATATCGCGCACTGCCCAATGCTACATGAAGTAATCCATGAACGAGGAGCACAGATTATGCTCAGAACGGCGAAGCAGTTGCTTGCTGCGATGCCACGAGTGAGGGGTGTTTAAAACAGAGCTGGTCCAGAAAAGGAACAACGTGCTGACAAGGAAAATGAGAAGGTAGGTCTTATCAAGGAACGCATCAGAGGCCACCCACATGCCGTGCTTCGCAGTAGCTTAGTTCGAGATCTGCTTGTATGAGTGCATTACTGCCCCGTCCCTATCATGCACTCTTCTATCCACCCCACATGTGCACACTTTGTTAGAGGGGGAATCTAAGTGGAGATCCAGTAGCCAATGAATTTTAAACAGTCGCATTCTCCCAGGTATCAATCTCGCCGCTTGCTGCACGCCGCCACATCCAAGCTGATCTCGAAAAATCTATCAGCCTCCGTAACGTGCCCCTCGGCCAGCGTGAGACTGTCCCGCAGATATACCCTACCCAGGGAATATATTCACCACATGACAAGCTAGCCTACTGTGCATGCGGTAGGGTTGCGATCAGTGTAGAGGTAATGTACCTATTGCTGGCATCCACCCGACAAAAGTCTGTGGATCTTCTACGACCTTACAGAGCCCGGGAGATCAGTAACGTTAGCGGCTCTCTTGCTCTCGGGACTCGGGCCGTCTCCGCTGTCACGGGCAAGAGAAACCCACTCCGAGCCTCAGTGCACAGTAGAAAGTCCCTCATTTATCTGGACGTATGTTCACATCAGCGCAGCAGTGTGACTCGAAGAACCAGGGGGGGTTGGATTCTAGTAATGTAAAATACTAATCGGAATGGTGTGGATTAAGATTCTATCAAATGCCCTGCATACAGTAAGAGATGCTCACACTCCTCACGACTGAAACCGCAATAGCTTCATTACCGGATTCACGCCTGTTCAATCTATTGCCAGATTAAGAGAAGTCTACAAGTCTATCTCGCTGAAAAGCGCATCAAAGTACTCGTACAGTCAACGCCTCGTTCTCTCATAGCCGGTCAAATATCTGTGATTTATATTCCACGTTTCGTCCCATCTTCCTTCTGTATCTCAGTCTTGCCATCCGTGCTTCGCTCACGCTCTTCAGCTTTACGTAGCTGAAGCGCCTCCGCTTCCCTGACCTTAGCGTCCCGGCGCTGTCGTTCCATTCTCTCACTGAAGCGGTCCGAGAACAGCTCTATATGCGGCCTCATGAGAATGGTGTACTTTACGAATTCTTCCAAGCAGTCCACCAGGCGGTCTCTATTGCCACTAGGCATGAGCCTTTGAGCGTCAGGCTGTCCTTCGTCCGAAAATTGCGTGTATGCCATAGGAATCGAGGATTGATTAGGAATCGTGAACATGCGCATCCAGCGGCCAAGAATGCGAAGAGAATTCACACTGT
>JAABVA010002451.1_pt1 | contig 18443 bp, 17 predicted proteins | sample 5560331 | NCBI WGS metagenome assembly JAABVA01 (sample SAMN12812661, study PRJNA571458) | rock metagenome | isolation source: Antarctica rocks | place: Antarctica: Victoria Land, Mt New Zealand sud | collected 2016-01-07 | reverse complement strand
CTTGAAGCTGCGAAGAATACATGATGAACTATCGAGTGAAAACAGCTGCTGACTGTCATAACAATTCTAACGAAGAAGAAGCTGACTGTATTCGCTTGTGACATTATTAGGCGAATGCGAGGTATGAGCAGCAAGCCAGCAGAATACTAGTATCGAGAAAGCTTCAACTTTGTTTGTGTGTCTTGTGCTTCGAGCGAATAGCGCGCCTAGAATCAAATGTCTCGCTAAAAGACTGTCTTTTTGTAATGATGTATGATAGCAAGCTGAAATGAACATGCACTGATTCTTGATTTTGCGTTGTGTTTAGCTAGATAGAATTCTGTTTCTTCGATTATTATCAATCTGATCTAGCTTCTAGAAGAGCTCTATGTGAAGAACTCTATGAAAATGTCAAATTGATACTATAAAATTATGCTAAACACACTGCGTTTTCGTAAAGACTGTATATTGTCTTTGTGCAGAGTATATAGTCGTCATTACTTATTATAAGCCTAGGAAATGAGAGCAATTTACTCAATAGACTTGGGCTAGTAGGCAGCGATATCTATATCTACAAGTAGATGCTAGAGTCAGAAATGAATGTCAGAGTCAGAAGTGAATGTCAGAGTCAGAAGTGAATGTCGAGCAAGAGCAAGAATGAAAAGTCGAATCATCGATGAAGATAATAAGAAACGAATCGGTTCGAACTGCTGTATTGTCGAGAAGAGACGCAATTAGAGCTTTCTCTTCTTTGATGAACGTGAAACGTCGTCGAGCTTGTCAAGACGACGTTTCAGACTTGACGTCTGAAGTTTCATGAGCAGAAGTTCTGATTGCGATGAAGCGTTGTGAGTGAAGTCTATGCTCGAACTTGCAGATGTGAGATCTAAAAGTAGAAGTCTGCAAGAACTCAACGCTAGTGATGTTTTCGTCAAGACTTAATATGCTTCAATCAATTTGCATTCTTAGATTCTAGGTTAAACTTTCATCATAATCGAGTATCGAGATTCAATTTTTCTGTTTATTTAGAAACACTAGAATCATATCAAGTCTACAAATTCTTGCTACGACGAGTAATGCTGACTGTTCTGAAAATGATTCGTTACATCTCAATAATCTATTATTGATGTAGATTCTGATTCTAGCTATGTATGCTTTGATAAGAACTGATTGAAGAAAACAGAAAATTCTAAACATTCTTCGCGACTTCATCAAGTTAACTCTTCGTCTTTGCTGTCGTCTGTCACTTATCAATACTTGACCATTAAGCTCTACAGCTCAGACTCGATAGAATTTTCAGAATTCTCAGAGACACTTCTCGTGCTCGAAGATTAGACTGATCGTCAAGTCGAGTTTCGGGTTGACATTTTGAATTCGACTCGACTCGACTCGACTCGACCCAACTAGAAATCGGGTCAATTCGACTCGACTCGCCAAGAACTCGAGCTTGGCGTCAAGAGAGCTAAATATAGAAATTTTTCCGGTTTTTTGCTTTTGCATTACCTTTTTGCATTATCTTTTTGATAGAAAGTCATGACGGGAAACATGAAGACTATATAATAGAGAGTCATGAAGAGAAGTCATGAAGGAAAGTCATGAAGAGAAGTCATGAAGAGAAGTTATAGAGAGAAGTCATGACGGGGAATCATGAAGGCTGTTTGGTAGGAAGGTTTGGTAGGAAGTCATGGCGAGAAACATGGCGGGAAACATGACGGGGAACATGAAGAGAAACATAAAGGCCGTTTGACTTTGATAGAGAGTCATGACGGGAAAACATGATAGGAAGTCATGAAGAGAAACCATGTAGACTGTTCGACCAAGCTATTTACACCTACCTAATATCTTGTCGAGTCGGGTCGGGTTTTCGAGTCGAGTTGTCGGGTCAAGCTTCTCAACCCGACTCGAGTTCTCGAGTTCAACTTCTCAATTTGACTCGACACTTTTTCAAAAAAATTTCTACTCGACTCGAACTCGAGTACTCGACTCGACGCGATCAGTCTATCGAAGATGCTGTAGACTTCGAATCACGCTTCAGGTCTGTCACTGAAGACACTAAGTTGTCAATGTCTTCATTCTTTGCATCGCTTTTCTCATTCTCATTCATGAATGTCGCTTCGAAGACTAATCATGACATATCTTTGATATCATCATCGATCAGCTTCTCTTCGATGTTTGAATGTTCATTATTTTCACGACACTGATTCAGTTTCTCAAGCAGCATCTCAGTTTGATGATTCAACGCTGCATCAATTCATTTAAGTTTGACGAGACTGACTCTCTTCATTTCTGAGAGCGCTGTTCTGATGCTCAAGTAACTTTCTCTTCGTATCTTGATAAAGTAGTAACAAATGTTATTACGATTCTGACTCTGTTTCTTGACTCGCTTACGAAGTGTTGTTGTGATATGAGCGATCTTGACTCTCTCACAGATTTTCAACTCATCGATTGCAATGTCATTCAACAAATTCACAATTTCATATGTTCTCTCATTCAATCATTGTCGAGCGATCTCTTTCTCAAAAGTCGCTTCGAAATGTATATTGTAATACGAGTTCATATCGATTTCATGATTGACAATGATTCGTGAGTCAAAGTCAGCGCTTCTGACAATCACGACTTTTTCAAAAGATGTTCAATCATCTGACTCATCAGATATTGAGACGCTGACTTTGATTTTGACATCATCTTTGCTGAAAGATTGATCGTCTTTTTTGATGACTTTGATGTTTTCAGTCGATCTGAATGACTCTTCGCTTGTTTCAGATTTGAATTCTGCTGCATTTGTGTCTAAGTGAGATGAAATTGTAATAAGTCAGTTTCTGAGATAGTCTCGCTGCTCATTCACTAGATTCATATGCTGATTTATCTTGATGAGTTTTTCTCTTGCAATATTGTCAGTTGAATTCTTCTTTAACGCTTCATTGAATCTCTTCGCGTTTTTAAAATTAGCAATGAACATGAAAATGTTAATGAGAAAGTCATCTAAATTGTTCTTCAAAAGCTTGTTCTTGACATTTCGCTGCTTTATCTGCTCGTTCAATTTTCTCAATTCGAGCTGAGCGACTTTATTATTGAGATCATTCATGAGCTTTCTCAAATAAGATGTAGCTTGTTCATAGATGTGCTTGCAGAAGTCATCTGACTTTGATTCGCTTTGCTCGACTTTCATTGAGTGATTGTCGTTATCTTCGTCGTCTTCATAAGCATTCTTGCTAAATTTCTCAATTTCAACATTGAGAACTTTGATTGTCGTGTTGACATCTATGTTGTGAAGTCAGCTCTGCAATGAAATAAAGTAAAAGTGAGAGTTTCAAAATAGTTTCAAACAACTCAATAAAGCTTTGTTTACTTTTAAAAGTTTCTTCAGCATCTTCATACTTATTCTTGTTTGAATGTAAAAGCAATACGAGCTTTTTATATGCTTTTTTGATCTTCTGTTTTGTGAACGAATCGTTCACTTCGAGAATTTGATAATACTTGTTTGATTCACACTTCAGTATTCGTTTCACTGCTTGCTTCTGTTCATCAATGTAGTTTTTCTGATCTTCGTCTGACACATCATCTGAGAATGTGTTCGAAGAAGCTGCATCTTGAGATGCTTCAGTCTGCTTTGTTGCTTTATTCGTCTTGAGACGAGAAGTGTTCGAGTCTGACGTGCTTTGCAAAATGACAAGATCGTGAGATGTCTTTGCTGCTTCTGTCTGTTGACGTGCTTTATCAGCTTCGAGGCGAGAAGTGTCTGAGTCTGACGTGCTCTCTGAAATCGCAAGATTGTGAGATGTCTTCGCTGCTTCTGTCTGTTGAAACGCTTTTTTCGCTTCAAGATCAGTTTCAAATTGTGTCATGATCTGACTAGAGAACTTCTTGTTTAGACTAGACTAGCTTTTCTACAAGAATTAAACTGCTTGAAAACAGATGAAATTCTTAAAGTAAGCTTGTTCAAAGATTGAATCAATTGATCTGTTTTGTAAGATTGTATTAGAACTCAAAGATCTGTTTTTGTTTGAATTATCAAAGAGAGAAGTGATGTTCTTATAAGCTTTCTCAGTCAGTCTTCTAGTTGATTGCTTTGCGCAATTTTCGACTTTATTATATCGTCATGAGTCAATTCAAGCTTCTCTGACGATCAAATTTGACTGCTTTTCGATAGTTTTCTGACTGCAAATAAAAGCTTTCAAAAAGTTTGCTTCGAACATTCAAAAACACAGACTTTCACACATTTAAAAATTGAGGTATGTTTTAACATCATCAAAGATCTGCTTTTTCTCATTCTTGCTGACTTCAAGATCATCTTCTTTTTTGTCTTGCAAATGAAGACATGATTAAATCAAAGTTATTAACATTGTTGACTGTGTGAATCATCAACTCGTAAGTGAATCAGTTGCAACTGGAATGAGCTGACATTCTACTTTTCAGCAATGTGAATAAAGTGTCAAAGACTATGTTTTTTGAAGTATTTCTTTACTCTCTGAATGAATGTTTATTGAATGACAGAGATTTGAGATTGAGACTCTCTTCGAGTAGATTTCTACTAGCTAAAGTCATCTGTCAGCGAGTCAAGAAATGAGAATGTTATAAGACACAGACAAATACAAGAATGCTATTTAAGATTCAAATGTATGTCAGTAAATGACGTTTTAAAACACGTGAAATGCACGTCACATCAGACTGCACTAGCTGAGCTTAAAGATGATCTCTAAAACCTGCGTGAAACAAATAGATGTAAGTGTAATATAATCAAAAAAACTGAATTTTCAGACCATCAATAATCATCTTGCAATCATGTGTCTCATTCTAATCTTTTATCTTGCAAAACAATGTCTCTGCTCAAAGAACGTCTCATCATAAACTTCACAAACATGTGTGCGAAGATTATCTATCTCGACTTTCTTCTCTTGAAAGCAGTGTCTTCAACATTGACTTCTTGAAGATTCTCTGACTCAGACGACATATTATATTTCTACGTGTCAACACAAAGTGCAAGAGAGTCAGAAGAAACTTTAATCAATCAGACACACTTTTTCAGTCAAAAGTCGTCTGAAATTGATAGAAGTCAGAATATACTGACTCGTCAATGATGTTTTTTTGATTTCAGAGTAGAACGCTGCATTTGAGATTTTTATGATAGTTCAGATAAATGAGATATACATAATCTACGATAAAGATTGACGCAAGAAAGAGAACTTTTCAATTGATGATCTCTGCAATATTGAAGAGTTAAAAATGAAGAAAATGCGTCGCTTATTGTCAATGAAATGACTGTCATCTTTTAACTCAGATCTGATCAGATTCTCAAACTAAGTTGCTTTCTTCTTTCTCTGATTTCTGACTTCGCGCTTTACAGACTCAAAGTTCGCTGAATCTTTATGTCTCAAGATAGAATATTGCTTCTTCTATCGTGATTGTCAAGCATTGTAGACAACATTGCGTCATGAAGTCTTATCATTTCTTGTTCTGATGAAGATCACTCAAGCTGATCTGTCGATTTGTATATTTGATAATTATCATTGCGATTTATGACAATGTAGATGTTTGCATCAGCGATCTGCGTCAATTCGTTTGTCTTTCTGAAGAGACTTTGAGTTCGTTTTATAAAGTCATATCTGAGATATATATCTTCAAGACGAGAATCTATACTTCAGAGTAATATATGAATGTCGCATTCTATTCTGAATATCTCTGAATATTAGAATCAGATCGCAATTCTTTTCGTGAGCTTAGTCTCAAAGAATCGCGAAAGAGAAATGAATACTATGTCATTTAATTTAGAATGCTATGTCTCTAAGATGTACACAGTAGATGAGATTTCAACATAGTTTCTAGCAAGAATGATCATGAGATTTACTCACTTTTACGTCATGTGTCGCTGATGATACTTATGACATTTTAGTGATTATGATTCATGTTGCTTACAATTCTGAAACGAGATTCAGAAGAAAAGAAGTGACACACAAGAAAGTGATATTTTACTTTGTCAGAAAAAAGCACTGAATACGCGAACACTATCATCTTTATTAGATCGAAGAGATCACTTCTGATGTAAAGAAGAAATCATGTCAGCAATGAGAGAGTTGATTTTGCGTGTTGAATTACTATCATAGTCTTCAACGATTTATCTTACAAAACAACAGAAAGCATGTATTAAAAAACAGTATTCTTCACATTGTCATCATCAAAATCAATGTCTCAGTAGCTCAGTAAAGTGAATTCTGCGTTTGCTCATCTCTGAGATCTTTTCTTCAATGCATCTTTCAAATCTGCATGCGTCTTGATCACTTTCTCGAAGAACTTCATATCAGCTGCTTGAGTATTTTTATAGTAAGTCAACTCTTGCAGTAAATAGTCATTTGTTCGCGTAAGCTCTATCACGCGTTTTGCTGAAGTAGTAGATTGATGTTGCTTCGATATTCGTAGTCTGTGAGACAATTGCTCGTAAGTTGATGTCATCTCATCGTTTCTTGCAATTCGATCGTTCAGAGCAATAACATCACTCGCTCTGTTGAAGATTGATCGCGAGCAAAATGCTGAATGTATCGATGATAGTCGCTGCGTTAATACAGAATTCTGCAATATCACATGATGATTTGAAGCAGATTTGCGTGATGCAATCTTTAATGTTTCAGTGTGACTTGTATCTTGTCGTTGACGCTGTTTCTCAGAGAGCGAACTGCTTGATGTGACATTCTGATTTTGTGAGTTGTTTAATGTGACATCAAAGTCAAAGATGTTTGCTGCGAAGATGATCTCAAATGACTTTTCAGCAGCAGAATGATAGCGATTACTTGAAAGTGTTTTTATAGTTGTTGAAGGAAAATTCTTTTGAAGAATGTTTCTGAACATAGTAGTGAAGTACATCGTCATGCATTATAGACGAAAACACACTTTCAGAATGCTCTAGAGAAAACAATTTCTGACTGTTAAAGATCATGAGAACGTTGAAGACTCTCGAGATTTTGAGATGTTTAGTTATTTCAAATTTAGCTTTGTTGTATGTCAGTTATATAATTCTTATCTAAATCAATACATATCAATTCTCTCAGATGATTCAATTCATCTAAGATATCTGACTCTGATCTACATGTAATGAGCAACTTGACATTCATGATCTCACTTCTTTGCTGAGTAGAAAACAATTCTGTCAGACTCGCAAGAAAGATCTGTTGAAATTCACGTGATGACTTTTCACATTCATTCAGAGTATTTATCAGAAGATAAATCTGATCTGCATTGAAATCTGTCAATATTTTGAGCAGAATTCGTCAAAGAGCATCAAAATTATCGAAAGCTCAATCTCTTATCTGATCATAATCTTTCTGAATATGCTTGAATAATAGCGATCGTTGTCTCAAGAGCTGCAAGAGAAGTTCTCGAATGATAGTAATGACAGTGTTGCGCTTGTTGTCTTTGTTGTCACAGAAGTAGTATGCAAATATGATGTCAGAAGTAAATTGCGCTTTCTTGTTAAGCTCTTCTATCAAGTAGCTTGATATCATTGTCTTTTTGATGTCTGAATCATCTACTAGTTGAAGCATTCGAGAGCTGTATTCAACTAGCCAAGCAGTATATGCTTCGTGAAGAAGTAGTCATTCGCAAGTGCCTTCAACTCACTTCTCGTTAGATCTTCGAATAGCTGTCAGATCATCAAGAGAATTTGTCAGAAACAAAGATTGAAGACAGCTGAGATTTTCTTTTGATATTACTGTTTATCTCAAGTCAGCAAAGATGAGCAATCGTTTATTAAGTGATTTTCTTTACTTGAATTGTCATGAATGATTGTTTGAGCTGTTATAAATGCATTAGCGCAAAAATGAATTTATAGTCTGAATACATCTACGTTTTAGACGTCTTTGTATCTTTTTCATAGCATGTTCTGTCATCTTCTTGATGATAGAATAGACAGTTCTGTATGAATAATTTTCAGACTCATCATATTTGTTGATTTTGAAATGATCTGTTGATAAAGTCATTTTTCGATGATCATCTATGCAAGCACTTCTCTCTTCTACTATCTAGTTACTCAAGATGTTAGAGTTTACTAAAAGCTCAATGTTGAATATTACATATCATTTTCTTTCAACTGTCATCTATCTTCTGCTCGTAATCTGTCTTATGCATTTCAAAAAAGCATACTGTTGAAACAGACATTCGAAAAAGTCATAGCGTGAAATTATAGAGTAAATAGTTTAAGATCTCAGAATCTTCACGTAAATTCATCAAAATCGCATCACTCATCTCTAATTCAAGCTTCTTGTCAGTATATGCTATTCATTCTTTTCAATTTGAAGCTTTTGTATCACGATGAGAAGTCTCAAGAAAGACAATCTCAACGATAAATGTTGCAAGATATTGAAAGATATTCTCACGAGAATTGACACTCACAAGAGTCTGTCGCAGGTAATTAATGACACACTTCTTAAGAAAAGATCAATTCATCTGCTCAATAACTATTTCGTCAAAGCTATGTTCAATAAATATAAGAGATTTATATTTAATCTTCTTCTTCTATCATTTGTTGAAGTCAGTGTTGATGAGAATCGCAGACACTAACGTCTTATCTCTTTTTGTTTATTATCTAGTGCAGTGAGAAGTTGATTGACACAAAGATCACGTCTTTGCTTTGATGCATCTTTATGTCATTTTGACTCGTAATTGAAGATTATAATGCGAGCATGCAACATTTTCGCTGACAGTAGATTCTTGTCTGCGAGTCAGTTCATCTTCTTGTATTGATCAGTTTCTTTCATCTCAATCTTTCGTACTCATGCTCAGATGAGATCTGCTTCAAGATCGTGAACGACAACAACACTAGAGTTTAGTTGTGTTAGCAGACGTCTGTTGAGAACGACGTAAGAATCAGAAGATTCACTCAACATCTGAGGTTTTCTCTTCATAAAGAACAATCAGATCAAGTCATTTAGCACTCTGATTATTCATGTGATTGAAAAGATATTCATTGTTATGAACAGAGTAGAGAATTTGTCTTCTGTAGAACGATATCTTGATAACTGAAGATATTTCAACGTACTCGCGAGCGCGAGCTCTACAGCTATGATACACGCTGATGCGAAGAGAATGATGATCGAATGCAAGCGTTACACGAGTCGCAGCCGTACTAATATCGCTTGACGCATCAGAAATCGCTAAGATATCTCTCGTCATCTCAACGATTGACTTATATAATTTCAGCAAAGTCTCATTCAGCTCATTCTCAGTCATATTAAAGCTCACTCTCTTCATGACATTACTGCGAATCTCTGACTTCTCTTTCAATGTTGCAAAGTTACACAACTCAAGCTGCTACGAGAATTTGCAGCAAAGACACTGTCAAGGCAACAGATCTCAATATTTGAGTCAGTGATGAGCACAGTCATAACGAACTCGAGATAGAGTAAGACAAGCAGCTCTTCATTAAGCTCAAGCAGCATCACTGACAAGCTTTTAAGCGTTATCGCAGTTCAAGATCTCGATGCTCATTCATACTACACGTGAGTAAGAAGACAAATTTTTGTCGAGAAGACAAAGTCTATACATCGTCATCTTTTCAATCTTTTACGAGATCATCAGAAGAACATTCAGGCTGACGAACTTTTTGATGACGTGCAAACGACATTCGACACTGCGAAAGTTATATGACTTCGAGATTTTTTGTCAGATCTAATTCTCAATGCTTGAATTGCAACATACAGTTACGAATCTGACTGACGCAGATTGAACGTCAAAACAACTCTGCGCAAATGTGAAATGCAGTTGCTCAACGTTCTTCATCAGCATTGATCAAGCGAGAAAGTCGATAGCATTGTTTTGAGCATTCTTTATTTATCAATACTAAGAATCAACATAAAAGAGTCGACGATCGTTGATGTTTATTGAACATAGTCTCGAAGGTTTGATCATCAAACAGATCAGCGTGATTTTGACGTTATTTCACTCTGTACTAATCTCTTCATAGACGTTAGTGTTGATTGATCATGATAATGATTTCAGAGATATTCGATTGTTTACGACGAAGATCATCTTTCTTGAAACATCGCATCAAGAAAGCGATGTTGCAGTGTATGATGTGTGACTTGCTTAAGCAGTGAAACATGATAAGACGTTGCTCAAGTTTCTGAAAAGAAACAGCTCTGCTCTTGATGAAATTGCGCGAAACTTTGATGCGAGTCACAGTACTGCAGATATCGTTTGCTTTTATGAAGACAAAGACGTGTCGTACGAACTCTGACAGACTCAGATGTGCTGACTTCTGCTTTTACACTTGACTGAATTTGTGAGCTTATGACACACACAGTTGATTGATCATCAGTCAGCGTCTTTGCACGAGAAAAGAGCAATTTATCTCACTATCGATCACTTGAAGCTGAACAAATTTCGTGATCTCGAAGATGAAAATTTTCTCTTGATGCAATCAGAGATTCAAAGAATGATTCAGACGACGTCTCAAAGAATTAAGAAACGACATCATTGTACAATTCATCTTCTTTATACTCGAACTTGTATTCTTCAAAGCTTCTATAACTTCTCATAAGCACACGTCATAGATATCGACAAAGAGTCATTTCACGTAGACTTCAGTCTTCAAGATATCTCTGTGGTGAAAAGATTTGTATCGCGAAACGTGAAGATGATGCGATTGACGCAAGTTTTACTTCTCACTCAGATGAATCAAATGCGTCGTAAAGTATTCATCGTTCATGAGCTTGACGAGATTGAGAAGACTCAGCTCTTCGTTGAATTCACTCGACAACATCAAAGAAGCTACAGCGCAATCTTCTGAGTCAACGACTCGATCAACAAGAGATTGAGGCGAAGCATCGCTGATTTAGTCAGTCAATTGTCACAGCATCAGATTTCAGAAAAAAGCAGAAATTATTCACACAGAGAAAGAACTAACGTTGATAAAGTTGTTGAAGATGTGCTCAAATGATTATCGCAGTCATTGAACGATCAGTGATTACTGATCTTTGACAACGTGAATCGAGAGTTTTCAGACTCATCTAGAGATTTGAAAGTCTTCGATGTGAAAGAGTATTTTTCAACAGCAGATCAAGAATCTATTCTTATCACTTCTTGATTGATGAGTCTGTGTCAGCTGAGAACGAATCTGAAATTGAAGTCGATCAACAAACTGCAAGAATCAAGTATTCTTGAGAACAGTCTCGATTGATCAATGAAAGATGAGTGTCATTGAAGCATACTTTTTCAGCTTCTATCTGACATCTGAGACTCATTAGATTCATCAAAGCTTGTTGATTGACTTGAAGATCTTTCTTTGACGATTAATCAAGTCAATTCGTATATGCGAAAAACAGACACAAATTTGTCTGAGTACATCAAGCTATACGATCAAGCATGAGCAAGATTAATGAGAAAGCAGCATTGTTTCACTTTGTCAAAAGATAAAGACAGCATTCTAACGACATGAACATTGTCATATAATTTTCTTCAATTACAAAACGAGAACGCAGTCAATCTTTTAAAGCTGTGAGCGTTTCTTGACAATCGAGATCTCTGATATGAGCTTCTTACGTCTGCATTGAATCTTGAAATTGTCAAAAAAGTGTCTCGTTGATTCGTCAATTGTGCAGATGATAAAATCGATTTCAATGAGTGCATTAAACTTCTGTTGAAGTATTTCTTCATCGATGCAAAAACTGAATCATCTTCTTTCTTTATGCATTCTGTGCTTCATCATTGATGCTTTCATGCATTTGAAGAAGACGAGATTACTATGAGCTGACTCGTCGTAATCATTGTTGCATTCGTTGTATCTTCAGAGATCGTACTTGATTATTCGCTCATACAGAGACGTCTTCTTTCACATTGTGATCATGTCTACTCAAGACTGCAACGACGTATACATGAAGACTTGATGAATGAGAAAGATCTTTCGTCTTTTAGCGAAGCATGTCATTGACTAGAACTTCTGTACTCGAATCAAGACAAGATGAAAGAAGTCAAAGACATGTATCTGCGAGCATTGACAGAGTATGAAAAGGCATGAGATTCTGAACACACATCAACGCTTGCTACGATCAATAATCTAGAAAATCTGTACATGAATCAAGACAAGATGAAAGAAGTTGAAGACATGTATCTGCGAGCATTGACAGAAAAAGAAAAAATCTGAGATTCTGAACACACATCGACGCTTAATACGATCAACAATCTAGAAACTCTGTACAAGAATCAAGACAAGATGAAAGAAGTTGAAAACATATATCTGCGAGCATTGACAGAAAAAGAAAAGATCTGAGATTCTGAGCATACATCAACGCTTGATATGATCAACAATTTAGAACTTCTGTACTTGAATCAAGACAAGATGAAAGTGTTAAAACTCTTTTGCATGAGATTATGTAACAGCAATGATTAGATAATCATTAAGTAATCAGAGTCTCAAAGATGATCATTCTGATCGCTTGAATCAGAAGTGATCACAATGAGCATGACGAGCGTAGTGCTCATCTTGCTCATCTTGCTCGAGAATGATCAAAGCGATCATTCAGAGCAGAGATGACTTGACATGATTCTTCTATGTTTATATAACGATGATCATTCTCTTAGATAGAAGCTTCGTGCTCAACTCATGTAATAGTCAATACAGTCTATTGTCTTAGCTATTTTCAGACTTTCAGTCTAATGATTAGTTTGTTACTATACTGATCTCTGTTTATATCTTGTGTTGTTAAAGAGACAATCATTACACTTTGAGCATCTCGCTTTCGCAAAATATCAGAGCATCATCTTATCATGATCGTTATGTCATTCTCAGAACGAATCACATCAGCAAACATCACTGCATTCTTGAATAGCAAGTCATTGATTAAGATATCTACATTGAATCTGTACTATGAAGATAAAGATAAGCTTGACGCTTTTCTTATACAAGTGAACGTCTATGTCAGAGCACACAAGAAACTAAGTTCATCTCATGACAAGATATTGTTTGCATTCTCATACTTCAGAGAAGATGTCTTTAAATGATTTAAATCATTGATAAAGAATCACTTGAAGAATAAGTCAGAAGATCGAGAAGATGAGATTAACAGAGTCTTTGAAGACTTCTCTAACTTTGAGCAAGCAATACGAAGAATGTATGAAGACATAGATGCAAAATGAATCATCAAACGACAGCTGTATGATATTAAGCAATCAGAATCAACATTCAAGTACGTCGTTGCTTTTCAGTCAATCACAGCAGAGATTGAATGAGATGACTTGACTCTTACAGCACAGTTCTATAAAGAACTGAAGAATGTGATAAAGAACGAGATAGCTCGTACGAATAAATTCGCGACTTTGCATGCTATGATTAGCAAGGCAATCGTGCTGAATAATCAACAGTACGAGCGAAGACTTGAAAAGAAGAACAAGATCGCTTATGTCTCAGTTGCACGAAGCAAGAAAAAGAAGAAGCAACTTTATTACGATTCTCAGTCTATGAAGTTAGACGCAATTCGAAAGATATTGACGAACGCTCGCGATAAAACTGTTCAGCAGAGCAAGACATGTTATACATGTGAAAAGCTAGATCATTTCTTCAGAGATTGTACTCAGAACAAGTACAAGAACAAGTCAAAGCTCTATGATAAATAAGACAGATCTTTCGCAGCAACGAAAGAAGATCAGAAAGACAAGCATCAAGCATTGTCATGAACAGCATGTTACGAAGACAACTGTTGCACTCATCTGAGCAATAAGAAAGATTCTGAATGATATTCGAAACTCTCACGAAAGAATCATTTCTACGCAGCAATTCATCGTCAGTCAGAAGCGCATGATGAGAAAAGTGATGAAAGTTCGTTCACTATGATCGCGAAATCAAAGATTTTCGACAGCGAAGCATATGACTCGAACAGATTGAACAGCACTGAAGAAGCTATTCATCAAGCAGTCGAGAAAGAAAATCGACTTAGCGAAATTCTACAAGCATTCACTATCGCAGCAGAAGATGCTCTCAAGCAAGAAGAAAATCGTCTTGAAGTAAAGAAAGATCTTAGAAACTTACAAATCAGACGAGTTTTATAAGCATGTACGACGAATTGTACACTCTCTTCAGACAGAAAGAAGAAGATTTTTCACAGTGAATGCAACAGATCAAGAATGATATACATCAAGCTATCTATGACACAATGCAAGATGAGTCGATCGCATCACGTAAAAGCATTCGATATCGTAACATAGTCATGAAGAAGTCACTCACAGAAGTCAAGTTCATCAAGCAAGAAGAATATGTACTTCTTGATGAAGATCATATATTCAGAGAACTTAGACAGATGACAAAAGTCATCAGAAAAAGATTTGATCTGTGTGATTCAAAGAAGTATTCACGAAAGAAGATCAATTCAAATCAATTTCAGTACATAGAACAAGTACTTGAGAAGTGAGCTTCTAGTTCAAAAAACTAGAAGATTCTTTGATCGACAGATCATCGAAGAAGTCTAGTCAAGAGTCGAAAATTGAAAGCATATTTATCTTCACGAATGACTCGATGCAGTTACGAGTCTGAGTCAAGATCAACAATCATACAGCACGTTTATTCATTGACAGTGACTGTATGAGAAACTACATGTTTTCAGAATTTGCTAGAAAAGCGCAAATATTTATGCAGAAGAAGAAAGAATCTTACAATCTGCAAAACTTTGATGAAACACTCATGAAGTATAACAACAAACTAATAGATCAAAAGACTCGACTTATTCACTTGAGACTCGAACGTCACTGAAAAAAGTTACGTTTAGACGTTACGAAGCAGTCAGACAGCGATATAGTTCTAGACATATCATGACTTCATACAATCAATTCGATGATAGATTGAATCAATGAGACAATCACTTTTCTTCATACAGAAACGACGCGATTGCACTCAATATTGAAGTTATCAGAAAGTGTGAAAATCTTCGCAATGACAGCGAACAATATGCGCAGCGAGTTGAAGAACAGTTCAGATGCACAGATGTTATGAAGCAGAGAGATTAAAAGTAACTTCGCTATCGTTAAAATTTCTAAAGAATATCAGAAATATAATATTCTGTTTGAGAAAGAAAGTGATCAAGAGACACTACTCAAACATCAATCGTGAAATCATGAGATCAAGCTCATAGATGACAAAAAACTCACGAAACAGTTCATTTACTCATTGTCAGCAGAAAAGCTCGACGCTTTGCGACAATATCTGAAAGAGAACATGTGAAAAGAATTCATTAAAAAATTGCAGTCATCAGCAGAATACTCAATTCTGTTTGTTTCGAAATTGAATGAAAGTCTAAGACTATGTGTCGATTACAGAGCATTGAATAACATCACGATTAAAAACAGCTACTCGCTATCGCTCATATCTGAACTGCAGAATTGACTGCAGAAAGCACAGTGATTTACGAAATTTGATATATTCAAAGCATTCAATCGAATACGAATTAAAGAAGAAGACGAGTGAAAGACAGTCTTTCATACTCGACTAGAACATTATGAGTATTTGATCATGTCTTTCGATCTAATCAATGCTTCAGTCACGTTTTGAACATTTGTGAATAACGTGCTACGACGTTATCTGAATCAGTTCATCATAGTATATCTGAATGATATACTAGTATATTTCAAGACGAAGAAAGAACATGTGCAACATATTAAGAAAGTTCTACAGACTTTGAAGAAAGTTGATCTGCGCATCAAGTCAGGAAAAAGTAAATTTCATGTACAGAGTGTACAGTTTTTGAGATTCATAGTCACGTCTCAGAGTCTAAGAATGAATTCAAAGAAGATAGAAGCTGTTACGACTTGATTGATGTCAAAGTCAAAGATCGAAGTTCAATTCTTTTTAGAATTCGCGAACTTTTATAAACGCTTTATAGAGAAATACTTCAGAATCGTCTCGTCACTTACGAATCTTACGAAGAAGAATATATCGTTCGTGTGAACTGAGAAAGCAGAAGAAGCTTTCGAGAAGCTGAAGAAATTGTTCATCTCTCAGTCAGTACTGATCATGTTTGAATCAGAAAAATCTATTACGCTCGAGATGAACGCGTCAGACAAAGCTATTGAAATGTGTATCAGTCAATCAGACGAAAAGAAACGTCTGCACTCTATTGCTTACTACAGTCGTAAGCTTACAGTCGCTGAATTGAACTATGAGATACACGACAAGAAGCTATTAGTTATTGTTGATTCTTTCAAACAATGAAGAGTGTATCTGAAAGAATCTAAACATCAGATTCAAGTATATACAGATCATAAGAATCTGCTATACTTCACGATCACGAAAGTTCTAAATCGAAGACAGATTAGATGATCGAAGAAATTGTCGTTGTACAACTTTCAAATTCAATATTGAAAGAGATCTGAGAACTCAAAGATCGATGTCTTGAGTAGAAGAGCAGATCACATGACAGATAGATCACAGGTAAATCAGACTATCTTACAACAGAATCAGAATGATTTCATTGTCTACAATAAACAAAATGCAGCTACGCTACGAATCTACAATCGAGATCTCGAGAAACGAATAAAGCTAGAGCTAGCAAAGAACTCAGTCATGCAGAATATTATAGAGAATATTGCTGACAACGTGAACTGTGAGATAACTAACGAAATACTGACATTTCAAAATCTCATCTATGTTTCAACAAGATGCAGACAAGAGATAATAAATGATTATCACAAGTCAATGATACATGAGCATCAGAATTCGAATAAAATCATTGAAAGAATATCTAGAATCTACTACTTCTTCAAGATGAGAAAACAAGTAGAAGATATCATAAGAAAGTGCAACGTATGCATTCAAACGAAGCATAGTCAACACAGATTCTACGAACTTTTGAAAAGCTTCAGCACATCAGATCGTGCATGAAAAAGCATAGCTTTGAACTTTATAGTCAAGCTATCGAAGTCAAAAGAAAGAGTTACGAAAACAACGTATGACTCTATATTGATAGTCACAGATAAACTAATCAAGTACGAATATTTCTTGTCATACAAGAAAGCAACATTCGCAGAAGATTTGACTTACACGTTCTTGAGAATGATTGTAGCAAATCATGAATTATCAGACGAGATAATTTCAAATAGAGACAAGCTCTTCACATCGAAATTCTGAAAATCGTTGATGAATCAACTGAGAATTCATCATAAGCTGTCAACAGCTTATCATTCACAGACGAATGAACAAATGAAAAGAATGAATCAGACACTGAAACAGTATCTCAGATGCTATATCAACTATAAACAGAACGATTGAGTACAGTTACTGTCTAGACTGATCGTCGAGTCGAGTTTCGAGTTGACATTTTGAATTCAACTCGATTCGAAGTCGAGTTGCTTATATTTTCAATTCGACGCGACTCGACTCGACTGAGAATTGAGTCAATTTGACTCGACTCGTCAAGAATTCGAGCTTGACGTCAAGAGAGCTAAATATAGAAATTTTTCCGGTTTTTTGCTTTTGCATTATCTTTTTGCATTATCTTTTTGATAGAAGTCATGACGAGAAACATGAAGACTATATGATAGAGAGTCATGAAGAGAAGTCATGATAGAAAAGTCATGATAGAAGAGTCATGAAGAAAAGCTATGAAGAGAAGTCATGAAGAAAAGTCATGATAGAAAGTCATGACGAAGAATCATGAAGACTGTTTGATAGAAAGGTTTGATAGAAAGTCATGACGAGAAACATAAAGAAAAACATGAAGAGAAACATGACGAGAAACATGATGAGAAAACATGAAGATCGTTTGACTTTGATAGAAAGTCATGACGAGAAAACATGATAGAAAGTCATGAAGAGAAATCATGTATGTCACGATTCTAGCCTTACCAGGCTCAGTCTTCTAGCCTTATCAGGCCTATTCTCGCTTCGTCACCTTGACTAGTTTCTATTGAGCCTAGCGTCGACTGAGAAACACACATATGTAGCCAGCTTCTTTTTCGTAGCTATCTTTCTTTCTTAGCATTTATCTTCTAGTTAAATGACATCTCTATCTGACTCGCTCTAGGCAGGTTTCTAACATTAGATAAATGCTCATCATTTACTATTCTGCTATCGACGAATAGACGATACGAAACAATCTATTCAGTAAGGAAAATTTGCAAGAGATTCTTCAAATTTGCACCATCATTTTAGATCGCAAGGAATTCTTCGATTCTACACTCATTTTCATCATTCTATTCGCAAGAGATTCTTTGAATAAAGTACTCAATTATTATCTGAAATTCACAAGAGATTCTTTGAATTTTCACTCATCAAAAAACATCAATTCAAAACATCAATTTCTCATTTACTCTTATCTCAACAACTTCTATCTTCTCTCATCATGACACGTGACGTCGAGTCAGTTGAGTCTCGAACAACTCGTCTGCTTAGAAGCACTGTCAATAGAAGAGTTTCACTTCTACTCATCGATGCTTCAGTCGAAGCTGAGAAAGCTGTCATCTCATGAAACATAAACATCGAAGAACAACTGTTTCAT
>JAABVA010002450.1_pt1 | contig 18445 bp, 17 predicted proteins | sample 5560331 | NCBI WGS metagenome assembly JAABVA01 (sample SAMN12812661, study PRJNA571458) | rock metagenome | isolation source: Antarctica rocks | place: Antarctica: Victoria Land, Mt New Zealand sud | collected 2016-01-07 | reverse complement strand
TGGAACCGGCGCCAACCCGAGACGACACTCGGGCCACCGTCACACCCCGATGCCAGTATCAACACGGACGACGGCGCCGAAGCCGCACCAACACTCAACGGCCATGCGATGAAAGATCCGGGCTAGACGGGCCGGGACACCCCGAAGAACGCGAATGCTTCGACGTGGCAACGGGTCCACGCCTCCTGGTCCATCCGCAGCACCGGGCGCACAAACATGTACCGGGAGCACGCCAGCACCATCACGAACGCCTGCACCGTGTGCCTGCGGCCCGTGGCCGGGTCGGTCCACACCCCGAGGCGCCCGTAGTCGATCTGCGCCTCACTACCGGCCTCGACCGGTCCCGGACGCAACACCCGCACCGCAGCGCGGCGAGCCTCCTCGGGCAGGTTCGCGGCCACCCAGCGCCGCAGCGAGGCCACCGACGCCACCAGGGCGTGCTCGTCGACCAGGCGCTGATGGATCGTGGACACCGTGACCTGGGCCTTCAGCTGGGCAGTGATGTAGTCCCGGTGCACGTCGATCGCCGGCCAGGTCACCTGCCGCAGACCCTTGTCGAGCACCGCCGGGAACCAGCCCGCAGCCCGGGACCGCCAGTCCGCCTCGGTCATCACCGGCGGCCCACCCGGCACCAGCCCAGCCGCAGCGACCGGGCCCAGATACATACGGACCGTCTTGCGGTCCAAGCCCAAACTCCGCGCAATCTGGGCCTGGGAGCGGCCCGCGTACCAGTGCACGTAGATCTCGATCAGATCGACCATCTCAAACGTCCTCCTCGCCATTGACTGCCTCTCACCTCGTTGGTGAGCGCGAGCCTGCTTTGGTTGGAGGACCACACCCCGGTACGCCACGCACGTCGTCCCCATGGGGAATTACGTGAGCGCCGGGGGTGGGGAATTACGTGATCGAGAACCCCTCAGACCTGGGGAATTTCATGATCGCTGACACCCGTGCTGCCCTCTGCCGCCGCGTTGCGGGAGGCGTTCCTGTGGTCCGAACACTGCCTGGTAGCCAAGACCGCGACCGTGTCGCTGCACGGCAACACCTACGAGGTCGACGCCGCCCTGGTCGGGCGTCGGGTCGAGCTGGTCTTCGATCCCTTCGACCTCACCTCGCTGTCCGTGCGCTACGCCGGCCGCGACATGGGTGCCGCGATCGGCCACCAGATCGGGCGCCACGTCCACCCCGGCGCGACACCCGAGACCAGCCCCGAACCCGCGCCGGTCACCGGGATCGACTACCTCGCCCTGGTCCACCAACGACACACCGCCGCGCTGACCCAACGGGTCAATTACGCCACCTTGGCCAGCGGACTCGAGCAGCTGACCCTCACCGCCGACCCCGCCCACGACTCCCAGGAGAACCCGTAACTCTCGACCGACTGCAAAGCCACTACGGATTCACGAGAATGCCGTTCGGGCGATCTCTGGCGCCGGGGATGCTGCACCGGCACACCAGCCACGCCGAAGCCGTCGCCCGGATCAGCTGGTCCATCAGCGAACGCGCCCTGGGCGTGGTCACCGGTGAGGTCGGCGCCGGCAAGACCGTCGCCATCCGCGCCGCTCTGGCCGGGCTCGACATCTCAAGACACACCACCATCTACCTGGGCAACCCCGCCGTCGGCGGCCGCGGCCTCTACGGCGGAATCGTCACCGCACTCGGTGGCATCCCCCGATGCCACAAGGCCGCCCTCATCCCCCAAACCGCCGAACTGCTCGCTGCCGAGGAACACGAACGCGGCCGAACCGTCGTCCTGGTCCTGGACGAAGCCCACCTCCTGGGCGCCGACCAGCTCGAAGAGCTCAGGTTGTTGACTAACGCCGACATGGACTCCCACTCCCCATTCGCATGTCTCCTGGTCGGCCAGCCCACCCTGCGCCGGCGGATCAAGCTCGGCACCTTCGCCGCCCTGGACCAACGGATCGCGCTGCGCTACGCGATGACCGGGATGAGCGACACCGAGACCAAGTCCTACCTGAGCCACCACCTCGCTCTGGCCGGCCGCTCCGACACGCTCTTCTCGGACGACGCGACCGCCTTGATCCACCAAGTCAGCCGAGGAATCCCTCGAGCCGTGAACAACCTCGCCGTCCAAGCCCTCGTCGCAGCATTCGCCACCAGCAAAGCCATCGTCGACGAATCCTCGGCCAGAGCCGCCGTCACCGAGGTCACGACAGACTGACGACCCACCCGACAACATGACCACCAAGGCCCCGCCGGATCCTCCGGCGGGGCCTTCACTTCAGCTCAACACGTCCTCACCGACAGTGACGCCGCCATCATCAATAGACGCGACCGACAACAGCAGGCACGACAACCGGCGCACCACCGGGGTGAACTGGCAGTCCGCGGCCATCACGGAGATCTGAACGTCGAGCCGGTCCCGCCGGCCCGCCGCCAACACCACCGTCTCGTAGGCGTCCTGGAAGGTCTAGGTCGGCCCCAATGATGTGACCGGGTCGACCGGGTCGACGACGGGGCGATGCGCATTCGAGCCCCTGCCGATGTGGTCAGATATCGCCCGCCACGCGCTCGGCGAGACCGAAGACCGAGATCAATGGGTGAGAAATATGGCTCTCCTGACTCTTCCGTGGGTCATTTTCGGTTTGGCAGGGTGGGTCTGTGGCCGCCGAGGCTGAGTAGGGCGAGGGCGATGAGTCACCCAGGCCACCGCGGTCTTCGGCGTCTACGCACTGGGGCTCATCCCCGGACTGCTGATCGGCGGACGGGCCAGTGACCGGTTCGGCCGGCGCACTCTGATGATCGCCTTCGCCGCGCTCTCCCTGCTGGCCACGGCCGTGCTAGCCGGCGGCCAGTGGGGCTTGGGGTGGCTCTACGCCGGCCGACTGCTGACCGGTGTGGTGTCGGGCACCGTGTTCACCATCGGCACCGCCTGGGTCAAGGAGCTCTCCGACGGCTCAGACCCCGGGGTGGGGGCCCGTCGAGCGAGCGTCGCGCTGACCGCCGGGTTCGGAGTCGGTCCGCTGGTCGCAGGTCTCTTGGCGCAGTGGGCGCCAGGGCCTGTCATGCTGCCCTACCTGGTCCACCTGCTGCTGACCGTGCTGGCGCTCGCGCTGCTTCCCCGGGCCCCGGAAACCCGCACCCAGGCCCGGACCCGGGAGCCTGGGACGAGGGCCCCGCTGTTGCCGAACTCGGCCCGCACCACCCGGTTCCGCAGCATCACGATGCCCCTCGCGCCGTGGGTCTTCGGCAGCGTGACCGTGGCGTTCATCACACTCCCGGCTCACGGGATCGGCACCGTCGCCGGACTACAGCGGGCGCCGAGGACGGCAACCATGCCGAACCCGACCCCTCCGGCTGCGCCGCCCCCCGCGGCGTGGCGCTGGTCCTCGCTCGTCGCCGCCGCGACGCAGTCGGCCCAGCGCGTGAGCGCTGCCTCGAGCTGGTCGACCTGCGCGGGGTCGGCACCCTTCTGCGGTCCGTAGACCGGCCCCGTGCCCGCCGAGCAACAGGTTGTCCACGTCGCAGGCAACGGTGACCGTGACGCCCGACAGTCGGCGGCCGAGATCGGCCAGGTCTACCGTGGCGAGCGCGGCGAGCGCCGCTCCCCCGTCGGCGATCTCGGCACCCTGGGCGTCGAGAAGCCTGGCCCCGAGCGCTCGCACCATCCCGGCGCCTCCGTCGGCGCCCGCACTGCCGCCGATTCCCACGACGACGTCCGTGCAGCCGGCGTCGACGGCCGCGGCGACCACCTCGCCGAGCCCTCGGCTCGTCGCGGTGAGCGGCTCGCGACGGCCGCCGGGAAGGCGCGCCAGTCCGGAGACGTCGGCCATCTCGACCACCGCGGTGTCGTTGCGGCGGGCACACGCCGTCTCGACCGGAACCCCGGTCGGCCCAGAGGCGACCACCGGCACGCGAGCGAAGCCGGCGGCCACTGCGGCGTCCACGGTGCCGTCACCGCCGTCGGCCACGGGGACCGTGACGATCCTCGCGTCGGACACCCTGCGGATGCCGGCGCTCACCGCCGTCGCGACCGCGGCGGCGGTCAGCGAGCCCTTGAACTTGTCGGAGGCGAGCAGGACAGTCGTCACGGCGGGCGCCTTAGTCGAGCAGCGAGATGGCCGACGGAGCGTCCCCGCCGTGCTCTGCGAGCTCCTCGAACTCCACCACACTCGATCTCGGTGCCCATGGACACGTTGGTCACCCGCTCGAGGATCACCTCCACGACCACCGGGACCCGGAACTCCGCGACCAGCTTCTTGGCCTGCTCCAGCGCCGGCATGATGTCGTCGGGCTCCAAGACCCGGATGGCCTTACAGCCCAGTCCTTGCGCCACGGTGACGTGGTCCACCCCGTAGCCGTTGACCTCGGGTGCGTTGATGTTGTCGAAGGACAGCTGCACGCAGTAGTCCATCTCGAAACCGCGCTGCGACTGGCGGATCAGCCCGAGGTAGGCGTTGTTCACGACGACATGGATGTAGGGGATGTTGAACTGGGCGCCGACCGCGAGCTCCTCGATGAGGAACTGGAAGTCGTAGTCTCCGGAGAGCGCGACGACGGTCGCGTCCGGGTCTGCGGTGGCTACCCCGAGCGCGGCGGGCAAGGTCCAGCCGAGCGGCCCGGCCTGGCCGGCGTTGATCCAGTGTCGAGGCTTGAAGACGTGCAGCAGCTGCGCCGCCTGGATCTGTGAGAGGCCGATCGTGGAGACGTAGCGGGTCTCGGGGCCGAACGCCTTGTTCATCTCCTGGTAGACGCGCTGCGGCTTGATCGGCACCACGTCGAAGCTCGTCCGGCGCTGCATGGTCCCCTTGCGCTGCTGGCAGCTCTTGGCCCACACCCCGAAGTCCGGCAGCCGCGCATCGCTGCGCCACTCCCGCGCCACCTCGACGAAGACCTTTAACGCCTCCCCCGCGTCGGAGACGATGCCCAGGTCGGGGGCGAAGACGCGCCCGATCTGGGTCGGCTCGATGTCGACGTGGACGAAGGTGCGGCCCTTCGTGTAGGTCTCCACGCCGCCGGTGTGCCGGTTGGCCCAGCGGTTGCCGATGCCGAGGACGAAGTCGGAGTCGAGCATCGTCGCGTTGCCGTAGCGGTGGGACGTCTGGAGACCGACCATGCCGGCGTTGAGCTCGTGGTCGTCGGGGATGGTGCCCCAGCCCATGAGGGTCGGCACGACCGGCACCCCGAGGGTCTCGGCGAGCTCGACGAGCAGGTCGGCCGCATCCGCGTTGACGATGCCGCCGCCGGCCACGATCAGCGGGTGCTCGGCGGCGGCCAGCATGGCCATCGCCTTCTCGACCTGGATCCGCGTCGCGGCGGGCTTGACGACCGGCAGCGGTTCGTAGGCCTCGATGTCGAACTCGATCTCCGCCATCTGCACGTCGATCGGCAGGTCGATGAGCACCGGGCCGGGACGTCCCGACCGCATCAGCTGGAACGCCTTCTGGAAGGTGCCGGGCACCTGCCCCGGCTCGAGCACGGTCACGGCCCACTTCGTCACGGACGCCGCGATCGAGGCGATGTCGACCGCTTGGAAGTCCTCCTTGTGCAGCTTCGCCACCGGCGCCTGCCCGGTGAGGGCGAGGATCGGGATCGAGTCTGCCCACGCCGAATACAGGCCCGTGATCATGTCAGTGCCGGCGGGGCCGGACGTGCCGACGCAGATCCCGATGTTGCCGGCCTTGGCACGGGTGTAGCCCTCGGCCATGTGAGACGCGGCCTCGACGTGCCGGGCCAGGACGTGCTTGATGCCACCGTGGTCGCGCATGGCCCGGTAGAAGGGGTTGATCGCGGCGCCCGGCAGCCCGAAGGCCTGCGTCGCGCCCTCCTTCTCGAGGATGAGGACCGCGGCGTCGGCGGTGCGCATACGGGTCATGGTCGGAGTCCTTACTGCCGTGGGGAGGGGTATGCGGGTCGGTGCGTGCGGGCTAGCGGCCGCTGAGGCGCTCGACACCTCGAAGCAGCCCGGAGTGGTCGAGCCCGCCGTCGCCGTTGGCGCGCGCCGAGGCCATCAGCTGCACGACCAGGGCCGCGACCGGGACGACCACGCCGGCCTCGCGGGCGGCGGAGGTGACGATGCCGAGGTCCTTGTGGTGCAGGTCGATCCGGAAGCCTGGCTGGTACGAGTCGGTCAGCATGTTCTGCTTCTTCTGGTTCAGGACCGTGGAGCCGGCCAGGCCGCCGCCGAGGACCTCGAGAGCGGCCTCGAGGTCGACGCCGTAGGCCTTGAGGAAGACGACGGCCTCGGCGAGCGCCTGGATGTTCGCCGCGACGATGAGCTGGTTCGCGGCCTTGACGGTCTGGCCCGAGCCGTTGCCGCCCACGTGGACGACGGTCTTGCCGACGATCTCGAGCAGCGGCCGGGCTTCCTGGACGTCCTTCGCGTCACCGCCGACCATGATGGACAGGGCCGCGTTCTTGGCCCCGGCCTCGCCGCCGGAAACCGGCGCGTCGATGAGGCGGAAGCCGCGGTCCTTGGCCTCGGCGGCCAGCTCCACGGTGACGTCGGGCCGGATGCTCGAGAAGTCGACGAGAAGGGTGCCCGGCTTGGCGTTCTCGTAGACGCCACCGTCGCCGGCGAGGACGTCGCGGACATCGGGCGAGTCGGGCACCATGACGCAGACCACGTCGGCGTCGGCGACCGCGGCGGCGATGGACTCGGCGCCCTTGCCGCCCGCCTGCTCCAGCGCGTCGTACCTGGGGCTCCGGTTGAACCCGGTCACGGTATGCCCGGCCTGCGCCAGATGCGCCGCCATGGGGCTGCCCATGATCCCCAGTCCGATAAAGGCGATGTTCGTCATCGTCCGGTCTCCTGTTCCCCGCGCTGCTGGCGCGGCAGCCAACCGAGGCTCTCCTCGGTCGTCGTGGTTGGCGTGTACTCGAGCCCCACCCACGCGGAGTACCCCGCTCGTTCGAGCTCCCCGAGCCAGCGGTCCAGCGGGAGGTTTCCCGAGCCGGGCTCGCCGCGGCCCGGCGCGTCCGCGATCTGCACGTGGGCGACCCGGTCGGCATACGTCGAGATGGCCGCGTCGACGTCGTCGCCGTTGTTGACCAGGTGGTACAGGTCGCAGAGGAACCCGACATTCGCGGCGCCGGTGGCGCGAACCCGGTCCACCACGCCGACCGCGTCCTCAGCGGTACGCAGCGGGTAGGGCTTGGGCCCGCTCACTGCTTCGACGAGCACCGTCGCCCCGAGCCGGTCGGCGGCCTTCGCGGCATACGCGAGGTTCTCGGCCCCCAGCTCGTCCTGCTCGACCGGCGTCGCGTCGTCGACCCGGTTGCCGTAGAGCGCGTTGAACGCCTTGGTGCCGAGGCGCTCGCCGATGCCGAGCGTCATCTCGACGTTGTCGCGAAACTCCGGCGAGCGCGTCGGGATCGACAGGACCCCGCAGTCGGCGCCGGCGAGGTCGCCGGCGAAGAAGTTGAGGCCGGCGAGCCGGACCCCGGCGTCCTGGACCGCCCGAACGAAGGCGTCGACGTCGGTGTCGCCGGGCACGGGCTGGTCCGGCCACGGCCACCAGAACTCGACGGCGTCGAAGCCGGCGGCTTTCGCCGCCGTGGGTCGCTCCAGCAGCGGAACCTCGGTGAAGAGCATCGAGCAGTTCGCGAGGTACGGGAGGTGCGCCATCGTCGCCTCTAATTGGGTCTAGCGGAAATGTTCTTCTGTATAACGGAATCCCAAGTATGCCGTTGGGGCGGGCCCCGGGTCAACCGCGGCCCATGCCACCGGATAGCGGGCTGCACCCCTGTTCAGGAGTCGCCGCCGGCCATTCCGGTGGTGCCGGCGTTGACGTCGAGAAGCCGGTAGCGCGCTGCTGCCTCCCGGGGGGCCGACGTATCGACCTTTGCGGCATCGGCGAGCATCTGCAACGCCCGCACCACCATCGAGTGGGTGTCGATGTGGAAGTACCGCCGGGCAGCGGCTCGGGTGTCGGAGAAGCCATGGTCATCCGCCCCGAGCGTCGCGAACGCGTGGGGAAGAAACTGGCGGATCTGGTCTGGCACCTGCGCCAGGTAGTCGGTGCTGGCCACGACGGGTCCGGACGCGTCCGCCAACTTGCGCGTGACATACGGAACCTGAGGCTCCTGCTCGGGATGCAGGAAGTTGTGCCTCTCCGCCGCCAGGCCGTCGCGGCGCAGCTCGACCCAGGAGGTCACCGACCAGACGTCGGCCGCTCACCTGCCAGTCCTCCGCGAGGACCCGCTGGGCCTCCAACGCCCACGCCACCGACACCCCGGAGCCGAGGAGCTGCACCTTGGGGCCGGGTGCGCGCCCGTCGCGACCCGGTGCAGGCCCCGGACGATTCCCTCCACGTCGACTTCGTCGGGCTCGACCGGCTGGAGCATCGGCTCGTTGTAGACGGTGAGGTAGTACATCACGTTCGGATCGGCGTTGGGGTCGGTGGAGTCGGACCCGTACATCTGCTCGAGCCCGACCCGGACGATGTGGACTATCTCGTAGGAATAGGCCGGGTCGTAGACGCGCATCCCCGGGCTGGGCGCGGCGAGCAGCGGGGAGTGCCCGTCGGCATGCTGCAGGCCCTCGCCGGTCAGCGTCGTCCGGCCCGCGGTGGCACCGATGATGAACCCCCGGGCCATCTGGTCCATGGCCGCCCACATCGCGTCGCCGGTGCGCTGGAACCCGAACATCGAGTAGAAGAGGTACACGGGCACCATGGGTTCGCCGTGGGTGGCATAGCTGGTGCCGACGGCGGTGAACGCCGCCATCGACCCGGCCTCGTTGATGCCGGTGTGCAGGATGTGGCCCTGCTCCGACTCCTTGTACGCCAGGAGCAGAGCGCGGTCGACGGCCGTGTAGCGCTGGCCGTGCGGGTTGTAGATCTTCGCGGTCGGGAAGAAGGCGTCCATCCCGAAGGTCCGTGCCTCGTCGGGGATGATTGGCACGATGCGCGGGCCGAGCTCCTTGTCCCGCATCAGGTCGCGCAGCACCCGGACGAACGCCATGGTGGTGGCCGCCAGCTGCTTGCCCGATCCCCTTCGGCCGCTCTGGTACGCCTCGGGCCCGGGCAGGGCGAGGGATCTCGGGTGGTTGCGCCGTTCGGGCACGAACCCGCCCAGCTCGCGCCGGCGGTCCCGCAGGTAGGTGATCTCGGGGGAGTCGTCGGCGGGCTTGTAGTAGGGGACCCGGTATGGGTCGGCGTCGATCTCGGCATCGGTCACCGGGACGTCGAGCAGGTCGCGGAAGGTCTTGAGGTCCGCCGCGGTCAGCTTCTTCATCTGGTGGGTGGCGTTGCTGGCCTCGAAGTTGGCACCGAGGCCGTACCCCTTGACGGTCTTGGCCAGGATGACCGTCGGTCTGCCGTTGCCGATGCTCGCGGCGTGGTATGCGGCGTACACCTTGCGGTAGTCGTGTCCGCCACGCTTAAGGTTCCAGATCTGGGCGTCGGTCAGGTGATCGACCAGCCGCCGGGTCGCGTCGCTCTTTCCGAAGAAGTTGTCGCGGATGTAGGCCCCGGACTCGCCCTTGTAGGTCTGGTAGTCGCCGTCCGGGGTCTCGTTCATGATCCGCACCAGGTCACCAGTCCTGTCGGCGGCGAGCAGGGCGTCCCACTCCCGGCCCCACAGCACCTTGATGACGTTCCAGCCGGCTCCCCGGAAGAAGCCCTCGAGCTCCTGGACGATCTTGCCGTTGCCGCGGACCGGACCATCCAGCCGCTGCAGGTTGCAGTTGACCACGAACACGAGGTTGTCCAGGCCGTCGTTGGCGGCCAGCTGCAGCATCCCCCTCGACTCCGGCTCGTCCATTTCGCCGTCGCCGAGGAACGCCCAAACCCGCTGGTCGGACGTGTCCTTGATGCCCCGGTCGTGCAGGTAGCGGTTGACCTGCGCCTGGTAGATAGCGTTCATCGGCCCGAGACCCATGGATACCGTTGGGAACTGCCAGAACTGCGGCATCAGGCGCGGGTGCGGGTAGGAGGAGAGCCCGTGCGGCGCGCGGGACTTTTCCTGGCGGAAGCCGTCGAGGTCGGTCTCGGTCAGCCGGCCCTCGAGGTAACCGCGCGCATACATGCCGGGCGAGGCGTGCCCCTGGAAGAACACCTGGTCTCCACCGCCCTGGTGGTCCGGCCCGCGAAAGAAGTGGTTGAGGCCGACCTCGTACAACGTCGCCGCGCCGGCATAGGCGGAGATGTGGCCACCGACCCCGATGTCCGGGCGCTGCGCACGATGCACCAGCACGGCGGCGTTCCAGCGCAACAGCCGCCGGTAGCGGCGCTCGACGTCCTCGTCGCCGGGAAACGACGGCTCGGCACTGGTCGGGATGGTGTTGACGTAGTCGGTCGTGACCGCCTCCTGCCCGCCCAGACCGGCGGCGGACGCGCGCTGCCCGAGCAGCTGCAGGACCGCCGCGGCCCGGTCCCGCCCACCTACGGCGAGCAGCTGGTCAATGGACTCCGCCCACTCGGCCAGCTCCTCTGAGTCGACGCCGTCGGAGCCGCCCGAGCCGCCCGAGCCGTCCGAGCCGCCGGAGCCGTGCGTGGTGTGCCGAGTGACGCTGCTGCTCATGGTGAGGGCTCCTCTTCCGGTTGGGTCAGACCGTGGCTCAGCAGAAGCCGGCGATGCCGGCCCAGGCAGTGTCGGCCGAACCGGCACCTTTGCGCTGGAGGGAGGCCTCGATCAACCCGTAGGGACGGTCCGCCGCGTAGAACACCTCTCCCGGGTTCTCCAGCCCGCAGAACGAGAGGTCGGAGAAGAAGTGGTGCTTGTTGGGGCAGGAGAACCGGACCTCATCGATCTGCGGGTGCTTCTCGATCACGGCGACCGCCATGTCGTACAGGTCCTGCTGCAAGGCGTTGGAGTAGCCCTGTGAAAACTCGGTGAGCATGGTCTGCTTGACGCTCTCGTAGACGGCGTTGAAGTCGATGTCGCGTCGAGGGCCGCGAGCGCCTTACGGCCCCAGTCGGATACGGTCGTCGCCGTGTAGCGGTCGGCCGGGACGTAGACGGTATGCACCGGCTGCCGGGTGCCGCGGTCGCCCGGGTAGTCGCCGGTGAGCGCGGCGTCGGCCGCCGCCAGCTGATGGTCCAGCCGGTCGGCAAGCGGCGCGATGCCGAGGCCGTCGGTCGTGTGCGCCATGGTCGCTCCCGTCATGCGGACGCTGCGTCGTAGGCGGGCAGGGTGAGGAAGTCGACGTAGTCGTCCGCGAGGGCGACCTGCTCGAGCACCCGGAAGGCGGTGTCGAAGTTGCGGTCGTCGTAGCCGTGGCCGAGCTCCGCGCGGATCTTGGCGTGCTCGTCCGCCATGACCTGGCGGACGAGGGCGTCGGTGATCGTCGTGCCGTCGTCGAGCTGGGAGCCGTTGTGTACCCACTGCCAGATCTGCGAGCGCGAGATCTCCGCGGTCGCCGCGTCCTCCATGAGGTTGTGGATGCCGACGGCACCGTTGCCGCCGAGCCACGACTCGAGATATCGAGCGGCCACCTCGACGTTGCCCTCCAGCCCGGTTCGGGTGATCTGACCGTCGGCCGAAGCGATGTCGAGCAGGTCGGCGGCGGTGACGTGGACGTCGTCGCGCAGGACGTCGAGCTGGTTCGGGCGGTCGCCGAGCACGCCGTCGAAGACCTTCTCGCAGATCGGTACGAGGTCGGGGTGGGCGACCCACGAGCCGTCGAAGCCCTGGCTCGCCTCGCGCTCCTTGTCCTCGGTCACCTTGGCGAAGGCGGTCTTGTTGGCCTCCTTGTCGCGGCGGCTCGGGATGAACGCTGACATGCCGCCGATCGCGAACGCGCCCCGGCGGTGGCACGTCTTGACGAGCAGCTCGGCGTAGGCCCGCATGAACGGCGTCGGCATGCCGATCGTCCCGCGGTCCGGCAGCACGAACTGCGGCCCGGAGTCGCGGAAGTACTTGATGATGCTGAACAGGTAGTCCCACCGGCCGGCGTTGAGGCCGGAGGCGTGGTCGCGCAGCTCGTAGAGGATCTCGTCCATCTCGAACGCGGCCGGAATGGTCTCGATAAGCACCGTCGCGCGCACCGTGCCGTGTGGAATGCCGAGCCGCAGCTCCGAGAACGAGAACACGTCGTCCCAGAGGCGCGCCTCGAGGTGGCTCTCGGTCTTGGGCAGGTAGAAGTACGGCCCGCTACCGCGCTCGACGAGCTCCCGCGCGTTGTGGAAGAAATAGAGGCCGAAGTCGACGAGCGCGCCCACGACGGGCCGGCCGTCGACGTGGAGGTACTTCTCGTCGAAGTGCCATTCACGGGGTCGCACGACGATGGTGGGGAGGCGCTGGTCGGTGCGCAGGGCATACGACTTGCCCTCGGGTGAGGTGAACTCGATGCTCCGGCGAATCGCGTCGCGCAGGTTGACCTGGCCGCCGACGACGTTGCGCCAGTGGGGAGTGCTCGCGTCTCCATGTCGGCGAGCCACACGCGGGCGCCGGAGTTGAGGGCGTTGATGGTCATCTTGCGGTCCGTCGGGCCGGTCATCTCGACGCGGCGGTCGAGCAGGTCCTCGGGCGCAGGGGCGACCCGCCAGTCGCCCTCGCGGACCGACCGGGTCTCCTCGAGGAAGTCGAGCTGTCCGGTCTTGGAGACCGCGTCGCGGCGGGTGCGCCGGGCGGCGAGCAGCTCGTCGCGGCGGGCGCCGAACTCACGGTGCAACGCGGCGACGAAGTCGAGGGCCTCGGGGGTGAGCACGGCGTCCTGGCCCTCGACAGGGGGCCCGGTCACCTCGATGCTATGGTCGGACTGGGTGGATGATGCGGTGTCAGATGACACGAGCGGATCCTTCCGTCGCTGCAGGGGTGGGGTATGCGGGAAGCGCGTCGTCGGAGGGCTCGTCGCCGAACGTGCTGTCGAGCGGCTCGTCGTCGACGGGCACGACGTTGCCCTGCCGGGTGGCGGCCTCGCGAACCGCCGCGGCCACCGAGGGGGCCACGGCGGGGTCGAAGACCGAGGGGACGATGAAGCTGCTGTTCAGCTGGTTCGGGTGGACGCAGTCGGCGATGGCCTGGGCGGCGGCGAGCATGACCTCGCGGGTGATCTCGCGGGCTCCGGCGTCGAGCATGCCCCGGAAGAAACCGGGGAAGGCCAGCACGTTGTTGATCTGGTTGGGGAAGTCGGAACGGCCGGTGCCGACGACGGCCGCGTGCTTGCCGGCCTCGAGCGGGTCGACCTCGGGGTCGGGGTTGGCGAGGGCCAGGACGATCGCGTCGTCGGCCATCCGCGCGATGTCGTCACCGGTGAGCAGCCGCGGCGCCGAGACGCCGATGAAGACGTCGGCGTCGGCGAGGACCTCGGCGAGGGTGCCGGACTGGCGCTGCGGGTTGGTGTGGTCGGCGATCCACTGGCGCGCCGGCTCGAGGCCCTGCTGGTCGGCGTTGAGAGCGCCCTTGCGGTCGCAGGCGACGATGTGGCCCGCGCCCTGCGCATGCAGGAGGGTGATGATCGCGTGGCCCGCGGCGCCGACGCCGCTGATGACGACCTGGACGTCCTCGATGCGCTTGCCGACGACCCGCAGTGCGTTCGTGAGGGCGGCGAGCACGACGATGGCGGTGCCGTGCTGGTCGTCGTGGAAGACGGGGATGTCCAGCTCGTCGCGCAGCCGGCGCTCGATCTCGAAGCAACGCGGCGCGGCGATGTCCTCGAGGTTGATGCCGCCGTAGGTCGTCGCGATGGCCTTGACGATGAAGATGATCTCCTCGGTGTCCTGGGTGTCCAGGCATACCGGCCAGGCGCTCACGCCGGCGAACTGCTTGAACAGAGCGGCCTTGCCCTCCATCACCGGGAGGGCGGCGGCAGGGCCGATGTTGCCCAGGCCGAGGACCGCGGAGCCGTCGGTCACGACGGCGACGGTGTTGCGCTTGATGGTGAGTCGGCGCACGTCCTCGGGGTTCTTCGCGATGGCGAGGCAGACCCGGGCGACGCCGGGGGTGTAGGCCCGGGAGAGGTCGTCACGGTTCTTCAGTGGCACCCGCGGGTTGACCTCGAGCTTGCCGCCGAGGTGCATGAGGAAGGTGCGGTCGCTGACCTTGCGCACGCGCACGCCCGGCACCTCGGCGAGGGCTGCGACGACCTGGTCGGCGTGGTCGGCGTCGGACGTGTCGCAGGTGACGTCGACAACGATGCGGTCGGCGTGGGACTCGACGACGTCCAGCGCCGTCAGGGCGCCGTTGGCCGAGCTCACCGCAGCGACCAGCCCACCGGTCGCGCCGGAGGACGACGGGGTCTCCACTCGCACCGTGATCGCGTAGCCGGGACTGGGACGCCCCGCCGGTTGGGTCGGTGGTCGGGTCGGTGTCGCCATTGAACCTCCCTCTTGGAGTTTTCGTATTGCGGATACTATTGTCTGTCATGCGGAAGTGCAACCCGGGGCGGCGAGGGGCCGCCTGGGCCCTCGCGGATACCGCCTAGCCTTTCGCTCGACGCAAACATTGGGAAGAACCCGCCCAGCCCTTCAGGAGGGCCGATGAACCCGCCTACCGCGGCGCCCGACCTGCCGGACGATGGCCGACCACGGCGGCACGATGGGCCTCTCGCAGCTCGCCCAGCAGTCGGGCCTGCCCCTTCCGACGATCCACCGGCTGCGGACCCTCGTCGACCTCGCCTACCTGCGCCAGGACTCGAGCCGCCAGTATGTCCTCGCGCCGCGGCTGATCCGGCTCGGCGAGAGCTCCGGCGCCATCCTCAGCGTATGGGCCAAGCCCCATCTGGACCGGCTCGTCGCCGAGCGCGGCGAGTCGGCCAACATGGCCATGCTCGACGGTGACCAGATCGTCTACTTCGCGCAGGCGCAGTCCCGCTGCGCCATGCGAAGGTCCGCAAGGCCGTCGCCGCCGATCTCGTCGCCGAGATCCGATCCTTGGACACCCGGCCGAAGGCCAGCACCAAAGCCATCGCTGAGCTGGTCGAGAAGTCCGAGAGCACGCTCACCGAGACGGTTGGCATCACGCAGGTCCTAACCGGCCAGCTCGAGCCGCTCGGTCAAGATCGCGCATAAGAGCCGGTGCCCTCGAGAACGATCAGCACGCTGGCGGCGCCGACCCGGCGAGCGATCCAGCCCACGGTGCGGCCAAGGCCTGGGGTCGCGGTCGGGAAGCTGCCCTTGTGCAGGACCGCCCGTGGCTACGGCGAGCACAGCGAAGGTGTGGGTGGCGGCGTGGGTGTCCACGCCGATGACGAACTGGTACTGCTCTGAGACGATGGGACTCATCGCGGCAACTCCTTCGAATCGGGGACGTCGTGATCGGCGTCGGCCCGGGGAGAGTCACCGCGAGGCAGGCCTGTAACCGGCCACGACCCCTCGCAGCCATCGCAAAGCATGAGGGGTCGGGCAGGCTTCTAATCAAGCCATCAAGGTGAAGGACCGGGTCGACGTCGCCCACCTCGTGCCCGTGGACAGATCTCGGGAAGAGCACCTCGCGAGAGGGCCAAGCGATTCAGGAGTCACACGACCACGAAGCAGACGACGTCCCCACTGCCCGACCACCGCCCGACCACCCCCCAGGCCGGCCACCTACCGCACTTACAGGTGATTCCTTCGAGGGATCTTTCAACCTACTCGAACAGGAGCATCACGATGACCGCGATTCCAGTATTGACCCTGAGCAGTTCTTGCACGAGCAGCTGGCGCAGGCCAGCCCGGAGCTGATGCGCGAGCTGCTCGGCTCTCGTTCGTCAACGCCTTGTTGTCGGCGCAGGCCGACAGCGTGTGCGGCCAGGACGCCGATGGCGATGACCGCAACGGGGTAGTCGATGCCGAGCAGCAGGGTGATGACGGCGCCCGCGCCGACGAGCTGGGCGATCAGGTAGACCAGGCTGATCGTGATCGTGTTCAGCGCGGCAAGCGAACGCACGCTGCTGGAGTTGAAACGGCTCGCGATTACGTCAGCCATCGTGTACCGGCCGAGGTTGCGCAAAGGTTCGGCCAGGAGCAGGGACGAGGACCAGCAGGCCAACTGCGTACGCAGTCGCCAGGTAGAAGCCGCGGTAGCCCGTCAGAGCGATTCCTCCGGCGATGCCGAGGAAGGCTCCCGCGGACAAGAAGTCGCCTGAGATGGCCAGGCCGTTCTGCCAGCCCTTGATCTGCCCACCGGCGACGTAGTGCGCCTCCGTCGTCACGTTCCGCTTCGAGGCGAAGTAGACGACGACGAAGCACAGAGCGATGATGACGGCGAAGCCGACAGCGGCGGTCACGTTCATTCGGCTTCAACTCCCTTGTGGGCGGCGTCGCGCTTCGTCTCATCGACCAGCTCATCCCATCGCTTCGCACGTGCGAGGTACAACTGGCCGAGAACCAGGATCATGACGAATTGGGCGTAAATGTAGATGTACGCGAGGTTGAGCGCGCCGATGGCCTGGGTGTCAAGGACCGATGTGAGACCGATCAGCAGCGGTAAGGCGAAGTAGAAGACGACGAAGAACAGGACGGCAGACAACACGAACCGCCGCTTCGCGCTCACCAGCCTCCCGAACGCCTCGGTCTGGGATATGCGAGTCCACTCTGATTCGCTCATTGTCGCCATCCAGCTTCTCGATCAGATTGGCCGAGTCCGGTACGCGGACCTGTCTGCGAAACCCCTTGCGGAACAATCGACGACCATCAGCAAGTGCACATCCGACCCGAAGGCGCACGGTCCTGACGCGAGCCTCGTTCGTCCTACCGCTCAGCACGGCGCAGTCATCGGCCCGAGCCATCTTGCGGGCGGGAGGTCGATGGGTCGACCTGCGCGATGGTGGAAGCCGAGAAGTCGGAGCGCGTCGCGGCTTCGGAGCCGTCGAGGCACTCGGTGATGTGGATCGTGCTCATCAGGATGTCGGTGCAGAACCTCTGGAACAAGAAGAGAAGGCCTGTCAGCCCGGCGATCTCGGCCGGTGTGCACGTCGACACCAGTTCCGTCCGCTCGACCCCAACCGGTCCAGGCAGCCCTCGCACCAGCTCCTGAGCGCGACCGAGAAGCTCGCTCGCCTTCGCGTCGTACCGTTCCGTCCGCACGACGGGTGGCAGGACTTCTTCCGTGATGACCCTGAGCACGTCGGGCCACCTCGCCAAGACCAGGAACTCGCTCGCAGGGCCGAGGTGGCTGTGGAGGTCTGCGATGGATTTGAGCAGGGACTGAACCTCCTCTGCAGCGGCGTCCGGATCGATCAGCGAGGGAAGTGGGGTCATCCCCTCGGGAAGCCCTCTGTCCACCGGCGCGCACAGCTCGTCTGGTAGATGGCTGCCGCCGGCGGCACGCATCTGCAGGCGCTCGCTCCATGCCGTGAGCAAGAGGAGGTACTTCGGATTCCCGTAGTTAAAGGCCTTGAGCACCTGCCGCAGGTTCTCGATCGCCTCCTCCTCCCACCCGATGGCCCGCAGTCGTGCCTGCAAGTCTGTCGATGGCCCGGTGCCGAGGACGGCCCTTTCCCGCAGCTCGTCGGCCGCCTGTTCGAAGTAGAGCGTTCCGAAGCTGTCGGCGCTGCGGCGCCACGCCAGAGGAAGGAATGACGGGAACGTGGCGAAGACGCGGCATCCAAATGCCACCCACGGCAGGCGCAGCGTGCGACGCATGTCGTCGTACACCGCCGCGATCTCACCGCTGGCCTCCTCGTGGGAGACCTGGGGAAACTTCCCGGCCTCGGCCATGTCGCCTCCTTCTCACCGGCTTGCGGACGTTGTTGACAACAGGCTCACCGTCACGGACGTCTGTTTGACGAGGCCGCGGATCGGCTGGCCGAGGCGCCGGACAAACTGGCGGTCACGGTCTTGAGGGGCGCCGCTCCCGACGTGATGCGCAGCCGAGCCGTCACGGCCCTTGTCTGGACGTTCGCCTCGCGCAGCACTGCCGTCACCGCCTGCGACATTCGGGTGACTCGCGGTGATTTATCGGCGTCATGCGTAGCATAGAGCGGGATCACGTGCAGGTCAAGAGTTCGACGAGACTCACGAATAGTGCTCGCGAAGTGGGGTGCGTGCCTCATGGGAGAACTGCTCGCGAAACCAGGGTCTAGGTTCGGGCGCTGTAGTGGACTCCGGGGATGGGTCAACGGTTGTCGATGGCAACGCGCAAAGAGATCACCAAGAAGTACGCCCGGGCGTACGCGTCGGCGACGAGGAAGGAGAAGGGCCGGCTGCTCGATGAGCTGGTTGGGGTCACGGGGTGGTCCATGGCCAACGCCCGGCGGTCGATCGCCGTGGCGGCCAAGCGGAAGGGCTCGGCGCGGGCGGTGGTGCGTAAGCAGCGGTCGCCGACCTACGGGTATGACACGCTCAAGGTGTTGATCCACGTGTGGGCGCTGATCGGAGAGCCGTGTGGGAAGTACCTGGCCCCGATCATGGCGCCCACGCTGGCGCAGTTGGAGACGTTCGGTGAGCTGGAGGCGGTCGCTGACCGGCTCGAGGAGACGGTGCGTGACCAGCTGCTGGCGATGAGTCCGGCGACGATCGACCGGATGCTGCGACCGACCAAGAACGCCCGCTACCCGGCGGCGAAGTCCGCGACCCGTCCCGGAGCTGCCTTGCGGTCTTCGATCGGGGTGCGCCAGGCG
>JAABVA010002449.1_pt1 | contig 18448 bp, 14 predicted proteins | sample 5560331 | NCBI WGS metagenome assembly JAABVA01 (sample SAMN12812661, study PRJNA571458) | rock metagenome | isolation source: Antarctica rocks | place: Antarctica: Victoria Land, Mt New Zealand sud | collected 2016-01-07 | reverse complement strand
ATCCCGCGGATGCTCCTTCTGAGTCGGAGAACGTGTCCTTCGCAAGCCACATTCTCCGTACACAGCGGGGCATCCGCGTTCTACGACAGGCCAAACCGCCCTATCTCAACGGTGGATCCAGGCTCAGCGGACAGCTTCGACGGCCGGCCCCCGACCCGGCCGCGGGCCCGGGCCGCGGTCAGCCCGGCCACCGTCCGGTCCCGGATGATCTCCCGCTCGAACTGCGCCAGCGCCCCGAACAGATGGAACACCAACCGCCCCCCGGCGGTGGTGGTGTCGATGCTCTCCCGCAGCGACCGGAACCCCACCCCCCGCTCGTCCAGCCCGGTCACCACCTCGATCAGGTGCCGCAACGACCGGCCCAGCCGGTCCAGCCGCCACACCACCAACGTGTCCCCCGGCCGCAACTGCCCCAGCACCGCGTCCAGCTGCGGCCGCCGGTCCAACGCCCCCGATGCATGGTCGGTCCAGACCTTCCAGCACCCGGCCGCGGCAGTCAGCTCGTCGACCTGCAGGTCCGAGTTCTGCTCGGTCGTCGACACCCGCGCGTAACCCAGCAGGTGCGCCATACCCGGACCGTACCGCAAACCCCGAAGCACCAATCCGCGCGGCACGTAGGTTCCGGACACCAGTTAGGCAACGCGGCGGTTAATGCAGCACGCTCACGCGCGGGCCGCTTCGGATCAGTCGGCGGCGCGAGGCCGGACCGACCCAGAAACGAGCGATTGCGGGACGTCTTCGTGGCGCGCATCGCCGGTCTTCTGGACGGTGAAAGGTGCTGGGCGTTGATTCTTCGCACTCCCAGGGTGGTCGCCTCTGACACCGCTTGAGCAGGCTCGCCACTCGATGCACCCCCGGCAGGAGCTCGTGCGCGTGCAGTCCCGACCGCTTGACGTTGAACGGCTTGGGTCCGAAGGTGTCGGCGATCGTCGGCGGGTAGGAGCGCAGCGCGTCGCTGATGACGACAGCACCCGGCTCGATGTATTGATGCAAGAACTGCCCGAAGTGCTCGGCGTCGATCTTGGGGACGACCTGGAGCCTGCAGCGACCAAACGAGTTGCCCTTGGCCTCCGCGACCACCTCGGGCGGCGGCTTCCCGCCGCGCAGTGGCCGGCGTCGCCTCTGCCGGGCGGCCGGACGCGGGGGTCGGGAACGGGCAGCCGTCGCCCGGCCCCGGACGGGGCCCTGGCGCCCGCCGGGTGACTGGCGCCGGGCCGACCGGTCGGACTGTCGATCAGATCCAGCTGGTGCTCATGCGAGGCCTCCTCGAACGCGCGGCGGCGTGGGGCCGGGGTCGGGTCAGATCCAGCTGGTGCTCATGCCGAGCCTCCCGGTGTCACTCGGGGGGTAAAACAGCGCGGCCCGTTCAGGCGGCAGCCCGCAGACGGCGTAGCGGACCGCCGCCCTCGACCGCGCCGGCGCCGTACGCGACGGACCTCGTCGACGAGGGCGCCCCGCCCTTCTGCCGGGGTGCCGATGGCCGACGGGGCGCCGAGCGACCGCCGGCTCTCACCGGGCCCCGCTTCCATTGGCCGAGGTCTCGTGCCAGGGTGGCCCGCGGGTGCGCCCGGAAGAGGCTGCCCACCGGTGGAAGGGGTGCAGGGCCCATGAGCTTGGTCATCGACAAGAACATCATGGTGGGGATGCGCGATGGGGTGCGCCTGGCCACCGACGTGTACCGCCCGGAGGGCGACGGACCACACCCGACGATCGTGCAGCGGACTCCCTATGACAAGGAGCTGCCCGTCCTGCGGAACTGGAGCTTCGACGTCCTTCGCGCGGCGCAGGCCGGCTATGCCGTGGTCGTGCAGGACACCCGGGGCAGGTTTCGGAGCGAAGGGGTCTTCGACGCCTTCACCGACGAGGCGCGCGACGGTGCCGACACGGTCGCCTGGGCGGCCGCCCAGCCGTGGTCGACCGGCGCGGTGGGCATGGCGGGCGGGTCCTACTTCGGCGCCACCCAGTGGCTCGCGGCCGTCGAGGCGGGCCCGGAGCTGAAGGCGATCGCGCCGTTCGTCACCACCGACCAGTACTACGAGGGCTGGGCCTACCAGGGCGGGGCGTTCCAGCTCGGCTTCAACCTGCACTGGACGCTCACCTCGCTGGGCTTCGGCGAGCTGATGCGTCAGGTCGCCAGCGGCGCCGCCCCCCTGGACCGGGTCCCCCAGCTGGTCGCGGCCATCAACGCGAACGACGCGCTGTATAGGCGCCTACCGCTGCGGGACGTCCCTGAGCTGGACGGCCTGGCGCCGTACTACCAGGACTGGCTCGCCCACCCGTCGTACGACGCGTTCTGGAAGACGACCGCACCCCGCGAGTCCTACGAGCGGATCACCGCCCCCGCACTGAACATGGGCGGCTGGTACGACCTGTTCCTCAAAGGGACGCTGGCCAACTACCTCGGGATGAAGGACCGCGGCGGCTGCGAGCAGGCCCGGCGGCGGCAGCGCCTCGTCGTCGGGCCGTGGGCGCACGGCCCGTTGTCGGGCTGGTACCCGGAGCGCTCCTTCGGCCTCATGTCCGGCACCGACGCCGCCGACATCACCGGGCTGCAGCTGCGCTGGTTCGACGCGCTCCTCAAGGGCGAGGAGGACGGCGACGAGCCGGGCAAGCCGGTACGCCTGTTTGTCATGGGAACGAACGTCTGGCGTGACGAGGACGATTGGCCTCTGCCGGACACCACGTACGTCGACTACTTCCTGCACAGCGGCGGCAGCGCCAACACCGCGGACGGCGACGGCAGCCTGTCGACCGCCGCGCCCGGCGAGCAGCCGGACGACGTCTTCGTCTACGACCCGAACGAACCTGTCCCCACCACCGGCGGCTCCACCTTCCTGCCCGGCCTGTTCATCGGCGCCAACGCCGGCCCGCGCGACCAGCGGGCGCTGGAGCAGCGTCCCGACGTGCTCTGCTACACCACCCCGCCGCTGCCGGAACCGCTCGAGGTGACCGGACCCGTCGAGCTGGTGGTGCACGTCTCGTCCTCCGCGCCCGACACCGACGTGACCGCCAAGCTCGTGGACGTCCACCCCGACGGCCGCGCGGAGAACCTGTGCGACGGCATCCTCCGGGTCCGCTACCGCACCTCCATGAGCGCTCCCGAGCTGATGGAGCCCGGCCAGGTGTACGAGCTGCGCATCGACCTCGTCGCCACCGCCAACGTCTTCGCCGCCGGGCACCGAATCCGTCTGGAGGTGTCGAGCAGCAACTTCCCGCGGTTCGACCGCAACACCAACACCGGCGGCACCATCGCCGACGAGACTGAGCAGGACCTGCGCCCGGCAACCAACCGGGTGCACCACTCCTCGGGGCACCCCTCCCGGCTCGTCCTCCCGGTCATCCGCCGCGCCCGGAGCGGAGTACGGCCCCCGTGCCCGAGTCGGCGAACGCCGCCGAAATGGCGCCGTGACGGCCGCATGTGGAGACCGACTGGGGGATGTCCAGGCGCGTCCGCGCACGTCCGTTTCCGCAGCTCAGCACAAAGCGGAGGATGGGGGGATCAGCCACGGACGGCTCTGGACGACGCGGATTGGCCCACGGTGGCACCGTGGTCGAGGGCGGCCACCGTCCATAGGCGCCCGCTACGTCTGCGCGAAAGGCGACTGCCCTAGTCGAGATCGGTCAGGGGTGGTGGCTCAGGTTCGCCAGTTACGTCGGCTCCCCTCGCCTGGTCCACGAGGGCGGCGAGGTGTTGCAGTTGTTCGGTGAGTGCGGCCGTCGCGCGATCGACTTCCGCTCCTCGGGGCACTGATAGGGGAATCGCCCAGGTCCTCGCCGCGCTACGTACCCGTCCGGGTCCGCCAGGCCCTCGCCTGAGTGCTGAACGACAAGGGGGAAATGAGAACTGCGCCGATGAGAGCGGAGGCCAGCCCCGTTATCGCTTCTCCAGCTGCAGGGCTGCTGACGAGCAGGTGAGTCAGGGCATCTGTCGCGATTGGCTCCGGCTGGAGGCCTCGCTCAGCAACGATCCGCGCTAGCACCCCCTCGGTCGGCCGTTCTGCTTTCGTCATCATCCTCGGACGGTACTTCGCTGCCTTGATGGGCAATCGGTTGGCCGCTCACGCAGAGCCGCCCCGCAGAGTCTCGCCGTGCCAAGCCGACCAGAAGCGCCGTTCTGCTCGGCGGACCTGTCTCACATACGATCGTTTCCGGGACCACCTCGTGCCCGAGTTCCGAAGTAGCGAGCGGTCCACGCTTACCCGAGCATCGCCGCGCTCGTTAGCCGTCCCGCCAAGCCGAACGTCCTACGGCAACGACCCGCTCTCCCCCGCCGGGAGCACCGTCGGTACTACCCCGGTGGGTCGCATGACTGCCGCCGACTCGCCGACGGCGAGCGTGACCGACGATGCCGGCTCTGCCTCAACACCAGGAGTGGCGAGCTAGGGGACCGTGTAATCGGTCTGGTCCTCGATGGTTCGGTACTCAGCGTCACTGACGAAGTGGCACCAGGGCAGCTGGGTGTTCGAGAACCGTAGGCGCTTGGCGCCCGACCACGTGGCCAGCTCGACGTGACCGAGCCGCCGGTCGTAGACGGCCTCGATCGCCGGGAGCAGATCGGTGTCGGAGGAGAAGACGATGGCCGCGTCGTAGGCCTTGTCCATGCCCATCGCGACGAGGTCGATCGCGAGAGCAACGTCGATCCCCTTCTCACTGGCGGGCACCTCCGGCCAGTCCCGAGGGTACCGCTGCGGCCTGCGGACGACGGTCACCCGACCGCTGCGCTCCCACTCGGTGGTCTGCCGGTCGTTGGCAGCCGCCGCCCCCGGCTGGTGGGTAGGCGACGGCCGCCCGCGGTAGACGCGAATGCCCTCGAGCTGTGACGGGCGCTTACGACGCTGGACGAGCAACTGCCCGAGGCGCAGCGGGTCGACATGCCCGACCGCGGCATGCACCCCTACGGGGTGGAACTGCCGCCGCGCCCACCCGTGTGCGTTCTGGTAGTCCACATACACCACGACACGGTCCGGCAAGGACGCCTCCCGGAGGCAGAAAAATCCCCGCCAGTCCCGGAGGACGACGGGGAGGAATCCCGAAACCGTACAGGCGCTCACCGGACCCCGGCAAAAGATCTTACTCACGGACGTAAGACTGCCGGGGGTCCGATCGCTCGTCCATCGTGACGAGTGACTCCCCCACGGGGCCGGCCGACGGCGAGGGCCGGACCGACCCGTGGGAGGCCGTGGAGGTGGTCCTGCGCTCGGGCTACTTCGACGGCATGCTGCGGCGCCTGCACGCGTCGTTCCCCGACCTGCCGCAGCAGGCGATCGAGGACGCGGTGTACGGCGCGGCGGAGAAGTGCGCGCGCCAGCCCCGCACGCCGGACAACGTCCGCGCCTGGCTGTTTGCGGTGGCCCGGACCCTCCTCCGCGATGCGTCGCGGCGCAAGGGCTCCGAGCCGTACGACCCGGAGCAGGACAAGCGGCGTGCCCCGTCGGCAGAGGACGAGGCGTTCCGCGACGACGCGTACCGCGCGGTCGTGAAGCACGTCGAGACCTGGCCAGGTGCGAAGACCCGCGTGGTGCTGCTGCTCTGGCTCGAGGCGGCTCATCAGGGCGAGCCCCTGTCGGACCCCGAACTCGCTCAAGCCGCGGGCGCGCTGCGGAACCGCACTCGTCTCGCAGCAACCGTGCCAGGCCTCACAGTACTCGAACGCGTGTTCTGCATATCCGGTTGAGTGCAGTACGGTGGTTGGGTGTCGGGGACGCGGTCTCACCCCGTGGCGGGGGGCTGACTACCCGAGGACCTATCCGGAGTTCCGGGACTGGTTCCCCGACGAGCGCTCCTGCGTGGACTACCTCGCGGACTTGCGCTGGCCGGAGGGGTTCATCTGCCCGGCCTGCAGCGCCGGGGAGCACTGGCGGACCGGGAAGGGCTTGTGGATGTGTCGGGCCTGCGGACGCAAGACGTCCGTCACGGCGGGCACGATCTTCCACCGGTCGAAATACCCGCTGTCCACCTGGTTCGCCGCCGTCTGGTTCGTGACGTCGCAGAAGAACGGCGTCTCGGCGCTCGGCTTGCAGCAGGTGCTGGGGTTCGGCTCCTACGAAACAGCGTGGACCTGGTTGCATAAGCTCCGTCGAGCCATGGTCCGGCCCGACCGCGAACAACTCAGGGGCGTCGTCGAGCTCGACGAGACGTTCCTGGGCGGCAGCTCCACCGGGAAACCAGGCGCCAGCAGCGACAAGGTCCCGGTCATGGTCGCCGTCGAGCGCCTCGGACCCCACAAGCTCGGACGAGTCCGCTTCGACATCGCCACCAAGCCCGGCTCACTGCAACTGGTGGACTTCGGCGTCCAGACGGTGGCCCTCGGATCGACGATCCGCACCGACGGCGCCCGCATGTTCCGCCGCTTCGCCGACCTCGGCTTCGTCCACGAATACAGCGACGGCTACAACGCCCCCGACCCTGCCGAGGAGCTCCCCGGAGTCCACCTGGTCGCCTCGCTACTCAAGCGCTGGGTCGCCGGCACCCTGCACCACCACGTCAGCCTCGAGCACCTGCCCTACTACCTCGACGAGTACAGCTTCCGCTTCAACCGCCGTGCCTCCAGCACCCGCGGCATGCTCTTCTACCGGCTGCTCCAGCAGGCCATCGGCACCGACCCACACCCCCTCCAGGACCTGATCAGCGGCTACCTCGCCGACTGCACTCACCCAGATATGCAGAACGTGTGTTTGGGTTGGTGTGATGCTGCTGGCCGTGGCGGCCTGCAGGCAGCAGGGCGCCGGGCCGACGTTGGCCAGCGCAGTGGCGTCCCGCCGGCCTGGTCGGCGCTGAAGGCTCCCAGCCACTCTGGGCCCTCCACCGGGCGGGCGCTGGCGGCTGGCCCGCCGCGGAGAGGCTGTGTCGGCTTGCCCCTCGGTCCTCCCGGGGCAGATCGTTTCGGCTGGCGCCGGTGCTGGCGTTGGCCGAGCGGGCCGGGCTGCACGATCTGCTGGCTGGGCACCTGACGTTGACCGGGCCGGGCGCAGCGCACGCCTCGGTGAAGGCGGCGTCGCTGGTCGCGGGCCATGATCGTCGGGGCGGACTCGATCGCTGCTATGGACGGGCTGCGGCACGGCCCGATGCACAGGCCGTTCGAGGGGGTCCGGGCGCCGTCGATGCTGGGAACGTTCTCGCGCAGCGGCGCGGGGCGGCCTTGCCCGGTCAGGGTCCCCGCCCCGTCAGGCTGGGACGACCCGCCGCCCCACCAACCCGACCATCTCGGCGAACTCACCGCCGGCCGCCCGTACGCGTGACCCCCTTGATCAGGACTTGGTTGAGAAGTCGTTCTTCTGGTACAGGCCGGCCGCGTTCTGGGGGGTCACGGCGGTGATGTTCAGCACCTGCTTCTTGTCGACGGTCTGCCCGGTGAGGAGCTTCTCGACCGTGTCGACGGCCTGCATGGCGCAGGTGGGGTAGATGAACGTGCCGGTCAGTTGGCCCTGCTGCACGGCGCGGATGCCGCCGTCTGGGATCGCCAGCCCGTCGGTGCCGATGAACTTGATCTGCTTCGCCTTGTTCGCGCCGCTGGCCGCGAGGTAGGCGCCGAGCGCCATTGGGTCGTTCTCGGCGTAGACGAGGTCGATCTTGTTGTACTGGCTCAGGAACTGGTTCATGACCTTCGTCGCGTCCTCCTTGAGCCACTTGGCCTCGCGGTGCGCGACGATGTGGATGTTCGGGTTGCTCGCGACCGCTTCCCGGAAGCCCTTGTCCCGGTCGATCTGCGGCTGGTTGGACAAGATCCCCTGCAGCTCGACGACGTTGCCGCCGTTGGGCAGCAGCTGGACGGCGAGCTTGCCGGCCTTCATTCCGGCCTGGACGTTGTCGCCGCCGATGAACGCGCTGATGCAGGGCGTGTTGACCGATCGGTCCAAGATGACGACCGGGATGTGGGCGTTGCAGGCCTGCTGCACCGCGGCGGTCAACGGCGCCGCCTCGTTCGGCGACACGATCAGCGCGTCCACCTTCTGGGCGATGAACTGCTGCACCTGGCTCACCTGGGTGCTGCTGTCCTGGTGCGCGTCGGCGATCGGGAGCAGCTTGAGGTCCTTGTGCTGCTTGGCGAAGTACTGCAGCTGCAGGTTGAGCTGCGCCCGGTACGGCTCGGCGTTGTTGGACTGGGAGTAGCCGACGACGTAGGTGCTCTTCTTGCCCCCGGCGGCACCAGCACCACCGGATGCGCCGCTCCCGGCGCTGCCGCCGGTGCTGGAGCTGCAGGCAGTGAGGGTGAGAGCGGCGGCGGCCACCACCGCCCCGGTCAGCGATCGGCGTCGACGGATCATGAGGTTGTCCTCCCAGAGTTGCCGGTCGAGCTGTCTCGATCGGATGGTGAAACGGCTGAAGCAGGGGCACGTCGAACCCGTCGACGCAGCCCCGAGCGCAGGTCGGTGAGCAGTGCGGGGCGTTGCAGCACCACCGCGACGATGACGATCAGTCCCTTGATGATCAGCTGGTAGTTGTCACTGATCGCGTTGAGGCCAAGGACGTTGTCGAGCAGGGTGAGGATCAGGGCGCCGACGAAGGTCCCGACGATCGTTCCCTTCCCACCGGCCAGGCTGGCCCCGCCGATGACGGCGGCCGCGATCGCGTCCAACTCGTACGACGTCCCGGCCAGCGGGTCGGCGGAGGCGCTGTACGCCGCGTCGATGGGGCCGGCGAAGCCGGCGAGCAGCCCGGACAGGGTGAACACGGCGATGAGGACGAAAGTCACGTTCACGCCGGAGAGCCGGGCGGCAGTGGGGTTGCCGCCGACCGCGTAGATGTGCCGGCCGAAGCGGGTCTTGGACAGCACCAGCTGGAAGACCACGACGACCGCGACGAGGGCGATGACGGGGTAGTAGATGCCGGCCCGCCCGACGATCGGTAGCGGGACGCCCTGGAGCAGGTTGTGCCCGGGGGTGCCGAACGCCTGGAAGGCGTTCGATTTGGGTGACAGTTGCCCGTTCGCGCCGATGAGCTGGGTGCCGACGCTGACGTTGTTGCTCACCTGCCGGTCGATACCGCGGACGACCGTCAAGGTGGCCAGGGTCATCACGAACGGCTGGATGCGCAGCCACGCGGTGCCGGCGCCGTTGCAGAAGCCGAAGAACGCGCCGACCAGCATGCTGCCCAGCACGATCTGCCACGGGTCAAGGCCGCGTACCAGCAGCATCGCCGAGGTCAGCGACGCGATGCCCAGCAGCGAACCGACGGACAGGTCGATGCCGGCGGCGAGGATGACCAGCGTCTCGCCCACCGCCAGGATGCCGCGGGAGGAGAAGGCACCGATGGCGTTGGTGAGGTTCTGCTGGTTGAGGAACACATCGTGCTTGGTGAGGATCCCGAGCAGGACGACCAGCACGAGCCCGACGTAGCCCTGCAGCGACCCGAGTACGGGCAGGACGCGGGCCAGCCGGCCGGTGCGCGAGCCCGACTCGGCCACGGTCGGCTCCGGGGAGGGCTGCAGCGACGGCTTGTGCTCGACGCTACTGCTCATTAGGTCCGCCCGTCGCAGCGGAAACGCTCGCGGCCGCGCGCGGACCGGATCGTGCGACGGCGTCCTCGCCGACGACGACCTGACGCTGCATCGCGGCATCCAGGATGGCCTCCTGGGTGGCTGTCTCGGCCGTGAACTCCCCGGTCACCCGCCCCTCGCACAGCACCAGGATCCGGTCGCACATGGCCAGCAGTTCCGGCAGCTCGGAGGACGCGACCAGGATGCCGGCGCCGTCGGCGGCGAGGCGGTTCATCAGGTCGTAGATCTCGGCTTTCGCACCGACGTCGATGCCCCGGGTCGGCTCGTCCATCAAGATGACGTCGGGCTTGGTCAGCAGGCACTTGGCCAGCACGACCTTCTGCTGGTTGCCGCCGGACAGGTTCCCCACGCAGGACGCGATGCTGGGGGTCTTCACCCCGAGCTCGCTGGTGATCCGGGTCACCGACTGCCGCTCTCGCCGGGCGTCGACCCATCCCCAGCGCAGGAACCGGGACAGCGAGGCCAGGCTGGTGTTGAACCTGACGGTGTTGCCGAGTACGAGGCTCTGCGCCTTGCGGTCCTCGGCGACCAGCGCGATCCCGCGCGCAATGGCGTGCGCCGGGGAGTGCGGCCGGTAGCCGCGACCGGACACGGTGATGCGGGCGCGGACCGCGCTGCGTGGGTAGGCGCCGTAGATCGCCTCGAGGGTCTCGGTGCGCCCTGCTCCCATCAGCCCGGCCAGGCCCACGATCTCGCCGGGCCGCACGCGCAGCGACAGGTCCGAGACCGCCGCGCGGCCGGTCCGGGGATCGCCGCGGACGGTCAGCTCCTCCACGTTCAGCAGCTCGGCGCTGCCTTGAGAGGAACGGTCGTGCTGGTAGAGCTCCTGCAGGGGCCGGCCGACCATCATCGCGATCAGCTCTTGCCGGCTGGTGTCAGCCATGGTCCGCCGGCCGACGTACCGGCCGTCCCGTAGGACGGTGACCGAGTCCGCGATCTGCTCGAGCTCCTCGAGCCGGTGGGAGATGTAGACCACGCCGACGCCGCGAGCGGTGAGACCGCGGATGACCTCGAACAGCTGCTGCACCTCCGCGTCGGCGAGCGCGGAGGTGGGTTCGTCCATGACCAGGACCCGCACGTTGAGCGAGAGCGCCTTGGCCACCTCGATCAGCTGTCGCTCGGCCACCCGGCACTGCCGCACCAGCCGGCGCGGGTCGCCGTTGAGGCCGACGCTGGCCAGCAGCCCGGTCGCCTCGCGCGCCGTACGGCGGCGGTTCACCGCGCCCGAGCGGCCGAGCAGTTCCCGGCCGAGGAAGATGTTGTCGGCCACCGACATCTCCGGGACGAGGTTGAGTTCCTGGTAGATGGTGCTGACACCCAGCCGCTGCGCGTCGTGCGGTGAGTGGATCGAGGCGGGCCGGCCGGCCACCTCGATCTCACCCTGGTAGTCGGCAAACACGCCTGACAGCACGTTCATCAGCGTCGACTTGCCGGCGCCGTTCTCGCCGAGCAGCGCGGCGACCTCCCCCTCGTGCACGGTGAGTGTGACGTCCTCCAACGCCCGCACCCCGGGGAAGCTCTTGCCGATGCCGTGCATCGACAGGGCCACTGGCGCGCTGCGTTCCGGCGTCACCGGCTAGCCGACCAGCTTCAGGGTGAGGTAGTCCAGCCCCGCTGAGAAGCCCACGGCCGCCGGGTTCCTGCCAGTGACGGTGACAGTGAGGGTGTGCCGGCCGGCGGTGAGCGGGACCGTGCCGTAGCCGATCGGTGCGCTCACCGCGACGTCGGGGCTGTTGTAGGCGTCGAACGGCGAGCCCACGACCCGGCCGTCCACGGCCAGGGTGTTGATGCCGTAGTCCCTGGCCTTGGTCTGCACCGCCGACAGGTCGTAGCTCCCGGTGGTCGGCACGGACAGGGCGACCGTCACCTGGTCCCCGGCCTTGGCGGCCCGGAACCACAGTTGGGCGCCGGCGGACCAGTTGATGCCGCAGCAGTTGCCCTGGGCCTCGGCAGGCGCCGTCGCGGACACCGGCGGCAGCAGCGACTCGGCCTCGTACTTCACGGTGTCACCGCTCACCGCGGTGGCCGGTGTGGAGGGGGCGCCTTCGTTCCCGGCGCCGTCGACCGCACTGACCCGGTAGTACCACCGCTGGTGCAGGCCAACCGAGTGGCCGAATGAGGTCCCGGTGGGCTGGGCGATGAGGGTCGCCGGGCCGGCGGTGAAGCCCGGTGTGGTCGAGCCGTAGACGTTGTAGTGCTCCACGCCGACGTTGTCCGCGGCCGGCTGCCAGGCCAGCTGGATCGTGCCGCTCTGATCACCCGTGGCGGTCAGACCGGTCACCTGGCTCGGCGCCTGCCGGTCGGTGAAGGACGCGACCAGGGACTGGATTGTGTAGCGCGCAGCCGTCCAGGCTGGCGAACCGGCGACCGGCGTGAGCCGGACCGTGACCGAACTCTTGTCGGCGGTCAGTGCGCTGCCGAGCTGGAAGGTGTCATCGAGCCAGCGGTGGTCGCCGTTGCCCAGTGGCTCCGTCCAGGTGCCGGCGGGCCGGCCGTCGACCGATACGTCGGCCGCCTGGTAGCTGCTGGCCTGGTCCGACATCCGCCGCAACACCGCGCCTTGGTTGTGCTTGTTCAGCATCAGCTGGAAACCAATCGGCGCGTTGGTGGCCCGGACCAGGTGCGTCACCGGCTGGGGCGCGCCGTCGTTGCCCTCATAGGTCGAGGTCAGCGGAGTCGCCGTACCGGGGGCCGTGGAGCGATAACGGTGCGCCTGCTCACTCGCCGGGTTGCCAACGTCGAGGCTGTCGCTGACCTGCTCGGCGTCGGCGTTCCGGCCGTACCAGTAGGCGGTGGAGCTGTAGACGGCCTGGACGTCGTCCATCCCGCCGTGCTCGATGCCGAAGTTCAGCGACGAGCTGAACGGCACTGCGTCACTCAGCATCGAGCGGTAGGTGCCGGTGCAGTCCATCCCGCTCGGGCAGCCGGCAGTGCCGCCCTGGTGCACCGGCTCACCCATCACCGGGTCGGTGAAGGTGCCGCGGTCGAAGTACCAGCCGCCCTGGTAGAAGTCCTCGGTTCCGGTGCCGTGAATCTGCGGTGTCCGGGCGCCGTCGACGTTGACCCGCTCGTCACCTTCGAGGTATCCCCGGTTCGCCGGCCCGGTCATCGAGTGCGTGACGCCCACGAACTTGCCCTGACCTCCTGTTTGGAGGAAGACGTGGTCGCTGCCCGGGGTGGTCGGTCCGCCGTTGCTGGTGGCCCGGAAGTACCCGTCGTTACCGGAGCGGGACAGCCCCCGGGCGGCGGCGGCGTCGCGGCTGGAGGTCACGGCTGAGCCGGCGTCGGTGATGGTCTGCTTGGAGCCGTTGTAGAGCTCGACGCTCGCCCGGTCGCGGTAGGGCATCGGCCACCAGCTGGTGAGGGTCTTGGTCTTGGCGTCGATGCTGTGCATCAGCGCCTGTACCTGGTAGAGCCCGAGGCCGGCGCCGAAGAACTGGCCCAACGGCGCGTCCACCGTCCGTTGGCCGTCGAAGCTGATCCGCAGGCGCGCGTGCTGCAGCACGTCGTTGGAGGCGAGCACGGTGGCGGCGTTCGCGTTAGACGGCGGGTAGCAGAACGTCCGTACGCCCTCAAAGGTCTGCTGCGCGATGGTGTAGTTGTGCGCAGACTCATTCGCGGTGTGGTTGGGGCCGACGTCGACCGTGTCGGTGCGCGTGGCCTTGCCGCCCACCAGGGAGTCCACCCAGTAGGTGAACTCGTTGAAGTCGTTGTCGGAGGAGACGTACTGGTTCTTGATGGTGATCGAGGACTTGCCGGCGGTGGCCGATGCGGGCAGGTCAACGCTCTGGTTCGCCCAGTTGCACCCCGACTGCGCCGGTAGCGGCGCCCACTCCGCGACCGGCTTTCCGTCGACCAGGATGCTCGCCCGCTGGTTGCCGACCTCAGCGTCCAGGCGGCGGGTCAGCCGTACGCCCTGGTTTGCCGGGTCGATCTTGACGGTGAACTGGCTGAACGCCGCGCTGTTGCGGCCGAACGCGCGGCCATCGTCGGTCACCGTCACCGGCGCTGGTGGCCCTTGCAGCTGCGGGAGGTGCAGCTGCAGCTGGGAGATCGAGCCGGGGCCGTGGACGTCCGCCAACAACTGGGTCTGCCCAGGAGCGAGCCGGAAGGAGCGGTTGGCCGACGTCGAGCGGCCGGTGGCCGGCTTCGGGTCGGCCGTGCCGGCCGCCTTCAGCTTGGCGATGACGTCCAGCGCCTTGTCGGCGGCGGTGAAGGTCGTGACTCCTGCTGCGTCGGCAAAGTCGCGGTAGGTGACGTGGTAGTAGTCCGGGTCGTGGTCGGTATAGACCAGCATCGAGCTGCGGAACGGCATCGGCACCAAGACGTTCACCCCGCCGGAGGAGCGCTCCGCGTCGGACACCAGCGGGAACACGAACGGCGCCCCGAGCTTGCCCTCGACGACGTCCTGGAACGGCGCATTGATGATCGTCTTGCCGTCCAGCACCACGTGCAGGTTGCCGGCACCGTCCTCCCGGCCCGACTGACCCCGGAAGAAGTTCGTGGCCCAGATCGAGTCGATCTCACCCGGGCCGGTGTGCTCGGCGAGCGTGCACGTGCCGGCGGGCTGCCGGAGGCAACGGTTGAAGTCACCGTTGCCGCCGGCCCGGTCGAAGCTGGAGAACTGCTTGGTCTGTACGCCACGGGTGAGGTTCGGCAGCTGGTCCAGGTGGCGATAGGTGTCCCAGCCCACCGGTCCCTTGTTGGCGCCGCTGCCGGCGTTGCCGCTGTCCGCGCGAACAGGCGCGGCCAGGGCGCCGCCGGGCGCCGAGCCGAGCGCCACCAGGCTCAGCGCCGCCAGCGCGGCGGTAAGGGCCGCCAGCCCACGGCGCAAGGGTGACCGGGCAACTGGCGTGGATGCGGTGCGCTTCATCTGGCAGTACCTCCGTCGGGCGGCCCTCAGGCCGCATCGCCCATACCGCCCCGGCCGAGCGACCGGGCCGTGCCTGGAGCTGACTAGTGCCGAAACTGGCAGGACCTCGGTTGCCGGGCGGCGAACATCAACCAGCACCGCTTTAGGTGCCAGCGTTCCCCTACACTCTCGTAATCGATTACAGCACCGTACGATGCAGCCCGGCGGGCCGTCAAGCCCCCCGGCACGTCGGTGTCGTCCCAGAGTCAGGAGGGCAGGGCTCATGCCGCAGGCAACGATTCGGGACGTGGCTGCTGCCGCGGGGGTCTCCGTGGCCTCGGTCTCCCGCGTGGTCAATGGCTCGAACGGTGTCAGCGAGCGGGTGCGCGAACGCGTGCTCGCCGCCGTGGCCGATCTGGGTTATCGCCCGAACAGGGCGGCTCGCAGCCTGCGCACCCGGGCCGCCGCCGTCGTCGGGCTGATCATCTCCGACATCACCAATCCCTTCTTCACCTCCATGGTGCGCGGGGTCGAGGACGCCGCCCAGGCCGCCGGGTTCTCCGTGGTCCTGGCCAACGCCGACGAGGACCTGGCCAAGGAGTTGCAGTACCTCGAGGTGGCCGCCGCCGAACAGATGGCTGGCGTGGTGCTGTCCCCGGCGTCGTCCCGGCACACCCGCATCGACCTGCTGGCTGAGCGCGGTATCCCGATCGTCACCGTCGACCGGCGGCTGCGCGACGCCGGCGTGGACTCGGTGACGGTGAACAACCAGCAGGCCGCGTGTGACGCCACCACGCACCTGATTGAGCAGGGCTGCCGCCAGATCGGCTTCGTGGCCGGGCCGTCGGAGACCACGACCGCCGCCGGGCGGCTCGCCGGGTACCAGGAAGCCCTGTCAGCGGCGGGGCGGGACTTCCAGGAGTCCCTGCTGGCGTACGGCGACTACCGGGTGGACGGCGGCCGAGCCGCGACCGCGACCCTGCTCGAGCTCAGCGAGGGCATCGACGGGCTCTTCGTGTCCAACAACTTGATGACGATCGGCGCGCTGCAGGCGCTGCACGAACGCAGTCTGACCATCCCCGGCGACGTGGCACTGGTCGGCTTCGACGACATGTCCTGGAGCATCGGCTACCGACCGAGCCTGTCACTGGTCCAGCAGCCGACCTACGAGATCGGTCACCAGGCGGCGACACTGCTGCTCAAGCGGATCCGCGGGGACCGATCCGATCCCTGGCACGTGGTGCTCGAGGCGAACCTCGAAGTGCGCGACAGCTCACGGCGCCGGGCCAGAGCTGGCTAGACGAACCCAGAGCCGGCAGCCGGCACGTCTGCTCGCTACATCTCGGACCGATACTGAGCGCCGCTACCGCAGTGCCCCCGGCGCCGACGTCCTGATCGCGGCGGCGAGCGGTGGACTAGCACGGGACAGGACGGGTTCCTACAGGCAGCAGACAGGCCCGTACGGGAGTAGCCCGGGTCACCAGGTGCGAGCCTTCGACTCAGAGCCGGCGCCGGTCGAGCTGCTGGGGTCGATTTGGACCTTGAGGCCCTGATGGTCGCGGACCAGCTGGACAGCGGCGGTGAACTGCTCCAGCGGCAGGGTGTGGGTGAGCATGGTCGGCGCGTCGATCGCGCCTGAAGCCATGAGGCGCATGGCCGGCTCGAAGGTGTTCAGCACCGCCATCGAGCCGAGCACCGTGATCTCGTCGTTGTACACCTGGAACTGCGACAGGGGCAGCTGCGCGTCGGGCGGGGCGACGCCGAACACCAGCATGGTGCCGCCGCGCCCGAGCGAGCTCAGCGCCGTCCTGGCGGCTGCTGGCACCCCGGTGGCCTCAATCGCGTACTCGAAGCCGTTCCGGCGCTTGCCCATCAGCTCATCCAGGGAGGCCGCGACGGCGTCGGCGCCCATCCTGGCGGCAAGGGCGCGACGGGAGGGATCCGGGTCGATGACGCTGACCGCGGCGGCGCCACTGCGCCGAGCGGCTTGCATCAGGAGCAGCCCGATAGTTCCGGCGCCGACGACCAGTAGGTCGGATCCGGCCGGCATGGCCAGTCGGCGCAGGCCGTGCACCACGCACGACAACGGCTCCACCAGCGCCGCCGCACCCCAGCTCATCACCTCGGGGATGAGGTAGGCGTTGCCTGCTGGCATGGCCACGAACTCGGCGAAGGCGCCATCTACGGTGTCACCCGTAGCGCCCCAGTACTCGCACAGGTTGCCGCGCTGGCGCTTGCAATACGTGCAGTGTCCGCAGAACAGGCTCGGGTCCGCCGCGATGCGGTCGCCGACGGACACTCCCCCGACACCAGCGCCGACGGACACGACATCGCCGGCGAACTCGTGGCCGGGCACGAGCGGGTACGGCGCTGGCGGGAAGTCCCCGTCAATGATGTGCAGGTCAGTGCCGCAGATCCCGACGGCTCGCGGGGCGACGACGATCTCGCCCGGCCCGGGCTTCGGGTCGGGCACGGTCTGGATGGTGACCGTGCCTGGCGTGGTGACGACGGCTGCGCGCATGAGTCTCTCCTGGTCGGGTCGGTGTCAGTTGCCCTCGGCCATGCTCCACATCGCCCACAGGGTGGTCCGCATCCGGCGGGGTTGGCGAAGGACCGTCACGACGGCCGCCCCGACGTCCTCAGGCTGCAGGAACTCCTCGAGGGCTGGGTCGCCTTCGGTGCGGCCCTGCCCGATCGCGAACTCGGTGTGGACGCCCGCCGGGCACAGCGTGCTCACCCGGATCCCCTCGGTGCGCACCTCGCGGTCCAGCGAGCCGGCGAGACCCACTTGGGCGAACTTGGTCGCCGCATAGACGGCCTCGTTGCCGCCACCGCTGAGCCCGGCGACCGAACTGATCACGACGACGTCCCCGCCTTCGCCGGCGCGCCGGAACTGCTCGACGCCGGCGCGCACGGCCCAGACGCTGCTGTCCACATTCGTACGCAGCATCGTCGTCAACTCGTCGTCAGTGGCGTCCAGAATACCGCCGTACGCGCCGATCCCGGCATTGACCACGATGCTGTCAAGGCGACCGAACGCATCGACAGCCCCCTGCACCAGCGCACGGGCGGACCCCGGGTCGCGGACGTCTCCTGGGACCGCGACGACCTGGTCGTGACCCAGCTCGTCGACGAGCTGTTGGAGCCGTTCTTTTCGGCGGGCCTGGACGGCAACGCGCGCTCCAGCCTCGACGAGCAGACGCGCCGTGGCCGCGCCGATGCCGGAGCTGGCACCGGTGACAGCGACGACCGTCGTTGCAAGGTCCCGGGTCTGTGCGGGCATTCGACTCACGTCCTTCGAGGTGTTGATGCAGCTTGTGCAGTGTCGGCGCCCCGGTCCACGGCTGACTAGTAATCGATTCCAGGGGCGAGCCGCACTGTATGCCCCTACCGAGGACTTGCTGAAGGCGCGCCGGGCACGTCTGCTGTGGCGGTGGGCGGCGTGCCCGTGGCACAAAGCCATACGGCGGCCGAGGAGGGCGCCCAGGTGGGCCGCCCGCACCCGCGAGGTACGCACCCAGGCCTTGAGCAGCTCGGCGTAGCCGGACGGCTCCGGCAGCTGCCCGCTCACGTCCACCGCCATCGGGCGCACCTGGCGGCGGTCAGCCGGGCGGTCACGGCGGCGGCCCGGGCTGCACGACCCCCGGCTTGGCCTGGCTGTCCCACACCAGCCGGGAGCTGATCTGGTCGGCGGCACGAATCTGCAGCATCACCCCCTCCCCGCGCCGGACGCCGGTCTGCTCCGGGCCCGGCCCAACGCGGACGGGGGACCGCCACCTCAAGTTCGACGAGACCCGGGACATCCTCGCACTCGTCGTTGTCAGTCGTGCTCCGGTTGGCCTTCGTCTCCTCGACAGCAGGACCGCACGAGGTTTGGAGATGATGCACGGGTGACCATCCAGGAGGAGGCCTGATGTACGTGCCGGAGCATTTCGCGGCGCAGGACACCGAGGTGCGCGAGCTCCTGACACAGCACGGGGCAGCCGACCTGGTGACCGCAGCAGCGTCTGGACTAACGGCGACGCTGATCCCGTTCGTGTACGACCCAACGGTCGGTAAGCACGGCGCCCTGCTCGGCCACCTAGCTCGCAACAACGACC
>JAABVA010002447.1_pt1 | contig 18467 bp, 24 predicted proteins | sample 5560331 | NCBI WGS metagenome assembly JAABVA01 (sample SAMN12812661, study PRJNA571458) | rock metagenome | isolation source: Antarctica rocks | place: Antarctica: Victoria Land, Mt New Zealand sud | collected 2016-01-07 | reverse complement strand
CATCCGCCCACTCCTGCACCTGCGCCACACACAGATCATCACCCATCACCGCAGGATCGGTCCAACCCACCACTCACCTGGGAAGGCACGCCGTCAAGCTCAAAATAAACACGACTGTAGTACTAGAGCGGCCATCCCCATGAGGTACCTCAGCGAGACCGTTCACCGGCGGGTGTTGCGGGACACCCAAACCCCCACACCTGCACCCTTGCCGAACCCTACGTATGAGACTACGGTCTCGTTAATCGTTTAACTGACGGGAGCGTGGATGGCGGTGCGGATGCGCGCGGTTGCGCAGGCGGCTGGAGTTTCGACCGCGACGGTCTCGTTGGCTTTGTCGGGCAACGCGCGTATTCCTGCGGAGACTCGAGCGCGAATCATCGACGTCGCTGAAGGGATGCGTTACCGGCCGCACGCTGGCGCACGGTCGTTGCGAACCGATTTGACCGGATCTTTTGGCCTGGTGGTCAGTGACGTGGCCAACCCGTTCTTCGGCGAGTTGGCTGGGGAGATCCAGCGCAGCGCGGTTCGTCGCGGCTACTCGTTGGTGCTGTGCAACTCCGACGAGGACGTTCAACGCCAGGACGAGTATTTGCAGTCGCTGCTGGCGGGAAGCCGGGTCGACGGCATCCTGTTGGTTTCTGCCGCTGCGATGACGCCGGGACTCGAAGCGGCCGGACACGCCAAGGCGCGGCTGGTGTTCCTGGACCGTCCCGTGGCGGTGCCGGCTAGCAGTCCGGCGGCGCGGCACCTGAGCGGGTGTCCGGTGATCCGCAGCGACGCCTCTGCCGCCGTGCGGGAAGCGGCGCGGCTGTTCGTACAGCACGGTCACCGCCGGGTGGGGATCATCGCACCGCCGCTCGAAACCCGTGTCGGCGTGGACCGCCGGGACCTCATGATCCGATCTCTTACCGATCTCGGTGTGGCGCCCGGGGACATCACCGTGGTCGCCGGAGACTTCCGGCAGGACAGCGGTGAGCGAGCGATCCGTCAGTTGCTGGGCCTGAGCCGACCCCCCACGGCGGTCTTCGGTGCCGACGGGTTGATGACCATCGGGGCCATGACGGGGCTGCGCCGGGCCGGAATGCGTGTGCCCGAAGACATCTCGCTCGTCGGGTTCGACGACGCGCCCTGGTTCGAGCTGTTCGACCCACCACTCACCGCAATAGCCCAGCCGATCGCGGCTCTTGCTGATGCGGCAGTCGCGGCGATGGTCGGCCTTATCAACGGCGCTGCTGTCGACAGCGCCGAAACCTCGCTTGCCTGCCATTTGGTGTCGAGGAGGTCCGTCGGCCCAGCGCCGCCGTGACGGACCTGTTGGGGACACTGCGCAACCGCCGTCCAACCGTTAACCCATCGAAAGGAACTACTGTGCCGAACACGAACACACGACCAAGCCGCGTACCTGCCTACACGCTCCTCGCGGTCTCGCTGATGCTCCCTCTCGCCGGTTGCGGTCGGGGCGGATCTGGCTCCGGCAGCTCAACCACCGGCGCCGGGGGCAGCGCGTCAGTCGGCGCCGCTGCCGGCGCGACCAAAGCCAAGATCGCCATAGTGACGCGTGACTTCACCAACCCGTACTGGGCGGCGCTGCGGGACGGAGCGATCGCCGAAGGCAAAAAGCAAGGCGTCACCGTCAACGTGCAGGCCGGGGACAACGAGACCGACTCGAACGGCGAGAACGCGAAGATCTCAACCCTGGCCGGGCAGGACTACAACTGTTTCGGGGTGGTGCCGGTCAACGCGACGAACGTCATCACCCCGTTGGTCCCGGTGGCGCAGAAGAAGACCCCGATCCTGAACCTGGACACGCAGATCGACCCCGCCGCGTCAAAGGCCGCAGGCGTCAGCTTCGCCTCGTTCATCGGCTCGGACAACCTCCAGGCCGGGCAGATCGCCGGGAAGGCGATGCTCGCGAAGGTCGGCAGTGGCGACATCGCGATCCTCCAGGGGATCGCGGGCGAGCAGAACGGGATCAACCGTGAAAAGGGCTTCGCTATGGCGACCGCCGGAAAGCTGACCGTAGTCGCGAAGCAGCCGGCCGATTATGACCAGGCCAAGGGGCAGAACGTGACGGACGCGCTGCTGAAGGCTCACCCCAACATCAAGGGGATCTTCGCGGCGAACGACACTATGGGCCTCGGCGCGGCGCAGTCGGTGCAGAACGCCGGCAAGAGCAACCAGATCTCAATCATCTCCGTCGACGGGATCACCGCGGCACTGCAGGCGGTCAAGGCCGGCAAGCTCACCGGCACCGTCAGTCAGTACCCGTACGCCGAGGGCCAGCTGGCCGTGCAGGCATGTATGAAACTCGTCGCCAAGCAGTCCGTCCCCGCCCGAATCGTGGCCCCGATCGCGCTGATCAACAAGGCCAACGCAGACAAGGCGCTGTCGAGCTTCCCCCGGCCGATCACGCCGTTCAAGAACCCCCTCCAGTAGATGAAGGGCGACCCCGTGGCTGCAGCAGCACTCGAGACCGAGGGTAGTGGACGCCAGCGGCGGAGCGCCGTCGTCAACGCCAGCGCCCAGTACGCCGCCCCTATCGGGCTGGTCGTCGTCTTCATCATCTTCTTCATCGCGACCCCTTACTTCCTCACCGCCGCCAACATCAGCGATCTGCTGGTGTCGGCCTCCATCCTGGCGGTTCTGGCAATGGGTCAGCAGCTGGTGGTCACGGTGGCGGGAATCGATCTGTCCATCGGGGCCAACCTGCCCTGGACGGCGGCGGTCCTAGGGTTCGCCGTCACCCAGGGGGTGCCGTTGCTGTTCGCCGCCATCCTTGCCGTGCTCGCCGGCGGGCTCGTCGGGCTCGCCAACGGGCTCCTGATCGCCAAACTCAACATGAGCGACTTCATCGTCACACTGGGCTCGTTAAGCGTCGTCAGCGGATTGACCCTGCTGCTCACCCAGGGCAACACGGTCGCAGTCAACTCAGGATTCCTACGCGGCTTGGCTCTGAACGGCGTGGGCCCGGTCCGGTGGTTCTGGCTGGTAGCGCTGGTTGCGGCGCTGCTGGTGGCGTTCCTGCTGTTCCGGACGCGGACCGGAACGCACCTGCTGGCCACGGGCGGCAACATCGACGCCGCGCGCGGGTCGGGTATTCCGGTATCCCGGATGCGGTTACTCGCCTACCTGGGGTCCGGGTTGTTCTGCGGGCTGGCCGGCGTGCTATTGGTGGCCCGCACCGGTGGCGCCGACCCTAGCCTGCAAACCAGTCTGCTGCTGAGCTCGATCGCGGCGGTGGTGCTGGGCGGATCCAGCCTGTTCGGTGGGCGGGCTTCGGTGCTCGGGTCGCTGGCTGGCGCCGTCCTCCTGCAGAGCTTGATCAACGGGTTCACCCTTATCGGGATCTCGCAGTACTACCAACCGATCGCCGTCGGCGCTGTCGTGCTGGGAGCCGCGTTCCTGTCCAGATTCCAGAAGTGAGAGGGAGACTCATGACCCAACCCGCAACAGCAGCACAACCAGACTCCTCCCACGGCGGCACCGGCGACCGGACCTCCCGGACCGACCGGGTGCCCGTCGGGTCTCCGCTGCTGGAGGCCCGCGACATCCGCAAGTCCTTTGACGCGGTGCGGGCGCTGCAGGGCGTCAACCTGACCATCGACAAGGGGCAGGTCACCGCCCTGCTGGGCGACAACGGCGCCGGGAAGTCGACCCTGGTCCGATGCCTAACCGGGGTGCACCCCCCGGACGGCGGCGAAATCCTCTTCGCCGGCGACCAGATCCGGCTGAACTCACCCGACGATGCCCGCAAGTTGGGCATCGAGACGGTCTACCAGGAGCTAGGGCTGATCGAGGACCTACAGGTGTGGCAGAACCTCTTCCTCAACCGGGAACTGGTGCGGTCCATTGCACTGGTCAAGGTGCTGGACAAAAAGCAGATGATCAGCCGCAGCAGCGAGATCCTGCAAGAACTGGACGTCAACGTCCCCAACGTGCGCGCCACAGTGCGGCGGATGTCTGGAGGACAACGCCAAAGCATCGCGATCGCGCGGGCCGCCAGCTGGGGAAAGGCCCTGGTCATCATGGACGAGCCCACCGCCGCCCTCGGAGTCCGAGAAACCGCTGCCGTTGAGTCCCTGATCGGACGACTACGCGACGCGGGCGTCACGGTGCTCCTGGTCAGCCACGACATGGCCCAGGTCATGCGTGTCGCGGACACAGCCTGGGTGCTGCGCCGTGGCATGGCGGCTGCCCGCCGGAGCATCTCGGCGACCTCCGGAGACGAGCTCGTCGGGCTGATCACGGGCGCCATCCCCGGTGACATCGATGCATGAGCCGCAAGCCGGACGGGGAACAAACCGGTGAAGCGGACCGGCATCATCCACGCGGGTCTCGCCCGGGAACTGGCGCAGCTGCGGCACACCGACACCTTCGTCATCTCAGACGCGGGGCTGCCTGTCACGCCGGGCATCCCGTGCATCGACCTGGGCTACCGCTACGGTCAGCCCTCGTTCGCCGACGTCGCGAGCGCCCTGCTGGCAGAGGTCGTCGTCGAAGCCAGCTGGGTGTCCGCGGACATCGAGGACGCCAACCCGACCGTTCTGCAGCACATCCTGGGTCTGGGCTTAACCCCCGAGCGGATCGACCACACGGTGTTCAAGGAGCGGGTCCAGCAGGTCAGGTTCGTGGTGCGCACCGGCGAGGCGACGATGTACGCCAACCTCTTGTGCCAGGCAGGAGTCGCCTTTGGGTAAGTCCTCCGCTCATGCACAGCTAGCGCAACGCCACCCGAATCAGCCCAGCCACCGCGCATTCAGGGAACACGCCGCAACACCCCGGCACCACCATCCCGGCCACCCGCGTCCCCACCGTCGCGATAGTGCTAAGGGCGATTCCGTGGGTGGGCTTCGTCAAGGGCCAACGCAGGGACGACGTGATGCACCAGCACTTGGTCGGGTTCACCGCGAAGGAGGGGTGGTGTTCGTCGACCGAGCGCAGGGGAAGACCCCGGTGTTCCGCACGGAGAAACGCCGCCACGCCGATGGGGTGACCTGTCCGTGGATTGTGAAAACGACCGGTGTGGTGAATCACTCACGCTGTGGTCTGATATGTCGTCGCCGTGCGGCGACCACGCGAAAGGATGCACCGTTGATCTCGACCATCCTGGCTGACACCACGACGACCAAGTCGGTCTCGGTCACCGGGCTACCCGCTTGTGCATGAGTCCCTGCCCAGCCGTCGGGCTGGATCTACTGCTGGAGGTTCTTGATGCCGAACTACCGTATAAAGCCGACGAAGCCAGCGGCTCTGTTCACCGCCGTGGTCGGTGTCGCGATCGTCGTCTTCGGCATCGTCAACGTTGGTAACAAGCCGAACGGTCATGGATTCATCTGGTTGTGGGCCGCCATCGGGCTCGGCATCGTGGGGTTCGGGCTCTGGTCAGCCTTCTCCTCGCGCGGTGGCACCCAGATCATTTCTACCGACGCCGACCAACCACCGCATCGGCCGGGCATGACCACCACCGAGGATTGATCCGCCCGGGGCTGGATTACTAGATGCCGGGAGCTGAACGGTCACGGTGGGCAGATGCAGCCCGTAAGAGGATTGCTGACCGGGGCGTCGACTCACAGTTGAGCTTCGCTGACTTCCGGCGTTACGCCGACGCCGGCTAGCACGCTGGTGCCTTGTTCGACGGCCAGGATGGCCAGCAGCACATGTTCGCTACCGATGCTGTCCTCGCCGTTTTTCTGTGCTTCGGCGGAGGAGTGCTGCAGCGCCTCTTTCGCATGCGGGTCGAACGGAATCAACGCGGGTACGTTCACCATGGCGGGAGCAAGTGTCGCCTCAGCCGTACGTTCGATGTCCGCCAGCAAGACGCCCTGCGAGATGAGGCGGCGAGCCGCCATACTGTATGGCGCTGCCACCAGCCCGAGGACCAGGTGCGCGACCCCGATGGTGTCGTTGCCCGCCCGCCGCGCCCGTTCCTGCGCTGCGATGACCACAGCGCGGGCCTCTTCGTTGAAACGGCTGAAACCCTGGCTCGAGTCGACCGGGGTACCGGCAGGTTGCGCTTTCCTGACGAACCGCTTCTGTGCGGCTTGCTTACTCATTCCCATGCTGCGTCCGATGTCGGACCACGACCCGCCTGACCGACGTGCTTGATCCACGAAATGTCCGATCAGCGAGTCGGCCACCTCGTCCAGCTCTTCGGCCACCTGCATGGCACCCGTAACACGGTCGAGCGGATTCTGATGTGCGTGTGAGATGGTGTCGATGAGGCCGTCCCGGCGGGTGCTCGGCACCGAACTGATTGATGTCATGGCGTCAACAGGGGCGAGGCCGAGCACAGGAGGGCGTCGCGGCTGTGGCTTTGGCTATGTCGGCGTGTACGAGGGCTTCATTGACGTGGGTGCCGGTGGCCATACCGTTGCCAAGGGCGGTTGCCACTTTGAGGCTGGGATCGACCACGTTGCCTATCGCCCAAAGCCCGTCGATGCTCGTCTTACCGGACGCCGTCACGGTAATGAAGGACCCGGCACCTGTCTGGTGGGTGCGGGCACCGAGTTCGCGAAGCAGGCTGTCGTTGGGTATCGGGCGCGGGGCGGTGAAGACCGCGTCGCACGCATGCGCCTGGTGCGGTGTGTGAACTATCAGGGCGCGGTCAGGCAACTGCTCGATGTTGGTGACGCCGCCTTCAACGACGGTGATGCCGCGGGCGTGCAGGCCGATCCGGTCGGTCTCAGAGAGCGTGACAATGTCATTGACGAAGAGCACGATGTGATCTGACCATTGCCGCACCAGTTGTGCTTGGGAGACGCTTTTCATTCCGGTGCCGAGGATGCCGATGCGTCGGCCACGTAGCTCCCACCCGTCGCAGTAAGGGCAGATCACGACCTGGCGCCCCCAGTGTTCAGCGACACCGGGCACCACAGGGAGCTCGTCGGTGACGCCGGTGGCGACAATGAGCTGGCGCGCCGACACCCGGTTGCCTGCCGCGGTATGCAGGACGAACCCTGACCATTGCGTCATTGCGGACGTGACCCGGTCGGTGCGGACGTGCCCGCCGAATGTGGCGATCTCGTGGCGTCCGACGTCGAGTAGGTGCGAGGGTGCTATTCCCTCGAATCCGAGAACCCCGTGGGAGTGGTCGGCGCTGCCGTTACGCTGTCCGCCGCCGTCGATGACCAAGGTGTTCCGCAGAGCCCGAGACAGCGTGAGCGCCGCGGCCAGACCAGCGCTGCCGCCGCCCACGACGACCACATCCCAGCTGTCGCGGTTCGCGTCGTCTGTCACCACGGTGTCCTTCCTCCTGACACGTTCGAATGCCCAAGCACAAGAGACGAACGACAACTACCCAAGTGGTGAGACGCTTACCTGAAAGTACCCAGACCTGCTTACTGAAATTCCCCACTTGTGTGGCTCCCGCATCCATGGCGGGGCCCCCTCGATGCTGACGGTCTCTGACCACCACCAGCTACTCGAAGGGGCCTCGCTTCATACTCACACAGGAGGACGACGTGGACATCCACGCGCTACGAAAACGGGGCTGGTCGATCTCGGCGATCGCCCGGCACGTCGGCAGAGATCGGAAAACGGTCAAGGCCTACCTCCATGGGAAACGAGAGGTCGGGATCCGGGCACCGGCCGGTGATGACGCCTTCGCTGCGTATCTGACGTACAGCACGGCCCGGCTGGTCGAGGATCCGCATCTATGGGCGACCGCGTTGTTCGACGAGGTGACCGCACTGGGGTATGACCGGTCGTATCCGTCGTTCACCCGGGCGTTGCGGCTTCGGGGTGTCCGGCCGGCGTGCGAGCCGTGCCATCCGGCGAAGGGCCGTCCGGTCGCGATCATCGACCACCCGGCCGGGGAGGAAACCCATGGGACTGGGTTGAACTGCCGGACCCACCCGCGGGCTGGGACGGGTACGGCAAGCGCGCATACCTGTTGGTGAGCGTTGTCTCACTCTTCAAAGTGGCGCGGAGTGCTGTGTGAATCGATGGAACAACCACAGCTGGCCGACGCCCAACACCAGGTCGCGCTGCGGCTTGGTGGGCTGACCAAGGACTGGCGGTTCGACCGGATGTCCACCGTCGTGCACCCCGCGACGGGGAAGGTCACCGCCTCCTATGCGGCGATCGCGAAGCATTTCGGTGTTCGGGTCCGGCCATGCCCCCCGCGGCGGGGGAACCGCAAAGGGGTCGTGGAGAAGGCGAACCACACGGCAGCGCAACGCTGGTGGCGGTCCCTGCCCGATGACGTCACCACCTCGCAGGCGCAAGCCATGCTCGACCGGTTCTGCAAGCAGGTCACCGATCAACGTCGACGGAACGGTTCGGACGGAACCCGTTGTACTGTTGCTGATCTCGCCGCTGCTGAACGGCTCCGCCCGGTCCCGAAGTCCGCACCGATCGCGGTGATCACCGTGGCCAGGCAGGCGACCGCGCAAGCATTGGTGCACTACCGCGGGAACCGGTACTCCCTGCCACCGGAACTCGCCGGCAACACGGTGACGGTGACCCACCGAGCCGGCGGCACCACCCTCGCGATCGTCACCAACAACGGAGTCACCGTCGCGGTTCACCCGCGGCGGGCCGACGGCACCGGGGCGATCGAGCGGACCGACACCCACGTCACGGCATTGAACACCGCAGCCTTGACTGCCTCGACCAGCGCGGCGCCGCACCGTTCGAAGCAGCGGATCCCGCCCGGCCCCGACGCCCGCGCTGCCGCCGCCGCGTTGCGCGCCAATAACCCGGCCAGCGGACCCGGCGGTTCGTCGGCCGCACCGGTGATCGATCTAGCCGTGTACGGCTCTGTCCTGGGTACCGATTTTCGACTCGAAGCCTGTTTGGACGGCAACCTTGATTATCGTGCCAACGACTACCGGTGGCTCGCTAGCATACGTGCTGTTCGATTTCGGCTTCAAGTTTGTGGTGGCCGCTTGGGGCTGGTCAGGGGCCGCCGGCCGCCAAGTGGGGCGGGCCCTGACGGCGTCGGCCAGGGCGATGTTGGCGGTGTTGTACACGGGTGACTTCGGCGAGTTCGCGGACGGCGTCGTGCTCGGCATCGTGCACGAGCAGCGGTAGCACGCCTGGTGCAGATGCGTCCTACTGCGTACCCGCGCAGCTGTCGACTTCGTCAATGGAGGTCGGTCGGCATTGCTCTTCTCCTGTTGCAGGAAGGTGACCCAGCGCGGCCCGGCCACCTCCACCCGCTTACCTGCAACCCGGCCCCAGGCTGGCCTCAACCATGAGGAATGCGGGCACCTACGATCGCCGGATGGCCAATACTGTGCAGTCCTTCTCCCTGTCTGTGCGCGCGGAAGCCCAGCGCACGACCGCACCCGACCAAGTAGATGTTGCCGCCACCCTCAGCGCAGCAGCCGGGTCCAAGAGCGATGCGATGTCCGAGGTCCACACTGCGCTGTCGGCGATGCTCGACGAGCTGACGGCGCTGGGCGGCGAGGTGTTGACGGCGTCGAGCCTCCGGGCACCGTTGACATGGTCGACGCAGTCGGTACAGACCCACCAGGAGCACACACACGACAAGACCACCGGTGCGCACAGCCCTACTGGTCGGCACATCGCGTCGGTGAGCCTGCGGCTGACCGTGCGCGATTTCGCTTTGATCGCCGACGCAACAGCGACGTTGAGCCGGCGGGATTCGATCGAGGTGGAATCGGTCATCTGGTCGGTCGATGACGACAACGCCGAATGGGCTGTGGTGCGGGCCGATGCCATCTCGGCCGCTCTACGCAAAGGACGTGACTACGCCCACGCGCTCGGCGGAACCGTCGTCAGCATCGACCACGTCGCCGACGCGGGCCTGCTCGGTGGCGACAACTCCGGCGGGCTGTACCGGCGATCGGTGAACTTCGGTGCGCCTCTTGCCGCTGCCGGCCACATCCCGTCACTGGATCCCGTTCCGCAGACGGTGAACGCCACCATCGAAGCCCGGTTCACCGCAACAGCGGGCGCCCTTCCCGAAGTTGACCTTCAAGGTGGCACTCGGCGGACGTGAAACAGCTGGGTGCCGGTCCAGCCGCGTGGGTCGCACCCGGCACGCCACCCAACACCGCTTCTCACCGTATTCGTGCCAACGATTAATGCGCGATCCGGTGTGACAGGCGGAGCAAGCTATAGCTGGGATAGCCCCAGGGACAGACACCCCCATTCGGGGTCGCTCCCGCTAAAGTTGGCAAGTACCGGTGACGCTGCGGTCCGAACGCTCCGAGTGGGTCGGGGAACTCGCCGAACTGACCCGGCAGATCGCCGCCCTGGAACTACCCGACGGCTGCCTGCACCCGGTGTACGAAGCCTTGACGGTGGCGATCAACCAACTCGTCCACCGCAACCTTTTTCGCTACGCCGGCCACCAGTACTCCTTCCAGCCACACCCGGCGATGGTCGGCCGGGAGCAGCACATCGCCGACCAACTCGACACCACTACCGGCGGCACATCGGCAGTGATGGACCGGATGGACGCCGCCTACTACCGCGCCCAACGCCGCGCCGAAGCCCGCATGAAACGACGATTCCCCCACGGCTTCTAATCACCGCCGACTCGGCGGGCGCCGGTCATGGTTCAACGGGACAGCGCAGGCTTTCCGACTTGTTGTGGTGGGTGCTGGGCAGCTCGGGTTAGCGTTCGACGGTGAAGCATCGACAGCGGGTCGGCCTGGTCGTCATCGGCATGGCTCTGGTCCTGGTCGCTGCCGTTACCGGCCTGCGCCCTAACTTGGTGAGCGGTGCTGGTCAGGCCGGGCCGATTCCCGGACCACCCGTAGTCGGCGACTGCGTTCTCTACCCACTTCCCGATTCCGCGCTGGTCGCCAGCACCGCCACCGCCAGCCCGGGGGGGCACCGTGCCGGTGTACCCGGCGCAGGAAATTCAGCCGTGCACCGCAGCCCGTTACTGCGAAATCGTCTCGGTCATCGCAAACCCAAAGCCCACCGTGGTCAAAGGTGACTACGCCAACGACCCGAACGCGGCCAGCTGCCTCCTCGCGGCCAACCAGTACGTGGGGATGACCACAAAGCCGATCTTGGGCTTCTGGCAGGCGAGCCTGCTGGGCACCGCCGCGTTGTTCGGGCCCTCCCTACGGCAGAAGACAGTCGGGCAGCACTGGGCGGCGTGCATCGTCAGTCTCCCGCCACCGACCCCAACATTGACGGACCCGGCCCCTCCCCCCGAGCAATACGACAGCTTCATCCACAACGCGCTGCACACCGGACAGCAACGCGATCAACTCGGCATCTGCCCACCCGCTGGCAACGAATTTGATGGTGGTCTAGACACCGGCGGCTGCCGGCGACCACACGCGTTCGAACGCCTAGGTTCCGGCGTGACCGGCGATCGCCCTGTCAGCCGCGAGCAACTTCAGCTGACCTGCCAGCAACTGGTCCGCCAACTCACGGCCATGCCTGATCCGACCGCAGCCGGCGCCCTGTCCATCCAGATCAACATCCAGGACATGAACAGCGTTGCCGTCACCACGCAGCAGGTTCCCGCGAACTCCGTCCTGCGCTGCGGTGTCGCCACCACCGGCACCCGGAAACTCCGCGGCAGCCTCCTCGCGCTGGGTCGACAACCCATCCCCTGGGCCTAGCCGGTTGTGCCTAGCGACCGCTTGTGTACGCCGCGACGATCGGCCGCGGAACGTTCCTTGTCCGGCACCCGCGCGGGCCTGGCCGGTCGGGCCGTTCTTTCAGGGACGGTAGACGTCGGCGCGGTGGTCGATCCGTAGGATTTCCACGGTGTGGGTGTCGGGGTTGATCCGGTACATCACCCGGTAGCTACCGCGCCGCGCCGCGTGGGAGCCGGCGAATGGCGGGTCCAACGGTTTGCCGACCCGCTGGGGGTGGTCGGTGATCGGACCGTCGATGAATTCCAGACAGGCCCACACCACAGCCGAGGGAAGCCGCTGCAGGTTCCGCCGCACCCCGGCGGCGAAGACGATCCGGTACCGCTCAGTCGGCACTGGTCGGCGGTCCGAACTCGGCCCGCAACTCCTGCATCGTCGTGGTGCGGCCGGCAGCCAGATCCGCTTCGGCTTCCCGGATTTCCTGTAGGGCGCCGGGGGTGGACAGGATGTCCAGGGTTTCCAGCAGCGAGTCCAGATCGGCCGCCGCGATGAGCACCGCGGCCGGCTGACCGTGTTTGGTCAGGGTGACCCGGTCATGGGTTTTCTGTACGGAGTCGACGATCTCAGACAGGTGATCGCGGGCCTGAGCTATCGGCATAATCGTCACCGGCCTATCGTACGATCTTCACGCCACATTCGACGGCGCAACGCCTCGCTGGCGGTTGGCGGTACCGGCGGCGCAGCGAACGATCAAACGCAACGGGCTGAGCCTGGGCCAACGGCCGACCGCGAAGCCGGCTACGCGTTCGGTGGGACTTCGGCGGAACTGTCGAGGCCGCTGGGTTGCCTTGCGGAATGTCGGAGTTGCCACCATCGCACCGCCGAGGGGATGACGACTGAGAGCAGTACAAGCGGGATGACGGCGACGGCGACGACAATCCAAAAGCTTTCGGAATGCTGGTGGCGTTGGATGCCACTTCCGCCGTAGGCAGTGAGCATGCTCGCCGCGAAGAACAGTGCGTTGGACCGCCAACTCGGTTTCGGAGAGTCGCGGCCCCCGCATGCGCCGATCGGGATTCTCCCGAAGCAACAGCACCGCCGAGCCGGCGGCGAGCAGCCAGCCGAGCCCGATCAGGGTGAGGTAGAGCGCCATCCGGTCAGTATGCGGGGCGATTCTGGTGTCTAAGTGTGTACCCGAAAATGATAGTTATCGGGTAGTCAGCCCAGGCCCTGCACCCTGACCACCTGGTCGGCGGCGAGCTCTACGTTGACTCGCCAAGGTCGGGTGTCGAACGTCGCATTCCATGAGGTGAGTACGTGCAGCTCACCGCCGGCACCTTCCACACGCGCCCGGGCCTCGGCCGCGCTCAGCCCCACCAGCGCGTCCAAGTTCATGCTGGCCAGCGCCGCCGGTACGTAGTCCTCCGCGACGCGGCCCTCGAGTCCCAGCACCGATGTCACCCGGTCGTCGTCGGTCATCACGGTGACCAGACCCGGGGCGTACGGCAGGCCTATGGCTCTCCCGGGCGGTACCGCTCGCAATCTGCCGCCGGCTTCCTCCACTCGAGCTCTGGCCTGCGCCACGCCCAACCCGATCAACGAGTCCAGGTCCAACCGAGCCAGAGCTTCGGGTACCCAGTCATTCACGCACCCACTATCTACCCCGGGATGTTGCTTCTCTCGGGGCACGCTGACGGCCATGACCCGAGGGAAGCGACATCGGTGCCCATCGCTCCAACGCCGGGTGGCCGTCGAAGCGTCACCGTGACCGAATCTGGTTTAGGACTCGCCGGCTCGTTGGACGGCGCGGTACACAGTGGACCGTCCGACGGAGAACAGTTCGGCGAGTTCGGCGGTGGTGTGTTTCCCGGCCCGGTACAGCCCGACAAGGTGTGTCTCCTGGGCAGCGCTGAGCTTCGGTGGTTTGCCCCGGAGTCGGCCCTTGGCTTTGGCGAGTTTCATGCCCTCCCTCGTTCTCATCCTGATGAGGTCGGATTCGAATTCGGCGATCATGGCCAGGACGTTGAACAGCAGCCGGCCGATCGGGTCGTTCGGGTCGTGGACCGATCCGCCGATGTTGAGCTTCACTTCGGCGGCGGTGAGTTCTTCGACGATGTCCCGGGCGTCGGGCAGGGATCGGGCCAGCCGGTCGAGTTTGGTGACGACCAGGGTGTCGCCGGCGCGGCAGGCGGCGAGCGCTTCGCGGAGGCCGGGTCGGTCTCGGTTGCGGCCGGTGAGGCCGTGGTCGACGTAGATGCGCTTGGCCTTCACGCCCAGTGCAGCCAGGCCGTCGCGTTGCGCGGTCAGGTCCTGGTCGTCGGTGGAACAGCGGGCGTATCCGATGAGCATCGCGGCAATGATCGAACTGTACCGGTTGAGCTACCCTCACCGGGCATTAAAGCGGACAGGTCTTACGGGATGCTCGACCTGGGGTCATCACGAGGGCTTCAACATCGGACCAATATCAAACCAAGTGTCCCAGTCAGCGTTTGGCTTGCGGGACGCTTGACGGGCTATCAGGTAAATACTTGTCGTCAGTCGCCTGGCCGGAGGTGAGTGATGCCAGGATTGCCAGGTGCGAGTTATCGAGGTGGAGACCACGGCAGGCCGTGTGCGCGGCCAGTGGGAGGACGGCGTGGCCGTCTTCCGCGGGGTTCCCTTTGCTGCTGCGCCGGTCGGCGCGAACCGGTTCGCCGCCCCGGCGCCGGTAGCGCCCTGGACGGGAGCACGCGACGCATTCGAGTTCGGCGCACCGCCGCCGCAGCCAGGGCGTTCCACGGGTGGGGATGAGTGGCTCAACCTCACGGTTTGGACGCCCGACCCTGGGGTGGCCGCGCTGCCAGTAATCGTCTGGATCAGCGGCGGCGGCTATTTTGCCTGTGATTCGGCAAACCCGCACCTGGCCGGAGACACCCTCTCGCACGCTGGCGTAGTGGTGGTCAGCGCCCACTACCGCAGCGGCGCCGAAGGATTTTTGCATCTGGACGGTGCGCCGGATAACCGCGGGCTGTTGGACCAACTCGCTGCGCTGACCTGGGTCCACGACAACATCGCCCGCTTCGGGGGCGATGCTGGCAACGTCACTGCGTTCGGCCAGTCCGCCGGGGCAGGCTGTATTGCAGCGCTGTTGACCATGCCGGCCGCGGCCGGCGCCTTCGGCCGCGCCATCCTGCAAAGCATCCCGGGGACCTATTTCACCGCGGCGTTGGCCGCCGACATCAGCACCGAAATCTGCGCCGAGCTTGGCCACCGTCCAACAACCACTGACTTGGCTGGGGTGGCGCCGGACGACCTGGTGGCTGCGAGCTTGGCCATCAAGGCGCGGCTACCGCAGGGCGCCGACCGTTGGGGCGCTGTGGCTTTCACGCCGACACCGTTCTCCCCAGTCGTAGACGGCGAAGTGCTGACCACAGCGCCCTGGGAAGCGCTCGCTGCCGGCGCGGCCGCCGATGTCGAGCTGATGATTGGACACGGCCGCGACGAATACAGCCTGCTGGCCGCGCAACTGCCGCCCATAGCCGACGGTGACGTCGACGCACTGATCGATCGGTTCACACCTACGCCAGGCGCCCGGCGCTACCGGCAGGCGTTTCCAACAGCGGTTGCCGACGATCTGCGCGAGCTGGTCCTGTCGGACTGGCTGTTCCGGATGCCGGCCCTGCACCTCGCGGAAGCCGCCGACCGAGGTGGAACACCGGTCTGGCTCTACGAGCTGCGCTGGGGATACGGCCCGCAGGGGGCCTCCCATGGCTTGGACACCCTGCTCGTGTTCGGCACCACCGACATCTACGGCGAAGTCAACGCCGCCGGTCCCGCCGCCGTCGCGCAGGCCCAACAGGTGTCCACCGCGTTGCGCGGCGACCATCTGGCCTTCGTCACCACTGGCGACCCCGGCTGGTCACGCTTCTCCGCTAACGAACGGCTTACTCGGCTGTACGCCGTAGAACCCAGTGTCGCTGCCTACCCGGAGGAACTATCGCGCACCATCTGGAATGACCAAACGTTCGCGGCGCTGAACCTAAAGATGTAGCAACCCACAACGGGCATGATGTCCCCGTCCAGAGCCACGTGCAGAAGCGTCCCAGCAGACCATCGGCAACCGGGCACCCAACCTCGTCCTGCTGGTTGCTGACCCACATACCGGCCAAGGACTGCGACTGCACCAGAACGGCGAAGCGGGCAGCGCCGGACCTACTGATCAGCCGGCGGTGCCTTTCCCTGCTCAGGGTCCGCCCATCATCGAGTAGCCGTACTCGGACCCATCCGTCGAGACGAGCAGGGACGTCGGAGGGAAAGGACCGCCGACTGCAGGTGCGGGGATGAAGATCTTCCCACCGCCAGCGGTCTGTCCATCAGCGGTGATCGGCCCCTGCAGCGCTAACTGCTGAGAAGTCATCGTTCCGCCGCGCAGGTAGTCGCGGCCGCCGAACTTCAGCAGAGTCGGTGCCGCAGCGGGGGTAAGACGCCAATCCCGGGTCTGATCGTGCACTTGGTAGACGCGGACACCGAGAACGACCGAAACCAGGGCCAAGATGGACACGATAACGATGCCGCCGTGTCGCAGCCGCCTCCGGGAAGTCGACTTGGCCCCGTGATCAGCGCCGTTGGACACAGTCACGTCCCAGATCCCTTCGCTCGCGGCTACAACACGCCCTCAAAAGTCAGTCTCGCGCTTGGACGCGGGCCAGGTTCCTGGGTTGCTCCCAGTCCCGGAACATTCCGCCCAAGGCGGGGAACCGGTGAGACTTGATCGGTCCGCGACCGACCCACTGCACTGACCGCCGACCACTCACTGACACCCGCGCCAGCAGCAGCGTCGGGTTGCGACGATGTGCTACTGCTGATTATTCGTTTGGCCCGCGGTGATGACTTGCTGACGCTGGCGGAGATTGAGCGTCATGCCGGTGAGGTTTTCCGAACGCTCGGCATGGACGCAGTTGCGGACGACGAACCGCTCCCAGCGCAGAACCTCGCCGACTATCAGCAGGCGGGGCGTGCCTGGGTCGCCGAAGATACTGGCTGGGTCGTTGGCTACCTGCTGCTGGACCTCGTGGCCGGGACCGCGCACATCGAGCAGGTGTCTGTCGAGCCGGCATACGCGCGCCGGCGGATCGGCTCTCAACTGATCGAGGCGGCAGCAGCCTGGGCCCGCCGTCATGGGCTGCGCGCGATGACGTTGACCAGCTTCGCGCTCGTGCCGTGGAACGCCCCGTACTACGCCAGCCTCGGTTTCGTCGTGATCCCGAATGCGGACCAGTCCCCGGAGTTGCGCGAGATCAGGCGCACCGAAGCCGAACGCGGACTCGACACCTGGCCACGCGTAGCGATGCGCCGGGAGCTGAAGTAGCGCGGGAGAGCCAAGCCCGGTCAGCGATCCCCGACCGGGGCGCGAAGGCATCTCCTGCGAGTTCGTCCTCGGCGGCTGACGTCACCGCAGAACTTGATGGCGACAGGCCTAGCTGGTCCTGCTTCGTGGGCAGAGGGGGTTTGTTACCGGCCGACTGCGGCAAGGACGTCGGCCGCAGCTTCGGGGATCGGCCATCCGGTCGTGTCCACCTCGGCGTAAGCGACGTTGGCCATATGGAGGCCGATGTCCTGGCTGACCCGGAAGCCACAGAACAACATGATCGAGACCAGGGCGCGGGTCCGGGGCCGGCCGGCGGCGGGTGGCCACCGACCGGCCGGCTGCCTCGAGCTGGGACAGCCACCCCGTCACCACCCCCGGAGTCACCTTGTCCGGTGAGATCTGTTGGGCGGCAAGTCATTCGGTGAACTGCCGCAGGTCGACCTGGTAGGCGCGGGCGGTGTGCGGGCTCATGGTGCCCAGCCAGCCGGCTATCCCCAGCGCGGCGAGACCGCCGGCCGCGGTGGACCGGACGGGCTGAACATCGGCGCTCGTGCTCATGCCCGTCAGCGTGCCCGGCGCCACCGACACAGTGGGGGGTGTGTCGACGGCGTGACCGGGCTAACGCCGCCGCGGCGGGGCGGACCTGCGGAGGCGGCCGGCCCGGATCAGCATGGTTGCGATGAGGACCACCGTGAAGGGACCGCCCCAGAAGCTGAGATCGAAGGGCAGGTGGTCCCGAAACTGGCGGATGACTAAAAAGATCTCTGATACCACCAGTAGCGACCAGAAGACGATGCCGGAGATGTATATCCAGCGGTGACGGACCATGGGCGCGTCGTAGACGTCGCGTGGTGGGCCGTTGGAGGTCACCTGGTCAGTGAACCAGTGTTCGCCCGGGCAGCGGGGATGTACCCGATAACTACCAGGATCGGGTAGCTGTGTTCCGGGCAGGCGTCTCCGCTCCGCCCGCCGCCCGGACCGGTGCCCGCTGGGGGATCCCCAATCGGCCGCGCGAATCACTGACCGAAGGAGTACCGCAGTTCTGCGTTGATCAGCTGATTCAGGCGCTTGCACAGGTGACCGACGAGGGCGTCGTCAGGTACTGGTTCCTCGACGGACAAAGTCCAGCGCAAGTCGGTCCCGCCGCCGCTGCCAGGCAGGTCGAAGCGGATAACGGCGTCAGGTCGCTTGGGCCAGATTGACGCCCAGACCACCAGTCCTGGTTCGTCGCTTTCTAGGACCTGCGGTCGTATCTCGTCCGCCAGCAGACGCAGCCACGGTCGGCCACCGGGGCGCTCGGGTTCGGTGAGCGCCCCGAAGACGACGGAGGGCGGTGCCGGCTGGTTCTTCTTCCTGGTCCCGACGTCGATCATGTTCGGAACCGTAGACGAAGTACCGGTCAGCGATCCCCAATCGACGCGTTCGTGATCTTGGTCGTCGGCTGCCTCGGAGGACGGTTCCGGTCACCGTAGGACGTTCCTCCTACGGTGAGCCGCGCTCGCAGATCTGGCGGCAGATCGTCGCAGAAGTGCCCTTGTGGTGTCGATTTCACCGGTGGTCGTTCGCGTGGTGGTGACGGAATCACC
>JAABVA010002445.1_pt1 | contig 18482 bp, 16 predicted proteins | sample 5560331 | NCBI WGS metagenome assembly JAABVA01 (sample SAMN12812661, study PRJNA571458) | rock metagenome | isolation source: Antarctica rocks | place: Antarctica: Victoria Land, Mt New Zealand sud | collected 2016-01-07 | reverse complement strand
CCCGTAAGGCTTCGCGCACTACCTGTGCTTTGAACTGTGCTGTATGCTGTTTCCTCATCATGTCGTCAGTCTATCGTTTTACGTTCTCACCCCTTTTTTGTGTCCGGTTTTATGGGTCCACTATACACTACCTGTGCTTTGAACTGTGCTGTATGCTGTTTCCTCATCATGTCGTCAGTCTATCGTTTTACGTTCTCACCCCTTTTTTGTGTCCGGTTTTATGGGTCCACTATAGACTATCGGGCTTCAGAGCGGGGAGATCGGTATCTTTGAAGAGTTCTACGGTGAAAAGGTATATGATCGGGAAGCCGACTTTATTTCTAAGATCGGTTGGACAGTCTTCGATCTTGGGGCTAACGTAGGCCTGTTTACTATTCAACAAGCGCGCCGCGGTGCCCACGTATTCGCCTTTGAGCCGAATCCTGACTGCTATCGCCGTTTGTCTAAGGCAATCGTCGCGAACGAGTTAACTAGTCAGGTAAGCATCCTTAATTACGCTGTTGGCTCCGCACCCGGTTCGGGCACTATGTTGGTGCCCGATTCCAAATGGACTACTATGGGGTGTGTCATGCCCGTCGACAGTTCTAATTCTGGCCATACACCTCCCGTCAAGATTACATCCCTCGACCGCATCGTCCCATCTTTAGACGTAGCGCGCATTGATCTTCTTAAGATTGATGTGGAAGGGGCAGAGGTCGGGGTTTTGCGCGGGGCCGCGCGAACACTGGAACTGGTGGAACGAATCGTGCTCGAATGTCATTCGCGAGATCTTCTTGATCAGGTGGGCATGTTCCTGGATGGCCACGGGTTTTCACAGGTGCTCCAAATCGGCAATACGTCGAGTCCAGACGTGCAACTACTCTACGCAAGACGATCGCTGTCTACAAGGTAACCGCTTTCTCTAAACTTGCTAGCGTGTGCTCCATCCACGCGGTTTCTAGTGATTAAGCAGTGTGGATGACTGAGAAGTCCTCACGCAGACATCAGACGGCGCCAAAAGACGGGGGAAGGATTGGCGAGGCTGGAACCGGTTGGGCGACTATCTGACGGTGGTGCCGGTGGTAGCGCTGACGTGCGCTAAACATTCGTAAACGCTTGAAAGGACGGCACAGCAGGCCTGTCGCCGATATACTACCGTATGAAGGTTGGTATCAACGCTTATCCCTTGGGTGCTGGCATGGATGTTTATATCCATAACATGATCCAAGCGCTGGCGAAGATTGATCCGGATGGGGATTACGTTCTTTTCACCAACACCCCATTAGAGGGGGATGTGATCCTTGGTGGTGAGCGAATGCGTCGCGTCGTGGTGCCGCCCCGCTACCTACATATTCCCATCCCTTTCTGGTCTCATGGCCTGAACTTTACTGAGGTAATGGTACCGGCTGGTTCAGCGCCGCTGGCACTTATTCGTGAACGGATCGATGTGGTTCACGTACAGACAGCAGCCCCACTGCTTTTCCCGGCGCGGATTGTGGTCACGGTGCATGATCTGGCCTACGAGCGATATCCACAGTACTTTCCTCGCGACATCTTGCTAAAACTGCGCGTACGCGTTCCGCTCACGATCCGCCGTGCTGATGCAGTGCTGACTGACTCCGAATTCTCGCGACAGGATATAATCCGGCGCTACCGCGTACCCCCCGATAAGGTAACGGTAGCGTATCTCGCCGTCAGCGAGATGTTTCGCCCTATGCGCGAGTTGGGATATCTTGCAGCGATACGCGAGCGATACGAAACGGGGGAACAGTTCATTCTCTACGTCGGTGATTTGCAACCGCGTAAAAACTTGGTGACACTAGTTGAGGCTTATGTACGGCTGCGCCGGGCTAATGCCGTGCGACACAAGCTTGTGCTCGTGGGGCGTAAGTCCTGGCTCTCTGACGATATTTTTGCCGTCGCGCGCGATTCGGGCTACGCCGACGAGTTCATCTTTACGGGATTCGTGCCTGACGATGATCTTGTCGCTCTCTACAACGCAGCCGATCTCTTCGTCTACCCGTCAATCTTCGAGGGATTTGGGCTACCGCCGCTCGAAGCCATGGCTTGCGGCACCCCGGTCGTGACCTCCAACACGTCGTCTTTGCCTGAAGTCGTCGGCGATGCTGCTCTCACCGTTAACCCGCGTGACATTGAGATGCTGGCCACGACGATGACCATGGTGCTGGGCGATACCGCCCTGCAGGAGCGCCTCTCTACACGGGGCCTCGAACGCATCACCACTTTCTCGTGGGAGAATACAGCGCGGATAACAAAAGGGGTCTACGAAAGCGTCTATGACCGCAAAAGGCAATAATCAGGTATGAAGGTTGCCATTGATGCCCAGGCGCTCGGCACACAGGGCGGGGGCGACGAGACGTATATGCGCAATGTCATCCGCGGGCTGGCGGCGGTCGACCCGGGTGGCGACTACACGCTCTATTTTGCCCGACCGCTACCAGACCTGCGTATCCCCGGCACGGAGCGCATGCGCCGCGTGGTCGTGCCGCACAAACTGTTCAGGCGCACGCCAGTCGCAATTCCTCTGAGAGCGGCGCGCGAGCATATCGACGTGATCCATACGCAGTACGCTAGCCCCCCATTTTCTATAGTGCCTGTCGTGGTCAGCATCCACGACATCTCCTACGAGCGCTATCCCCAGTGGTTTACGCACGCCGACCTCCTGCATATGCGGGCTTTCGTCGGCCCCACGGCGCGGCGCGCCGCCGTCGTATTGACCCTGTCCGAGTTCTCCAAGGATAACATCGTGCGGCGCTATTGCGTGCCACCCGACCGGGTCGTCGTCACTCACTGCGCGGCCGACCCCGTGTTTCGCCCGTTGCATGATGCGGGCAGACTGGCGGAGGTACGGGACCGCTACGGGACGGGCGAGCACTACATCCTCTGCGTGGGCAATTTGCAGCCACGCAAGAATCTGGTCACCCTGATCCAGGCGTACGTGCGATTGCGGCAGGCCGATGCGACCCGCCACAAGCTCGTCCTGGTCGGACGCAAGGGTTGGCTCTACGATGATATCTTCGCCGCGGCGCGGGACTCGGGCTACGCCGATGAGCTTGTTTTTACCGACTACGTGCCAGATGAGGATTTGGTGGCGCTGTACAACGCGGCCGGCTTGTTCGTGTACCCGTCGCTCTTCGAGGGCTTCGGCATCCCGCCACTCGAGGCCATGGCCTGCGGCACGCCGACGATCACCTCGAATACTTCCGCGCTCCCGGAGGTCGTCGGCGATGCGGCGCTCACGATCGACCCGCTCGACGTCGAGGAACTGGCCCGCGCCATGCGCGCCGTCCTGGATGACAACGCTCTTCAAGAACGCCTCTCGGCGCGAGGCCTGCAACGAGCAGCCACTTTTTCATGGGAAGCCACGGCTCGCACCATCCTGGATGTCTACCATCGAGTATCGCGCTCAGGATAGGTAGGCCTAGTCCCCGGCCGCCCGCTCGCGCACTTTGTGTAGCAGTCTCCGCGCCAGGAGCGACGGGAGGGCGCCGCCGTAGTAGGGGGCCTGACGCAGGATGATGTGCTCCAGCACGCGCTCTAAGCGCCCTGGGTCATCCTGCCCTATCTTGGAGCGACCCCGCGTCCCGAATTCATCGGCATAGTGGCGAAAGAGAGCAAGCCAGGTGTGGGCCGTCGCCTCAATGGACCTTTCCCCGCGCACCCACTCATACGCGTTGTTTGCTCGTCGACGCTGTAGCGGCGCATCGTCGACGAGGCGCAGGATCGCTTCCGCCCAGGCCTCGGCCGTGTTCTCGTGCACAAGCACGCCGCGGTCCTCCTGGACAGTGTCTCGATACGCCACGACAGGCGACGCGATCGTCGCCGCGCCCGTGGCTGAATATTCGAGATACTTGATGTCCGACCTGGCGCGATTGAAGCTGGTGTCGTAGAGCGGCGCGAGCCCAATGTCGATGCGCAGCTCGGAGAGCAGGCGCGGATAGTCCGTCGCGGGCACGAAGGCATGGTGAGTATACGCGTCCATTCCCTGCAAGTCGGGGATCGGGCAGGCGACCGTTACGACGCGCACCTGTCCGGCATGTGTGTGCAGTAACTGCCGCAGGGCCGGCGCTATCAACGGCACGTCGTCGCGATGGGCGATCGTGCCGCAGAAGGCGATCGTCAGAATGCCGTGGTCTCGCGACAGGCGCGTAAACTGGCGGCAGTCGACGGCGTTGGGCACGACGTGGGCGCGTACCCCTAGCGCGGCGCAGCGTTCCGCGATGATGGGCGTCGAGGCCGTGACGGCGTCCGCGGCCAGGATCGACCGTCGCGTCGTGTCCTGGCTGGTGCGCGTACCTACCCACTGCAGCGCGTCGAAGCTGTCGGGTTCTTCGAGCAGCCAGTCGTCGATGTCGACCAGCACCGGCGTACCGACCCGCCGCGCCTCCCGCATCAAAGGTAACATCAGATAGTGGCGCGGGCGCGCCACCCAGACGATGTCCCAGTTAGGGAGATCACGCAGGAGGCGCTGGAAGGCAGCGGCGCGCCAGGGCCAGATCGGCTCCAGGGTGTATTCAACCTCTCCCATGGCTTCAAGCGCGCGCAACGGAGTGTAAATACGCGCGAAAGTACATGGTTCCTCAGGGGGGCAGTGGGTCAGCGCGAGGATGCGTAAAGGCTGTTTTCTCGATTCCATACAGGTGGTAGTGTAACAGAGAGCAGTGTGCAAAAGTTCAACGCCGGGAGCGCGAGAGTATGTTAAAATCATTGGTGGCATCCCCCCGCCAAGAGTAAGGTAGAGTGTGCATGACGGGAACAGCTTCAGCCAGCCTCCCGCCAACCCTGTCCATCATCGTCCCCACGTACCGCGATGGCGCGCGCATCTACGACAATCTCGTCGCACTTGATTGCGCTTTGACGGCTATTGGCGAACCCTACGAAATCATCGTCGTGTCCGATGGCAACGTTGACAATACCCACGATGAGGCGAGCCGACTTGAGGCGCCACATGTGCGGGTGTACCACTATACGCGCAATATGGGTAAGGGCTTCGCCCTGCGCTATGGCATGGCGCGGTCCCGTGGGGAGATTGTTACTTTCATCGATGGGGATGGCGATATCGATCCGTCGCTGATTGCTCTCTACCTGCAAATCGCGCGCAATACCGGCGCCGACGTTGTCGTCGGCTCGAAGCGCCATCCCGACTCGCAGGTGGTCTATCCGCTGGTGCGCCGAATCTACAGCGCGACCTATCAGGCCCTGTTGCGCGTGTTTTTCAATCTACAGGTGCGTGATACACAAGTCGGGCTAAAACTTTTTCGGCGCGAGGTCGTGACCGCGGTGCTGCCGCGTATCGTCGTGAAGCGCTACGCCTTTGATCTTGAGTTGCTCGTCGTCGCGCACCATCTCGGATTCTCGCGCGTCGTCGAGGCTCCCGTGTCCATTGGGCAACGTTTCGGCAGTACGATCAATAGGCGCGCTATTATGAGTATCTTGTGGGAAACGGCGGCCATCTTTTACCGCAAAAACGTTTTGCACTACTATGATTACCGTCACGTCCCCATGGCCCTCGACGCTCTCTCCGCGTTGACGGAGGCGGAATTGGCATCCGCTGTGGGGGCCGATGAACAGCGAATCGCGCGCAACGTCCTCCTCTGGCTCCTGAGCCGGCCGACTCGTTTGGTAGGAAGTTGCTATACTTTGATCCGTACCTGGCTACGATCTGAGTCTGATGCGGTAGTTAGCGATAGTATCAGTGTGGATAAGTCCGCAGAGGATAGATGGCGCGCCAGCATGTAGAACAGCCTTCGACCGCACGCAAGCCGGGGCATAACCAATCGGGCCTTAATGTTGAACGACGCACAGTGATTCGGCCGGACGCGCCAGACAACTCCATGCGTCGCTGGGGCAGGCCCGTGGTGAAATTAGTCGTCGTCGTTGTCGTCATGAGCGTGGCGTTACTGCACTGGGACGGTGGCGCGGCCTTCTTCTTGGGTTTACTGGCCGCGTCGGTCATTGGGTTAATCGATGGGCGCCTTAGTATCGCGGTTGGCTTACTTGCCATCGCGGCGTGTCCGCTCTTGCTCATTGCCAACCGCGAGGCCTGGCTCCAGCAGTCGACGCTTGTCAATTATTATCTTTCCAATGCGGGCCTGTACAACACTGGTGTCGCCGCCGATGTCGTGGCCGTGTGGGCGTATTACTTTTTATGCATCGGTGTGGTAACGCAAATTGTGCGTAGTATTGTAGTGAGAAAGAGACATGAAGACAAACAAAGAGCTGCCCTCCAGGGCTAGCCGCGATGTGTTGGCGTGTCGCGTATTCGCGCGGACGCCCAGCCGAGCGCGACGCCATCGCGCGTCCGCTGGTATCACTTTTCTCGCGTTGCTTGGTGTCGCGGTGACTGTGACGGGGTGTAGCCTGGATACCTCCAGCAATGCGGCTCCGGGGGCCACGTCGACAAGTAGTTCGCTGAACAGCCCGGGTAAGGATTACCTGGCTGCTCAAACGTTGCAGAACGCGGGCCACTGCGATCGCGCTATACCGCTATACCTGAAGGCCATCCGCGGGAACAGCCAATATGTCAACGCTTACTTGGGCCTTGCTGGTTGTTACCAGGGGCAGGGGTCCCCTAATGCCGCCATTACCGAGTACAACAAGGCCATTTCGGTCGACCCCAGAAACTTTTTTCTCTACTACCAGCGAGCAGGGGCCGAAGTTAGCCTTGGCATGAATGGTCAGGCTACCCTTGACTACACTACCGCGCTCCAACTTGCTCCGCCCGTCGTAGAAACATATCGCAGCATTGCTCAGGAATTTAGTGGTTACGGTAATTTTGCCGATGCCATCAAGGCTGAGAGTAAGGCGATCGACCTCTCTCCCAATACTCCCATTTTCTACGAGGAGCGCGGCAATATTTACCTGACGGCGCGGCAGTACACCGACGCCTATAACGACTACAAAAAAGCTATCTCCGTCGCTTCGTACAAGACATTGCAGGCGTCTGTTTACTCCGCCTTGACAAATGTGTACGCTGGCCAGGGCGACTATGACGCGGCCTTTATGGCCATACACACGGCCATTACTTTGCAGCCGGGCAACGCGCACTTGTACGTCCAGTCCGGTGATATTCATCGCGACGCGGGGGCTGACCACTACACATCCGCGATCGAGTTGTACAGGAAAGCGCTCACTTTGGTGCAGCGCGGCGATGACGTTCGGGCGGCGCACGAAGGTATCGGCGATGTGCTCGCGAACGAGGGCAAGACCGCGGAAGCTATCGGCGAATACCAACAGGCTATACGCTTCACTAAGGCGCCTGCGGGCCTCAAAGCGAAGATCAAGCAACTGCGGCAGCCCGGGCAATCGTAATGCTAGGTGTAGCGGCAAGTCCAACTACAGGCAGCCAGTCAGGCGAAACGCAGGCGCTAGGGCAACGACACGTCGTCATTCTAAATTGGCGCGACATTACCAATCCTCGCGCTGGTGGCGCAGAGCGGGTGACCCACGAAATCGCGCGCCATTGGGTCGATTGGGGTCACCAGGTGACCCTATTCTGCGCTTCCTACCATGGCGCTTTACCCGAGGAGACCATTGATGGGGTGCGCGTGATCCGGCGTGGCCACCAGCATACCGTCCATTGGGAGGCCTATCGCTATTACAGGGCGCATTTTCGGGGGCAGTGCGATGCCATCATCGATGAGGTCAACACGATCCCCTTCTTTGCACCGTTATATGCCCATGAACCAGTCGTCATGTATAGCAACCAACTCGCGCGCGAGGTCTGGCGTTACGAAGCTCCATTCCCTCTAAGTGCGGCAGGCTATGTGGCGGAACCGCTCTACCTGCAGGCCTACCGTCGGACGCCCATCATAACGATCTCCACCTCAACGCAGGATAGCCTCCGCCGTATTGGTTTACGTGGGCCATGCCACGTTATTCCCATGGCGGTCGACACGAGGCCTCCAAAGGCCCTACCATCTCTAGACTCGAAAGAGCCTGTGCTGACGCTTGCTTTCACGGGGCGCGTGGTCCCGTCTAAACGCGTGGATCACATCATCCGGGCGCTTGCGCTTATCCATCGTAGTGGATGCGCGGGAACGGATGGCGCACGCTTGTGGATTATCGGCTCGTGTGACGAAGCGTATCGCCGTATGCTGAATCGTTTGATCGTGGCACATGCCCTCGACAAACACGTCACATTCTGGGGACATGTCGACGATGAGACCAAGAGCCAACTCCTGGCACAGGCCCACACCTTCGTTATGACGTCTGTTCGGGAGGGTTGGGGATTGGTGGTGACGGAGGCGAATCTGCTGGGAACGCCGGCAGTTGTCTACGATGTGCCCGGCCTGCGCGACTCCACGCGCGATGGTGAAACAGGTCTTGTATGCCGCCCTAATACTCCAGCCACGCTCGCGCGCGCTATCGTATCCCTACATGCCGACCCTGTCCTGTACAGTCGGTTACGTGAGCAAGCGTGGATCGTCGCCAGGGACCTCAATTGGCAGCGCACGGCCCGCGCGGCTTGGGAGGCTGTCAAGGCAGTTTTATCGCCGTGAACACTGATGTTGATGCGCCGCCGCACGTGCAAGACGGGCTAGAGCAATGGCCCGATGTCACCATCATCATTCCGGCCTACAATGCAGCGCACGATTTGGCGCGGTGTCTGCACAATATCCGCGCACAGGAGTACCCGCATGAGCGGTTGCACGTATTCGTGATCGACGATGACTCGACCGATGACACCCGACAGGTCGCTGTGGACCACGACGCGACGGTCTTGCGCAATGGGTACAAAAACATCGAACGTGGCAAGAGCATTGGCCTTGCACATGCCCAATCGGAACTAATCTTCCTGCTCGACTCAGACAACCGCTTGCCCAGCCCTGATTGGCTACGGTGCGCCGTAACGATCCTGCGCGATCGCCTGGACGTGGTTGGCGTGCAGGCCGCCCGCTTCACCTACGACCCCTTAGATCCACCAGCGAACCGCTATTGCAGCCTGTACGGGATCGGAGACCCCGTTGCGTACTACTTCCGCAAGCAAGACCATCTCTCTCACCTTGATGTGGATTGGGTCTTGGGTGGAACGCTCGTTGAGAGGAGCCCCGACTGTTATCTTGTGCGTTTTACGCCTGAGAATATGCCGACAGTCGGCTCACAGGGCTTCCTTACGCGCAAGAGTTTGCTGCTCCAGACCGATTGGACGCCGGCGCTCTTCCATGTTGATTCGAACCTTGAGCTCGTCGCGGCAGGCCATGATCTCTATGCCTTCCTGCGGCGCGATGTGGCCCATGATTACGTGCGTTCGATCGGCCATCTTATGAAGAAACTGGAGCGCAACGCACTGCTGTTCTACGCTCAACAGAATGAGCGTCAACACGTGTGGATGGCGAGCCGTTGGACACTTGTTTCACAACTATTGACCATGATAACAGTGATCATACCGCTGCGCGACGCGCTCGGGGGATATCGCAAGCTGCGTGACCCTGCCTGGTTCTTACATCCGCTGTTGTGCGTCTACGTGCCCGCGATGTATGCGGTTCTCTACCTACGGTCGCGCTGGCGTCCCTTACTCGTGGCGCCACGTACCGCTGCGGCTGACGCCCAACCTGTAGCAGCGCCACAAGATTCTATCCATGACTCCTAACACGGCCTCAACAATGCTCCTATCTGTTATCATCGTCAACTGGAACGGCGCGCGGTTCTTGCCGCGTCTCTTCGACTCGCTCCGCATGCAGACCCTACACGACATCCAAACAATCCTAGTTGACAACGGCTCGACTGACGAGTCGCTGCATCTGACGCGGGAGGGCTATCCCGAGGTTGAGATCGTCGAGTTGGGAGAGAACTTGGGATATGCCGAGGGCAACAATCGGGGCGCGGCACTGTCGCGGGCAACGCATCTTTTCTTCCTGAACAATGATACGCATCTACCGCCAGACGCCCTGGCCGCGCTTATCGCCGCCGCCGCCGCCGCCCCATCGGTGCCTATCCTTGCTCCGTCTATAAAAACGTACGACGGGTCCGTTTTCATGAATATGGGCATCGGCCTCGACGTGTTCGGCTTCCCATGCGGCCAGGATAAAGTCTTCTACGCGGATGGCGCCGCCCTCTTTATCCGGCGCGATGTTTTTTGCGCGCTGGGCGGCTTCGACGCGGGACATTTCATGTTTTTTGAAGAAACGGATCTATGCTGGCGTGCCTGGCTACAGGGGTACCGCGTCGGTACCGCTCCCGCGGCAGTCGTATTCCATATGGCAGGCGGGACGGCAGGATCATCCGTCGCCGCGGGCGGGCGCTACAGCACGCGCCGGAGCAAGCGCCGTTTATCGCATCGCAATCAGGTCGCGATGCTGTTGAAGAATTACTCGGCGCCGGCCCTGGTCGTCGTGCTGCCGCTGTTCGCCGCGCTCACGGCGGCCGAGGTGTTCGCACTCTTCGTTTCGGGCCAGCGCGTTGCGGTCATGGAAGCGTATGTACCCGCGTGGCGGGATTTGCTACGCAACCGGGCCCATATCCGGGCCATGCGGCGACGGGTCCAGCGATCACGGGTCGTGGGCGATTACACTATCCTGCGCCACATGCAGTGGAGATCCGCTATGTTCGATCAGTTCCGCCAAACCGGCATCCCGATGGTCAAGTAGGGTGATCGTTGGATGCCTATGGACAAGGATTAGGACGTGAAGCATATAGCTCTGGGCCAACAGGCATATCGACCGGCTGCGCGACAACTCGCAGCATCGGTGGGGCCTGATGGTCTGCCAGTCCTCCAGCGGACCCTTCCGAGGAAAACACGGTCGTGGGGCTGGCTTCTGTGGCTGGTAGGGCCGCTGGTTGCGCTGGTGGTGACCAGCCAGTGGTTCTCGCCCGGTCGCCTTCTGGGGGGAGGTGACAACTTTCCTGGCCTGTTCCCCAACCCCGGTAACTGGATAGCACGTATGCCCTACTCGTGGGACCTCACGGGCATCGGCGGCCCGACCAGCCTTGTACAGAACGCGCCACAACTCATCGTCGTGTGGCTGTTGCGCGGCGCGCTTGATCCTGCTGCGGCGCAGCACACGTTCTATGCGCTCCTTTTCGCGGCCCAGCTCCTGGCCATGATGCTCCTGATCCTCACCGTCTTGCCAGGGCATCGCGTAGCTGCCGTGCTGGGAGCGTTATTTTACGCCTTCAATCCGGCGACCGTCATCGTGCCCCCTGGCTTTTTGGGCATGTTTATGGCGGCTTTCCTGCCCGGTATTGCTGCACTTTTCATTCGAGCTGCGAACGAGCCCTTACGGTTGCGCCACCTGATACCATTTGCTTTAATCGCGAGCTGCAGTGGGTTGCTGTGGACGAACCCTCCCACCTTTGCTATCCTGCTCCTTTCTTCGCTTCTCGCCGTGGCCTACGTCGTGGGGCGCCACTGGGCGACAAAAGGCAGGATCTTTGCGCGTATTGCCGTGCTCGCCGGACTTGCCTTGTTAGCGAACGCTTACTGGCTGCCCGACGCCTACTTCTGGCTGCATGGCCAAGCGAATCAAGGAGGGGGCGGCCTAGCGGCGACTGTCGATAGCTGGGGCTTTGTCTCAGGCCGTGCCAGTGTCCTCAACTTATTTTGGCTGAGTTCAACGTGGGCGTGGGATGTATATTTCCCGTACTCATCCGTCTATAGGACGCCCTTGCTATTGACCGTCGTCTATATCCCGACGCTATTGGCCTTCTCTGCGTTGCTCCATCGATCCATGCCTCGCTCTCTTGCATTGGCCGTGTCGGTTACCGCGCTCATCACATTATTTTTGTGTACTGGTCAGCATACCCCGTGGGGCTCCATCAATCTCTTCCTATTCCACCATGTGCCGCTCTTCTGGTTGTTCCGTGAACCCAATACAAAATTCGCGTCGATTTTGCTCGTCGCGTATGCCCTGCTTGTCGGCTATCAAGCAGAGTGGCTCATGATCCAGGCGGCGCGTGTGGCGCGCCGGAGGGCAGCGGCCCGAGCGGTCCGGGTAGGTGTCACAACCTTGCTCGCCGGCATTTTCTTGCTGTCAGGCTTCCCGCTCGTGACAGGGGCCTCGGTCGGACGTGGGTATGGCGCTCCCGGCACGACAGGCTTTGTCATCCCGCACTACTGGTACGACCTCGGCCAGTATCTCGCACGCGTCGGGCCGGCTGATGGGGTTTTGCTCTTCCCGAATGACGACTACTATCAGATGCGCTACACCTGGGGCTACTATGGCTCGGACGGTGTGGCCAACGAAATGATCTATAATCACGTCATTCCGGTAGGGGGTGAGCTCGGGTATGTGTCTGGGGCGCGCAATGGAAGTTTGACGGGGCAAGTCTTGCGCATGTTGCAGCATGGCAGTCGAGGCTCCATTGTGCCCTATCTTATTGCCTTGGGCACACGATACATCGTGCAGCGCAACGACATCGACGCGACCGAACCGAATCGCCCTGTCGTAACGCCCCGGCAGGTACGCGTTTTTCTCAAGAATCAGCATGACGTGCGGTTCGTACGCTCTTTCGGGTTGCTCGATCTATACGAGATCGATCCGCGTTACTACGTCCCGCCTGTGTACGCGGTTTCCGTGCCGCGAGGCGGCGCTGCAGGAGCGCAACTGGGGCAGCGGATGACGCGTGATCTGGTCAAGAGGCTGGGCTTGCTTTCCAATGGTCAAACCTCCGCATCTCTCCAGTCGCCCCAAATTATTCGACCAGACGTGACGCGTCAGAGCCCGGTGCGTTACACGATCAAGGTTGGCCCTACGAAAGGGCCCGTGCTCCTGATTTTGTCCACATCGTACCATCCCTCCTGGCACGCCTGCCTCGTCCCTGACGGGGCCGTCACGCGGCCATGGACCTGCTCGTTTGGCGGGTATCTGCCCGCTCGAGATCATGTCGCTGCCCTCGGCTTCCTCAATGGTTGGGTCATCGATCACCCCGGCAACTATACGATTATTGTCGATTATGGGTTTCAGCACGTCGCCGACTTTGGCATCGCTGTCTCTCTGGCGACGCTGTGCGGGCTGTTGTTAGCCTGCCTCGTACGATTCTACGGTGCGCGACGGCGACGGTTGGCGACGGTTGCCGCAGGCGTGCTATAGATGTCGGCTCCGCTAAATCGAGCAGATGATTGACGGTGGATGCGGGTGCGTGTAGACACGGCGGCGCGGCTGACGGCTGTTACCCAATGGAGGCGGGGGGCTATCCTGCTGCGCTCTCCGCGTCCTCGCGTGCGATCTGGCGCTATATGCAGTGGATTGACCCTCGTGGCTCTGGTGACAGCGGTATATCATGCCTGGCTTATACCCGGACTCATCACCGCGGGTGATTTTCCCTACTTCACTCTGACCCACCTTAAAGAGGGGTTGGCGCTTCCGGCGTTGTGGCAATCTGCCGCTGGCACAGGCGCGTATGACATTCTTAGCCTGCCAATGTTCCCTGTTGGGTTTATCCAGGGACTTGCCGCCCATGCCGGGGTTGGATGGGTCGTAAGTGAACGGCTCTTTTGGGTTTTTCCTGCCGTTGCCGTGCCTTGCGCGGCGACATACGCCCTCTCGCTATCCTTGTTCCAGCGCCATCTGGCGGCTTTTATCGCTGCTTTGGCTGTTGTGACAAACTCCTATGCGTATATTCTTTACGAAGGGGGACAGTTCGGTGTCGCCATGGGATACGGTTGCATGCCCCTCGTCCTGTGGGCCTTCGCGCGCGGGCAGCGCCGCGGCTCTATTGGTTCCTACGTCTTGACCGGTCTCTGCATGGCCCTCCAGGCGGTATACGATATTCGTTCGACGTACATCACCTTGGGCGTGTGTCTCGTATATGTCCTGTTCTATCACGGTGATTATCGTGGCGCGGCACGGGCCGGGCGTCGATTACCGCTCGGTTTCCTACGCCCGGCTGGAGTGCTGCACCTCGCGTTCGCACTTCTAGTTCTTGCCCTAATACATGCATGGTGGCTGTTCCCCGCGCTTTTCGTCCGTGCTCCCGCCCTGCCTTCCGGATATACGGATGTGGTTAATCTACGGGCGCTCAGCCTGGTAAACCTGAGTGATGGCCTCGCCAGTTTTCACCCCTTTTGGTTCGCTAACGATGTGCGTGTTGCCCCCATTAATCCTTTGTTCTTTCTCATACCACTACTCGTCTTTGCTCCGCTGCTGTGGGGGCGTTATGACAAAGCGACTCTTTACTTGTCTACGCTGGCCCTTATCGCTACGTTCCTTGTGAAAGGAGACAACGCGCCGTTCGGCGTCGTCTATGACTGGTTGTTCGTACATCTGACCGGCTTTTCGCTGTTCCGCGACGCTTCGAAGCTCTACCAGCCACTCACCCTTGCGTATGCTCTGCTGCTAGGGGCAGCCGCGGAGCGAAGCTGGCGCGCTATCAAGCGCGCTGGAGCCTTCAGGCGTACACTCCAAGCGTCTATCGTCCTGCCTTTCCTTGCTCTGGTCATCCTACCGGCATCTCCGGCTATGCTACACCAAGTACGAGGAACGTTCGGTGTCAATCCCCTGCCCCCCGACTACCAGCGATTCAACACTCTCATCGATCAGCAGCACGACTTTTTCAGGGTGCTGTGGGTGCCAGCGCGCCCGCGCTTCGGCGCCTCGACTCAATTCCATCCCGCTCTCGACGCCGACCAGGGCAGTCCTTGCTGTATAAAGGCGCGCACCTTCCCGCCTGGTCGCCCGTGGGCCTGGTTGAGTACATCCACGGCGGCACAAACCTTGCGCGCCCTGGGAGTGCGCTACATCGTCGTACCCGACATCGTGGAGGGAGATGTTATCGGCTCCCCCGGAGCGCCAACGGCCGCGGCAACTGCCCCGCGTGTCGTCCTGGCATCCGTCCGTACCTTTCTCCCACGCCTACGTGAGTTCACGATCGGTCATTTGCATGTCTTCGTCGAAGGAGCGGCAGCCCCATTAATTTATGCGTCGCTTGACGATTCCCCTAGAGTGGGCGCCACCATTGACATGTGTGTGATGGCTGGTGGTGGTGTGTCGGCGGTGAACTCCGTGCTACGTTCTGCCGCCATTGTCCCCGTCGCGAACTCCTGTACCTCTGGTACATCCTGGTATGACGTGCCCATACGCGCTTCGCGTCAGCCGTTCTATATTGTTCTCTCCCAGACCTATGACTCGCATTGGCTCGCTTATCTCTCCTCCAACGGGATCTCTCCATGGCTTACCTTTTTTGCCACTCCCCTACCTGCCGGCGATCATCGCATTGCCAACGGCTACGCCAATACCTGGCTGGTGCGCAAGTCGGGAGCGTATCACATTATCTTGGTATACTGGCCAGAGCGACTTGTGCTATTAGGATTACTCCTTACTGCCCTCGCAGTGCTCTGCTACGGCATATTTGTATTTCGTCGTCGCTTGCAACATGGCCGCGTGCGTTCCCGTGAGACTATTTGACTGCTACTACGTGCTCCCGTGATCGACATGCGAGGAGACAGCGTTTATCGAGCGAGGGAAGGTGGCTTTGGAGACGATGATCGAGGAGTCGACAGCTGTCGATGCTGTTGCCCTGGACCAGATGCCCCTGTATCGCCGTCTGCTATCCAGCGCCTACCTCAAAAATAATGTCTTGGTTGTGGGGGCTGGTATATTCAATGGAGCAGGCAACTACCTGCAGCATCCCTTAATGGTGGCCATTATTGGGCTTGCCGGTTATAAGTCGGTTGTCTCCCTCGTCGCGCTATCGACAATTTTTCTTCTACCCACGCAGATTCTCAGCACAGTTATTACCAGATTTGCCGCGACGTTGAGCGCCGAAGGCAAGTTTGGAGAATTGAATGATTTCGTGCGGCGCCTCACGGCCATTGCCTTGGCGATCGGTGGCGTTTTTGCGCTCGTTTTCATCGCGGCAAGCGGTCCTATCGCCGCTTTTCTGCACGTTGGCTCAGTGCGACCGGTCATTATCCTGGGCCTGAGCTTTATCGTCGCCTTCGCGGGGCCAGTCAATGGTGCGGCGTTGCAAGGCCTGCAACTCTTTTCGTGGAGCGCGCCGTTAAGTGTTCTGCCGTTGGCCCTGCGCCTCTTGCTCATTTGCGTGCTTGTAAAGGTGGGTTTCAAGGTCGAGGGCGCCATATTGGCCATCGCGATCAGTTCAGTTCTTGGCTATTTAATTAGCTTTTATCCCCTGCGGTCCTTGTTGCGTACCCCGCGCTTGTCTCTTGGTTCGCTGCGCCCACTTCTGTCCTATTCCGTCACTGCCGTCCTGGCGGCGGTCGGTAACGTTTTCATGTTCCAGACTGACATCGTCTTGGCCGGCCACTTTTTGCATCCGGTGCAGGCGGGATTGTACGCCACTGTGGCGACTCTCGGCAAGATAGTCTTGTTTATCAGCAGCAGCCTCACAGTCGTTTTATTTCCGCGTGCAGCCGCACTGCATCAGCGAGGCGAGAGTACGGCGCGGCTTGTTTTACAGTCATTCTTGGCCATGTTCGTTCTCTCTGGTGCGATCGAAATAGTGTTTCTGGCTGCGCCCAGTGTGGTTATTCACGTTCTGTATCGGTCTTTAACCGGTGTCCAGGCTGCCTCAGCCGCAGCACAACTCCCGTGGTATGGATTCGCGATGCTTTTGTTTGCCCCGACGCAGGCGCTCATGACCTACTTTCTGGCCGTCAACGATCGTATTTTTGTGTTCCTGCTGCTTGCTTGCAGCGCATTGCAAGCCGTATTGATTGTGCTGCGCCATGGGACGATAGCAGATGTTGTTCAGGCAGTTATCATTAGTATCGGTTTAATGCTCGTTACTTTGATGGCGTTGTTTATGGTGCGCGTACGTTCGGAGCAGGTAGGCGTCCGTACAAATATCTTGCGAGTCTAGTGATTGTGCAGTGACTTCCAATTCCAACACGCTCTCGGTCACGGTTGTCATTCCCGCATACAACGAAGAGGCTAACATTGCAAGGTTGGCGCGGCAAGTCTTGGCGGAACCGTGGGACGCCACGCTCGTTCTGGATAAGCTACTTATCGTCGATGACTGTAGTGATGATCGTACGCGGGAGATTACACAGCGATTAGCCAGTGAGGATGGCCGTGTGAAGGTCATTCGACATGGACAGCGCGGCGGGAAAAATTCTTGCATCCGCGATGGGATAGCAGTGTGCTCGTGTGATGTCGTCGCAATTTTGGATGCCGATATTGTCTTGGGGCCAGGGTGCGTCATAGAAACGCTGCGGCTGCTCGTTGATAATCCATCCTTGGCCGCAGCGTCGTGCATCAATGAGCCGTTACTTGCTAGAACATGGCATGAGCGCGCATCACGTTTTCAGGCGCAGCTATTGGCTGAAACTAGTCGCCTCGGCGGTGGGTCTCTGTTGCGGGTCTATGCAATTCGGATTTGTGCTATTCACGACCTTACTTTACCTGATACGACGCACGATGACCTATACATCCCGCGATGGTTACACAATAAAGGATATCGATATGAGATTCAGCCAAAGGCTGTAGCATATATGAGGTCTGCTTCAGGCTTGCGCGATTTCGCAAAGCAGACCCTGCGAGCGTGGCGTGCTATAGAGGCTTTAGAACAAGTCTTGCCTACTACGAAGGTTTATGCAAAAGGACAGGGCGTGACCCCGCGCGCTATAATGCGGGCTGTGTGGCGAGAGCCCTGCGGGTTCGGGCTTTATGTTTTGTGGCGTATTGTTATCGCGTTAACTCCTGCACGATTATGGCTGCCTGTTGTTGACCATACGAGGCACGACACATCGCAATCGACAAAGGATCTATAACGGTGCAGCTACCTCCTTCACAACCGATGTTGGACGCGATTATCCTCGCCGGTGGGCGGGGGACTCGACTGCAGAGCGTCGTGAGCGACCGCCCCAAGCCGCTGGCCGAGGTGGCGGGGCGACCGTTCGTGGAGTGGCTCTTGCTGGCGCTGCGCATGCAGGGGGTGCGGCGGGCCGTGCTGGCGACCGGCTATAAGGGCGAGATGGTCGAGGCCCATTTCGGAGACGGCGCGCGCCTGGGCATGGAGGTGGCGTACGCGCACGAGGCCGTGCCCCTGGGCACGGGCGGGGCGGCGCGTCACGCCTTATACCGGGTGGCGACCGGTCTCGTGCTCGTCCTCAACGGTGATTCTTTCTGCCCCTTCGACATCGCACGTTTGGTCGCGGCGCACCAACAGGCCAATGCGGCGGCGACGCTCCTGCTCGTGCCCATGGATGACTGCCGGCGCTACGGTGCCGTCGCGGCTGCGGAGGATGGCCGCGTGCTTTCCTTTCGCGAGAAGAACGCCGACCTCGGCGCGGGGCTGATCAACGCGGGCGTCTACCTTTTCGACCGTCGCACGCTGGACGGTATCCCCGCGGGCCACGCCGTTTCCCTGGAGAACGACACGTTCCCCGCCTTGATCGGTCACGGGCTATATGCTACTGGCGGAGAGGGACCTTTCCTCGACATCGGGACTCCTGAGTCGTACGCGTCGGCCGAGCGCTTCTTCGACGATCACAGGGCGCTGTGGAGCGATGTCTTGTAGCGTAACGTCCCCGTACGAGGCATAGCCTGTTTTGTCGTGAATGGCGCCCGCACGGTTTCTTG
>JAABVA010002443.1_pt1 | contig 18487 bp, 16 predicted proteins | sample 5560331 | NCBI WGS metagenome assembly JAABVA01 (sample SAMN12812661, study PRJNA571458) | rock metagenome | isolation source: Antarctica rocks | place: Antarctica: Victoria Land, Mt New Zealand sud | collected 2016-01-07 | reverse complement strand
GAAGCCGAGCGGGTCGCCGCGTTCCCCGTGTTCCTGCACACCTACAATCACCACCGCGGCCACACCGCACTCAAGGGCGCCTCGCCAGCCGAGCGCGTACCCAACCTCTGTGGGCTCAACACCTAGGCTGGGCGCATGAAGGTGGCGCTCGTCCAGCTGGCCTACGGAGACGACGAGACGGTCGCGGAGCGGGTCGACCGGGTCGCGGCTCTCGTCCGCGACCAGCGTGGCCACGACCTCGTCGTGCTCCCGGAGCTGTGGTCTGCAGGCGGGTTCGCCTACGAGACATGGGAGTCTCGGGCCGACACGCCTCAGGGGGCCGTCGCGGCGGCGATGGCCGGCGCGGCCCGCGACGCGGGTGTCATGCTGCACGCAGGGTCGATCGTCGAGACCAGCTCCGACGGCTCGGTCGGACCCGAGGGCAAGGACCTCTGGAACACCTCGCTCGTCTTCGGCTCCGACGGCGCCCTGGTCGCCTCCTACCGCAAGATCCACCGGTTCGGCTTCGGCGTGGGAGAGCCGCGGCTCATGGAGGCCGGTGAGCTCGTCGTCACCACGGAGCTTCCGGACGGGGAAGGCGGCACCGTCACCGCGGGGCTGTCGACCTGCTACGACCTGCGGTTCCCGGAGCTCTACCGGGCCCAGCTCGACGCCGGCGCCAAGGTCTTCGTCATCCCCGCCGCCTGGCCGCGGCGCCGGGCCGCGCACTGGACCCTTCTCGCCCACGCCCGGGCGATCGAGAACCAGTGTGTCGTCATCGCCGTCAACACGGCAGGGACACACTCAGGGCACGAGATGGGCGGGCACTCCCAGGTCGTCATGCCCACCGGTGACGCTCTCGCCGTCGCCGGGCTGGACGAGGAGGTGCTCAGCGTGGAGGTCGACCTCAACGAGGTCGACCAGTGGCGAGCCACGTTCCCCGTGCTCGCCGACCGGCGGCTGCCCGACCGGGCGCACTGATGCGCAGTGACTTCCGCTCGGTCCGCGTCCGCGCTCCCGAGCTGGTCGGTCGACGCTGGCTCAACACCGGCGGGCACGACCTGACCCTGGCCGAGCTTCGCGGCCGGGTCGTCCTGCTCGACTTCTGGGCGTTCTGTTGCGTCAACTGCCTGCACGTCATCGACGAGCTGCGACCGCTCGAGGCACAGTTCCCCGACGACCTCGTGGTGGTCGGCGTGCACTCGCCGAAGTTCGAGCACGAGGGGGAGCCCGCGGCGGTCGAGGCGGCCGTAGAGAGGTATGCCGTTCGCCACCCCGTCCTCGACGACCCGGACCTCGTCACCTGGCAGGCCTACACCGCCCGCGCGTGGCCGACGCTCGTCGTCATCGACCCCGAGGGCTACGTCGTCGCCTCCATGTCGGGCGAGGGCCACGGACCCGGGCTCGCGACGCTCGTGCGCGACCTCGTCGCGGAGCACCGCGCGAAAGGCACCTTGCGGCAGGGGGACTCGGCCTACGTCCCGCCTCCGCCGCCCGACTCGGCTCTGCGCTTCCCCGGCAAGGTGGCGGCGCTGGCCGACGGCTCGTTCGTCGTCTCCGACACGGCCCACCACGAGGTCGTGCACCTGGAGCCGGACCTCGTCACCGAACGCGGTCGGTGGGGTGGGCCCGGGGTCTTCGACGAGCCCCAGGGGCTCTTGCTGCTGCCGGTCAACGAGGCGGAGCGGATGGGGTACGACCTGCTGGTGGCCGACTCGGTGAACCACCAGGTCGCCGCGATCTCGTTCTCCGACAACACCGTCCGAGTCGTCGCCGGCACCGGTATGCCGCTGCGCCGCCGGGAGGCCGGTGGGCCGGCCCTCAGCCAGGATCTGTCGACCCCGTGGGATCTGACGTGGTGGCAGGGGCGGGTCGTCGTGGCCATGGCCGGCGTCCACCAGCTCTGGTCGCTGGCCCTCGACCCCGACCCGGCGGCGAACGTCCTGACGGTCCTCGCGGGGACGACGCAAGAGGGCCTCCGCGATGGTGCCGGGGCCGAGGCGTGGTTGGCCCAGCCGTCCGGCCTCGCGACGTCGGCGGACGGCGAGCGCGTTTGGGTGGCGGACGCGGAGACCTCGGCCCTGCGCACCCTTGCGGCCGAGGGGCTGGTGACCCAGGTCGGCACGGGGCTGTTCGACTTCGGGCACCGCGATGGTCCAGCCGTGCACGCCCTCCTCCAGCACCCGCTCGGCGTGGTGGAGCTGCCCGACGGGTCGGTCGCCATCTGTGACACCTACAACGGAGCGATCCGGCGCTACGACCCGGTGCGCGACGAGGTGTCGACCCTCGCCTCGGGCCTGGCCGAGCCCAGTGACGCCCTCGTCGAAGCCGCCGGCCCAAGCGCCTCGGACGGGTTCCGGCTGGTCGTCGTCGAGTCCGGTGCCCACCGGCTGGTCCGGGTTCCGATCCCCGCCGGTGCCCAGCGGGTCGACGGGCCGGCGCGGCGAACCCCGCGGCCGCCGACCGTCCTCGCCGCCGGGGAGGTCGAGCTGGTGGTCGCCTTCGACCCGCCGGCCGGGCAGAAGCTCGACGACCGCTGGGGTGACCCCACCCAGCTCGTGGTGTCGGCCAGCCCACCCGAGCTGCTGGTAGCCGGGGGCGGGACGGGGCAGGGCCTGACCCGAGCGCTGACCTTGGCCGCAGGCATACCGGCGGGCACGTTGCACGTCTCGGTGCAGGCGGCGGCCTGTGACGTCAAGGGTGAGAACCCGGCCTGCCACCTCTTCCAGCAGGACTGGGGCGTCCCCCTGACGATGGCGGACAGCGGACCGGCTCGGCTCGAGCTCGACCTGCGGGGAACCTGAGCCCTCCCGCGCGTTTGGTCGGACAGCCTCATGGCTCCGTGACTACAGTGAGCAGGTCGGCATCGCTCTGGGACAACGAGGTACGGAGGCAGGGCATGGGTATCGGACTGGGAGTCTTTCTCATCGTCATCGGCGGGATCCTGAGCTTCACGCGTCTCGACGACACGCTGCTGAAGACCAATCTCGACGCGGTCGGCTACATCCTCATGATCGGCGGACTGCTCGCCCTCATCTTCGGCACGATCCAGAACCGGCAGCGCGCGAACACGTCGCACACGTCGGTGGTCGAGCGCCGCAACATCGAGGAGGGCAACGTCCAGCACGACGTCCGCGAGGTGCGAGACGGGCGAGACGAGCGCCGCGAGATCTGACGGCGAATGCCGGGGCGGGTCCTGCCCGGCGCCGTTGCCGGGCAGGACGTCCTCGGTGACGCCGAGGCTCAGAAGGCCGACTCGGGCACGTCCATGATCGACGCGTCGGTCGCCTCGGCGATGGCCCGCTCGGCCGAGAGCTTGGGCAGGACGGTGCGAGCGAAGAACCGGGCCGCGGCCACCTTGCCGCTGTAGAAGTCGCGGTCCGCGGCCGAGAGGGTGTCCCCCCGTGTGGTCAGCGCCTGGTGGGCCACCTCGGCCTGGCGCAGCAGGAGCCAGCCGACGACGAGGTCGCCGGCGCAGAGCAGCAGCCGCGAGGTGTTGAGGCCCACGGTGTAGATGGTGCGAATGTCTCCGCCCATCCGCGGGTCGGACTTGAACGCCTCACCGCCGACGTAGCCGAGGATCGCCTGCACGTCGTCGAGCCCCTGCGCCAGGAGCTCGCGCTCGCGGTCGAGGGCTCCGTCGACCGCACCGAGGTCCTTGGCGAACTCCTGCACCTGCATGGCGACGTGGCCGATGGCGACGCCCTGGTCCTTGACGATCTTGCGGAAGAAGAAGTCGAGGCCCTGGATGGCGGTCGTGCCCTCATAGAGGGTGTCGATCTTCGCGTCGCGGACGTACTGCTCGATCGGGTAGTCCGTGAGGAAGCCTGACCCGCCGAGGGTCTGGAGCGACTCGGTCCCGAGGATCACCCACGCCCGCTCCGACCCGAGGGCCTTGACGACGGGCAGCAGCAGGTCGTTGACCCGGCTGGCCAGCTGGGCCGGCGAGCCGGTGTCGAGCTCCTCACGGCCGGTGGTCAGCTGCGCCGCGTCGACCGCGTCCTGCTGGGTCGCGGTGTAGAGCACGAGAGCGCGCAGGCCCTCGGCGTAGGCCTTCTGCAGCATGAGCGAGCGCCGCACGTCGGGATGGTGCGTGATGGTCACGCGCGGCGCGGTCTTGTCCGCCTGTTGGGTGAGGTCAGCGCCCTGGACCCGCTGCTTCGCGTACTCGAGCGCGTTGAGGTAACCGCTCGACAGCGTGGCGATCGCCTTGGTGCCCACCATCATCCGCGCGTGCTCGATGACCCGGAACATCTGGGCGATGCCATTGTGGACGTCGCCCAGGAGGGTGCCGACCGCTGGGACGCCGTCGCCGAACGTCACCTCACATGTCGTCGAGGCCCTGAGGCCCATCTTGTGCTCGACGTTGGTGACGACGGCGCCGTTGCGCTCGCCCAGCTCGCCGGTCTCGAGGTCGGTCTGGAACTTGGGGACGATGAACAGTGACAGGCCTTTGGTGCCCGGGCCGGCGCCCTCAGGGCGGGCGAGCACGAAGTGGACGATGTTGTCCGAGAGGTCGTGCTCGGCCGAGGAGATGAACCGCTTGACCCCGGTGATGTTCCACGTGCCGTCAGGGTTCGGGGTGGCCTTGGTGCGCCCGGCGCCCACGTCGGAGCCGGCGTCGGGCTCGGTCAGGACCATGGTGGCGCCCCACGCGTGGTCGACCATGAGCCGGGCGAGCTTCTTCTGGTCGTCGTTGCCGAGGATGTACAGCAACTTGGCGAACGCGAAGCTCGACGCATACATGCCGACGGCCGGGTTCGCTCCGAGGATGAGCTCGTTGATCGCCCACTTCAGCGACGGGGGGATGACCGTGCCGTCGAGCGCGGCGGGCACGTCGATGGCCCAGAACCCCGACTGCACGTAGGCCGCGTAGGACGCCTTGAACGACTCCGGCATCCGCACCTCGTGGGTCTGCGGGTCGTAGACGGGCGGGTTGCGGTCTGAGTCGACGAGGCTGTCGGCCAGCTCGTGCTCGGCCAGGCGGGCCACCTCGCGGATCATCTCCCGGGCGGTGTCGGCGTCGACCGCCTCGTAAGGGCCGTGCCCGATGATGTCGCCGCGTCCGAACACCTCGAAGAGGTTGAACTCCAGGTCGCGGACGTTGCTCCGGTAGTGGCTCATCGTGGTCCTTGCTGCTCGGCGGCTGCGGGCGACCGGCTGGGGTTACCAGTCGGTAACCCCATCATGCTACTGGTGAGTAACGAGCGCAAGACGGCCCGGTACGCTCGTCAGCAGACCGTCAGGAAACGTCCAGAGAAGGTCGGGAGGATGAGCCATGCGATCTCGCCCCGGTCGCACCGTGCTCGTCGCCGTGCTCACGGTGTTCGTTCTCGTCCTCGGGTACGCCGGCTACCAGTACCTCAGCCTCACCCGGGGCATCACGACGTCGGACGCGCTCGGCGGCGGCCGCGGCGGGGGCACCGCGACGACGGGCCCGACGCACGGCGACACGAACATTCTCATCATGGGGCTGGACAGCCGCGTCGACGAGAACGGCGATCCCCTTCCGCAGGACATCTACGACGCCTTACATGCCGGGGAGGCCACTGACGGCGGGCTCAACGCCAACGTCCTCATGCTGCTGCACGTCCCGGGGGACGGCAGCAAGGCGAGCGTCGTCTCGATCGCCCGGGACGACTACGTCGATCTGGTCGGCTGCCCGGACAAGCAGTGCAAGGGGAAGATCAAGCAGGCCTACGGACTCGGGTACGCCGCCGCCGAGAGCACCCTGGTGGCCGATTCCAGCCTCAGCAAGCCACAACGGGAGCAGAAGGCCCGCGACGCCGGCCGCAGCGCACAGGTCAAGACCGTCGAGGCCTTCCTGGGGGTGACCGTCGACCACTTCGTCGAGGTCACCATGGTCGCGTTCTACCAGCTGGCCCAGGTCGTGCAGCCGATCACGGTGTGCGTCAAGGAGGCCACCAAGGACTCCTACTCGGGTGCCGACTTCGTGGCCGGGGAGCAGCAGATCGACGCGTCCCAGGCCGTCGCGTTCGTGCGCCAGCGCCGCGACCTCTACGAGCGGTACGACTTCACCGACCTCGACCGTGAGCGTCGTCAGCAGGCCTTCATCGCCTCGCTCGCCTTCCAGCTCAAGCAGGCCGGCACCCTGGCCAACCCCGTCAAGCTCGCGCAGATCATCGACGTGACCAAGCAGAACACCGCCATCGACTCGGGCCTCAACCTGCTCGACTTCGCTCAGGACGCCCAGAAGATGGCCGGCGGCAACGTCACCTTCTACACGCTGCCAGTGAAGTCCTTCGGCAGGGACCCCCAGGGCGAGGACATCAACGTCGTCGACGTCGCCGAGATCCAGGCCACGGTGAGGCAGCTGCTCGCTCCCCAGGGTTCCGGCTCGGCGAGCGCCACCTCGGGCTCGACGCCGGCGCCGACGTCGAGCACCACCGCGGGACGCACGCCGGCCAGCTCGCGGCCGGCCACCTCGTCCCCGAGCGTGCCGACGACGGTGGCCGGCACCGCAACGCCCGCGCCGACCGACCTGACCGCGATCAGCGGCGGCGGCATCCCCTGTGTGAAGTAGGCGTCATGGGCTCGCTGGGCGGTCCTCCGAGCCCTACGGCGACGGGGTGAACCGGCCTCCTTCCACGAACCTCCAGACGAACCACAACCAGGCGACTTGAAGCCCGGCCAGGAGCACCAGCAGCGAGACGAGCCACAGTCTCGCCCGCTTGGGCGGCGCGGGCACCACGCCGACGAGGACTGGGGCGAGCGGGAACGCCAGGAGCGCGAACCGCGCCAGGCTCGATCCCAGCTGGGCGACCGCCGCCAGGTAGGCCGGGTACGCCACGGCCCAGGTGTACAGCTCGGCGCCGAGACGCCGGGCCGAGGGCAGCACCATCAGCACGACGAAGGCGGTGACCGCGACCCCCGCCGCGACGTAGACGGGGAGGTCGAACTGGTGGGCGTCCGAGCGGAACCAGCCCGAGAACGGGGTGACCGGCACCCCTTTCCGCCAGGCCTCCTGGGTCAGCAGGTAGGCGCCGGGAACTCCGGTCACCCATTCGCAGATCCACTGCCAGGCGAAGCCCGAGACCGCGGTGACCAGAACGGCCACCACGAAGGCCCCCTTCTGGCGGCCAGGGATCGCCGCACCGGTCCGGCGGGACTGCCGTAGCCGCCAGAGGCCATGAACCACCAGAACGACGACCATCGGGAGAGCGACCGCCCGGGTGAATCCGAGGGCCAGGATGGTCAGGGCGGCCCATGCATACCGATGACGGACCACGAGCAGCAGCGCACTCGCGATGAGGAGCAGCGCGAGTGACTCGGTGTATGCGGTCTGCAGGACGGCCGCCGTCGGGAGGCAGCACAGCAGCGCGACCGAGGCCAACCCCAGCTGAGGGTAGGAGGCCACCGCACGAGGGGCCCCGAGCTGGATGAGCCGGTGGATGACGAGCATGGCCAGCGCGCCCAGGACCGTCGACGTCCAGGGCGCGACGACGTTCCACGGGCCGCCGGTCAGCTGCATCAGCACCCGCACAAGCCCTGGGTACAAGGGGAAGAAGGCCCACGCGTTCTCGACCACGGCTCCAGACCCGTCGACCGGCAGGGTCGACGGGTATCCCGCTCGGCTGATGCTCTCGTACCACCCGCCGTCGTACCAGGTGGCGACGAACGTGTAGTAGTCAGGGGCGGCGACCCCCATCGTGGACGCTGCCTGGTGCCTCGCCACCACGAGGAAGGCCACGGCGGTGAGGGCGCGCGAGACGGCGTAGATGGCCAGCACCCCGATCCACTACGGCAGGGCGCGGGTTCGCCCCGAACCCACCCCGGCGCCCTCGACGGATTGGACGGGACGCGGCCGCACCGGCGTCATCATCACCTCCCCCGTCCCCTGCCTCCCGCGGCAGCCAGCGGTATTCCATCAGCCGGGAGGCCGTGGGGGCTTTAGCCACGCCCAGGGCGGCGGGCCTGGCGCTCCGAGGTGACGCCGGAGCGGCCTGGCCAGGGTGTGGAGCGGGCGACGAGAATCGAACTCGCGTGTCCAGCTTGGGAAGTCCGCCATGGGGAAGCTTCGCGGCTCGGAGCGTGCTCAGGTGACTGCCCGTCTCGGCCCGCGGGCGACCACCCGGAGCCTCCTCCTATTGCATGTTTGTTGCACGCAAGCCGGGATGCGGCGGGTGTCCAGCTTGGGAAGCGCCCGGTTGGCCCGAGTAACTGGGTCCTCGTGGCTACCGGAGCCCCCGTGACGCCCCTCCCAAGACCCTTCGGCTCCGGTCGATCGGGCACGTGCTGGGCACGGAGTAGTGGTGACGGACGGTCCAATTTTCAGGCCCCGCCACCCCGCGATACCACCCTCCGTGGGGTGGCCTCGCTGCAGGCTCGGTCAACGCCCAGGCGCCGAGGGTGTCACTGCACGCGTCGAGGTTGCTGTCAGCAATGCTGCCACCCGGTGTGCAGCCCCATACTCGACCCCTCGCCGCCTGTGCCTCTGTTTGCAAAGTTGCAGGCGCGCTGTGGCCTGGCGTCTCGGCACTCTCGACATGGCCAGCGCCGCGGTGGCCGTACTTCTGCGGGGTACACGTGTGGCGTCGATCTGAGGCCGGGCCCCGTGGTGCCTTCCCGCAGTCGGCCCCGCGGGTCTGACATGCTCGATCATGTGCCTGCAATCGATCTCGAACCGTGGCTGCGGACGGCATGCAGTGAGTACGAGTACGACTTGCGTGGCGTGTTCCGAGCGAATGCCGGAGCCGCCTATCCTCTGGTGGCCAAAGATGAACACCAGCTGGATGCACTTCTCTCTGGTGGCGGACACCTCCTGCCCCTGCCCAAAGAGTCAGCCGCCCTTGCCAACGTGCTTGAGGTTGGCATCGTCGACTACCTCTTAGAGGTCACGGAAGACGTCGACGGTCTGACGGGACGCCGCGGCACTGAGCGCGGGTATCCAGACTTGGAGTTCACTGGAGACGCTGTCAGCGGCAAGTTTCACGCCGTCGACATTAAGATCGCACGGCGTAAGAAGCTGAAGAAAGGCGTTAGCAAGAATACTGAGAGTCGAGTGACCCTGTACACCGGGAACACTTACTTCCGATACCCGCAACTCCATTGGCCGGGAACCTTCCGTTCCTTCGCGGACTATGCCTCGCACCTCGATATCATCGGGATTTACACTCTCAACGAGAAGAGCACATCTCGAGTCGACGACCTAGAACTCATCGTTCAGCCAGCGTGGAAGATCGCCAGCCGCCAGCGCTCCTCTACGACCCGTGAGTACATTGGTGCTGTAGTGGACATCGACGCTCTGCGGGAGGGTCGCGGTGATTTCGAGACGCCTGAGACGTTCTACAAGTTCTGGCGGGCATTCCCGTTCAAGATCGGTCGCGCTGCTCAGCAGCAGCTCGACAAACTTCTATCCGGCCAGTAGCTCATTCAACGCTTAATCACGGCGGAGCTGCTACGCACTGTCGGACATAGATGGGATAGTGACTTTATGACAGAATCCAAAGGCGTCGCCATTTCGCTATTCTCCGGAGCCGGCGGCCTGGACCTCGGTGCTGAGCTTGCCGGGTACCATGTCCGCGCCGCGGTTGAGCACGATCGTGACGCCGCTCTCACCATGGAGAAGAATTTCTCGGGTTTGTTTTCGCCGGTGATCCAAGACGACATCCTTGATGTCCCAACTAAGAAGATTCTCCTTGCTGCTGGCCTCAAGGGTCGTGAACGTCCAGATCTCCTTATCGGCGGGCCGCCGTGCACGCCGTTTTCTAAGAGCGGCTTCTGGCTCGAATGGAAACGTGAGGGCCTTGACCCTGACGCGTCGCTGTTGCAGGCCTACACACGGGTGCTTAGGGAGGCCAGGCCACGTGCTTTCGTCCTCGAGAACGTCTACGCACTCACCTACAACAACAGGGCAAGCCGTCCCGCCTTCACACGTCTGCTTAAGGAACTCGACGAAGCTGGCTACAAATTCGAGTCTGCGGTGCTTAACGCCGCAGACTACGGCGTCCCTCAGGCGCGCCCGCGTCTGTTCATCGTCGGCGTTCGAAAGGGTGCCAAGGTTCCCGAACTACCCGCGCCGACTCACGGCGGACTTTGGGAACGCCGCTCCAGCGGCGACAGTGCGCAGCCACACGTCACGTCAGGGGAAGCTCTTTCGGGACTCATCACAGACCCGGAGCCCGGAGAGGTTGTACGCGGTCGCTGGGGTGGCCTGCTGCCGGAGATCCCGCCCGGCGAGAATTATCTGCACTACACGGCAGAGCGCGGGCACCCGAACCCGCGGTTTCGGTACCGTGGCAGATACTGGTCTTTCCTGCTGAAGCTCGACCCGAATAAGCCGTCGCCGACGATCCAAGCGCAGCCGGGTCCCAACGTCGGCCCATTCCACTGGGACAGCCGCCGGCTCCGAGTCGCGGAAGTCAAGCGCCTGTTTACCTTCCCCGAAGAGTTCGAACTGGTCGGAACCCGGGCCCGCGTCCAAGCACAGCTAGGCAACTCTGTGCCTCCGCTGCTTGCGCAGCGGGTCGTGGAGCAGGTTGCTGCAGTCGCCGACTGAGTGAAGGACCTGCCCGTATTTCAGGTGACGTGGGTCGTTGCAACATGACTGAGTGCGGAAGGTAAACAGTGGACAGCAAGTCACTCGTCTTTCTTGGACTGATCAGTGGTCCGCGTCAGTACCGCATCCCGGCTTTCCAGCGCGCATATTCCTGGGAGAAGGAGGATCGCGAGACACTTTGGCTGGATGTGCTTACGCAATACGAGGTGCTCACGAGCGTTTGGGAGCGAAATGACGCAGAGCGCGAAGAAGAGCTCAACAAACGATCGACCCACTACCTTGGCACGATCGTGCTCTCAGGACCGTCCTCACTTGGCGTGCCGAAGTCCGACATCATCGACGGACAACAGCGGATCACTACACTGCTGCTCGCCGTCTGCGCCCTCCGCGACCACTGGGGCAACTTCATCGCAAGAGAGGCGGGAGTGTCAGAAGCGGAGGCGAAACGGCGCACCATCTCCAACACCTTCTTGGTCAATGATGGACAGAAGGGAAGCGAGCGATATCGCGTATTGCCATTGTCGACTGACGAGAAGGTTTTCAGAGCAATTGTTGACTTCCCGGGCTCGGGAAAACTCACGACGGACATGTTGGGCCTCGAGCCAGGAGACTCGGACCGGATGCTGCGCGCCTACCATTTTTTCCGGACTGAGATGGCTCGCAAGAAGGTCCCTGAGGGGAACATCCAACTCAAGAGGTTCGCCCACGTCTTCCCGCTCGATCCTGAAAAACTTGAGCAGACGCTTGCTCATCGCCTGTCGGTCATAGCGATCGAAACCAAGAACAACGATGACACAAACGCCATCTTCGAGTCCCTCAACGGTAAAGGGCGTCCTCTGACCCAGCTAGACCTGCTCAGAAACTATGTTTTCATGACTTTAGGCAGCAAGGCTGATCAAGTTCTCAAGGATGAGTGGCTGCCGATCGAGCACACACATTTGCCCGATCGCAAAGACATGGAGGCCTTTATCTGGGCCGAGGTAGTTTCCAGAGGAACGAACGTCCTTCAGAAACGGACTTATCGAACCGTGCAGTCAGAGATTCGGGAGGCGGGCGCCACCGCCGCTGCGGCCGAAAACTACGTCAAGCGACTCAAGCGGCGCGCGCCAGCGTTCGGCCAGATCATCGACCCCAGCAAGTCCCCGGAGGCCCCGCTTAAGGTTGTCCTGGATTGCTTGGCCAGAGTAGGCGGCAAGACCGCTCGGCCCCTTGTGCTCTGGTTGTTCGAGGAGGCGTTTCAGGATCGATGTGAAATGGGTGATATCGTCAGGTGTGTCAAGCACATTGAGAGCTTTTTGGCGCGTCGGTTTCTTTGTTCGCTTGCACCCAACAACTTAAACAGCATGTTCGGCATCATGCTCTCGCGCCTGAACAACTTGACCGGTGCTCTCGCAGCCGGGGCGGGAACAGTGGAGGAGCGCTTACTCACGGCGTTGCTTTCAGTCCCGAAGGATTTCCCTGACGACGCGGCATTAATGGACGGTATTCTGGCTCACGACTTCTACCACAATGGCGATACCCGGCAACGCACGCACATCTTGCGTTCGTTCGACCTGAGCTTTGGCTATGACCTGATCCCGGGATACGAGGAGAGCGATCGAAGTATCGAGCACGTCCTGCCGCAGTTGAAGAACCCCACGCAGTGGATCGCCGACCTCAAAGCACTAGATGAGGACTTCACCGCGACGCAGGACCGGTGGCTGCATACGTTGGGCAACTTGACCATTGTTGCCCCAGCGGACAACTCCGCCCTCGGCGCAAAGCGGTTTCCAGAGAAGGCTGCGTTTTACAAAAGTCTTGGATACAAGATGACTCAGGCGGTCCCCACATTTGGGACGGAGCGGGCTGGTGAACTCCTGTGGGGGGCCGAAACGATCGCTGCGCGAGCGCGAGACCTGGCCACGAAGGCAACGGTGATCTGGGCGCGCCCAGCCGCCGCGCCCCTGTCATTGGAGTTGGCGGCAGAAGTCCTAGTCGACGGGGAGTTCGATGATGATGTCGATGAGCCGGTCCCCTTTACGTCAAGCATCGATGAAGAGTCCGGGGAATTGACTGAAACCGACTGAGGCGAGACACCAGATTGGGAAGCCGCTAGGCGATGGTTTCCGGCTCGGATCGTGCTCAGGTGACTGCCCCGTTCGCGCCCCTGGGAACGCCGCGGCTGCCCGGTCCTGTTTCACGCTGGTTGGACGCGACGCTGAGGCCAGTGATCTTGGCGTCGGAGCCGGCAGCAATGGTCTGGTTCGGTCGAGGTGGTAGTGCCCGAGCGTCAGTTCTGCCGCCGAGGGATGGCAGAACCTGCCATCGTCTGCCGGCCTCTGGAGTTCAGTCGTGCGGCATAAGCATGGCCGACTGTGCACCGTCAAGCAGGGAGTGTGCGCGTGCGGGATCGGGACATGGGTACTGCCTCGGCGCGCTTGGTCGTGCCTGCCTCGCTCCAGCGAAGTGGTTGTCTGGCGGTTTCCGTCCCCGACCCGCCCCGAGGGTGCAGGATGGTCTTGTGTCGTCAGAGGCAGCCGCACTAACCCCGGTGCAGGCGTGGTTTTGACACTTCGGACGGATGGAGAATGGATGCCACGGAAGATTGACCATCTCCCATATACGCATGAATCGGAATCAAAGTTTCTGCGTCGAGATCGACACGGGCACGCTTTTCGTTATCAGCCCAGTTCATGGAAGGTACGCCTGCTCGGAACCGGCGTCCTAATCGTGGGAGCCCTCTTTTTGGGAGGGTGTCTAGCAGCTACTACTGATCCTTTACCCGACCACCGTCCGGGTCCTGTGCAAATGTCGATCTTTGCGGTCCTTTTTGTCCTGTGCGCCTACTTTGCGGTCTTTGGTGTTGGCGTGCTGAGAAAGTCTACTATCGTCCCGACCGCCGAAGTGTTTCGACAGGTGACCCAGATCCGGACGTGATTGCAAGGGAGCAACTAGCCGACGAAATAGCCTGGCGGACTCATCTATACAATAAGTATGATTAGGTCAAACCCCGGCTTATGGACCACAGAGAGCTGCCGAGCCCATAGCGGAGCATGGGGAGCCTGGCGGAGTGGTCGGGTCAAGGGTGACCGGAGGTCATCGCGTAGCGACGCGTCAGCGGCCCTTGATGCGGCCCCGAACCGGGCGGATGCTCCTGCGGCGGGTCAGCGGCTCAGCTGACATGCGCTTGGTCCTCGACCACGAGCTGCTCGTCGACCAGGCCGGCCGTGCTCGGACGGCGAGCGGTGGGGGTGCGCGTGGCGCGAAGCGCCTAAGCGCGGGGGTCCCTGTTGTGAGCCGGGAGGGCTGAGGCCGGCCTGGTGCGGCGCAGCCGCGCCCTTGATCCCATAGAGCGCAATGCGGCAATACCCGCTCCTACTCACAGCGGCTCATCGGACGCGTGGGATCGGGGGCGCGTGGGCGCGGATCGGGGGCGCGTGGGCGCGGATCGGGGGCGCGTGGGCGCGAATCGCGGACGTGTCGGTCGCGAGGCCTAAGGTAGTGATGAGGAAGGCCGGGCAATGGAGAGGACGCTTCTTGGATGCCGACATCGCGGCCTCGAAGGGGGCCTCGCGAGACCCTAGGGCTGTGTTCGTTGTGCACGGACGCAACGGAGCAGCTCGTGACGCGATGTTTGCCTTCTTGCGAAGCCTTGATCTGCGTCCCATCGAGTGGACGTTTGCGGTCGAGCTGACCGGGAAGGGCTCCCCTTACATCGGCGAAGTACTGGACGCGGCCTTCGATCACGCCCAGGCCGTCATCGTCCTGATGACACCTGACGAGGTCGCCTATCTCCAGCCCGCGTATGCCCTGGCCGAAAACGACCCCGACACTTTGCCCGCGGCCCAGGCCCGCCCGAACGTTCTTTTCGAGGCGGGCATGGCTCTAGGTCGGGATGCCCAGCGCGCGATACTCGTCGAGTTGGGCGAGGTTCGTCCGTTTAGCGACGTGGCCGGCCGGCATGCCATTCGCCTTAACAATGAGCCATCGGCTCGGCAAGCGCTGGCGGGGCGTCTGCGCACCGCGGGTTGCCCGGTCGACCTCAGCGGAACTGATTGGCAACGATCCGGCGACCTCAGGCCGCCACCTCCGCCGGGTGGCGGTTTGCCGCTAGGCAGGCGGGTCCCTAGTGCGTCAACAGTCCGCCGCACCATCGACTTCGACGTGCGCTATAGCGACCGAGGCGGCGCCAAGTTAGCGCGTCTTCAAGTCATCAATCGCGGTAGCGAGACCGCGTATGACGTCATGGTCGCGCTCCCGGCAGATGCCTGTTTGTCCTTTCTCGGCGGGGGAGCACCTGCTATCGCCAAGATCCCCGGCAACGGAAAGTCGGTGACGCTGGACGTGTGGAACAGTAGTCACTCTATGGGCGGCCCTCACCGCGACGACGCTTTCGACCTAACCGTCGTTGGCCGGGCCGAGAGTGGCGAACTCGTGACCCAAGAGGTCTTTCTCGACACGAAGGGATGAGCTTAGTGGACGAAGAAGTTCGTATTTCGATTTCCCTTCCATTGGACTCCGACGGCTTCCTGCGTCGAGAGTGTCCAAACTGCGGACTTGAGTTCAAGTGGTTCCACCACGAGGAAGGGGACCCCAATGCTGAACAGGTCACTCAGTATTTCTGCCCACGTTGCGGGGCTGCCGCCGGTGTCGACGAATGGAGCACACCGGCCCAAAACGACTTCGCTGTTGGCGCTGCGGGACCTCATGTCGACCGATTGGTATCTGAAGCCCTGTCAGAGGCATTCGAGGGTCTAAAGGGTATGCGGTACGAGCCGAATCAAAATTTCACGCTCGACCAGCCCGACCCCGATCCTTTGCATGAGCCGGATGACATGGTCATCGTCCAACCTCCGTGTCATCAGAACGAGCCACTGAAGGTGCCCGAAGAGGCGACGGGCCTCGTCCACTGCCTGGTCTGCGGCTCTGCGTTCAGCAGCTGAAGGCCCCTGAGTGAGTCCGTCAGCGTCGTGGGCTAAGTCCCGGTTGGCGGCGTCGCCGGGAGGCGGGGCAGAGGGGCCCGCGTCACCTAGTTCAAAGGACCTGCAAGGAGCCGCGCTGTCAGCGTCTCGTCGGAGGGGTGTGCAACCCTTGGGTATGGCGGATGGGTCGATGGGCGAGCGGATTGCGGCATATCGACGTCGTCGTGGGCTGAGCCAGGCCGCGTTAGCCGGCCTCGTGGGCCGCTCCGAGTCATGGTTGAGCCAGGTGGAACGTGGAGTGCGCTCGGTGGACCGTCTGTCCGTGCTGCTGGACATGTCAAGGGTCCTGCATGTGGACGTCGACTCGCTTGTGGGTCGGCCGTGGGATTTGGCTCCAAACGGGAACTCAGGCGGTGATGATCTTGCAGGCATCCGCCAGTACTTCGCCAGGTACGACCAGCTGACGGCCTCGCCCACGGTCCATTCCGCGACGATGCCAGATCTGCGGGCGCGCATTGTCGACGCGCACCGCCGCTACCAGGCGGCGGAATATGAGGACGTCCTCGTCGACGTGCCGTCGCTGCTATCCGAAGTTGACGCGACCCGGTACGGGTCCGCGCCCGAGGACAGAACCGAAGTCCTGTTGGCCTACACATACGCGTACGTGATGGCATCGAAGTTGCTCACAAAGTTAGGCGTCACGGACCTTGCGATGGTCTCGGCAGACAGAGCTGCCTCGGCCTCGCTCGAGTCGGAGTCGTCGGTAGCTAAGGCCTTATCGGCTTATCAAGTCGTGTGCGCGCTGCTGAGGGCCGATCGCACGGATGACGCTGAGCACCTCGCCGTGACCATGGCGGCCGACGTCGAGCGCAACGTCCGCAGCGATGACCCGGCAATGCTTTCGGTTTGCGGTGCGCTCTGGCTGATCGCCGCGGTCATCTCCGCCCGGCGGACCGAGCGGTTCGAGGCATACGAGCGGTTGGACCGCGCTGAGCGGCTTGCTGAGCTGCTCGGAGAGGACGGTAACCACTTGTGGACTGCGTTCGGACCGACGAACGTCGCTCTGCACAGGGTTTCGGTCGCGGCGGAGCTGGGGGACGCAGCCGAGGCCTTGCAGGCCGCGACAGACATACACGTGGACCGGCTGCCAGCTGGGCTAAAGAGCCGTCGGGCGCAGATGCACCTGGACCTCGCGTGGGCTCAGGCGCAGCGCAAGCGGGATGCGGAGGCGACTCTCCACCTGCTGGAGGCTGAGCAGATCGCTCCGCAGGTCGTGCATTACAACGTCGTCGTGCGCGAACTGATCCGGGAGATGCTGGCGCGAGGGACTCGATCGCAAACGTCGGCACTCGACAAGTTGGCCGTCAGGGCAAGCGTCCTGACGTGAGTCAACCAGCCGAGCGATCGCTGAGTTTGGTCGTGTGTGGGGCTCCCCTCGCTGAACGGGCGCCCGATCTCGCCGCCACGCTGGTCGACGCCGGTTGGCGTGTCCGGGTCGTCGTGACTCCGACCGCCAGCGAGTGGGTCCGGGCACCACGTGTCGAAGCGGTCACCGGTTTCCCACTGGTGACGCGTCAGCGTCTATTCCGTGAGCCCAGGACTTGGCCCGAGGATCATGCGACGGTGGTCGCGCCCCTGAGCTTCAACACCTTGAACAAGTGGGCTTTGGGTATCTCCGACAACTACGCACTTGGCGTCCTTAACGAGTCGATTTCGCTGCAACGAAAGACGATTGCGGTGCCCATGATCGGCCACCGGTTCTGGGATCACCCAGCCCGGGCACGCAGCATCGACCTGCTGCGGAGTGCGGGGGTCGTCTTCGTTGACCCGTTCAGCCAGGGTGACGACCTCGCGCCGGTTGGCGCCGGCGCCGGCCCGACGGTTGCGGCGGGCTTCGACGCCAAACGTCTCGTGCGCGCCCTGTCTGACTCCTAGTCCCTCGTACCCGCACTTTTTTGCGGGTGGTAGTCGATGCCCGGCTTGTCGGGGATCACCCAGCGACGCTCCTCCTGCCAGAGAAGCACAGCACCGCAGCAGGGTGCCTACGCAGGGAGAGATTCAATGACCAGCTACGCAGTTGAGAGCAAGCGTCAGGCGATGCGCGCGACGGGCATCGTGAACGAGGTCTTCGAGTGGGTGGACGGCCCGGATGGGAAGCGTCGGCCGGGTGAGTTCCAGGCCCGGGATGAGGACACGGGGATGCCGCTGTGGGACGTGGAAGTGATCTATCGCCAGACCGCCTACGGCCGGGAGTCGAACACGACGGCCCCGGTGCGGGTCGGCTCGCCGGTCAAGCCGGTGCTGGGCGAGTTCGAGCCGGCGGCCTTCGTTGGGCTGACCGTGGAAGTCCGCACGTTGAAGAACGGGACCGGCCTGGGTGAGTCGTGGCGGGCCGAGGCGTTGGCGGACGACAAGACCGGCCCGTCTTCGACGCCGTCGAGCGGGAAGCCGGCGGCGGCATGACCGCGGTCGGGGTCGCCGTCGTGGCGCTGCTGGTGGCGGCGCTGCTGGTGAAGGGCAAGGCGGTCCGGCTCGGTTCCCTGGTCGTCGGCGTCATGGTTGGTCTGCTGATCGGGGCGACTCCGGCCGGTCCCGCGACCGCGTCCGGGATCGCGTCAGCCGGTGAGTGGGTCTACTCGAAGGTGGCCGGGTTGTGACCGCCGTCCAGGCGGCCGCCGTTGCGCGAAGCACCAGGGGCACGCTAGCGCATCTGCTCCGGGTCGCCATCGGTCTGGCGGGGTGGCTAGCCGGCTGGGTGGGCCGGCACTGGCGGTACGTGCTGGCGTGCCTGTTGGTCACGGTGGTGGCGGCGAGACTCGGCGCGACTCGCGTCGAGGTCGTCGGGATCCTCGCGGTGGCCGTGCCGGCGTTTGTGGCGGCGGGCTGGTCGCGTCGTTGGCCGTTGTTGTACGAGCTATGGGTCTCTGGCCCGTCCCGTCGGTGGGGGTGGCGGCGGTGGGTGCGTCGGCAGTGGCCGGGCCTGGCTCGGGACTGTGGGTTGTCGGTGCAACGGAAGAGCCGGCCCTGGTGGCGGCTACCGTCCACCACGCCATGGAAGGACGAGGAGCCGGTGTGGGTGCATCCACGC
>JAABVA010002436.1_pt1 | contig 18512 bp, 14 predicted proteins | sample 5560331 | NCBI WGS metagenome assembly JAABVA01 (sample SAMN12812661, study PRJNA571458) | rock metagenome | isolation source: Antarctica rocks | place: Antarctica: Victoria Land, Mt New Zealand sud | collected 2016-01-07 | reverse complement strand
CGCGCTATGGGATCCTCGGCGAGGGCGCGCCGCCAATGCGGGAGGCACACCTCCTCCAGCGCCTCCCGCTGCAGGTCGGTCAGCGCGGTGCGCGGCGGCGCCACGCGGCCGGTCGAGACCGACCCGCCGGCCGCGGCGCCCGGCGCACCCACGCCCCACGCGTCGACTCCATCATCGTGCTCATCGACACCCTCGTCGGCGCCCCCGTCCGGCTCGGACGCCCGGTCGGCCGGTCGCGCCGGCGCGACCGAACCGATCGGCGGCGCCGAGGTCATCCGCAGCTCGACCGGACGCGGGCCGCGCCTCACACGACTCGCGGGGCGGGGAGCCTCGTCGCGCGCGAGCAGCACCCCGGCGCGATCCGCCAATGTGCCAGCCGCCTCTCCGAAATCGCAATTGTGGATCCTCTGGTACAGCCCGAAGACATCCGCCGAGAAGCCGCAGTTGAAGCACTTCGCGACGATGTCGTAGCGGAAGCCCGGCGGGTGCAACGTGAGGTTTGGGTCGCCCTGGTCGTTATGGTTAGGGCAGCGCGCGGTGGTCTTATTCCCCCGGCGGTCGACGTCCGCGAGCCCGATCCATGCGGCCATCGCGGGGTCCGTGACGTCGAGCCTCCGCTTGATCTCCTCCTTCTCCTCCTCGGTCACACGGCCGCCGAGCGCGCGCGGTATTCCGGGCATAGACCACCTCCTCTGTTCTACCTATGCTCTACAATTTTACGATGAAGCGCGGGCGCGCGGCATGTACGTGTTCACGTCGCCCCGCGCCCGTTGCATCGATCGAGAGCAATCCGCCCCCATCCCTCATCCACCGAAACGCCCTGTGGGACCGACGCACGCCGCGGTATGGCGTGTCGGCATGCCGCGGCGGGACAAACGGGCCTGTGGACAGCCGGCCTATCGTGCCCGCGCCCGGCGGCGGATCGGATACTATCCGATCCGCCGCGTATCGAACCTCGCCGTCACGTCGCCGTGGGCGCGGCCAAGACCCGAGACGATTGGCCGTCTTTCTGGACGGCGACCGTACCCAGCAGGTAGGCCATCACCTCATCGTCGGGGTCGATGGCGTTCGTCACAAGATCCCCCTCTCGATCGGTGGCATACCCCTGCGCCACCCGCCGCCACGCCCGATGCACCTTGATATTATCCTATTTCGCGTCTCTCATGAGCGCGACCGGAGCCACGGTAGGCTGCCGACATCCGTGCAGCTGCCGTGCGCTTGAGCGCGCGCCAGGTTCACGCGACCTCGCGCACCAGGCCGACCGCGAGGGGTCCGACGAGAAAACGGGATAGCCGCGCTCTGGCGAGCCGCGTTCGTTTGTAGCGCGTGTAGGTCAAATACAACAGCGTGCGCGCCCGCGTCACGCCGACGTTGGCCACCGCTGTCTCGACCAGGATCGCCTCCGCGCCCTCCTCGAGCGCGTAGCGCGTCGGCAGCACGCCTTCGTTCAGACCGGGCATGAACACAATGTCGAACTCCCGCCCCTTCTCGGTGTGAACAAGCGAGAGGAGCACCCCCTCGGTCTCGCTGCCCTCCTCCTCCTCAAGCGCGAGCAGGAACGCGCCCAGGTCGGGCTCGCGCGCGGCGAGGTCGCGCAGGGCGGCGATGTCCCGTATGGCCCCGTGTGGGTCGCGCGCGCCGCGCGCCGGCGGGATGCGGTCTATCTCCGCCTCACGGACGAGCGCATCGACTAGGCCGGGCGCGTCGAGACCGTCCCACGCGGCCGACAGGACGCCCTGCAAGCGCACCACGAGATCGAGTCCGCGCACCTGCGCGGGCTCGAGCCCATCCGGGTAGCGCTCCCGTAGCCCGACAATGGTGGTCGCTCCCCCCGCCCGATCGAGGACCACGGCCAGTTCGGCCTGGGGCACCGCGCCCGCGACGACCCGCAACGCCGCCGCGTCGGACTCGTCGCGGGCGAGCGCACACCACGCCCGGATCGCCCCCCCGGCCGGCCGGTCAACGAGCTTGCCGACCCTCCGCCTAACGGAGATGCCGCGGGCGCGTAACGCCGCGCGGAGATCCTCGTGCTGGCCCGCGTTGCGACACAAGATCGCGGCGCTGACCTCGGAAAACGCGCCGTCGGCCACCCCGTGATCGACGAGGCGCTCGATCTCGGCGGCGATCCAGGCCGCCTCGTCGCGCGGGGTATCTTCGGCGTGGACGATCGGCGCCGGGCCATCCTCCGCGCGCGCGGGGATCATCGGCCTGTCGCCTGCGGGGAGCGGGGCCGCGATCCAGTTGGCGAGAGCGACGATGCGGCGGTGCGAGCGGTACGCGAACTCCAGATGGTGGCGCTGCGCGCTGGGGTGCGCCTCGTCGAACGCATCGAAGATGTCGAGCCGGCCGCCACGCCACCCCGCGTAGATCGACTGCCGGGGGTCTCCCACGACGTAGAGGCGCCCGTTCGGCGCGAACTGCTCGATCAACGCGCGCTCGTAGTCGTTGACATCGTGGTATTCGTCCACGACGACATACTGGATGCGCTTGCCGAGGTCCCAGAGCAACTCCGGGTGCTCATCGATGAGCTGCAGCGTGAAGAGCACCAGGTCCGGATACTCGACGACGCCGTGGCACCGCAGGCAGCGCCGGTGGGCACGGCACGCCACCGCGGTCAGCGCGTCCGCTTCTTTGTGGGTCAGCGGGCAAGGCGCGCCGACCTTGGCCGCCCCGACGACCGCGGCGGCCTGGGCCGGGTCGAGCGCGATGCCGTGCGCACGGGCGACGGCCGCAGCCGCCGCCCGCGCCGCCTCGCCCTGCTGCGCGTGTGTGGCGAGGAACAACCGGCCGCCCGCGACGAGGTGCGGGAGGTGCTCGTCCGCCCACTCGGTCAATAAATGAAAACAGGCGGAGTGGATCGTCGAGATCATCACCCTATGCCCATCCTCTCCCAGGAGGGCGGTCACACGCTCCTTCATCTCCCCCGCGGCGCGTCGAGAGTAGGTGACGCACATGAGTCGCTCGGGGTCCACGCCGCGCGCGATGGCCCGCGCCAGATGATGGGTGAGGACGCGCGTCTTGCCCGAGCCCGCGCCGGCCGTGACGCGCGTCGCATAGTTCGGATCCGCGTCGACCGCGTAACGTTGATGGTCGTCGAGGATGTCGCCCATGGCTCACCCCCCCTCACACGAGCGGGAGCGAACGTCCGGGCGCAGCGGTGTCGCGATAGCCGACATGTGAGGACCCCCTTATGTCAAGATAGGATGGGCGCAACCGGCGATGGCAGAGCGTATCAGCGCGGTATCATCGAGGGTATGACGCGACCGCTGCTGGTCGCGACGATGCGCACAGGAGGAAACAACGCGATGTCCGACACCCACCCGACCAATGGCCACGCACCCGGCGCTGATGTCGTGGCGCGCGTCGTCGGCAGTCCCGCCGCCACCGACGATCTCTTCGCGCACATCGACCTCGATGTGACGCTCAAGGATGACCTCTACGAGGCCATCGGAGACGCGATCAAGGCGGGAATGCACCTGCGCGAACGCTACCCAGTGCGCCTGAGCGCGCCACGAGCGGACGATGCGCCGCCGTGGACTGACGCCTACCTGGCGGAGGCGGCCACGCTGATCGAAGGCGCCTTCGAGCGCATCGCCGGGCGCGTCGCCCACTTCGTCAACGACGAACTGCTGTCCTGAGCGCCGTCGCGGACGGGGCGATGGCGACTAGCTGCGCCTCCGGCCGCCCCGCCCGCATGTGTATCGTCGCCTCGAGATCTCTGCGGATCAGCCCTCGTCCGGCCGATACAAAGGAGAGGTAAGACAAAAGGGCTGAGGCTAGGGCAGGGCAGGACCAACGATGGATATGCGCACCGGGAGCAGGGCCAAGACGACGGCGCGACCTCCTTGTCCGGTGTGCGGCGCGGACAATGCGTTGCGCCGACGAGGGCGCTATCACGACGCCCCGCCGTGGCCGCTGCGCTGGCTCACCGTATTCCTGCACGACCATGTCGCACAGATCTATGTATGCATGGCGTGTCACAAAGTTGTGTCGCTGCGTGTCGTGCAGGGGCGTGGCCGCGTAGCGCATCGCGACATGAGATTCGCCGCAATCGATGACCCGTTTTGACAACACGCGCACGTACACACACGGGTTAAGGTATGGCTCACCTTTGATCGCGTGGCGGAGAGAAACAGGGGAGGGGAGGGCAGGAGGATAGGTGGCTTCGCCCGAGCCCATGCATCACCGCCATCGGCCTTCATCCGACGCGACCTGCATGCAGAACGTGCCAGATTGCGGATAGCACCAATGCGGATAGGCATCGCAGAGTGGGCGCGAGAAGGTCACAGCGGCCGGGATGCTGACGGCATCGGCATCGATGCCAATCGGGCGGGAGCGGGACGGCGCGAAACGCGTCCTGCACCTTGGGCAGCGAAATCCAGCACCCGGCTCGATCAGCGCCAGGGGGATGTCGTGTCGCCGTGGACTCACCTCGTACGCACGACGTGCAGCTCTGATGACATCCGGGTGGTAGGGCGTCCCCGACCAGAGCAACACGCGCGCGCCGCAGTCGGCGCGGGGGACCGCCCCCTCGCTCGACGCGACACCGTACAGTCGACAACCCAGACCACACGACGGACACAGCTTACCGTAAAACGCGATGTCCACGGCATGGTTGCCGAGGAACGTCCGGTAGGAGCGGAAAGCGATGCGCTTGCCCAGGAGCGCGCCCACGACGTGTCTCAATGGGTGGGATCGGACGCCGACCTGCGCACGGTAGCCGTCGCGGCCTCTATCTTTCGCAAGCACGAAGAGGGGCAGGTCCGGCCGCGCCGCGAGCTCGGTATCGCTCTCAGGCCGACGCAACTCCCGCGGCGGATAGCGGAAAAACCAGCAGCCCCGCACGCCCGCCGTGCGATAGCGCGCCTGCCGCGCCTCCGTCTCGGCCAGCGTTTGTCGGCTCCACTGCACCTCGAACGCGACCCGTCGCCCGCCCTGTTCGGCCAGGACATCGGCGCGCCAGTCGGCCTCCGCGTGCTCGACGTCCACGGCCCAGCCGGCCCCGATGCATGCCCGCGCGATCTCGACCTTCGCCAGCAGATGCGCCGTCGTTTCGCCCCGGAACTGACAGGTCGGCGACGGGGCGTGGGAGAAGTGCTGGATGCGCCGGGTGCCCGCTCCGCCCCGCATCTGCACGACGCGGTCGGGGCAGCACGGCAGCACAAGGCGATGGCGCTGGAAATACAACTCAGCTCATGCTGTGTCGCCCAGGAGCGGGGCGAGGATGGGCCGGCCGTCGAGCAGAGCTTTGAGTGGCATGTTATGTCGATTATCCTCCGGGCCGTTTGCCTTTCAGCATACCGCAACGGCAACCTCCGCCGCCGCACTATCGTACGTTACCCCCATCCCGTCGGTCCCCGCAGGGTATCACCCCGCGCGGGATCATCGAGGGACGCACGTTGTATCATCAGACGCGCGGCGTCACCCTGCCATGGCGAAGGTAGGGCCATGGGTGTTACGCTATCCTTATGATCTCGTCCGCGCCCGTCCCGCTCGCCACCCTGGAGGCCGTCCTCGAACGCATCACCTACGCCAACGAGGAGAACGGCTACACCGTCGCCCGCGTCGCCACGCGCGGGAGCGCCGACCTGACCACGGTCGTGGGCAACCTGCTCGGCGCGCAGCCGGGCGAGAGCCTGCGCATGCAGGGCGTCTGGAAGAGCCACCCGCAGTTCGGGCGCCAGTTCGAGGTCCGCGACTACACCACCGTCCTCCCCGCCACCATCCAGGGCATCCGCCGCTACCTCGGCTCGGGGCTCATCAAGGGCATCGGCCCCAAGATGGCCGAGCGCATCGTCGCCCACTTCGACCTCGACACCCTGCGCGTCATCGAGGAGGAGCCGACGCGCCTGATCGAGATACCGGGCCTCGGCCCCAAACGTACAAGGATGATCGGCACGGCCTGGGAGGAGCAGAAGGCCATCAAAGAGGTCATGATCTTCCTGCAGGGGGTGGGCGTTTCGACGAGCATCGCCGTGCGCATCTACAAGACCTACAAGGACGCCAGCATCAGCGTCGTCAAAAACGAGCCGTACAAGCTGGCGGGCGATGTGTGGGGTATCGGCTTCAAGACGGCGGACAAGATCGCGCAGGCGTTGGGCATCCCGCACGACAGCCCCCAGCGCGTCAAGGCCGGCCTCCAGTTCACTTTGTCGGAGGCGAGCGAAGAAGGGCATTGCTACCTGCCGGAGGCGGAATTAGTCGCCAAGGCCACCGAAATCCTGGGCGTGGAGGCGACGCTGGCCGCGACGTGCCTGGAGGAATTGTCGCGCGAGGAAGGCGTGGTCATGGAGGACCTGCCCCGCCCCGAGGGTGAGAAGGTGACAGCGGTCTACCTCGTGCCCTTCCACCGGGCCGAGGTCTCGCTGGCGAGCGGTCTGCTTCGCCTGCTGCGTGCGCCGAACGAGCGCCTCCCCGCGTTCAAGGATGTCGCCTGGGACGCGGCCCTGGGCTGGCTGCAGACCACGACCGGCAGCGCCCTTGCCCCCGAACAGGAGCAGGCGGTGCGGCTCGCCCTGACGGAGCGCGTCGCCGTGCTCACCGGCGGTCCCGGCTGCGGCAAATCGTTCACCGTCCGCTCTATCGTCGCCCTGGCGAAGGCCAAGCGGGCGAAGATCGTGCTGGCCGCGCCGACGGGGCGCGCGGCCAAGCGTCTCTCCGAACTCGCTGGCGTCGAAGCCAGCACGCTGCACCGCCTGCTCCAGTTGCGCCCCGGCGGCGACGCCGCCTTCGACCGTGACACCCCGCTCGACGCCGACCTCGTCGTCGTGGACGAGGCGTCGATGCTCGACGTGCTCCTCGCCAATACCCTCGTCAAGGCCGTCGCGCCCGGCGCCCATCTCCTCTTCGTCGGCGACGTGGATCAGCTCCCCAGCGTCGGCGCGGGCGAGGTGCTGCGCGACCTGCTCTCATCGGGCGTCATCCCTAGTGTGCGCCTGACGCAGATTTTCAGGCAAGCTCAGCAGAGCGGCGTCGTGACCAACGCCCACCGCATCAACGCCGGTCAGATGCCCGTCACGCGGGGCCTCGACGACTTTTTTCTCTTTGCCCAGGATGACACGGAGCAGGTCGCCGACCTGGTGGTGGACATCGTGGCCAACCGCCTCCCGCGCAAATTCGGCCTGGACCCCCGGCGCGACGTGCAGGTGCTCTGCCCGATGCACAGGGGGCCGGCCGGGGCGGGCGTGCTCAACGAGAAGCTGCAGGAGGCGCTGACGCCGGCGCGACCGGGACAACCTGAACGGCGCTCGGGTGGACGCGTGTACCGCGTCGGAGACAAGATCACGCAGCTTCGCAACAACTATGACAAGAACGTCTTCAACGGTAGCGTCGGCGTCGTGACCGCCCTCTCACTGGAGGACCAGGAGCTGCGTGTCCTGATGGACGAGACTGACGAGGTCGCCTACGACTTCCTCGAACTGGACGAAGTGACGCACGCCTACGCGGTGTCGATCCACCGTTCGCAAGGGAGCGAGTACCCGTGCGTGGTCGTGCCCCTCACAACCTCAGCCTGGCTCATGCTCCAGCGCAACCTGCTCTACACAGCGGTAACCCGCGCGAAACGCCTGGTCGTACTCGTGGGTAGCACGCGAGCCATTGCGCGAGCGGTGCGGACGGAAGGGACGGGGCGGCGCTACGCCGCACTCGCCGAGCGGCTGCGACGCGGTCAGCGGTAAGGACTGCACATGGTCGCACGGTTGCCGGAACATTCCATGTGGTTATGCCAACATTCACCTGATGCGCTGTGCTACATGTACTCTATACGCCCCCGCTCGATCAGCCACTCCAAGTCGTCAGCCGCATCTGGGACACAGCGCACGACGGCCTCTCGGACCGGCGCGAGGCCCTCGTCGTCCAGGTCGCCGACGAGGCGCGGCAAATCGCCCCAGTCATACCTCTTGCACGCCGTCAGCTTCATGACGACCAGGATCGGCAACGCGACGACAGGCTGCCCGTCTGGCGCGTATAGCGGGCTGATCAGCGCTTCGCTCACCCAGGGGCCCGCGAGCGCCAGCACGTCGAGGGCTGATCCATCCGGCAGCAGCCAACGTGAGCCGCCGGCCGGGTGGTCCCGCACGAAGGCCGCGCCCGCGCGCCCCATGTCCGCATCGATGCGTCCGCGATCGGGCGCGTGCACGAGGATGTCGAGGTCGTCCGAATCCCGCTCCTGCATGTACAGCCGCGTCGCCACACCGCCGGTGATCGCGTAGGGCGCGTGCAGAAGCGGGCGCAGGTTCGGGACCGGGAAGGTCCAGGTGCGCGCGCGCAACACCTCCAGCGCCGTCCCGCTTCCCGGTTGCGGGACACGACGTTGGAGGCGTCGATAGAGCGCGCGACGCCCGGCTGCGGTGTAGGGCGAGGGATCCATGCGGCGGCGGGACCTCGTCTGCGGTTTGTACCTATTGTAGGTTATCGGCCACCCTCCTTCTATGATAACGCGGTCTATCTGTATCCGCGAGGCGTTGTTCGCTCGGCGTGACCGCTACGAGTCGCAACGAGGCTGTTCGCCGCGTTCGACCCGGCCGATAAACAGATAGCTCTCCATGTCCTGGGCGCGTGCGGGCATCTCGGCGGCGACGACGCGCCGCACGTCCGCGAGCGCGTCGTCGGAGGCGTACGCCAGCATCCCCTCTACATCGAGTTCATCGCGCGCACGCCCCGCCGCGAGCTTCATCACTATCAGATATGGTAAATCGATCAGGGGGACGCCGTCTTGTAGGTGTGGTGCGGCGAGGGCGCGCCGCACCCACGGCGACGCCTGCGAGAGCGCATCGAGGCCGGTACCGTCGGGCAACGTCCACGCGGTGCCGCCGATGGACAGTGCGCCCCGCAGGCGGGAACCGGCGTCCATGAGGTCACGCGTGGCTTGGGCGGCGTCGGCCGGACGGACGAGGATGTCGATGTCGCGCGTGACCCGTCCGGGCAAATAGTAGCTCGTGGCAACGCCGCCGACGACGAGGTAGGGGACGGTGAGGGGGGCGGCGACCGCCAGTTTAATAGAGCGCACGAGGGCGTCGCGCGTCACACCATCGTCGTCGCGCAGGGTCGATCGGTCATGGATATCAGTGGTGTGCATGGGTATTTCAATTCCCACTCGATGAATTGATCGAGTGCAACGTGGCGATGGCGCTACCATCAGCCAGGAGCCAACAGTTTAATCTCCACCCGACGCGCTGTACGGGTGCAAAGAAGCCCGAAACAGGGGGTATCAAGACTCCCCTGTTTCGGGCCTCACCCGACGCGCGCGATTCAGTCTCAGCAGCATCTGCTTACGCGTGGGGCCGCGTGGCCCAGGCGGCGTTTCCTCACGCCGCCTGGGCCACCGCCTGGTTGATGAAGCGAGCCGGGCTAGCCCAGATAACCTAGTCGGGTGCGACTCGAGGCCGCGCATCACGCGCGGTTGTTACGGCTTCAATCCTCACCCGATGCTTTGATCGGATGCAACGGCTCTCCTGATCGACCTGCCCTACTTGATTCTCATGTTTCAATCCCCACCCGATGTTTTGATCGGATGCAACGGTGTCTTACACGTGGGAGCCGCGCGTAAGAACACTAAAAGGCATCCTCGTAGGGGCGATGGATGTACAGGGCAACTGTTGAGCGCGCATGGAGGCCGTGCAGACCCGAGCCTGAACTTAGATGGAAGCCTGGCCCCGACCCCAGCATTGGAGTCGGAGCCGGGCTGGTGTGCGGAAGCGTGGTTGAGAACGCCGCCCGATTGGCGGAGCGGGCCGGGCTAGCTCAGATAGCCCAGGATGAGATGGGCCGGGATGCCGTAGTCGCGCGACAATTTCGTGGCTGCGGCGGCAAGTGGCTGACGGTCGCCCACGACGCGCATCTCGAACACGGGGATGGACCTGACGGGCGATGGCACGACGCGGACGAGGCATGTCGGAGCCTCGACAAGGCTCGCGCCCAGACTGGGCTCGACGGGTACGGTGTCTTCGACGCCGACGATGCTAACCGCGTAGCGAACCTGGCGCTCGTAGTTGCGGATCATGATAGTCTCCTTCGACGCCTGTCTCGTTTGTGCAGGCGATGATATAGTGTGTCGATCGATGAGGGGTGTAAGATCGGTGTATCGGGCGACATCGCGCGCCCAGGGAATAGCCACGTTGATCAATGGGGCCGTTTGCTACGATGATGTTCGAGGATGCCGGGGGCGGATCGGATAGTATCCGATCCGCCCCCGACGGGCGACGCGTCCGTGAGGTGATGCTAGGCGTCACCTCATGGCTCAAGGCCGGCCGTTATGATGAGTGACGACTCCCACGCTGCGAAAGCCTGGTTTAGTTGGCGAAGCCATGGATGAGATGGCCGGGGATACCGTAGCCCTGCACGAGCTTGGCGGCGGCCTCGACGAGCGGCTCACCGTCGGTCTCAACGCGCATCTCGAACACGGCGAGGGATTTGACGGGCGAGGGCGTCACGCGGACGATGTAGGTCGGCGTCTCGACGGGCACTTCCTCGATGGCGCCGTCGGGCTGAACCTCGACGGGGATGGTGTTCATGGTACCTCGGATGCTGACGGTGTAGCGGACTTGGCGCTCGTAGTTGTGGATCATGACAATCTCCTTCGACGCCTGTCTCGTTCGCACAGGCGATGACGTATCGGATCAATCGGATAGGATGTCGGATCGCTGAGGTATGGGCGGCGGCGAACGCCGCCGTGCATGGTCGCGTTGATCGATAGGGCCGTTCGCTACGATGGTGCTTGGGGCTGCCGGGGGCGGATCGGATAGTATCTGATCCGCCCCCGGTGCGGTGACGTGTCCGCGAAACGACGCTAGAGGATGGGGTCGTCGTCGCCAGCGAAGAAAGAGGCGACCGCCGCCGTCCACTCGGCGTCGACCCGGTCACGCGCTGGGGCAGCGCTGGCGACGCCAGTCGCGTCGCACCCCGCCGTGCCCGCGCGGGCGAGCCAGAGGGCGAGGGCCGTGAGCGCGCCCACGGCGGGGTCGCACGCCCCCGCCATGTCGCCGCTCGTGTCCCCGGTCGCCGCGATGACGGCCACCTGCCGCGCAAGATAGGCGAGGCTTGCCGGGTCGTGCGGGGCGAGGAGCGCCGTGGCCAGGTCCGTGCACCCGTAGCGGATAAGCGCGGAGTGGGCGCGGGTCGCGTCGAAGAACTGGTCGAGCGTGTCCCCCGCCTCCCAGAAGTCCTGGTTCAGAGCGGGTGCCAGTGGGTCACCCGGGATGGGTGCCTCGGGCTCGTAGGTAGGGTCGAGCGGGATCATTGAGCGGTGTAGGCGGATAACCTGTTGCTCCCCCGCGTGGGACGTGCTATCGTACTGGTGCATGGTTATAGTCTCCGTGCAACTCTGAGCCGGCCGTGGCTGGAACCCACGATCGGCTCACTTTTTATCGTACGCCTTGCGATGTGACGCTAGGCTCCCTGGCGCTTTGATCGATTACTTTAGACAATCACCCCCTCTCCTCCATGCTGATAGCCTGCCTCCTCGGCGGCCGGGCGGCTAGCCCCGACCGGATACACGGCGCGTGTATTTCGACTTTTTGTGTACGTTGACGGTGTTGCGCGGCACACGGCCCAAGCGGACGACCTGTCGTCCGCTTGGGCCGTATCCTCGCCGCTCGTTGTGCGTCGCACGGTGGTCGGCCGTCGGGACCCTCTGCTTCGTCCTGGTCACGCTCGCCTTCTCCACGTTCCCACCGGGGGCTCTCCCGGTATCCTGGCGCTGGTCACAGTCAATGTGGCGCTACGGTACCTGTTGACGCGAGGGCTGACGTAGAGCGTTGGAGCCTCGCCTCTTCCGTGTGTCGGCCCCGTCGAATGCCCAACGAATGCGCGGACGCGGTACTATGGATGGCAAGATGAGGTGAATCTCGCGCGGGACACAAAAGAGCAGATAGGAGGTCAAAATGCGCACGGTGATACGGCGACTGGGATTGGCGACGCTCACGCTGGCCTGGGCTGTGGGTGGACTCCCATCGTCCGTACATGGGGCGGTCCGGCCGGCGCCAGCACGCTTCGTCGCGCTCGACGGCGGCCCGGTGCTCCCGCACATCAAGGTCACCGCCATGACCACGGCACCGGGCGGCGCGCTCTACGCTGCGGGCGTCTACGTCGTGCGCAGCAAGGACCCCTATGCGGTCAACCCGGTCGGCTCGCTCGGCAGCACCTGGCTGGTCTCGCGCGACCATGGGGCCACCTGGACGCGGAACATCAGCACCATCGACCCTAAAGCGTTTCCAAAGAATGGCATCGCCGCTTGGACGAATCACGCGGCACTCCCCATCGACTTTACGCCAATGAGCATTACCATCGACCCGCACAACGCCAACACGATCTACGTGGCCGGCTGCGTGGACATCGATGCCACCTGCAGCCGGCCGACGCCGGGGGCAGGCGCCCATCTAGTGGTGCGCTCGACCGACGGCGGCCGGACCTGGCAGGACGTGCTAACCACGAGCACGCCCATCGTGGGTATCGGGGCGAAGCCACCGGGGACGGCGTTGCCGACGGCGGGCTACGCGGTGCTGGTGGACCCGCGCGACAGCCGCCGGCTGTACGCGGCGGTGAACGATGTGGGCGTGTTACGCAGCGAGGATGCCGGGCGCATGTGGCTCTATGTGCCGCAGCCCCAGAGCAACTACATCGGGCACCCCTGCGAGCTGCTGGGCGACCCTCAGAATGCGCGCGTGGTGTATGAACTGGCGCGCGAGGGGGCGTTGTACCGCACGACGGACGCCGGTACCCACTGGCAGACGCGCGCGCTGCTCGGGGGACAACTACACACCTCCTCAGTATCGAGCCTTACGTGGGTAGGTCGTGCTCTGTACCTGACCACTAATAAAGGGCTCTACACGAGTAATGACGGTGGTAGCCACTGGCGGCTTGCCTATGGGGTACCAATGGCGGGAGCTTTCTACACGAGTGTGCGGGCAGCGGGGGGGTGGATAAGTGTATTCGGATCTTCGCAGAAGGGCGCTGCAGATGTCTATGCGCTCCGCGACGGCGGCAGTTGGCAGCCGGTAGCGAACACGGACGCACGCGGGCCGCAGTACTTCGGGTCGCTGGATCTCCAAGCCATGGACGCGGATGCGGTCACGCGTGTTTGGGAGGACCCAGCAGCACACGTCCTATTCACGTCTGGGCCACTCGGTGGCCTGTACCGGTGGCGGAGCACGGTATGAAGCGCGCGCAGCACGGCATCATCCTTCCCGTTGTCCTTGCAGGAGTGATCATCGGTGCAGGTAGCGCTGCTGCTATGTTTCGGCTAACTACTCGCCCGACTCGACAAGCTGCCGCAGCGTGCGGCAGCCCCTATCTCGCCTCGCCCAGCGCCCAGCAGCCACACAGTGCCGACTACTACGTCGACCAAAATGTCGTACAGCCGGGGGCGACGATACCGGTGCATCTGGGCGCTTATGCGCTGTCGAGAGGAGCTGCGCCGGACATTATCGATTCGGCCGTGTTGAACCGTAATTACGAAAGGCTGACGAATCCGCGCGACACTGGGGCCTGGCTCGTCAGTAAATCATCCTGCAATGCCGACGCGCCGGTCCAGGGGGCCACGAGCCTCTACTACTACGAGGGCACATGGACGGCCCCGAATAAACTCGGCTCCTACGAGTTGGCGGTCACCTTCCGCTTCCAGGATCGGACCACGGCGCTGTCCGTCATCGTCGACTACCTCGTCAACATGCAGGTCGCGCCGGCCGGCCGAACGGGACCCGGCATCAAGTCACACATCCACGATCAGATCAACCTCGCGAACGACGCGGGGACAACGTACGCGCAGAACACTGTGAACAACGGCTACGACTTGCAGGCGCTCGGCGACCGAGCCCACCTATCGACCGAGTACGACTGGACGAGCCAGCCCGTCGCCGGCGACCGCCGCGTCGCCGACGGCCTGCTCAGCACCATCGGAAACACATTGCCCACGTTCGAGAACGTGGACGAGAGCGCCGGTAGCGGCGACGGTCGCGGGGGCGCCGCCGGATCCGACAACCGCATTCCCCTGCCGTCGCCCGACTTCCCATACATCCAACAGTCGACGGACTACACCGGCACCACGACCCCCCTGCCGCAGCACGGCGCGGCGGGCTTCGGGCCTTACAGCCAGGCCATCGGCGCGCAGCCCTACAACTGGCGGGCGCTCATCGACGCCCCCGTCACCGTGCGCGACGGCGCCACATACCGGCTCAAGGTCGGGCGTTACGTGATGGACAATGGTTTCTTCGGCTCTCTGGTCGACGGCAGCGCCATCGCCAACTTCGGCGATGGGCAGAGCGTCGCCTTCTACGCCGACCCGAAGGGGCCGTACTACGACCCGACCGGCGCGCATTGCGACCGCAACCCGCGGCTTGCCTGCATCTGGTGGACTCCCATCCCCGACAGCGTCATCGGGCGCTACACGACGGCGACCTACCATTTTAGCATGGTCAACACGGCCAAGCCGGGGCCTGGAGGAGAGCAGGACATCGTCACGGCGGACACCACCAAGGGCTGGGCCGACGTGGCCGCGAGCAGGCCGGCGACCTATCAGGCGGGCATCTCGGTAGAATACACATTTACCGACGGCGGACAGGCTCTAGGGGATCCCTTGTTCGGCACGCCACAGCAAGCGACACTGACCTTCGCGGCTGGCGCAAGTCCCGGCGACACACCGACGCCCGCGAACACACCGATGCCCGTCCCCACGGACACGGCCACGCCGCTACCGCCGACGGACACCCCGACGCCACTGCCCCCGACCGCGACGCCCACGCCCGCGCGCGGCGCTCTCGCCCTGGACGCGGTGCCGACGCCGCAGCCCTACGCCTGGCTGTTTGACAGCAAAGCGGACAGCACGTCGGGGACCGATACGCTCGCGCCGACGACCTCCGGCCACAACCCACACCCCTCCGATTTCGTATGGCCGGTCGGCCGCCCACTTCACCTCCTCCCCGCATTCTCCGAGCGCCCAGACGGAGTGCGCCTGACGCTCACCGACCTCGGCAACGGGGCGCAGGCGAACCTGTCCCCCATCACGGTGACCTCCGAGTCCTACGGCATCAACGACATCGGCTGCGGCGCGCCGACCGACCCCATTTCGGGGACGTATGCGCACGACCCGGCGTACCCGGCCGAGATCCGTCCGGTCACGCACGACCGCGCCGGCTTCCCGAGCGCCATCGACGTCGTGTGGACCAACGGCGACAGCGCGGGCGCGGGTGCGAGTGGACCTCACGCGGACACCGTGTGCGACATACCATCCTATCTCGCCGCGCATCATCAGACGACGGTGATGACAATGGGCATCCCCATCGCCTTCGCCGTGAGCCAGCGCCTCGACTTCGCGGTGCGCTTCCCTCCAGGCCCGCCGACGACGACAAGCGGCGTGTCGACGACCTGCCAGTTGGCCCCTGAGATGGCGGTGGCCCCGCCGCCGACACCGCTGCCGGAGCCCGATGGCGTCACGCCGCCCCCGCCCGCCTTCACAAGCCCGGTGTCCGTCCCGATCGGAGGAGGATGCGCCGCAGGGGACGTGGGGCTGGCCGCGACCGAGCAAGCCCTCCAAGACGGGACGATCGCCGTGTCGGCCGGTACCGACGCCCGTCTGCTCCCCCAGGCGTCGGGCCAGGTCTACGATGCGCGCCCCACACCGGGCGGGGGCACCGTGCTGACCTTCTCCGTCGAGGCAACGTGGAGGGCAACGCTGCACTACCATCCGCTCTTCCTACGGGAGGTGAGCCCCTAATAGGCGGCTCGGGTCGCGCCCAAGTATGCACTGCCCGGGCTGCCCTGCCTCACTCCCTTTCTATAAATGCAAGCAGCCGGTCATGTCTACAGGGTCATTTAGTTCTCGGGGGAGTGGTGATGAGGGCAAGAGCCGCTCTGGGCTGGGCGGCGTAGTGGCGACCGGCGGCGGCGATGTTGGTGGCACCTGCCGCGCGCAGGAGGCCAAGGGTCGTGTTGCGCAGTGCGGCCATGACCTGGGGGATGGCCCCGCAGCGGACCTGGGACCGGTCTTCATCGAAAGTCACGTCGCGGACCCAGTGGGTGCGGTTCTCAATGTGCCAATGGGCGCGCAGGAGCTGGAGGACCTCCCGCGCCCGCGCCCGCTCAGGGGCGAGGCTGGTCACGCCGTAGACCCGCTCGTGGCGCGTCTTGCCCGTCTTCTTGAGGGTGACGTGGCGCTCGACGACGAAGACCTGGCGTGCCCCCGGCCACGCGCAGTCTCCGGGGAGCAGCGCGCGCAGTGTCAGACGACGCCGCTCGATGCGCCCGTAGCCCAGGTCGAGGGTCTGCGTGGTCTGGGGCGGCGCGGCCAGGTGCGGCGGGGTCGACAAGACCGCCGCGATGGTGTCACGCAGGCCCGGTTGGTTGTCCTTGGCCACCATCACATAGTCTCCCCCGCCGTCCAGGACGGTCGCGGCCACGGCGCGCTGTGTCAGCAGCGCGTCCACCGTCACGACGCGGCCCGCCAGTACGACCCCACGCAGCACCTCCGGGAGCACCGGGATCTCGTTGGTCTTGTCGTCCACGGACTCCTGGGCCACGGTCAGGCCCAGACGCTGGCTCACCACCGAGAGCAGGTGCGCGCCGGGCGCGCCTTGTTTACGGCTGCCCCGCAGCGCCTTCCCGTCGCACGCCAACCCCTCCATCGCCCCCTCCGCCGCCGGCGTCGCGGCCAGGATGCCCTCCGCCCAGCGCCCCAGGGCGTCCTCCAGGGCCACGGGGTCCAGCGCCCGGAAGAGCAGGTGCAGCGTCGCCGCGCACGGCGTGCGCGTCCCCGCGAAGCCGAGCGCTTCCACCAACGCGGCCCCATAGTTGCGCCCCCACTCGGCGATGGCCCCGTAGCTGCGGTACCCACACAGCATCGCCACGCACGCCAGCGCCAGTACCGCCGTCAACGGATACCGCTTGCCCCGCGCTTGCCGTGGATCGGGGATCTCTGCTAAAACCTCTAGGAGCGGACGACATGGCTGGTCCATCGGACACCTCCTGTACTTGTTGTTGCACACACACGCACACGAGGATAGCCTACGTCATCCGCTCCTTTTTGTCCCCTCTCCGAAAACTAAATGGCCCTGTCATGTCTACATTTACACGCCCCCCGTTCAGTCGAGCCTCTCGCGGTTTCTTTCCACACGGCTACAGCCGTGGGATCCTTGGCTCATCCAGCAGTCGTGCCTAACGAGGTTTTCCCCGCCAAGTAGAGGGCAGATTGTCTCCAAGCGTGACTTTCGGCGTGCCCCGCCGTCGTTTCTTCCAGGCGCTGTCATCCCAACGCCAGAATATTGCGCGCCGCGTTGTGGTCGCGATTCAGGACCGCCGTGCAGCGCGGGCAGACGTGAAAGCGGCGGGAGATGCTGGCCCCGGTTATCGGTGGCTCCCGTCAGCTACCGTCGCCTAAAGGCGAACGGCTTGCGCCTCGCCGACCGAGGCCGGTGGACACGATAGGGTCGCTGACAAGACCCCGCCAGAAGCGGACATGCCCCTCCTGGCAAGGAGCGTGGCTTTGATGTTGAGGGCGCCGTTGCGGTCGGCGTTGGTCCGATACCCGCACGAGCGACACCAAAACTCCGACTGTGTTCTGCGGTTGCCTTTGTGCCTGAACGAACACCGGCTGCACGTCTGGCTGGTATAGCGAGGATCGACGCTCTCGATCCTGATCCCCCGCTCCTCACATTTATAGGTCACGAACGCCCGGAGGCTGGCAAACGACCAGGCGTGAAGCCTGCGTTGGCCGCCGTTGGCTCTGCGTGCCTTGACGCGCGAACGGATATTGGTCAGGTTCTCGAGAGCGAGCGTCGCCCCTGCGGGCGTTCCTTGTGCGATCCGCCTGCTCACGACATGATCGTGGTCCAGGCGACGACGCTTGGTCTTCCCCGACAAACGCTTGAGGTAGCGTTTTGCGCTCTTGGTCCCTTTCTTCTGCAGCGCGCGGCGCAAGCGGAAGTCACGGGCTTCCAACTCACGCCAGCGCCGCTTGCCCATGAAGCGGTTGTCGCTCGTGACGGCCGCGCGGTTGACGCCGACGTCCACGCCAACCACCTCGTCGGTTGACGCGATCTCCGGAGCTGGAACCGATACAACCACATACAGAGCCCAGTGGCCGCCTTTGCGTACGAGATCGGCCGTGGCAACGGGGTAGCCCGCGTATTTTCGCGCGTAGGACGGGACAATGAAGGGGATATGCTGCCGCCCGCATGTCGTAGAAAGGTTGACCATCCCCGCATCCCAATCCAGCTTATCGGTGTGGAGGTTATACCGAGGCCGGCAAGCGTTGGAGTGGGGAGCGGAGACCTTCTTGCCCGTCTTTTTAAGGACAAGGGCGCTCTTAACGGCTTCGGTGGCCTTCACCCGTGCCTGGATATGCAGGTCGCTCACCAAGCCAGGCGCACGCACTTTACTGTCGCGGTAGGTGGCATGGTGCAGGGCCGTTCCGTTCTTCTCCTCCGCACTCCACCCATACGTACACACCATGTTAAAGGCGCGTGTGAACTGGTAGGTAGTCTCGTCCAGAGCGCACGCCTGCGCGGGAGACGCATTAAGTCGAA
>JAABVA010002435.1_pt1 | contig 18513 bp, 19 predicted proteins | sample 5560331 | NCBI WGS metagenome assembly JAABVA01 (sample SAMN12812661, study PRJNA571458) | rock metagenome | isolation source: Antarctica rocks | place: Antarctica: Victoria Land, Mt New Zealand sud | collected 2016-01-07 | reverse complement strand
CTACTCGCTCATCTACTCGCTCGCCTACTCGCTCACCTACTCGCTCACTCAAAGACCCTACCGAATTCCCTATTAAACGCTCTATCAAACGCTCTACATGCTTCAAATTATGAACGCATAACACGAGTCAAACAGTGCTTCAAACAATACTTTCTACTGAGCTTTCTACTGAGCTAGCTACTGAGCTATCGATCGAGCTTTCTACTGAGCTATCTACTGAGCTATCGATCGAGCTTTCTACTGATCTTTCTACTGAGCTATCGATCGAGCTTTCTACTGACCTTCCTACTGACCTTTCTACTGAGCTATCGATCGAGCTTTCTACTGACCTTTCTACTGACCTTTCTACTGACCTTTCTACTGAGCTATCGATCGAGCTTTCTACTGACCTTTCTACTGACCTTTCTACTGACCTTTCTACTGAGCTATCAACTGATCTTTCTACTGAGCTTTCTATTAAACGCTCTATCAAACATTCTACATGCTTTAAAATACGCGTCGATTAAACGCATAACACGAGTCAAACAGTGCTTCAAACAATGCTTTCTACATGACTCTCTACATGACTCTCTTAATGACTCTCTACATGACTTTCTACATGACTCTCTTCATGACTTTCTTCATGACTTTCTATCAAGCTTCGAATTGCTTCGCATTCAAGAATCAAATTTGTTTTCTATCGAGCATCAAATATGATTCTATCATACACTCTACATGACTCTCTATCGAACATTCTACATGACTTTCTATCGAACATTCTACATGACTCTCTACCTCATTAGTTTACTCATTAACTTTCTCATTAACTTCTTCATTCACTTTCTCATTGACTTTTTCATTGACTTTCCCAGCGCATATATTAAACTGTGTAAATAGCTATTATTTAGATAGTCAAATTAATTATTAATCAACTTATTATACGAGCGCAATAACTATTTAGTCATTAATTCAATATCTGATTGTTAATAAGCAAAATGTGCAAATGTTGAAGAAGTTAACAAAAGAGATAATATCGATATTAGCTGAGTGCACAGCTAAACCAGCTAAAAACCAGCTAATAGTCAGCTAATAACTGAGAGAATCAGCTAATTTCGATCGTTAGCTGACACATGAGATTAACAGCTAACTCAGGAAAAGTCGGCAAAAATCAGCTAATATCAACTTTTTCCCTCTCACGATTTTGTCAATGTTGTCGTAGATCTTGCTATATTGAGTAACGTAGACAATGTAAATTCTTTGAAGTTTGAGAATTTAAATTATGAAAATGTTATGAAAAGATCAACATCAATTGAATCATCATTCTTCAGTTCTGATATTGTTAATTAAATGTTTGATGATGAAAAATATAACATCACTTATCATGCTCATTATCATTAACATCATCATTTGATGCATCGTTGATATACTCTAAATCTTCATTAATGTCAATGATGAAGATTAAATCTTTGTTCTTTTCTTGTTTCTGTGCATCGAAAGCTCTTTTCTTCTTGATAAACTTGTGAGACTTAAACTCTGATTTCACCTTCATAGCATTTGCATGCTTAATCATCATGATATTCAATATGATATTGATAACAAGAAAGCTGCAATGATAAGATAATACATCTCGTTTCAAATTGAAAACTTATTCAACATCTGTCAAGATAGCTAAAATTGCTAAAATATTTTAAGTCATTTTGCTTAAATTAACAAAGTCTCTGAAATAATTTCTTCAGAACTTAATGAAATCAATTTCTTGAACAATGTTTAAAGCTTATTAGAATTTGATATTTCAAAATATATGACTGCAAAATTGATTGCAAAATTGATTGCAAAAAAATTATGAAATAACATTAATTGTGCAACGAACGAAATAAAGAAAAGAAAAACTTACTTTGTTTCAGATATCGTTTCGCTTCGTTAGTTGAAACAAGTGATGATGAATTATGATGTTTGAAATTTCATTTAATGATTATATCTGCAATGAAAGATAATTGTTGCAAGACTCTTTCTTGAAGTTGATCTTGCAATGTAGTTGAGTTGAAAGCATAGTGTTTAGCATAATAATTTATAAACTTTTGTTTATATTTTTATTTATAGTTGCTGTCTTGTCATGTAGATTGATTGTATAGATTTAGTTTCTGATGAGAATCTATAATATTTTCAAGATTGTACATTAGCTTTCGATCGTGACTGACATTCATGTAATATTCAAATAATTTGATTCAAGCTTGCATTAAGACTTTTAAAAGTGAATGCTTTCAAGAATGCTGCTTTCTCTTCAAAGCTATCATGTGATCTTCAATATGAAAGAACAAAACATCATAAATGATGTAAATTGAATTGATGTTGAGTTCATGATTATTGTTAAAGATCAGCATAAAGCGAGTCATATGAGTGTCATTTAACTAATAGATAAATGCTAAGAAAGAAAAGTATTTACAGAAAAGAACTCGATTCTTTATATGTGTGTTTCTCAGCTCTGTGCTAGGCTCGAAAGAATTGACGTCTTACACATATGATGCAAAGTTTCAATGACATCACTACTAGCTCAAATGCTCACTAGACTTAATTAGAATGAAATTCAGGTCAGAGCTAGAAAGAATAGATGAAGACTAGAATCATAACATTACTCTCTTCTCTCGAATATTCATGTTTGCATGAATGTTGTTTCTTAATGCGCTTTTCTTGAATATTTGATATGAAAGTCATTGATCATCTCTTGAGCGTTCATAAATTCATCATCGTCAGCGTTATATCAGTTGAAATCATTGTCATAGCTCTTTCATTTGACTTGATATTGAAGTCATCTTCGATATTGTTGAGAGTTCAATATATCGTTGATTTCTCATTTGTCTTCATCGTTTATCACTATTGATCTCAAAGATTCATTCTTCTGATCAGACAGAAAGTCATTAACGACAAGACGAAAAAGCTCTGAATAAAATACATTATGTATACACATAGTTTCAAGTAGTTTCAATTTATAGAATGAGTCAATGAGATCAATGATCTGAAAAGAATTAAGTATTTTGTCATTCAATTTTTTGAAGAGTCTCGCTGTAACATCGATCATTTGACGAAACCAGCTAAAACTGGCTACAAGCTCATCAAGCTAGCATCAGTCAAAAATATCTGTTTAGTCGAGCTTCTAGCTCACAAGCTCTAATAGTCACTCATCAACAACTAATAGCTAGCTACAATCACTTGTAACTTTTGATGACAGTCATTTGCTTTTTATGCTCAAATAATACAATGCGCAATGTGTGTCATCTGATCAGTGTTCACATTCAGCGCTCGTTATTATCAGTATGTGAAATTTGTAATCTGTGCACGTTTCTTGACAAATACTTACCACGTCATTATTTCATGATAGATAAATTGGAATATTTTATTCAGATTTACCTCGTTGTTACATTGAAACATCATGTCATGCACTGCTCAAAAGTTTTAGTTTCTTGAAGACAAGCTTGTGTATTTCATAGTATCTTGTATGATTCTTCATTCTTGCAAGCACGTTGTATAACTTACTCGCAATCAATAGAACTAAAAGCATCAAAGCAACTCACGATTGTGTTCGTTGTTCATATACAAAATATTCTACTACTATCACTTGAGTTCTATATAATCGCTCTTACTTTCTCGTTGAACATCAACATTGACGTTCAATTTCTTCTCTACTCTCTTCAGAAAAATCTGATACTCGTCTTCAAACGTCAGTACACATTCACTTTCATTTGCTCTTCGATAATACAGAGTCTTAGTGCCTATCTTCAGCTGCTTGCGAAAGTTGTTGAACGATCAAGCGTAGCTCATCTTTCGACTATCTTTCATCTTTGATGTTCGTAATCGATATGTATCTCTGACTTCGTCAAGCGAAATCTAATCAGATTCGACTTCAGTTGTGTCTTCGAATTCTTCAGACATTTATCTTGCATTAGTTATCGCTCATTTCTATAGCTGAAAAATGAACACTCACATCTGAATTGTTCTTCTGATCTTGATTCTGTTCATCATTCAATATTTCTTGAAGTGTTTCATGTTTATCGCTATTCATCGATTCTGATTGATTTATTGTATTCTTTGTCTTTTCTGTCGCGATTTCTGTGTTGTTTAACTTTTCGAGCTTCGATGTTCGATTTCTTATGAGACTAGAGATCTCATTCACAGAATACATCGATGAGTATCTTGAATCAGTGAGAGAAGAGAAAGAACATTCTCTGATGATTTTTCAAGACGCGTTAATAGTCAGTAGATCATTTATCTGGTTGCAATTGAAATTATACGTTGCAGAGATGCTGTTGAATACGTCGTTTTCGTAATATTCAACATGACTTACGACGCGTTCATGCAGCATGCTCAATATCAAATTTCTTCGAGCCTCAATTTGCTTTCGTCAGCTCTTGATCATTCACTTATGTGTTACTGTCACATGTTAATCAATCATTGTTCAATCGTTTTAAAAATAAAGCACAAGAGAACATTGACAGTTGAAATGTTATACTCTCTACTGCAGCTTCTTTTCATTTCTCGATCTTCTTCTGATCACTTGTTCATTCGCTGATGACATGTTGAATCGCGATTGCTATGAGTATCATGATTTCGTCTTTCAGCTCAGCAAACATGATTCTCGTGTTTGATAGTTGATCAAGACTATGATCTTCTTGATTGAAAAACGAGACAGCAGTGATCTTCACGATCACGAAGGCTAGAAAACGACATTCTTCAGACTAAGTACATGTCAGTCAACGCATCACGTCTGTGAAGATGTTTATCTTTTCAATATCAGAGCTGATGAAGTTATCATTAACTAACAATCTGACGACATAGTTCGATGTATTGACTTTCTCATAAAAAACATAATGATTCTTCACTACATCTCGAATCTGAAACATTATTTGTGCTCGATATTGTTCAATAGAATCATATAACTGTGTCTGTCAATCTATTGATGATATGACAAGATTTGAGTTGCACATTATCTTTCGAGCTTCGTTTATTGTTGATCTTTTCATGACAAAGTAGTTCGTTCGTGATCTGTGTTTTAATTGATGTGCGCGATCTCTGTTTCAGAGATTGCGCATGAGATTGCTCAAGAGAACTCATTGCAGCTCTGATCATGACGTTATGCTCTTCTCTACTTCACACGTCATAATCGTTGTCAATAGAATGAATTCTATGTATCTAAGCACATTGACATGAGCTGCAGCAGAGACTGTTCTCGATCATCATCTGAATTCTGCTCAAAGAATTTTTCTAGAGTTGTCATCTGAATCATCAATCTGTGCTGCGTTGTATTGTGAACTCAATGCAAAAGAACTTGACGAAAATTCTGTCGATCTTTGAAACTTTGAGATTCGTTCATTGAGCTGAGAAGATGACGAGATTGATAACGACGAGTGAGAATGCTGTTTACGCTGATGCATCTTTTTCTTTGACAAGATGTTCTTGAAAAATCGAATGACTTTAGTGAACTATGTTGAGATCATATTAACTGAGAATATACATGATGATATTGACATTGATTTTGCCTTCTTCTGTAGTCGTTCTGCAGATCACTGTTTTTAAGATGATAAATCATAATTCAAGCTGTTCAACATGTCAAGAAACTCGCGTTCTTATCTTTTAGATCTGAATTCAGATTCTTTTGATGATATGTCGAAATTGTCGCTTGCTTTCTCAACTCTTCTTTTGACATTTCGTTGATAAATGAACTAAACATAATTATTGAGTCAGTTAACTGCGTGTCAACAATTTATAATACATGCTATGCATCTGACTATCAATCGCAGTGTTCGAGTTCTTCTTGTTCTTATTACTTGTCATGACAGTTCACTTAGAAGACGACGCGAAATAATAATTGATACATGATGAATTGATGAATGCGATCGAGTTCTGAGATAAAAGGGAAAAAGAGTGAAGAAGAAAAAGACACGATGCGTACTTGAAGATATGCAATCTCTGAAAGCGTGTAACTTTGTTGTTGTTGACATTACTATGTTCAATTATTGACTGAGAACGAGTAGATTAACATCTTAGTGTTCATCTACTTTGTCAGATTCATGTTCTAACTTCGTTGCATCGAAATTGTGATAATGTTTTCATTACTTACTCAAAAGTGTAGATAGATTTGAAAATTTGCGATAATTTATCATTGCACATGCAAACTGAGAATGCGAACTGCGAATCTTATTGTCGAAGAATTCTGAGCTCAAGCTGACTATCAAAGATAAATTTAAGAGAAAATTCGGTAAATTATCTTCGCACATTATGCAAAGTGAGAATGCAAACTGCGAATATTATTGCTGAAGAACTCTGATTATCAGAGGTAAATTTCGAGTGATTTACGATAAATTTACCTTCACATGTGCGAACTGAGAATGTGAACTGCACATTTTATTGCTGAAGAACTCTGATTACTCAAGATAAATTTCAAGAAATTTATGATAATTTGTCTTCGCATGTGCGAACTGAGAACGCGAACTGTGCATTTTATTGCTGAAGAACTCTGAGTTTCACTCATCACATGATCAAAACTCAATGTACATGATGTCGCAGTTAGATCTAAACATGCAGTTTGCTCTTCATTATGCTTGATGACTTCGTAGACGAGAATGATGAACGAAGATGTACGAGAAGAATCGTGATATCTTTTATCGAGTTCATTTTCATCGTATCGTGCTTGACGAAGCTCAGATCATCAAGAATCATTTGTCTCAGAACTCTATAGTCTGCAGAGATCTGATGAAAAAGCATCGTTGAATAATTAGAATCGAGTAGAAGAATTCTTTTCATTCTTCAAGTTTCTTTGCGTTTCACGTACAGAAACTGTCGAGATGTTCAAGAAGAATTTCGTTGATTCAAATAAGATACAGAATAAGATGAATAATGTCGTCTATGTGAATGAAGTTGAATCAGCTGAGCTGAGTGCGTGCGTGCATGCGTGCATGCAGTGTGCAAACGACGTGTTCGTTGCTGATTGAGAAGTACTAGAGAGCGAGAAAAGAAGAAAAGCGAAAAGAGAATAGCAATGTGAAAGAAACATTGTGTTAAAAGAAGAAAAAAAGAAGAAAAAAAGAACTTAGATTCATGAAATCACAATCAACATCTCTCTCACTCTCAACTCACAATCTTTCATCGCTGATGCTCTCTCATTAGCATCTTCATTCTTCTCGCTCTCATTCATCAGAATAAATGACTTCTTATTCTCTTCGACGCTCATCAACTCAAACAGTCACATCAGCTTCATCAAGCTCAGCTGATTCAGCATCTTGACGTCGTCAATGATGATATCAATGATCTCACGCTTGCTGTTCTGCAGCATCTGCAGTTTCTTGTCAACGCTGTTCTTGACAACAAGACGAGTGATGAAGATTTCGAAGAATTGATCGATGCAAAAGACGTGACAGAAGACTTGTTGTTTCACGCTGCTGTTTCATCACAGATCGACGCAGATGATGTGTAAGATCAGTTTCTTGTCGATGCTGTTTTAAACAACATGACGAGTGATGAAGATTTTGAAGAATTGATCGATGCAAAAGACGTGACAGAAGACTTGTTGTTTCATGTTGCTGTTTCATCACAGATCGACGCAGATGATGTGTGAGATCATGATGAGATTGAGTTCGACATCGTCGCATTTGAGAAAGATGATCATGATCTTCGTGATTGAATCGTCGCGAAATGTAATGATGACGTGATCGCGAACTTTCTGACTCATTTTGTCGTGATAGTTGATAAAGACTCAGTCACGCTGTTGAAAGAAATGACTCAGCACTTTCATGCTGTTTTGCAATTAGCTTGTTCTCAAGTCAGAGAACTCATGACATGATGAGAGCTTACAGCATGTAAAACTGAGTGAAGATGATGATCTTCTTGTTCAAATTCTTCATCAATCACAGCTTAATCTGCATCTGCATCGCTGTCGTTTTCGAAGATGAAAGAATCGAGTCGTTGAAATTGATTCATTTGAGATCTTGTTCAAGATCTTTGCGAGTGCATGAGAAAGTTCTTTCACTGTCTTCGACATTCATCTGCAATTCTTTTAACTCGTCGCACAATCGAAACTCGATGTAAATGCTGTCGCAATCTAAACATGCAGTTTGCTCTTCGTCGCGCTTGACGACTTCGTAGACGAGAGCGTTAAGACACTCTCTGCAGTAGACATGAAGACAGCTGATTATTCAGAATTCATCTGAAGAATCGTGACATTTGTGACAGAGACTTTTATTCTTGAGATCATCGTTAATATTCAAATTCGATTCTCAGTCTATCGTTGAGTACATTCTCACACTTGTAATTCGGTTCTTGAGTTCTGCTTGCATCTTTCTATACTTTGTGACAATGAGACAGTTCACGTTTCGCACTTCATGAGAAGATAGCTTCGTACACAGCGTGTCGAATCAATTCATGAATGATAGTCGTTGAATCATGAGCACAGTGAGAAGTTTATCAAATCTTCTAATGATTTTCTGTAGATCGTCGTTTATCTTAACATTCTGCTTGCGTTTTAGAGCGTTGAAGATTGATTTATTCATAACTGCATTAATTTATTTAAGCTCTCTAACATTGACAGAAATCTCGTTTCATCGATGAAATTGCTCATGATCTTCGTTCGAAGAAGTAGTCGTGCTTGAACGAAGAGTCTGTAGAGCAGATGTCACAGATGACAATCTTATCATTGAAGATCTTGACAAAGACTGAGCAATGCTTACTGAGAGATCTCTTGATGATCAAGTGTCTCTTTCATGAGTGTCAATCACTTCTTCTTCGCGAAATCTTCGTTGCTAGAGAGCAAGTTTTCGCTAACGACGTATCAAAGACTTTGCTTTAGAACTGAAACGTTGCGAATATTGTTAGTTCAAAAAGTAATAGAACTTTCGCTCGTTGATCATGAAATCTTCTTCATGAGCTTGTATAGCACAGACATGATCTTTGCTGTTAATGAAATCAGAGCGTCAACGCGTGCTTTCAATTATTCTTCTACTCTTCTTGAATTTTCATTCTCGAGTTCTGCATGCGTGTAGTCTTTCTCAATCTAGCTATTGCATCTCTTTTCAAGATCTTTCGTGATCGCAATTTGCGACGTTTGATTGATGACTCGAGCGTATTCTCAAATGTTGAAGTAGCGAAGATTAATTTTACTACTTTCAAAGTCAGTGAACGAATTAATATAGTCTTTACAATTTTCTAGTTACTGATCTGAAAAGAGTCGATCAATGATGAACTGAAAGCGACAGCAGCTCTTTGCTGTCATCTCTATCAACGCAGTCTGTCAGCATCGCTCATTTTCAATCTCAATTCGCCTCATATCTTCACTATAGTAAAGAATTCTATTCTTCGTCACGTCGTAAATTCTCTTCTCAATCAATAATCTTTTGTACTCTTTGAATTGCATGTTCAGCAGATTAATCTCTTCTTGCCTTTTATTCATAGTTAAGTGAATAGAACTCATCAATGATGTTTGATTATTTGATTTCTTCATCGTCAGCAACGTTGTAACATTTCACGACATCAACGATAGTTGATCAGCATTGTCATCTCTAATCTCTTCTTGCAACTTTCTTTGACACTGAATGTTTTCATGTGTTCGCTCTCGATGTTGTGTTCTTCGTCTTTCGTTGTTGTTCAGTCGCTGAGTCATGATCATCAATGTCTTGTGCAGTCAATTCTGTGATATGCTTTCAATCTTTTTGTCGAAGATGATGATAATCTTTGCAGTCATTGTTCGAAGCTTTTTCTTTGTCAGCTCACTATCAAGTTTTATGTCATATATCTTTGAAGATATCATCTTCTTCTTCATTGTCATTACGATTTCGCTTCATTTGTCGTCATCGATCATTAAGTCTTTCTGCATCATCTTTCTGATTCAGTTATGTCGCTGCAATTCATTGTAGAAGATCATTGAAGATCTCATACTGAACATGTTGATTTTTCTTATGCAACAGAATCGCAGTGAGTCTTGAAGAGCGTCAAAAACTTAGAAGAAACACGAATGCAATACAGATGCAATGTTGTTTATGCAACGAAGAACGCGCAGAAATGAGATGCTGTTATTTCGATTTCAAGACAGACTAATGATTTCTATTACACTTGAATTCTATGACTATCACAAAGTGTGATCACGAAAGCTGTGTTGATAGTTGAAAGACTTGATGATAATAATCTGATGAATACAAAGAGACGTAGCTTTAGTTATGTTACAGTCGCGTCGTAAGTCTTGCATGAGTTTGATTCTAGTGATTTCTAGAATATCTAGAAAATACATTGCTAATGTAAAAACAGAGTAAGAAATAATAAATTATCATCTGACAAGATAAATCATTTGAATAATCAGAGTAAAAAATGGTAAATTGTCATATTTCTACGACAGTGAAAATATACACATGATGTTATTTTTCTCGCATTTTCGATATTTTCAAAACACAGCATCTTATTACTTATGTCATCATGTCTATGCTTCTGCTGTCAACGATTACTTCTTTTGACTGAAATAACTAACAATGATTCGCTGATAACAGTTAACAGACTATGAAGCAAAAGCACTAAACTAAAGTCTTTCACACAGTCTTTACTACCTGATTATTCTCTTTCATCTTCTCATCACTCATTTCTTTCACTCTACTATCATCATATGTATTATTTTGAAAGATCTGATGTCGCGTCTGACAATCTCTAATAAGTCTCTCGACATCGAATTTCGAAGTATAAAATCGATATGCTCATGTCTTTTTCGCGATTTGATCATATCTACTGATTCGGAAAAAAGTCTGCTGTTTCATTCAGATCATATAGTTGAGCTTCATCAATATCACTCGAAATGCACGATGAAAAGTGTAATCTGTCTCTAGAACTTCAGTAATTTCAATCAGAATATTGAAACCAAAATCATTCTCTTTCATGTCTTGAAAACTATCAATCAAGCTCTGTCGATTTTCAAGACTTAGATCGCTATGAAAGAATGCAACGTTCATTTCACGAATCTTGATAAGATACTAGCTCGTTATTAGTAAAGAGACAGATATACTCGACATTCAATGAGTTGAAAACATCATGCATGATGCAAAACATAGAAATTATGATCGAGAGAATTCAAGTAGACGTATCAATCAGATGATCTTCGCTATGATCGAAGAGAAGAACATTATCAGAATTCTCTTTCTCTGATCGTCTTCGATGACTATAGATTTGTTCAATATCTTCATGATTCGCTGTAACTTGCTGCTTGATTCGTACAGTTTCTCGATATTATCATCGTAGAGACAGTTATCGACGACTGTCAATCATTTATTACGAACAAGTTCAGTTCAGATAAACATCAAATCGTGCTTTGTCTTCAATTCAACAAGATATGAGAATGTAACACACAGTTTCATCTGTCATGAAATCTGAACAAAGTTGAAGAAAAAGAACACAGACATCAATTTCTTCTTGTCGTCTGATACTCAGTCATCAACACGTACTTGCAGTTCTTCTTTTACACTTCTTGCAGTCTTGCTCTCAAGTCTCGCATGCATCTCTTTATACTTCTCAATGATCGAACAGTTTACATCTTGCATCTCATGAGAAGATAGCTTCATGCAGAGAACATCGAATCAATTCATTGATGATAGACGTTGAATCATAAGAAGAGTGAGAATTCTATCAAATTTTCTTGCAATTTTCTGCAGTTCGTCGTTCATCTGTACATCATGCTTACGTTTTAATGCATTGAACATCGATTTGTCTCATGACAGCACTTTCTCTGAATTGCTTGACTTTAGAATGTGTTCATTCTTTCATTCATCAGAGCACTTCAGAATCTTCACATAGTGATCTAAATCGTCTGACGAGATCTCAAAAGATGTGCTCGAATAGATTCACAGTACGAAGTGCATGCGACGTTTGAATGCTCGTAAAATGCTTATAATCTTAGAATCTCTGCTCTTCTTCATGTGAAATTCATCTTTTAGTATTTGATCTCAGCATGTTCATGAATCATACAGAGTTACTCTTCTTTTACTTCTGTCAATTTCATTTTAAACATCTCTTTGATTGACAATGACATGCTTCACATGTATCTCGTACGACTTCGATTCAATCAGCATTACAAGTCGTTTCTGTTCTTCTATGAGAGTTGTCACTGTCGCGTCGATTTCATTCTCATCTGTTTCTATCTTCTTTCAATCTTGAAACAGCAAGCAATCTTCTAAGAGAAGCTTGTTCTTTTCAGAGCGATGATTCATATACAGTTTGATGTCAAGACGTGACACAGATGTCAATGTCTTTGCGAATTCACTCTGTCAATTCGATATCAAGATCAAAGACAGCAAAATCAGAATTGATTCAAGATTTGACTCTAGCGTCGCTGTGAAACTGCTCTTCACGCAGAGACAGATCATTGATCATGACTCGTCTGATGAACATTTCGCCTCAAAATTCTGAGAAAAATTCTGAGATTCAACGAGCAGATGTTTATCGTCAAGCTTCTCATGAAAGAGACTGACTTTCGCATGAGCAAGATAAAGTCAGCGCTTCATCACTATTAATTCTATGGCTTGAATGATCTGCGAATGAAGAAAAGTAAGTATGTTATTCTGTCTGTAGCTTCGAAAAGTGAAGAAGACTTATCTTTCTCATTCTCATCTGATCACATTGAAATTCTTCGTGTTGAATCGTTCTTTCAACATGAAGTTGTCAATATATTTTCAACGCTTGTACGAGTAGTAGAATTCGTATCATACTCTCTACTTGCACATTTCGATCTGCATCTGCATCTTTGTCGATTTTCTTATCGTCGATGTCTGTACAGTTTAGATCGCGTTTTCAAAACTGCGAAACTTTAAGAAATATATTCTCATTCATCTGAATGCATGCTTGTTGTTTCTGCAAATCTTTGAATCTATATCATGAAGTTAACATGTTTTACTACATGATTGCTTTGCACTCGCACTTACGTCTGAGTGATATCAATGAAGTTGATGACGAAAGACAGATCAATGTGCTCTCGATCGTATTTCATCACTTTTCTCATGTTCAAGTCATCATTAGTTGTCAAAGAATCTGTTGTCAAAGAGAATGACTCATTGAGACTGACAGTCTTGACGACGTTGAGAACTTCAAGAGTCACTATCGAAACATTGAGATGAGCTTCTCTGCGAAGCTTTCGCTTCTTTGTGATGAGTTGTTCACTCTCATCTTCTGATGAGATCTTGAATGAAGTGAAGTTATCTGTACTTTCGACTGCGTTGCTCAAACACTGCACGAAATTCTCATGTTCACTTCTCTTACATTTTTCTATAGCTTGAACTTGAAAGATGTAGTAGAATATTCTCTTCTTTGTCATATCTGTCAATGCAACATGAAAGTTGACTGCATTTCTGATCTCAACTTTTTCGAAGTCTTTGACTTCATAGATAATTTTCTTCTTTTCAAAGTTGAACATTGTCTCACTAACAAGCTGTCTTTGATAGTTATCGAAATTGATGTTCTTCAGAGTGAGATTGCTCTGCTTTTCATTCGCTATGAAAAGCTGTGAATGATGAATCATCTTATTATTCATCGTATCGTTCGAAGTCAAGATCATGTGATCAAAGTCAATCATCGTCGATAAGATGAATGATGAGACTGAGCTGAGTTGTGCTTGCTCAATCAGATGAGCAGATTTCTCTGTCTTTACACTCGTTGCTCTATCTTTCTTCTTACTGTTTATTCGTCTCACTCACTTTATAAGACATGCATCTTTTCATGTTACTTGATGATCTTCTATCAGAAAGTGCAAGAGTTCATCATCTATGATGATTGCAATCTTTCTGACTGTCTCTTTCTCGATTTTATTATCAAGTGATGTTTCAAGTAATCTCGCGTTTCTCAGCATTTGTTTAATGTGTATCTTCAATGCATCATACTTGTCGTCATCGATGACAAGATCTTGAGTGATCATCATTTTGATTCAATTCGACAAAATCTCATCATAGTTGAAGTCTGCAAGCGTATCTGAAATCGACTTGAATCTTCGTGACATATTGAAAGACTAGCAGATACGCAAACATTGTTGTCAGTTCTGAGAATTTCTAAAAGTCATATGATAGAATGTGAGATGATTACTGTCATGATGTTGAGAAGTGAGATAAGAATACATGTGACATTTTCTCTATTTTGAATCACTTACAGATTTCACTACACGCTGATGACAGATGATGTACGCACTGAGCTTTGCAACAGATAGAGTGAGAGTGCTTATCACGACAATGAGTATCAGAAGAACAAAGAATTGTGAGTTGATAAGTTAGAGATGAAGTAAAGATCAACTTTCGTTCTCATGTTGCAAATTATGCTAAGTGAAAGCAAATTTGTTCACAACACACTTTGACAACGAATTATCTGTATTCATCTTTTCATCAATCTGAAGAGTACTGCACGTTAGATTCTCTTTATATAAAAGGATTTCTAATATTCTACAGAGTTATCAAAGCGCAGAGACTATGACTATGACATACTAGCTGATTGAGCATTTTGTGAAAGCATTTCAAATTTACGATAATTTATCTCAAATCGATGATAATCTAGAGAAATTTGCTTTCAACTCACAAATTTCAAGATAAATATTGAAATGTGCAAAGCATTTCAAATTTATGATAATTTACCTCAAATCGATGATAATCTAGGGAAATTTGCTTTCAACTCACAAATTTCAAGATAAATATTGAAATGTGCAAAGCATTTCAAATTTACGATAATTTATCTTAAACTCGCTGTAATTCAGGAAAATTTGCTTTCATCAAAGAACTTCGAGTAAAAAAGAACAAATTGCTTGATCAGAAGTAAAACAAGAGTTATCGCTTCTACTGCTATATCAGATCTCATTAATTTCTGATCATTTTATTCTTTGTATTGCATGCTATTCTGACATTTCGTAGTTCAACGTACTTGTATCGACAGAGATTCTGATTAGAAATAGCGACAGCACGATACAATTTATCAAACGCGTCAATCAATACTCTTTGTTGTCTCTCTCACTACAATCTAATTCATCGAAATCAGCTTCAAGCATGAAGCGAAACTGTCGTGCGTGTGAAATGATATTGAGAATCACACGAGATCTGATATATCACTTTAATCACTGTTCGACGCTGCGAAATGACGTGCAGTTCTTCGAGAAATATTTAAGAAAAGAGAACTCAGCAGTCAATGAGTATACAGACACATGCGAATACTCTCAGACTGATTTATGACATGAAACGATCACGATGAACGATACTGACGTCTCTGACTTCGAGCAAAGTACAGAAGAAAACGTAGAAGCTTCAGATGATCAGAAGCATTTTCGAAATTCAATTGCACAAATATCACTTGATCTCAAAAGATTTATCAATTCATCATGTACTTTCTCATTCATCAAAGTAGACAATTATGATGAGACAAATGATACAAAGAGACGAAGCGTCGATGAATCGCTAAAACAATATATCAGACTCATAAGAATCATTTCGAACTACAGTAAACTCAAGCAAGATTCATGATCATCTTTAGATGACAGTCTTCAATCAGAGTGACTTTTCTTTTCGAACGAGAAAGATTTTTCTCTTGCACAGTGATTTCTGAACGCGAAAGTCAGTAGCGAAGATATTAATCAATACTTCAAGATCTCGTTTCAGAAGACTCATCATGCTGATTGTATCTTTAAAAATGCAGATCAATTTAGAAGCATTCTACACAATATATCTCACGAAATATCTGATGATAGTTGATTCGAAACATCTTTAAAGATCTCATTGATGAATTCAGAGATCGAAACAAATATATTCAAGATTCAGTACAGAAACATGATAAACGTCTTGAAATTTCTCTTGAGACATCGTTCGTTTGCAAGTAATCTGAAATATGCATCAATCAAAGTATACAACGTCAGTGAAAATCGAATGTACACGAAAATGCACATCAATATCTGATGATGAGATACGCAAGCACTGATCTCTGAAGATAACACTATAGTTTCAGTACTGTTAACTACAGACAAAATCATGTTAACTCAACATCATGAAAATAAATTTGCATGATCTGTATATATTATCGTTGATAATCTGAATCGAGCAACTTAACGAAAGCAAAATAGATTTAGTGTTATACTATTAGAATTTATTTCTTCGACTAAACATGCAAATGAAGATCTGAAACGCGAGTTATATCATCGCTCACTGAAGATAATATTAAAACGTAAGTTTAAACTGTTCGATCGAATGAAGAGTTTTTCTTGCTAACGTTCTTGTTCTTTAGCACTTGAGAAATTAACTAGAAGAGAATTTCACGTTCGCTGTGCGAATGATTATACTCGACAGTGTTTTTCTATCATCGTCGAATTTATAATCGACTATGAGAAGCAGATCACTATTACGAAAATCAAAAATGAAGAGCAGTGCACTATATGTTACGTTTCATCGAATCAAGACGATAATCTGCAGGCAATCTGAAAAGCTCGAACACATGAGAGTACACTGACTCAAATCAAACGTCAAGAAAAGAATTCACGCTCTAAAGCAGATATCAAGTACGATGTTAAGTGAATACATTCAGTGCAAAACTTTGCCTGAAAACATGAACTTGTCAATATTCACGTCATCATGATGATTGACATCTTGCATCAGCTATTGAAGAGCACAGTGATGTATCTAATTCAATGACTTGAGATGATCATCAAGAATATAACATCAATGATCAGTTTCAAAAGAAAGCGTGATTCACAGACAATTGCAGACACAACACATGACGTGCAATTGAATCAAAGATTTCGAGTAGTTCTTTCATATTCAGAACTAAGACGTTTTCACGACTTTCTATTCATGAAGCAATGAATCGACGTTGAACAAAAGACAATAGTGCATCAGCTTATTGCGATTGTCACTTCACTATTGATTAGAAAAGCATCAGATGCGCTGTACTGTGCTCGAGCTCTTATGAACTTCGTGATGATGACTCAATATTGATCACACGATGACGAGTCTCTGTGTTACATGAACAACGCAATATACAGAATTAACGTCTTAAAAGAAGTATTCAAGCAGTTTTAACATGACGAGAACTTTAACTATCTCAAGTTTCATGTGATCTCTTATTATATGAATTTTATTCAAAGATACGAAGATGCAGATGATTTTGACACATTTTACATGAAGATCGCACATAAATTTCTGATCAAAGATTATTATGATCTTACAAACAAACGAGAGAACTTTCAAATGCAGATACTGCATCACAATACTTGACGAGTCAATATGTTGACAATGAGAGATATCATTCTTCATGATCTAATCACGTTCAGATCAGAGATTGACGAGAGAATGAAAGTCATGATTACAAAGTCTTCTAGAAGTCTTGATTTAACGCAGCTTGAATGAGATTTGTCAGAAATGAATTCGAATCGATGATGAAACTGATCTAATAATTTTTGATTCTGACGCATCACTTCTGAAATAGCGAAGATGACACATATTAAGAGTTTCTTGAACGAATTGTCGATTTTTATAAGAGAATCTCGACGCAAGAAATCAGAAATAAAGTCAAACAAGTATCAAATGAATCGAAAAGAAATCGACTTCTTCTAAATAAATGATTACTTCGTTTCTGTTCATGCATCGATTGAATGCTGAAGATGCGAAGATAAAGACTCGACAAACTCTGAGAAGCTTACATCGAAGCGAATTCGATGTGCTTTTGCATGACAGAAACAAATGTTGAATTGAAGACGTGACTACGTCTATGTTCAAGAGTATGTTGAGAATGATCAAGAAAATTCTGACATAGTTGAAGCTCTGAATGATAGACTGATGAGACAGTTGCAAATTATAATCACTGTTCGTGATTCGCTTCGTCAAGATGACAATGAAAAACCTGTGCAATATTCGAAAACTTTAATAGAATTGCTAAAGCTCAAAAACAACGAAGTATTCGATGCTCTACATGATATGATAGAAGTCGAGCAGTGATCGAAGAATACTGTCAAGAAGTCTCGATATCTTGAATGTCGACGATTTTACAATATGAGTACTATACTACGAAGTGCACATCTGATATCAACTGAAAGCAAGAAGTTCTTTTACGTGAATAATTACATTGACTGAAATACATTCAACATCTTATATGAAGAGAATTTTCTGAAAAAGGGAGCTCAAAAGACGAATGAGCTTGCGAGCTTAGACAGACGAGAAAAGGCGAAATTCACTCGATAATGAAGAAAGTTCAACATTGCATAAGTTGAGATAAATTAGAATAAATTGAGGTAAATTGAAGTAGATTGAAGTAAATCGAAGAAAATGAGTGAAAAGCATATAGTCACGTCGAATGAAGCATATATGAATGATCAAAACATTTCAGTCGATAGCGTCTAGTCATGATTATGATGACAAAGTATTGAAAACGAACAAGCGACTGAAATTTCACTGTAAAGATCTGTAAACAATGAGATTGATTGTGTAGCAGCTAGCGACATACAAGAACTTACATAGTTCAGATGATGAGAAAATCTAAAATTAATTAATCTATTAATCATAGTGTCTGCTC
>JAABVA010002433.1_pt1 | contig 18521 bp, 19 predicted proteins | sample 5560331 | NCBI WGS metagenome assembly JAABVA01 (sample SAMN12812661, study PRJNA571458) | rock metagenome | isolation source: Antarctica rocks | place: Antarctica: Victoria Land, Mt New Zealand sud | collected 2016-01-07 | reverse complement strand
TCATGGGGTATAAGAACCTCTGAATGATCTCTTTCTTTCCTTTCTTCTTCGTGCAACGTCTTGTATCTAAAATCTAGTTATTAGAATTCCATCCTGGTTCCATCCAGCCCTCAGTCCGTGACAGAATTCTGAGCATGCTGTCATGCATTCTTGTGAACATTGCAATTGCTTGCAAAAGAAATGTCATGTTGACAATGAATTTGATTATTGCATCGAGTGTGTGCATCTTGATCACAAGTGCAATCTCACTTTCTCAATGATGAAGTGAAAAAGAGTAAAGACAGAATGCAATCGCGTTTTTCATGAGTTGCTGAACATTCACAAGCAGATGCAAAAAATCTTCACAAGAATTATTCATTTGCAAAATCAATTTGTGTTTTTGAAGAACAAGAAATAAACGATGATTAAATGAAAGTTTTGAAACATCGTTGAGCTTAAGAAAGAAAAGACAAGAGCTAGTGATTCAACATTGAATGATCTTTTTTTTGATGTATCTTTTAAGTAGATTGAGATTTCATCAAACTTTGATTGACTGAGTTTCTTAACTGAAACTGTCACAGAAGCATTTGACAGTTCTTGAGATTTCTTCTTGATTTTCAAGTGTTCTTGATATGTTCATAATTTTTTCACTTGATTAATTAATGAGACTGATCTTTGATATTCTATTGATTTAAAATATCTTTTACTTCATACTTGATATTTTGACTCTCTGAATTGATTTTTGAAGATTCTGTTTGAATTGATGAATTCAAGTCTGCAGACTTCAAAAGAAAAATATAAAATATTGAGTATATTTTCATAAATGTTGAAAGATTTAACTTGTAGTTAATCAATCTTTTTTCTTCTAGAATTTCAAATGATTTTAATTTCATGTGATTCAACTTGTTACTTGATTTTTTTGTTTTAATATTTCGTCTTAGTAAATAAACTTTATCTCTTTTTTTAAGAGTAAATTCTTTATTTCTTTTCTTATTTGCATACAAGATCATGTATTTACTTAAAAACTGAATGTTCTTTTACAACTTTTTATGCAACAAATGTATTTATTCAATTTGTATCATAACTTTTTGAACTAATTGCATAAACTTACATGATTTCTTGAGAGTCTTTAATTCAAACTCATAGTTTGCAAAGAATGATGACATGCTGATTACTTTTGTTGTTGTGCTATTGAAAGTCAACTGTACTATTGATAATAACTGTATTTAATCATTTTATCTATAGTTGATATAGCATCTGAGATACTGTTTCAATGTTTGATTCATTCTTTTCATTTGTTCATTCATCTGCAAATGATAAGTTGTAAACAACTTATGATGAATTTCTAGTTGATTCATCAATGATTTTCAGAATTTCAATGTGAAGAGCTTGTTTTTATTTGAAATTATCTCATCTGATAATTTATGATTTGTTACAATCATTCTCAGAAATGTGTAAGTTAAATCTTCTGCAAATGTTGTTTTCTTGTATGACAAGAAGTATTCATACTTAATTAGTCTGTTTGTGATCATCAATATAAAGTTGTACATTGTTCTTGTAATTCTTTTCTTTGACTTTGATAGCTTGATTATAAAGTTCAAAACTATGCTTTTTCATGCATAATTTGATGTGTTGAGACTTTTCAAAGGTTCATAAGATCTGTGTTGACTATGCTTCATTTGAATGCATACATTACACTTTCTTATGATATCTTCTATCTGCTTTCTCATCTTAGAAAAGTAGTAGATTCTAAATATTCTTTCAATGATTTTATTCAACTCTTGATGTTCATGTATCATTGACTTGTAATAATTGCTTATTATCTTTTGTTTGCATCTCATTGAAACATAGATGAGATATTGAAATGTTAATATTTTGTTGATTATTTCAAAGTTCACGTTGTCAGTGATATTCTTTATAATATTTTGCACGACTGAGTTCTTTGCTAGCTTTAGCTTTATTCGTTTTTCAAGATCTTGATTGTAGATTCATAACGTAGCTGCATTTTATTTATTCTAAACAATGAAATCATTCTGATTCTGTTGTAAGATAGTCTGATTTATCTGTGATCTATCTGTCATATTATCTGCTCTTTTATTCAAGACATTGATTTTCAAGTTTTCAGATTTCTTTCAATATTGAATGTTGAAGTTGTATGATGATAATTTCTTCAATCATTTGATCTGTCTTTGATTCAGAACTTTCATAATCATGAAGTATAGCAAATTCTTATGATTTGTATATACTTGAATCTGATGTTTAAATTCTTTCAAATACATTCTTCATTGTTTGAAAGAGTTGACAATAGCTAATAACTTCTTGTCATGTATTTCATAGTTCAATTCAACGACTGTAAGCTTATGATTGTAATAAGTAATAAAGTGCAGACGTTTTTTATCATCTGATTGATTAATACACGTCTCAATAGCTTCATCTGATGCATTTATCTTAAGCATAATAGATTTTTCTGATTTAAACATGATCAGTACTGATTGAAAGATGAATAATTTCTTCAGCTTCTCGAAAGCTTCTTCCGCTTTCTCAGTTCACACAAATGATATGTTCTTCTTCATAAGATTCATAAGTGATGAGATGATTCTGAAGTATTTCTTTATAAAGCATTTATAAAAGTTCGCGAATTCTAAGAAGAATTGAACTTCGATCTTTGACTTTGACATTAATCAAGTCGTAACAGCTTTTATCTTCTTTAAGTTCATTTTTAGACTTTGAGATGTGACTATAAATTTCAAAAACTGTACATTTTATACATGAAATTCACTTTTCTCTGACTTGATGTGCAGATCAGCTTCTTTCAAAGTCTGTAAAACTTTTTTAACATGTTGCACATGTTCTTTCTTTGTCTTTGAATATACTAGTATATCATTCAAATATACTATGATGAATTGATTCAGATAACATTATAGCACATTATTCACAAATGTTTGAAACATGACTGAAGCATTGATTAAATTGAAAGACATGATCAAATACTCATAATGTTTTAGTCAAGTGCAAAAGACTGTCTTTCACTCATCTTTTTCTTTAATTCATATTTAATTGAATGTTTTGAATATATCAAATTTCATAAATCATTGTGCTTTTTAAAGTTTGTCTTGCAGTTCAGATATGAGTGATAGCAAGTAGCTGTTTTTAATCATGATGTTATTCAATGCTTTGTAATCAACACATAGTCTTAAACTTTCATTCAATTTCAAAATGAACAGAATTGAATATTTTGTTGATGATTGCGATTCTTTAATAAATTCTTTTCACATGTTCTCTTTCAAATATTGTTGCAAAGCATCAAGCTTTTCTGTTAACAATGAATAAATGAACTGTTTCATAAGTTTCTTATCATCTATGAGCTTGATCTCATGATCTCATGATTAATGTTTAAGTAGTGTCTCTTGATCACTTTCTTTCTCAAACAGAATCTTATATTTCTGATATTTTTTAGAAATTTCAACAATAGCAAGATTACTTTTAATCTTTTTGCTTCATAACATCTGTGTATCTGAACTGTTCTTCAGCTCGCTGCGCATATCATTCACTGTCATTACGAAGATTTTTACATTCTCTGATGACTTCAATATTAAGTGTCATCACGTTGTTTTTATATGAAGAAAAGCAATTGTTTCATTGATTCAATCTATCATTGAATTGATCATATGAAGTTATGATATGTCTAGAACTATATTGCTGTCTGACTGCTTCATAACATCTAAACGTAACTTCTTTCAAGAACATTCAAGTCTCAAATGAATGAGTTGAATCTTTTGATCTATTAATTCATTATTATACTTCATAAGTGTTTCACCAAAGTTTTACAGATTGTAAGATTCTTTCTTCTTTTGCAAAGACATTTGCGTTTTTCTAGCAAATTCTGAAAACATATAATTCTTTGTACAATCACTGTCAATGAATAAATGTGCTGTATGATCGTTGATCTTGACTCAGACTCGTAACTGCGTTGAGTCGTTTGTGAAGATAAATATGCTTTCAATTTTCAACTCTTGACTAAACTTCTTCAATGATTTATCAATCAAAGAGTCTTCTAGTTTTTTGAACTAAAAGCTTACTTCTTAAGTACTTGTTTTATGTACTAAAATTGATTCAAATTGACTTTCTTCTATAAATATTTCTTTGAATCACACAAGTTCAATCTCTCTCTGATGACTTTTATCATCTGTCTAAGTTTTCTGAATATATAATTTTCATTAAAAAGTACATATTTTTCTTGCTTGATGAACTTGACTTCTGTGAATAACTTCTTCATGACTATGCCATGATAATAAATGCTTTTATGCAATGCAATTGATTCATCTTGAACTACATCATAAATAGTCTGATGTATTTCATTCTTGATCTGTTGCATACGCTGCAAAAAAAATTTCTCTTTCTGTTTAAAGAAAGTGTACAATTCATTGTACATGCTTATAAAACTCGCTTGATTTGTAAACTTTCTAAGATTTTTCTTTACTTCAAGATGATTTTCTTCTTGTTTGAGAACATTTTCTGCTGCAATAGTGAATGCTCGTAAGATTTCGCTAAGTCGATTTTCTTTCTCAACTGCTTAATGAATAACTTCTTTCATGCTGTTCAATCTATTCAAGTCATATTCTTTGCTGTCGAGAATCTTTGATTTTACAATCATAGTGAACGAACTTTCATCACTTTTCTCATCATGCACTTCTGATTGATGATGAGTTGCTGTGTAGAAATGATTCTTTCATGATGATTTCAAGTATCATTCAGAATCTTTTTTATTGCTCAAATGAATGCAACAGTTGTCTTCATAACATGCTGTTCATGATAATGCTTGATGTTTATCTTTCTGATCTTCTTTTGTTGCTGCGAAAGATCTGTCTTGTTTATCATAAAGCTTTAATTTGTTCTTGTACTTGTTCTGAATACAATCTCTAAAGAAATGATTTAGCTTTTCACATGTGTAACATGCTTTGCTCTGCTGAGTCATTTTATCATGAGTGTTCATTGATATCTTTCGAGTTGCGTTTAACTTCATAGACTGAGAATCATAGTAAAATTGCTTCTTCTTTCTCTTGCTTCATGCAATTAAAACATAAGCAATCTTGTTCTTCTTTTCAAGTCTTCGCTTGTACTGTTAATTACCCAGCATGATTGTCTTGCTAATCATAGCGTGCAAAATCGCAAATCTATTCATATGAGTTATTTTGTTCTTTATCACATTCATCAATTTTTTATAGAACTGTGCTGTAAAAGTTGAGTCATTTCATTCAATCTTTGCTGCAATTGACTGAAATGCAACGATGTACTTAAATGTTGATTCTGATTACTTAATATCATACAGCTGTTGTTCGATGATTCATTTTGCATTTATGTCTTCATACATTCTTTGTATTGCTTGCTCAAAGTTAAAGAAGTCTTCAAAGATTTTATTAATCTCTTCTTCTCAATCTTCTGACTTATTCTTCAAGTGATTTCTTATCAATGATTTAAATCATTTGAAAACATTTTCTTTGAAGTATGAGAATGCAAACAATATCTTGTCATAAGATGAACTTAGTTTCTTATGTGCTCTGACATAGACATTCACTTGTATAAGAAAAGCATCAAGCTTGTTTCTATCTTCATAATACAGATTCAATGTCAATATTTTAATTGATGACTTGCTATTTCAGAATGCAGTGATGTTTGATAATGTGATTCATTCCGAGAATGATATAATGACTGTGATAAGATGATGCTCTGATATCTTGTAGAAGAATGATGCTCAAAGTGTAATGATTGTTTCTTTAACAATACAAAATATAAACAAAGATCAGTATAGTAACAAACTAATCACTAGACTGAAAGTCTGAAAATAACTAAAACAATAGACTGTATTAACTATTATATGAGTTGAGCACGAAGCTTCTATCTAAGAGAACAATCATCATTATATAAATATAAAAGAATTATGTTAAGTCGTTTTTGCTCTGAATGATCATTCTGATCATCTTTGAGCAAGATGAGCAAGATGAGTAATATGCTCATCATGCTCACTGTGATCACTTCTGATTCAAGTGATTAGAGTGATCACTTCAAAACTCTGATTACTCAATGATTATTTAATCATTGTTTTATTTAATCATCTGTGAGAGAGTTTTAACAGCTGTGAACATGCAAGAATATGATATGATTCTTGATTATTCATGATTAAATGAGATTGACTCAAATATTCGTTGACGTAAATGTTGTTGATCATATTGAGAAAACAGCACTCAGCGTGCAAAGCAAATATGAGTTAATTTGTGCAAAACATTGAAATTTGTTGAGCTGATAATGCTTGCAATTAAGAAAAAAGAAGAAACTTATGTAGCTTTGCTTTATCAGCTGCTATTTATCAATGACTTATCACAGAATGCAGATCATCAGACTGCAAGATGCAATGCACTTCAAGCGAAAGAATCAAAGATACTGTTTGCTATTTAAGATTTCAAGAAAGTGTTTTCTGAAATTCTTTCTGATAGTTTGAACATGCATGATCAAATGAAACATTTCATTGATCTGATGAAAAGCAAAATATCTTGCATTGAGTTTATTTATAAGATGATATAAGATGAGTTTGCTGTGATATGAAACTATTTAAACAGCATGTTAAAGAAGAAATGAATTCATTCATCAAGTAGTTCTGCAAAAGCATCTGTGTTATTTATAAAGAAGTTGAACGAAAATTTTCATTTATGTGTAAACTATCATGATCTCAATGAAATAACAGTAAAGAACAATTACTCATTGTTTTTACTGTTTGAGACGTTGAATCATTTTGCTCATGCAAGACATTTTATCAAAATTAATATTTGTAACATTTATCATTGCATTTGAATTTGCAAAAGCGATGAATGAAAAATGACTTTTTATACACATTATGATCAGTTTGAATATCAGATGATGCTCTTTGAACTAATAAATGCTTTTACAATCTTTCAGTTTTATGTAAATCACATGCTTAAGTCATTCATGAATATTTGCTGCGTGATATATCTGAATGACATTTTAGTATATTTTAAGACGAAAGAGCAGCATTGAGAGCATGTGTGCAAGATTCTTTGCATGCTACTGAAATATTGACTGTATGTTAAGCTGTCAAAATGCACTTTCAATCATAGTGAAATTATCTTTCTGAGATTCATGATAAAGTGAAAAGATATTCAAATGAAACAGTCTTGTATTAATGCAATCACTAGCTGATTTGAGTTTAAGTCTGCAAAAAACATTTTCATATTCTTAAGATTTACAAAATTTTATCAACAATTTATAAAAGAATTCTTTCAAATCATTATGCTCTTAATAAATTTAATCAAGAGTGCAAAGAAGAAGATGATGCATTCATTTTTTGCAATGACATCAAAAGCAAGAAAAGCTTTTGAAAGATTAAAAACAATCTTTGTCAATGCTCTCATTTTAAAACATTATGATTGAGATGCAGATCTTTGCATGAAGATCAATGCATTCAATCGCGAAGTTGAAGATGTGCTTAGTCAGAAAAGCAAGACTGATCAATGACATTTCATTATATACTATAGTTATAAGTTCAAAGAAGCTGAAGTACAATGAGACATGCATAATAAAAAGCTGTATGCTATAGTTCTTGATTTTAAGAACTGATAACACTATCTTTAAAGTAGTAAGCGATTCATATGTATGATAACAGATCACAATAATCTTCGTTACTTTATGATGATGAAGAAGCTCAATGTACAACAAATGTGCTGAGCTGAGAAATTAACTGCGTTTGACTTTCATATAAAATATTGCAAAGACAAATTAAATTCTGCGAATGCATCATTAAGAAAACTCGACATCATGAAATTAAATGATAGTGAGAAGAATAATGATTATTTTCTATCTACTCTGCAAAATAAATTTTGTAATCAGAAATGTCAATCTGAGTTGCTAGAAAATAAAGAAGTTTTGACAGCAATTAAACTTGCAGCATTGATGACATAACTGAATGACATAGTCATTGCAAATATTCAAGTCATGTGTTTGAATGAGAAAATACTTGCTAAATCTTGCAAAATTCTAAACACTGCATCATCTTAACTTCTGATTCATCAAATTATGAAGTCGAAGAAATTTTATTTGAAGATGAGTGAATTAATGATTGCATGACTGCTGAAGTTACAACAAAGAAACGTCTTTATTGCAAATGAAAAATGACATCAATGATTCACATTTAAAAAGAATGAGCTTTTAAAATGAAGTATAAAAAATGATGAATTGCTACGTCATGATCTTGCAATTTATGTACTCAATGATTCTGCTACAAGAAATGAGATTCTGCATATGAATCATGATAATTTCGAAGCAAATCATTTTGCATATGCTCATATCAAGACTGTGATAAGAAGAAAATATTACTGATTGAAAATGTTCAAAAAAATGATGAAATATGTTTGCATTTGTTCAGACTGTCAGCAAGTGCAAGTGCATCATCATAAGTTTTATGAGAAGCTAATGTTTATATCTTCAGAGAGCATGAATTCATTTTACATGATGATTATGAATTTCATAACAGACATGTTCTCTGTGAAGAATTCATACATTGAGAAAACAAGTGATGTTATATTGATAATAATAAATAAGTTGATTAAACATGCAATTTATATTTCGATAATCAAAGATTTGAACGTTGAAAGACTTGCAAATCTGCTATAATGAGAATTCATATCTCAGCATAAAATGATGCGAAGCATTATATTGAATCAAGACTCATTGTTTATCAATCATTTTTGAATCATTTTATGTTGACATCTTGAAGCAAAGCAAAAGCTAAGCATTGTATTTCATTTGCAAATCAACAATCAAACAAAAAGACATAATCAGATGCTTGAGCATTATCTGCAAGTGTATTTCAATTATAAGATGAATAACTGATCAAAGTTTTTATCAATGATGATGTTTGCATATAACAACAGCGTACATGCTAATATCAAAAAAACTTCATATGAACTTTTAAAAAAATACATTGTGAGCTTTGCAGAAACATTTGAGAACAAAGTTTTAAAGAGAAAGACATTCTTGATTATAAAGTGAGCAGAATGATTACAAAGTATCAAAGAATATTTAATGAAACTATGAAAGTGAATAGCAAAGCAGCAAGCAAAGTATTATAACATTCATCATAAAGCTGCAAGCTTTCAAATGAAAGACAAAGTGCTTTTGCAAAGTATAAACATTCATACACTTCATTCAAAGAAGAAGATTGATCATAAACAATTGAAATCATTCAGAATATTAAAGAAAATTGACATGTAAACATATAAGTTTGAACTATCTGAAAAATATGATGCAATTCACTTGATTTTTCATGTTTCTTTATTGAAATTCTAACACTTGCGTGATGAGAATTCAAAGTTGCAAATCATTCTCATAGAAGAAAAAAAGAAATGAAAGATAAAGAAAATATTTGATCAGCAAATCAAGAAAGAAAAGATTAAATATTTAGTTCAATGAGTTGATTCGTTTCTTTATGAAAACTTCTGAAAATCAATGAAAAATCTTAATAATGCAAAGAAAATCATTGAAAACTACAAGACAGAAAGATAAATACATCAGTTGACTGCAAAAAAGTTAAAGAAGAAAAAGAGAGACAAATCACATAAGAATCATGATTGAGAGAATATTAAAAACGTAAAAACATAAGTTTAAAAAGTTGATATTAAACTACAATTATAAAATCTCATGTAACATATGTTTTTTAAAAAAGAAGATGATGAACATTGTGAAAAAGTGAAGAAAAGAAGTGATCAATGATCACAAGTGAGAACATTGAAGTGAAGAGAGAAGCTATTTATTCATCAATGAATCTCATCATGCATTACTTGCTTTAATTGATATTTATGAGATGAAGATGAAGCGATGTGACAACAACAAAAAGTGATGAGAATGAAAGAATGAAAGTTTCTACTCAACTGTTAAATACAATCTCATATGATTGAAAGAAAAGTTACTCACTTTCTCATTATCAAAGATGAAGAACAAGATGAGTCTTGATGCAAGTGTTGAAATAATGAATCATCATCAATGCAGTATGATGCATTGATAGTTGAAGATGACGTGAAGTTGAGTTCATTATATAATCATGCTTTCTTACGAAGCAGTATTTACATTTGCGAGCACGCTCAATGAAGACACAACATGTGTAAATCATTGTTGTGCTCAAACGATGAACACAACAACAGCATCAGATCATTTGATCATTATGATTTATCATGCATTAACATTTATTGAAACACACAGAAATAAATATGTTTATCAGAAATCATGAGTTCAGTCTTCAACATCAAAGATGCAAGAGAAGCAAAAGAAGCAGATGTGACAGTGATGATGATGTAAGAAAAGCGATGAAAAATATACATCTTAAGAAAAAAAGCAAACTTCGCGAGCATGTTAGCATGATCTCAATGAATGCAAAGCTGCTATTTATCATATTAATGATGATGATGATGTTGATACTGCTATGTCATTCATGTTAATTCATAAGTTGACTTGCATCACAATAATGCTGCAACGAAAGAAGCTCATATCATGAGCTGTAAGCTATGCAAGATATGCATAGCAGATTTCATGCTTCATCAATTTGAAAAAGCAATACTCATGAAAGAGTATGTTGAGACGAGACAAGAAGAAAAGAAAGAAAGAAAGAAAGCAAAGCTGAAAAGTTGATATCAACAATCTCGCACTAACTCTGTTTATGCTTGTTAGCATGATCAATTCACGACATTTTTACACAGATGTTAAAGCGCTGAAGAAGTTATTGCTACGTTGTCAGCTGCAAGAAGACACTACGATGCTATGAAGACTCAGAGATTGAATCTTTAAAAGAAAATGCAGTTGTGAGAATGCATCTCATTGACTATGAATGATGCATGTCTGCAAGACTAGCTTGCAAGATTAAATTGAAGAGATTAATGAGTGAATAAAGATAGCAACTTGACAGAAGATGAAAACTCTGCAAGCTTTCGCTTTCGTTTCTTAGCAATCAGTTCTATCATCAATAGAGTGCTATCTTATTATCTTCTACTACGCAGTTTCACGTAAAGAGATCTCGCTGCCTCACAATCAAATCTCAATATTTTTCATTTATTTTTGAAGCATTGAACTCAACTGATTCAGAGCTACAATTATATCTTTCAAAGTATGTGAAATAGTCAGCGCGCAGAAATCAATTCAAGCGGAAAAAGATGATGACAGCTGAAAGATCGAGTCATCAACACTCTCAATATTTCTCAATGCATTTGCTGAGTCAAATCTTCATCTTTTCTCATGATTTCTGAATCATTCAAGTCGTCTTGATCAACTCGACAGTTCATGTCATAGAAAGTACTGAGCTTGAGAGCATCTAGAAAACATTCGAGTGAAATGATGAATTGATCGAAGATGAGATGACGAATTGACATGTCAAGCGAATCATCGTCGAAGAGAGTTGAGAGCGTCATCTCAGCGATGGCGATCAAGAATAAGAGATACTGTAGTAACATTTCTTCAACCTCTTTTAGCTTGTCTTGATGTATATATAAATTACTCAAATTGTTTCTTATTCTAAACATCGACGAATGTTCAAAATCTTTTTCTTTTTCTTTTTCTTTTAACGCTCGTTGATACATCTTCTCAGCCTTTTGCAGCTTGCCTTGATGTGTATATAAAATACTGAGATTGTTGCTTATCTCAAGCATCGAAGAATGCTCAAAAGTATGTGTCTTTTCTCTTCTCATTAATACGCGTTGATACATTTCTTCAGTCTTAACTAGCTTGCCTTGAGCCAGATTTAAATAAGCCAGACTGTGAACTACGAGAAGCGTCAACATGTCATGAGGTTCTAGTGTTCTTTCTGTTTCTTTTAATGCTCGTTGAAGCGTTTCTTCGACTTTCTTCCATTTTTGCTGCTTCGTATATACAGTACCCAGATTGAGAATCGTGCCAAGCGTTAAGCTATGCTTAAAACCCAGTGTTTTTTCTTGTTCTCTGAACGTCTGTTGAAGCATCTCTTCGACTTCTTTTAACTATCCAATTCTTCGATAAGCATTGCCGAGATTGATCAAGATATCAAGCGTTAAATGATGCTCGAAACCTAATGCTTTCTCTGCCCCTCTTAACGCCTGTTGATACATCTCTACAGACTTCTGCGATCTATCCTGAAGGTTGTCAAGGTAGCCGATTGTATGTAAGTCTGCAAACTCTCCTTTCGAGAGTTCTGTCTCGGCTATTGCTCGCTTCAGCCGAGGGTGCTGGAACCGTAGGGCATGAGAGTCTAGGCTACGATTACTCTCCCAATACAATGGCACCGAATTCGCGACCATCGAACATGCGACGCAATGTATTGCAAGCCACAAAAGGCCCGGTCTCACTTCTTGATTCAGCCAGTCAAGCGTTCAGTCATGCACGCAGGCGTGGAGACTGTATTTCCCTGATTCATGATGAGGTTCAACCAACGAGTAATCTTGCAGTGTTATAAGTGCCGCATCAACCCTGCTCTTATTGCTCATCAGATCAGTAAACCATGATAGTCCGAAAGGTTCAATGTTCGTCTTCTCGTGTGTCTTGTGAAAGGCCTTAAGCATCTGTTTCCAGCGCATTTTAAGTCCATAATCGCTTTTTCCAAGACGCTCGCAATCTATCCCCTTCTGAGGTAGGTCGAAACAGATCTCCTGGTTGTCAAAGTACGTCATCAGTTGCAATAGAAAGACGGCTCTATGATTCTGTGCTTTTATCTCGCTGAAGGACAAATTTCACGTAGTGTACAGCGTGTGACCCTCGTACTCGCTCAGCTCATGCATATTCTTCTGTAAATCTTGCCAGTTTTTCTCATACCTCTTTAGGTACTCTGCAAACGAATTAGACGTCTGCCTCAAGTAATCGCCGGCCGTTGCCAATGCAAGTGAAAGTCCATCCATCCGGTCTTGCAGCTTCCGGGCATCAACATCTGTTCAACTATTAATGTTGAAATATTTAAGAAAAAAAGAAGTGTTCAAACCTTGCTCGGCTCCTGGCCGCTTACTTCGTTGTGCTAAAAGAGCTAGGCCTTGCTCTGTCTCTAGCTTCTTCAGTTGTATGATCTTAGCATATGTCAACCTTGTGCGTCGAGTCGTGATCAAAATTGATCCCTGGGACGTGTATGGGAAGTAATTCTTGATCTTGAAAGAGTTCACGTTTTTCTCGCCCGAAGTCTGCGGATCATCATAATTATCGAATATTAACAGCCAGCGATTGTTGTTCGGTTTCGATAACCATTCTCGGACCTGCTTAATGGCACGATTTTCATCTTCTGACCCGAGCATACGATGCTGATCTTTTTCGAGAACACGCTCGGCGACTTTGGTAAGGCCGACTTTTAGGGTTCTTTCACTCTTTGCACTAAGCCAAAACACGAAGCTGAACATTTCTCGATGTCGCTTTGCGAATGAAATTGCTAGTTGGGTCTTTCCCATTCCACCTAAGCCTGATAGAGCAACCACGATTTGTGAAGAGAACTCTTTTCTTGATAAGAGATTGTTCTGTATCGAAGCAATATCTGACTGACGTCCGACGAAGAGTTCCTCATCGATTTCTGGCGCCTCCCAGAGGTTTAAACCAAAAGCGTATGGGTCTTCTAAGATACAATTTATCAGAAATTGCGATTAATCGTAACGATGCTGAAAATAAAGGGCAAATAGATACATAGGCTCACTCAATCTATTTGCATACATTCTCAATCCTATTATTTATACATAGATGTGTGTACAGCTTATTGAGCGAAGTCATGCCTAAGGAAAGAACTCACTCGATTTGACTATCTCTTTGACAACTTGTGGTTGAATAGTAAAAAGAAATTGTCTCGCAAATGCCGCGGCCGTCGCCGCAGCGTAGTTCTGCCAGCGACCGTTTAGGTGAGAGTCGGCATAGTCGGCAATTCCTCGTATAACAAGACAGCGTGTCTCTTCCGTTACTCCAGCTGCTTCCATCTCAATGCACAAAGCACCGTTGAATGTTTTACTGATCTCATCCCTTTTGCGAGCATTTTTGATGACCGAATTCCCGGAGGCTATTGTACCCTGATGAAACACAGGCTCCTTCTTCTTCCGTGGTTCACGCTGCGCCAGTCGAGTTGGATCGCAGTGATCACAAGTGGAATTCGGATCAGTATCAACATGCTCGAAGTCTGGACTATACAGCCTGTCTTTCTCAAGGCCAGGGTAAGCAAAATTATCCAGAGCCGCCAGCCTCGTGAGATGTTCATGGAAAGCACATTCCCCGAGTTCTCGATCACTCAGCATCACACTCAAAGCACTCAGTAAACGGCGATATGGCTTATCCAAGGAACCCAAAGATTCAATCTTCTCCCCGCCGTAGTATCTGACAAAGTCCCATGGAACGACACCCGGAGCTCCGGTCTCCTCAGCCCAGCCAACAACAACGTCCCCGAGATGTACATCTTCGTTAGGATCTTGAGGGACAGAATTGCGGGGAACTCCGCCGCCTATGCCGACAAATAGGTGAATCCTCATGTTCGGGAAGCTTTTGTCCAGCGGTTGCACAAGCTTTTGAGCCGATACTACACCCGGCATGCCAGGAGGCATGCAAGCAATGACAACATTATGTCTGTTTATGGAACCGTAGGTATATGTATTGCTGTCGTTATCACCTAACTGGAGTGTTGGGTGCTTGGTGTCCAGCATTTTGATTGCTGCTACCAGTTCGCTTTTAGGTAGGGCACAAAGCCATCCAACTGTGTAGTCTTCGGCGCTGAGGGGTAGAGCTACGCTCATGACGAGGGACAGTAAATGAATATATAGTGGAGTCGTGATCCCTTTAACGATGAGTACACGAGAGCCTTGGGGATAGGCAGCCTTTACTTACGTACTATAACCGTGCCCAGAAGCTCGAAAGACTTCCTTGATCCTGAAATGTTTCAAGCGAACTTGAAAACACCGGCTTCTTTGCGCTTCCCTTATACAGTAAATCTCCTGAAGATATAGGACGCTAAGACCTCCTAAATTCTTTGAGTGAAGGAAAAGCCACGAGTGAGGCTGAATTCACTGAGCGTTGCTGAATTCACTGACCCGCGATGGTGTGGTGCATTCAAGTATGATTGGTTAACCTTCACAGCCTCGTCGATGCCTACCATTACATACCTTAGCGACCTTTTATAAGTTTATCTTACGGTAAAGTACTTCCGTAACAATGTTTTATTAAGAAACCGGCTGAACATCGTAGAATTGAAAACAACCTTTAATTATTATTATTACTAAGTTTAATACAACACATGTAAGACCCTATATGGTTTCAAAATAGAAACGATATCCCGGATAACTTGAAGGGTTCTACAGAAGGCACAACAATCCTACCCAGAGACTTTTCTGTTCTACATCGCCATGGGGAACGAGAAGTCCTCGTTCTCCAGAACGCTCCATGAGCCTAGTGCTACAGGCCTCTCGGTTCTTGCAGACCCGGAGACACCTACCCTAGAGTGAGCCTAGCTTGCAGCTTGATTTGAACAAGGCTAATGATTTGAAGCATTGTCTTTGTACACGGATTCAAGGGCCACCCTGTTCGCACTTGGAGTCACAAAACTGAATCTATTATCAAAGACCGTAGCGAAGAGTACGCAGATGGTAGTGAGCGTCCGGCGAAGATCGCACGCCTCTCATCTGTGACGTCTCACCTCAAGAAAAACGCAGGTATTGAACATGTATACTGGCCACGACATCTGATACCGAGTACTCTACCCACGGCGCGCGTCCTTGTTTACGGATACGATACCAATGTCCGCCACTCCCTCGGACCCCCAATCAGCAAAAATACAATTTATGATATCGCATTGGATTTTCTGAAGAGCTTGGAGGCTGAGCGCCGTTCACAACCTTCTAGGCCACTTGTATTCGTTGCTCATAGCCTTGGAGGAATAGTCGTGAAGGAAGCGCTCCGACGATCTCATGGTTTCGAACGTCATCACAATCACCTTCATCAGATCTACGAGTCTACTGCTGCCATTGTGTTCTTTGGAACGCCACATGGAGGAGCCGATCCTCGTGGTTTGCTAGAGCTTATTGCAGAAAAGGTAGTCAGAGCTGCTGGGTTTGCGGTCAACGAGCATATCGTCAATACTCTACTTCCGACTTCGGAACGGCTTAGGGAATTACGCGATGAGTTTGCGCCCATGGCTCGTCAAAACAACTGGATCATTTATTCTTTCCAAGAACAGTATGGTGTCCAGCTTCTTAACGGCAAAAAGGTAAGAGCTCTTCCTTGATCCAAGTACAATATTAATCCCTCATCAGGTTGTCGAAGACGTGTCTTCCTGTTTGGGCGATTCTAGTCTTGAAATGACACAACACATTGCTAGTAACCACATGGATATGTGTCGATTCGGTGGACTTCACGATGTCGAGTACCGGAAAGTCGTTGCTGCTCTTGAGCACGTTCAGAAGCGCGTTACAGAACGATCTGCAAACTTAGCACCGCCAGGTTCGTGAGCTGCCTTTATTGCCTTGATTCATTTGGTTAATTGTACCAGAAACGAGCTCAGTACTCAGCGAAGGTCACCGACAAAATTACATGGAATCTCTGCGGTATCACGCAATCGACGCTCGTTATGCGACAATAAAAACGGCTCATACCAAAACGTGCAGATGGTTGCTCAAGAAACCCGAATATCAAGACTGGCTCGATATCAACAAGACCCCTGATCATCATGGCTTTTTGTGGATCAGAGGTAAACCCGGGTCCGGTAAATCGACGCTAGTGAAATTTGCCGTTGGAGATGCGCGAAAAGCAATAACAGAGACTGTTGTTATCTCATTTTTCTTCAATGCAAGAGGTGAAGATCTCGAGAAGTCAACGTTAGGGATGTACCGGTCTTTATTGTTCCAAATTTTAAAAGCGATTCCAGATCTTCAAATAGTTCTAGACTGCTTGAGATCGACCGTCTCAGAAGAAGAAGTCTACAGATGGGAGAAAGACGATCTTCAAAGTCTCTTCGCCGCTGCAATACAAAGTCTAGGGCAACGTCGTTTGACTTGCTTCATCGATGCCCTAGATGAATGTGAAGAAGATCAAATACGAGATTTAGTGACTTTTCTTGAACGACTCGGTCAACTTGCGATCTCATCACAGATTCACTTTCATGTTTGCCTATCAAGTCGCCATTATCCGTATATCTCCATTAGAAACGGAATTCAACTAATTCTAGAAGGCCAGGAGGGTCATATTCAGGATATTACTAGGTACCTAAACAGCGAGCTGAAAGCCGGGCGTGGCAAACAATTCGAGGAAATCAAGGAAGAAATACTAAAGAGATCGGCTGGGATATTCTTGTGGGTCGCTCTCGTTGTGCAGATACTAAACAAAGAATATGATCATGGTCGTGTACATGCCCTTTGGAGGCGCCTCAGGGAGATTCCGGACGGACTGGACAAATTATTCGAGGATATCTTGACAAGGGACCGGGAAAACATGGAAGAGCTGGTTCTGTGCCTTCAGTGGATACTCTATGCGAAACGCCCACTGAAACGGGAAGAAATTTACCACGCTATTCTATCTGGAACGGACCCTGAGGCGCTATCTGTATCGAACTCTGAGGAGATCACCGCTCAGGACATGGAAAGGTTCATCCTCAGTTGCTCAAAAGGGCTTGCAGAAACAACGAAGCTTAAAGCGCAAACCGTACAATTCATTCACGAGTCCGTACGGGACTTTCTCCTGGGGAAAAATGGATTAAACAAGCTGAACCTTGAACTTGGTTTTGGCCTGAGCCAAGATCGTCTGAAGCAATGCTGTTATAACTATATGGCGATTGATACTTCCGAGTATCTGCCTCCCAGCATGACGTTGCAAACTGCATCCTCCGAAGAGGCTAGAGGTCTCCGTGAGTTGGTTTCTGAGAAGTTGCCCTTTCTGGAATATGCGGTACGCAATGTGCTTTACCACGCAGACGTCGCCGACGGCCAAGGTATCTCTCAAAAAGCCTTCGTGGAAAAATTTGCCCTTAGGGACTGGATCATGCTCGACAATCTCTTTGAAAAGTATCATGTCCGCCGTCACACTCCTAATGCGAGTCTACTATACATATATGCAGAAAAGAACTTCAGTAATCTTATTCGAATTCAGCTAGAGTGGGATTTGTATCCTGGTACTGCAGGAGAACGTCTTGAGAACGAGCGCTATGCTGCACCGTTGTACGCGGCCTTAGCTAACGTCAACGTCAACGAAAACACGATTCAGGCACTTCTGATTCCAGTAGCCCGGACTTCTGATGACTATGGCGAACATCATAAAGCCCAGTCTGATTGTGAGTTTGAATGCAGTCGAGCAGCTATTAAAACGATCGTTGAAAAGCGACCCTGTCTCAATTCTCGAAAAGGTCAGACTTTGATAGGTTGGGCGGCATCGAATGGGCACGAAGCGATAGTCAGCTTACTGCTTGCAAAAGACAATGTTGACCCAAATTCCAAAGACAATAGGGGTCAAACACCATTGTCGTTGGCGGCATTCTACGGGCAGGAAGCGGTAGTCAGCTTACTGCTTGCAAAAGACAATGT
>JAABVA010002432.1_pt1 | contig 18522 bp, 6 predicted proteins | sample 5560331 | NCBI WGS metagenome assembly JAABVA01 (sample SAMN12812661, study PRJNA571458) | rock metagenome | isolation source: Antarctica rocks | place: Antarctica: Victoria Land, Mt New Zealand sud | collected 2016-01-07 | reverse complement strand
CTTTCACTTTTACACTCTAAATCTAGAGAAAGCGGTCACGTTCGTGCTTGAGAGGTGCCAGCTCATCGGTCCAAGCACGCCGATCAGCAATGGGTACGAGGGTAGCGCAATTGTGAGTGGAGAGGGTCCAGCACTCAGTAATGGAGTGAATATCGGGGACGCAGTTGAAGGCATTCCCCGCAAAGACCGGCGTCGTCTCTCTTCCGTCAACTCCGGACCTCGGAATCGTGTCGTTGTCGACGTCGAGTCCGCTTCGAGTACTACCTCTTACGAAGCTCTTGCGGATGAAGTCGGTGTCCCCAAAGAGAAGATCAACTCCCGCGCCAACACGCTGGCGATATCTGAAGGTGAAGGAGCGTTGGGCAGAGAAGCAACCTGGGACGATTTCCCTAACGGCCGTTGGGGTGACGCGAGGTCTCCCGCGTATGGTGAAATCGATGGGTACGGTGTTTCGCTACATGCAAGCATCTCTCAGGCCAGGCAGTTGTGGGGCACGCCGAAGACGACCGAAGGCATCTCGAACATTTTCACGCGGCATATGGAGGGAAACCTTGAAGCTATACCATGGAGCGAAGATGGCCTGAATGAGGAAACATCGACTATCCGCACAGAACTGTTAAGCTTAATCAGGAGAGGCTGGTGGACAGTCGCGAGTCAGCCAGCCGTTAACGGGGTGAAGAGCGACGATAGGATATTCGGCTGGGGACCCAGCGGAGGCTTCGTGTTTCAAAAAGCCTTTGTTGAGCTCTTCGTGCCCGCTTCAGACTGGGAGGCACTGAAGAAAAAGCTCACGGGGCGCGGGGAAGTCAGCTTCTATGCTGGAAACGCGGCAGGAGCGTTCGAGTCCTCGTCCAACTGGCAGAACGGCGAAGGAGCCGTAAACGCAGTAACGTGGGGCGCGTTCCCGGGGAAGGAGATCATCACCCCCACCATCATCGAAGAAGTCTCTTTCAGGGCGTGGATGGAAGAGGCGTTCGGCATCTGGAGAGAATGGCAGCGCGTGTACGCGCCCAGAAGCGAGACCAGCAGGCTGTTGGAGCGATGCAGGAAGGAGTACTGGCTTGTCAACGTCATCCATCATGCTTACGTCGAGCCCGGAAGTTTGTGGCCGTTGTTGAGTGAGGATTAGAAGGGGTTTGGAATTGTAGCGTCTTGTCCCTTGCATGGCTGGATGGTGTTGAAATGGATTTTAAGTTTGAGTTCTGCTGAAGGTTGGGAGGCAATGTCACCTACCATCTTTCCTGCGGCATATCACGGCGTCAAATTTTTGCTCACCCATGTGAACTTTGCTAGAAAGCAAGCATTGAACAATCCAGTCTCATTTGCAGGATGGCGTCGCGCTAGGCGCGAAAGTGCCCAAGTCTTCTTGAGTCTCTTAGAAACACTTGGTAGCCGGTAGCGACATCAATGGACGGATACGACGAATTAAAGCATTTTTGCGGGATTGCCCTAATCTGCGCCGTTTTGCCCCTTCTGGCGGACTAGCTTGCAGGAACGGGGAGCCACCGGGCAGTTGGAAAACGGCGAACCAGAAGAGCGGTCTTATATGGGACATGATCTGAGTTTGTGTTTGGCTCCACGCTGGGATGTAAGATAGACCGGAATAGGCTGCAGTACCAATATTGCAATCAATCGGTAGAAGTGGTCTGAAGACTGTGGTTTGGAGTTCGAGGTATGTGTGAGCCGCACATGCTTGATTGTGCACGGCGCCACCAACAGCTACTCGGTGCATCATGGTAAGATCAAGGTGGACGAAGTTCTTCAACGAGGTGAGTCAAAAAAAAATCCAATGGAACCATTCATGGCAGAACACTGATTGGTTCAGATCATTGATTTCCCTGTCGGAAATCTGGATGTAATGTGAAATAAACTCTCTCCTCTCCTGGAAGCCTTGCAAGTCAAGGACGACATCATGCTTCTGCCGTGAGATATGCCAAGTTTGCGGACGTCTCGTAAGGCACAGCGCCAGCCGGTGTCAGCGACGGCCGGCCAACAAGACTGCCGTGCGTTGGATCATGGCTCGCACGGAACTCCCCCACCCAAAAGACGAGGTTGAGCGCAGCGGCAGCAGCAGCGGTGGCGGCCACAAGCATGGGGTGACGCTCTTAGACCCTCGCTCGAGAAATCCCACCACACCTGAGCGATTTGGCATGAGCGGGCAAGGACGGACAATGGCTATCGAGGCTCTACCTAAGGTAGGTAATGTATTGCGCCATGACGTGTATGTAGGAGTCTCCCGTTGTCATGACCCGACAGATGACGGGGGGACTTACAGAACTGTAGGAACTGTAGGTATGTTAGGTGGGTGGGTGGGTGAGGCTGTGAGTAGCACAAGGTAGTGGTTTGGACTGCGAATCACAGGACTTGGGAAAGTTTTGTTTGATCATTCTGATAAAGTAACTTAATACATACAGCTGTTTCAGGGTGGTTGTGTTACCGTCAAGTAAAGTCAAGAGGTAAAAAGCTGTCTTGCTAAGTGGGCGAGAAGCCTCAGCTATATAGTCGTCTGACTATTACATCATAAGGGCAGGCAGGCAGGAGCAATTTCCCATCATGACAAATAAAGCAAGAACAAACGCCTAAATGAAAAGAAATGGTGAAAGGTCATTACAATGAGGAAAGATCATAATGATGAATTAGTGTAGTGAGGAAAAGAAAGGCATCAGCATCATAACAAGTTGCTGATCACAAAAAAGACATCAGTTTCTGATGTTACTTCATTCATTCTTATTGAAAGAATAATGAGTACTTGTGCTATCTGCCTATCTAGTGAATCTAACACATCAATGTTGACTGCAATCAACTTAAATATAATTAAATTGATAACAGAAACTCTTCTATCTAAAACAGAAGAAGACTCTGTCAGTCTTTTACATTAAGATTAAAGAAGTCAAAAAAGTAAATAAAGCACTGTACTTCTCAACACTTTCATTCAGTACATTCATATCTATTGATTTTCATTATTGTTAAGTCTCAGCTGACATACAAAGCACTTAAACATCTATCTTGACAAAAACTTGATCAGTTCATTAACTATTATGTCTTGACTGAATATAAAGTTCATTTAAATTTGATTTTTTTTGTGCAGATCTCAGATATGATAATAAATGACATTGATGTGCTTTAATTACTTATATACATAAGCATTCTTAATCAGTGTCAAGACAATCTAATCATTCTTTTTAAATTAAAGAAATATATTTTTTCTATAAGTCTCATTCTTCTGAATGCTTACACAATATAAATTAACTTTAAGATACTTATTTAACTTTATGTCTCTTAATATCTGAGTAAGTCAGACTTTAGTCTTTGCACATATTGATATAATTATATATTTAATCTCTGTAATCAATGTTGTTACTGACTTTTATTTTTAATTAATTCATAATATAAATTCTTTCTCAAGCAAAAAAACATAATTTAAAATAAATCTTCTGTCTAATTTGTCTGATGCATAGTCAAAGTTAAAGTATTTAAGTAGATCTTGATTCTCACTGAGTTCATATATGATCTTAAAATTGATAATTAACTATATATATTGCAACAATTTCTTAAATGTATACTTATAATGTTCTGCAGAGTCACTGAGGCACTGACTTAGTTGTTTTAAGATAAAGAAGATGTTTAAGTGTATATGAATTGCAGTATACATAAGACTTTTAATGATTTATTAATATTTTCTTTAATTTATATACTAATCATTAGAGTCAGCTGAGCAAAGAGAGTCATATTTATTCAGTGAGATCTCAATATATTGATGCTTATCACTTTATATATAAAGATCTCTAAGTATCTTATCAACATAATGTGTCTAATTTATGTGCAGTGTTCTTTTCTTGCAGTTACAGATTATTTAAATGTCAAGAATTTTCTGTGTCTTTTTTAAGTTCTTAATCTTAAATAAGCTTTCAAGAAACTTTTTGAATCAGAGAACATTTAAGAGATTTAATGAAATTATAATGATATTATTTATATAAAGAAGTAGCATAATGCTCTTAACAGTGTAAATCAGAAGACATAAATTTATATTACTTTGATGAAAATTTAATTGAAAAAGCTTAATGATATATTGTTCATGTTAATCTCTAATAGCTTGCTTCAGATCATATAGACTGCACAGAATGTATAATATACAGTTAAAAATAGTTGTAACTTTAAAAGATGATGTTATGTAGATTGTTTTCTTTAGAAATGACTCAGTAAAGACTATTGAAAGAAAGTAAATACTTATGCTATATTATACTGTTTAGTGAAATCTCTAAACAATGTTGTTTATGAGTATATCTTGATCAAGAGAGTTACAGAAGAAGTAGAAAAAATGTTGACTACAGTTAATATAAATAAAGTTTTTATTTAATCTCTGACATTAATTCTATTTTGCTTCATAAAAGCAGCTAAAATATCATTTCTTAACACTTTCACTTAATGAGACTGTGTCTATTGACTCTCACTGACAACAAACATCAGATAATTAAATACATCATTAAGAGTTTAACAAATCATTTAAGAGTTTAACTAATCATTAATAGTAAGTTTTATAAATTTAATGAATTGCTTAAAGATTTGTTTAAATAGAAACTTAATAAATTTATTAATAATTATCTCTTAACTGAGCACAAAGTCTATTTAAATCTGATTGCACTTATGCAGATTGCAGATGTTGTAATAAAAGACATTGATGTACTTTAACTGCTTATGTACATATATATTTTTAATTAAAATCAAGACAGCTTAATTATCTTCTTTAAGCTAAATAAATAAAGATATTTAATGAGCTTTGTTCTTTTAAATGCTTATACAATATAAATTGACTTTAAGATATTTGCTTATGTTTATATCTCTTAATATCTGTTTAAGTCAGATCTCAGTCTTTATATACAATTATATATTTAATCTCAATACTTAAGATAATGACAAACTTCTATTTTTAATTTATTTACAACACTGATTCATCTTTAAGCATGTAAATGCACTTTAAAATTAATTTTCAATTCTGTTTATTTAAAGCATAGTTAAAGTCAGAGTATTTAAGCATTACTTGACTTTTATTAAAATTATACATGATGTTAAGATTAATAATTGATCTTATATATTGCAATAATTTCTTAAATGTGTATTCATAATGTTCTGCAGAATTGCTGAGATATTGATTTAATTAATTTAATGTGAAGATGATGTTTAATTAAATATAAATTACTGCATATATTAAATTTTTAATTATTTATTAATACTATCTTTGATCTATTCTTTGATCAGTTGAGCTGACAAGACAAAAAACATTATATTTGTTAAATAAAATGCTGATAGCTTTATGCTTATCAGATTGCATATAAAGATTCTTTAATATCTTATTTACATAATGAATCTAATTCAGATGTAGAGTTCTCATTTTGCAATTATATATAACTTAAATGCTAAGAATTTTCTGTGTCTTTCTTAAGTTCTTAACTTTAAACATACTCATAAGAACTTGCTTAAATCAGAGAATGTATAGCAGATTTATTGAAGTTATAATAATATTGTTTACATAAAGAAGCAGCATAATTCTTTTAATGCTGTGAAGAAAAAGACAGAAATTAGTTTTACTTTAATGAAAACTTAATTTAAGTAGTTTAATGACATATTGTTCATATCAATTCTGTGCAGCTTGCTTAAGATCATAAAGACTGTGCAGTATGTATAGAATATAATTAAATGCAATATTGATTTTAAAAAAAAGTATTATATAAATTGTTTTTTTCAGAAAGAATTCTGTGAAAATGTTATTGACATTTACTTAATGACACTTTAGATTCTTAAGTGCAACAATAGTTAGAAAGACTTGCAGAATGTTAAATTTAATAATAAGAATAAAGATATTTTTATAATCAACATTATATATTTATAAAAAGTCTTTTGTCACAAGTCTTATCTTAAGCTTATTTAAGAATTCATTAATGTCCAGCTTAAGTTTAAAGACTTATTTGCTGATTACAATGTTAATTTTTCTTAATAATACAGTCTTTTTTCATATTTCATTTACTGTCAAGACTCTCAGCTCTGCATAAATAATGTTCTTTTACATTTCTTCTCAGATTGAGTCTCTCACTGCTTCAGCATAGATAATAGATATTGAAATGTTAAATTTAATTATAAAGTCTTTTTTGTCTATAAAGAATGTTATAAGTGTCAGCATAATTCTTAATATTTTAATTAAGAGCTCATTTACATCTTAATTATTATCATTATCATCTCTCTTTTATTTCAGAATCTTAATATACAGAAAGATTCTGACTTCTTTAAGTGTCATTATTTTAACTTAATTAATGTTAATCTTTTCATTTAATGATTCATTTAAATTAACTGTAGTCAACTTAATCTCATATTGTTTATTTTAAGATTTATTGATCTTAATCATGATCAAGTCAGACTGCATCTTACTATTTTAAATTATAAATATTTAATTTAAAGCTGTAATCTTTACAAGAATTAACTTCTTCTATAAATGTTTAATGAATCTTTTATTTAGAAAAACATTTAATATTTATTATTGCAGTTTAAAATTAACAATGTCTTTTTTCTCACTTTTAGCAAACTTTACAGTGTAATTCTTAATGATACACTTAAGATTTAAAGTTTAAAGCTGATACTGCTTTATAATTTTCTCAATGTAGCTCATAAAGACTCTTATTTGTTCTTAATTTATGAATTTGTCATATCTATCTTCAGATAGTAACTTAAGATCAATGTAGCTGTAGCATTTGCATTCTTATATATAAATATAATTGATGAATAACTTCACATTAATGAAAGCTTTCTTAAGAGTTGTTTACTTGTCATTAATTAAGAAATTAGTTACTGTTTAATTGCAAAGATAAACATCTATCTGTGCTGTCTGCATTCAGAACTTTATTAACAGTTATATCTCTTTAATTATAATGCACACTGAGTTTTCAGTGATTCAGATAACTCTTTTGACAATGTTATTCTGAATTAATATGTAGAACATCATGTATTGCAGTGTAATGTTAAGAGACTTACATCAGTCATTTAAAGTGAACTTTAATTTCATTTCATTGTTGCTTTATACAGCAAGAATCTTTGCATCAGTCTGAAGTTCAGTCTTTAATTGTCATTTTTACAGTATTTATGAGATCTCATTACATTATTTCAACAATATTGTTCACATCTTTCAGAAATGATTATCTACTATCTTCAGAAAGTACTGATATTCATTAAATAACAAGAATAATGAACTGTATATATTAATAAAGATAAGAACAAGAATATTAATCTTTTTTTTGCTTACAGTGTAATCTTATTTATTGATGAACTTAATTAAAGCATAAATCTCATATATATTCTTGTTATTCTTAACAATGAGAATTGACTTTTCAAGAATTGTCATCTTGTAAAGATTACACAACTTTATAGAATTAAGATGAATAAATCATTAATATTAAAGTCTATAAGTCTTAATCTTTTTATTCAATGATGCAGTGTCAATGTCTAAGAAGTTAATCATAAAATTATATTTATGAATCTAAATATACAGACTTATATCTAAAGCAACAGCAGAAAAGATGATCTCTAAATGTAATATATACATTATAAATATTAAAGCAAATTCATTAAGACTCTTTACAATATATTTAACTATATAGACTTTATCTTGCTCTGATGCTTCTATTATAGTTTTGCTGTACTTATTATACATTTAAAGACAGTGTTAATTAAAGCTTTTATGCAGTCTTATTTTACACATTTACTTTTTTGACAGAAGATTAATCTTAAGTTTAAACACATAAAGTGTTGAACTCAGTCTTACAGAATTTCTGAATCTGACTTATATAATGATTACTTCACAATAATAAGAGTATAAATGTTTCTTTTTAACTTTAATTTACTGATATCTCATTTATATAAGAAAATCACTGAAGAGTTAAAGTTAATCAGTTATATATAAGAAGAATTTAAAGTCTGCAATTCATTTAGATTTAAATATCTTACTAACAGTTTTCTTAAACAGAATAACAATTTCATTATTAATTTTTTTTTTCTCTTTAAATTCAGAGAAGAAGTCATCATCATCACTGTTACTAATTTTTACATTAAAGACTTTATATCTTTTTTCTTTTTCTTTATAAACTGACTTCTAATACAACTTAACTGCAGTCAATCTGTACAGCTTAACTGCAGTTAATTTGCTTGTTTTTTTTTGAGTATTTTATTTAATGTTAAAAAGAAATTCACAATCTTTAATGAAGTGAGAGTTATTACAAAGAAAGTATTTAATAAAACAATAAAAAAAATGATTACTGTCTGAGCTGAATGATCTGCAATAATGTTGCTTAATATTAATTATGTAATGATTTAATAAACTACAATTTTAATTCATTAAATGTTAATCTTCTTTCTATTTATCTATTCACAAAACAATAACAATCTCATCAATCTTAAGCTGTATCTCTTTCTTCTAAAGCTTTTATAAATCTTTCTTAATGTCTAAATTATTTTAAGCATCAATGACATTACAGATTACAATATACTTAATTAATAATGCTTAAAGCAGTGTTTAAAATCATCATTTTGATTTAAACAACTTAATCATATTAAACTAAGTTGCAACAATCTTTTTATTAAGTTTGCTTAAATAAATTTATACTTCTTTAATAAATACATTCTCTGACATTCTATATCTGACAAACTTCATCAAATATTGTTTCTTAATTATCTACAGCTTCTTTTTATACTTAAACTTTAATATATTTTAAACATTCTTTATGTTAATTTTGTTCATCAAATATTCTTAATTATCTGTATTTATGTAAATAATAAATTAATATAAAATCTTTACATTAATTTTCTAACTTTTAAAGCTGAGACTGCTGAGAAAAAATGAATTTAAAAATTCATTAATCAGTATATTAATTGTTAAGACTTTAACAATATTTTATAAATCTTTTTTTATCAGTTATCTTTTTATGAGAATAAATCATTGATTGTAGTTCTCATAAATGAGAATTAAGATAAATTATTGCTTTATAAAGAAGTTATTGAAGTTCATGATGATGATAGTTGACACATAGTATAAGAAGTGAATAAAGTAAAATAATGATGTATGCATTGAAGATAATATAAATAAAATAAATAAAAAGCTTTTATATCTTTTATTTTATAAGACAATAATGCTTATCTATCTTAATGACTCATATTAAGCTATCAAAGAACAGTGCTTTCTGAGCAATTATGAATGTTAATTTTTACTAAAATTAATTTTTTGTAAATTTTTCAAATTAAACATACTTAACTACTGCAGAACAGTGCTTTCTGAGTAACTGTAAATGTTAATTTTTGTTAAGATTAATTCTTCATGAATCTTTCAAATTAAATATACTTAGCTACTGCAGAATATTGATTCTGCTAAAGTTAGATTTATTATGAATCTCAATAATTAATGATACTGTTAAAGCTGAATTAACTGTAAATCTTAATAGTCAGTATATACAGTTACTGTTAGTGTGCTGATTTTGTTAAAGTCAGATTTATTATAAATCTTTTATAAATCTTAAAAGTTAACATACTTAACTGTCATTACATTAAAAGTATACACTTTCTCTAAGAAGCTTCTTGCTAATCTGAGCTCATAATTTATTAAAAGAAAATAAATATTCATACTATATTATACTGTTTAGTGAAATCTCTAAACTGTGTTATTTATGAGCATATCTTGATTAAGAGAGTTACAGAAGAAGTAGAAAGAATGTTAACTGCAGTTAATGTAAATAAAGTCTTCACTTAGTCTCTGACACTAATTCTACTTTGCTTTATAGAAGCAGCTAGAACATCACTTCTTAATAAAGACATTATTAATATTTATTTAATGATACTTTAGATCTTTGAGTGCAACTAGAATCAGAAAGACATAAAGAGTATTAAACTTTACAGTTAGTATAAAGATATCTTTATAATTAATGCTGTACATTTATGAGAATTCTCTTGTCACTATTCTTGTCTTCAATTTGTTAAGAAAATCATCAATATACAGTTTAAGTTTAAATACTTACTTGCTAATCACAATATTAATTTCTCTTAATGAAATAGTCTCTTTTCAAATATCATTTACTGTAAGTACTGTCAGCTCTGCATTAATAATGTTCTTTTACATCTCTTCTCAGATTGAGTCTTTCACTACTTCAGTATATATCAGAGAAGTTGAGATGTCAATTTTTATTGAGTACTCATTACTCTCATCATTAACTGTAAATGCAGTCAATGTCAGCATGATTCTTAAGATCTTTATTATAAATTCATTAAAATCAGTATCATTATTCTTCTATCTTCTCTTTAATATCTTAATGTACAGAAATGTCTTAACTTTCTTAATTGAGACACTTATATCTGAATGACTGATCTTGTTGACAGAAATCTTAATATGAAAGAAGAGCTTTAATACATTATAATTAAAGTTAATTACAATTAACTTTAATAATGAATTGTCTGTGATCTCTTTCTCTGATGACATGATAACAGAATGAGAACTCATCAATTTAAATTCATAAGATTGCATATCAGATTTCAGAAACTGTTTCAGTGAAGCAGTTACAGTCTTAGTCTTATGTAGTTATTCAACAGACTTTTATTTTAAAAGAATGTTTAGTATTTATCTATAAAGTCTTATATTAATGCTGTTTTCTTTCTCATTTTTAACAAACTTGACAGCATAATTCTTAATGATTTATTTAAGATCTAATGCTTAAAGCAGATACTGCTTTATGATTTTCTCATTATAACTTATAAATACTTTTACTCATTCTTAATTCATAAACTTATTCTGTCTGCTTTCAGACAGAGACTTTAAGTTAATATAGAAGTAGCATTTACATTTTTACATACATATATAATTAATAAATGATTTCATTCTGATGAATGCTTTCTCTGAAGTGACTTGTTTATCATTGATTAAGAAATCAGTTACTATATAATTATAAAGATAAACATCAGTTTATGCAGTCTCTGCTTAGAACTTTATTGAGAGTTCAGTCTTTTTAATCATTGTATACACTGAGTTCTCAGTGATTCTGATTGCTTTTTTGATTATATTATTTTAAATTGACATGTAAAGCACTGTATACTGTGATACAATACTGAAAAACATACATCACTCATTAAGAATAGATCTCAGCTCTATTGCATTATCACTTTATACAGCAAGAATCTTTGCATCAAATTAAAGTTTAATCTTCAATTGTTACTTCTGCAGTTTCTGCAGAACATTGTCTTGTCACTTTAGTGATATTGTTTATATTTTTTGTAAGTAATTATTTATGATTTTCAGAAAGTATTAATAGTTAATGAATAATAAAGACAGAAGTTCACATATGTTGATAAAGATCAGAGTAAGAATGTTGACTTTTTTTTTATTTATGTTGTGTTCTTACTGATTCATGAACTTAATCAGAGTATAGATCTTATATACATTGATATTGTTCTTAATAATGAGAATTGACTTGCTCAAAGTGATGATCTTATAAAAATCATGAAGCTTAGCTGTATCAAGATGAACAAACTAACAATGTTAAAGTCTATATGTCTTGATCTTGTCATTATATAATATGATTATGTCATTATTCATTTATGCATTCTCACTGAGTATATCTGTAATAAACTCAGAGATCTGAATCTGTAGACTGAGTGTGTAAGTTGCCTATAGGTCACACAGATCAGAGTTAAGTTCAGATATTGAGTTGAGTTAAGCTAACTTTTATTTAGCTAAGTTGAGTGCAGGTTAACCTGACCTGATCTGTATAGAGTTATGAGTTTTTTGCAGGTTATATATAGTCTTAGTAAGCATGTGTATGTGCTTAGTAAGCACATACACATGCTTACTAATGTGTGTTTCTAATGTGCACCTTCATGAAAAGTCATGATTTTCATAACTTATTCAGTAATATATCTTGCAACCATGTAATTTATCCCTATATGGCTAATTAAGATGTAATTTATTATGACTAATATATTAATAAGCTTTCACATTTTTGAGCTTTAGCCCTGACCTTACTCATAATAACTAACTTAGAGTTCTCAAGTTTAATCTATGCAGATATAAGTAAAGTTAATCTGTACACAAATCTGATCTGATCTGATCTGAATTCTAGTGTAGATTCAGATTAAATGCACTTTTTTTCAATCTAACCTAATTCTATACTCAGTCTATGAATCTGTAAGTTCTTGTATGCTTCTGAAAAAGTGATCTTTGACTTACTTTGTATATGCATAACAGAGAGTAAAGTGAATTCATTAAGATTATTTAAAATATATTTGACTATATAGACTTTCTCTTTCTTAAATGCTTTTAATATGAGCTTTTCACTCTTATTTTGCATGTAAAGACTCTTATAATCAAAATATTTAAGTAATTTCTTTTTATACATCTTCTTTTTTGACAGAAGATTGACTTCAAGCTTTAAAATATAAAATGTTGAATTTAAAAGAACTAAATTCTCATTCTTATTCTGCATAATGATTGTATTATAATAGTTAATATACAATCTTCTCTCTTTGACTTTGATGATATATCATTACATACACATCAGAGAATCACTGAAAAGCTGAAGTTTATTAATTATATAAGATGAGACATCAGAGTCTGTGACTCAGTCTGATTAAGAAATCTTATTGATGATGTTTTTAAAGATAGCAGCAATTTTCTCATTAAACTTATCTACAACTTCAGATTTCTATGTACTGAATTTTTTTTTAAAAACAATCTTTACATTATATGTCTAATTTCTTCTTTTGTTTCTGTGCAAACTGACTGCAGTTAACTTAACTTACTTCTTAACTATCTTGACTAACTTTGCTGACTATATGATCTTGTGAATCACAGAGACATATTTACAGTTCTGTTTACAGTAAATATTATTATAAAAAAAGTAAATTAAAGTTTTATATAATAATAAGTAATTACTGTTTGAGCTTAAGTGTCTTCTATAATTATACTATGAGATTTAACATTAGACTGAGTGTAGAGTTGAGTCAGGTTGGAAAAAAGTGCACCTGACCTGAACCTGCGCTAGGGTCCAGGTTGAATCAGGTCAGATTCATGCACAGATCAACTCTATCTACAATCTGTGCAGGTACCTGCACGCGGGTGAAGCTAGCCATTATGGGTAAGGTCAGGGCTAGAGCTCAAAAATGTGGAAGCTTATTGATATATTAGTCATAATAAATTACACCTTAACTAGCCATATAGGGATAAATTACACGGTCGCAAGATATATTACTGAATAAGTTACGAAAATCATGACTTTTCGCGAAGGTGCGCGTTAGAAACACACATTAGTAAGCATGTGTATGTGCTTACTAAGTGCATACACATGCTTACTAAGACTATATATAACCCGCAAAAAACCCATGATTCTACATGGGTCAGGTCAGGTTAACCCACACCCAACCCAGCTGAATAAAAGTTAGCTTGATCTGACCCAATACTCAGACTCAACCCTGATCTGCATGACCTATAGACAACCTGCGCACCCAGCCTATTTAACATTCTTAATGACTCTTATTTCATCTTTGCTGCTCAGTTCATAAAGCATTATTAAATATCTTCAATTAAATCTTCTTCTTTTAAAGTTTCTGCAGATTCATCTTAATGTCAGATGCATTTTAAGCATCAATGATGTCATAGATAACAGCATACTCTGCTGACAGTGCTTAAAGCAGTGTTTAAAACTGTTATTTAAATATAATGAAGTTTTTAAGTCTTAACTGTATTGCAGTGATCTTTCTGTCAAGATTGTTGAGTTAAGTTCATATCTCATTAACAGTTATGTTTAATGACATCTTATATTCAACAAACTTCATTAAATATTGTTTCTCAGTTGTCTGCAGTTTCTTCTTATACTTTAAAAAGAGAGCATTTTAAGCTTTTTTTGCTGTAATTTTATTTATAAAATAATTCTCATTATCAGCATTAATACAAACTGTAATTCAGAACAGAGTTCTGCTGTTGATCTGCTGATTCTTAAAATCATAATTGTTTAATAAAAAAAAAAAAAGATATTACTGATGAATGTATTGTCTGTAAAGACTTAAATAAGAATCTTTATTATATATTAAAGATTTTTATTAATTAATTATCTTTTTATATGAACAAATCATTTCTCCCAGTTCTCTCAAGTAAAAACAGAGATTAAACATTACTTTATAAAGAATGATGATTTGTGCTCTTAATTCATAGTGATGATTGATATACAGTATAAGAATTGAAGATAAAAGAGTGTGTTGTAAAGATAAATATAATAATAAAAGAGATATATGTATATATTGTCTACTTACAGCAATGTAGAGAATGCTTATTTGTCAATGTTTAACTTATATTAAGTTATTAAATCATTGTGCTTATTATGTCTATCTTGTTTTGCTTTAATGAGCAGTGTATTAGAGACTATTTACTTATTTTGCTTCAATAAGCAGTATATTAAGAGCTGTATACATTAGATCAGTCTGCACTTTCTTTAAGAAGTCTTTTGTTAATTTGAGCTCATAATTTATTAAAGAATAATGAATACTTGTGCTATCTGTCTATTTAATGAATCTAACATGTTGATGTTGATTGCAGTTAACTTAAGTATAATTAAATTGATGACAGAAGCTCTTCTATCTAAGACAGAAGAAGACTCTGTCAGTTTCTTTAGACTGAGTGTAAAGTCAGATCAGGTTGAAAAAAAGTGCATCTGACCTGAATCTGCACTAGAATTCAGGTTAGATCAGATTGAATTTGTGTACAGATTAACTTTACTTATATCTGTGTAAGTTAAATTTGAGAACTTTAAGCTAGTCATTATGAGTAAGGTCAGGGCTAAAGCTCAAAAATGTAAAAGCTTATTGATATATTAATTATAATAAATTACATCTTAACTAGTCATATAGGGATAAATTACATGGTTGCAAGATATATTACTGAATAAGTTATGAAAATCATGACTTTTCATGAAGGTGCATGTTAGAAACACACATTAGTAAGCATGTGTATGTGCTTACTAAGCACATACACATGCTTACTAAGGCTATATATAACCTGCAAAAAACTCATGACTCTACACAGGTCAGGTCAGGTTAACCTGCACTCAACTCAGCTGAATAAAAGTTAGCCTGACCTGACCTGATACCTGAACTCAACCCTGACCTGTGTGACCTATAGGCAACCTGCGCACCCAGCCTAAGTTTCTTATACTAAGATTAAAGAAGTCAAGAAAGTAAATAGAGCATTGCACTTCTCAACAATTCTGACATTACTTCTTGCCCTTGCACTTCATCAAGATTCTCTCATTCTTCATATTCAGCACTATTTACTCATCTTTAAGTGCTCTAAGTCCTCACTACATAATTCTCAATGATGCTCAGTTTTTCTTTCAAAACAATGATGCAATTCTTTACTTCAGCAATATAGCTTTGTATTTCAGCTACTGTCTTCATTTATTTGTTCAGATATACATCTAGTTGAGCAGAGCTATCAAGTAATTTTTGTACTATGACTTGTAGAAGAGATATGTTGATGATAAGAATTGCAGTGAGTAAAGATTGTAACTTAATTGATGTTGTGACTGATCTTAAGATGAGTAAGTTCATCAGCTGTTATTTATTCATTAAGAAAACATCAAGTTCTGTCTTGTCTGCCTTTTGTTTAGGTGTGTGAAGTATAGTAAGTGACATAGAGACTTCTTGACAGTTTAGTCTATTGATCTCATCATTATCTAATGCAGTGCAGAAGTTAAGCTGTAGAACTGATGATCTAGCAAGCTAGAACCTTAATAAACAATTGACAATTGTTTTGATGAAACATCTTTGATGCTATTAAATTGTTATTGTTAAATAAAGTTAAAAGATAAAAAGCTGTCTTGTTAAGTAAGCAAGAAGTCTTAGCTATATAGTTGTCTGACTATTACATTATAAGAGCAGGTAGGCAGAAGCAATTTCTCATTATAATGAATAAAGTAAGAATAAATGTCTAAATGAAAAGAAATGATGAAAGATCATTATGGTGAGAAAAGATCATAATGATGAATTAGTGTAGTAAGAAGAAGAAAGGCATCAGCACCATAACAGGTTGACTTCAACATGCATTTTGAAATTTTTGCAACTTTGTTTTTGAAAGGCATGTCAAAACACAACATTTTGAGGTTAAACTCACAATAATTGAACAGTTTCTATAAAACTGAATAGACAGTATCATTATATATATATAGATCTATTAAATGTCAAAGTTTTATACATTAACTTAATTAATTGACAATGTTATCAACACATTCAAATACTTTGATCAACTCTGCACAACAAAGCAGTATTTACACTTAAAAATTCTATATTTAACTACAACAATAAGCTTCTATCAAAAAACTGAATAGACAGAATTATTATATATATAAATATCTTTTATTTGTGTAATTTTCAAATATATTGCTTCATAATTGCAAGTATAATCTATAAAACATGCAGTATTTACATACAAATCTTTAACAAAAACTGCTGCATATTTCTATCAAAACTTAAATGTTGAAGATTGCTCAACAACATTGTTATTTCTTCATACTTCTGTATAAAAATTTAGCAAATGATAGATCTATATATATATAATGATACTGTCTATTCAGTTTTATAGAAACTGTTCAATTATTGTGGTTTTAACCTCAAAATGTTGTGTTTTGACATGCTTTTCAAAAACAAAGTTGCAAAAATTCCAAAATGCATGTTGGAGCCAACCACCCCGAAACAGCTGTACTCCGTAACTCCGTAAAGGCTTTCCATAATGTTGCGGCCGTCGCCTTTTCCTAAGAATCCAGACAGGGTTCAAGGAAGCTCAGTTCGCTTGAAGGAGTGGTCAACCACAAAATACAAGATTTGTGGACCAACAGCAAACAACGACGGCACAAGGTTTGTGGAGCAACAGCAACAACGACGCAAAGACGTTCCACAATGCTTGCTGTTGTGATTATACAAGGCCTACCTAAGCCTTATCACGTATGTAGCGAGATGTAACATGTCAGACTAAACTCAATGAAGTCGTCACATCCGCTATGGTATGTGAGTCTCGTTATTCCTTTTCTTGACCAGCAACTCATCCGCACTTTCCTGCATCCGCCTCGAAATAATGTCCTGCATCCACCGCGAAAGATAATGTCCTGCGTATCACCGCCGATCCCTATTCCTGCGCATGCTTAGGCAGAACTACGTCAGAGCTTAAAAATTACTGCGACTCTTGAGACTCAAGACCGGGTTGACTTCCGACACATCTTTCACCTGAATTGGTACACCCTTGTAATATAACCTGGTTGGAAGGATGACATTCTTACGGTTTATACAGTATTACGGTAATATGACAGTATTGTTACTAAACTCAATCCGCGCGGAGGTGAGTAGGTCCCAGTTTCCGCTTATGCCTGGGACACCAGTACCCACAGCCTCCATCAATACACGTTACTGGATGCGGCATTATGCCAGTGGTACGAAGTGTGACCGCCTGGCCTCAGCGTCAGGAACAACCCACCGCAATGCGATGGAATCATGGAACTTATAAGACTCGACATGACCGCCCTTTTCTCTTGTGTAAAGCTGGACCCAATCCAGATACCTCCAGACTAAAGGGTCATCCGCAAGAAGATTCCATCCTACCACGATGACATCCGTATCGAACGAGACCGCTGTAGCCATTGTCTTTGGCATCATCACGACCATCGTTGGCGTTCTAGCTTGGCTAGACGGTCGCCGCCGGTCCAGAGAAAGAGGTATCACATCTCCCTAGCTGCAAGTGGGTGCACAGCCGCTGATATATCATCCGACGTAGCCCCGGATCCCGAGAACGCTGAGCTCACACAGCGCGTCGGTGATATTGCCCGACGCGAGACCGACGGGAGTAATTCGGAGTCGTCCTTCGAAGGCCAAGTGGTGTTAGGGACACGTCTCATGGATCATCCACGTGAGCTTCTCGCGCTCGAATTTGTCGGATACATGCCCTAACGCAGTCCGTTAGAGCCAGCCGAACTTGAGGCCTGAGGGTTGTAGCGAAACATACATGTTGTTGGCGAAATTATAGAATTTATGCATATACCACTCAGCCTTTTGTCATTGCAATGGATTAGACGCTTCATGCAGTCTCGTTGCCGGTGCCCTGATCTGCCTGCACCGCAAACCCTTCCTCTTCCAGGTTACTAGCACCGGCAGATGGATTAGGCAGAGGCACGTCCGCGAGCTCGTCTGTTTCACTGTCGAGATTCTGGTATGCTGGCTGATTCTTTCTGGGTTCGCCAGGCCCATTGGACTTGAATTGATAACCCCTGACTCTGTCTGGTTGTCAGCGTTTGTACAAAATGTTTCACGAAAGAAGATATACCTAGGCCCGTGGCCGGTTTTCTCTGGCCAATGTCTCTCATATACCCTCTCAAACCTCTCCGTATCCTTTTCGTACGTGCCTTTGCCAATACTGCTTCGGATGCCAGCGAAGAAGTCGTCAAGGACTTGATGGTTATGTATCTGTAGCAA
>JAABVA010002431.1_pt1 | contig 18528 bp, 22 predicted proteins | sample 5560331 | NCBI WGS metagenome assembly JAABVA01 (sample SAMN12812661, study PRJNA571458) | rock metagenome | isolation source: Antarctica rocks | place: Antarctica: Victoria Land, Mt New Zealand sud | collected 2016-01-07 | reverse complement strand
CACCCCGATACACCCCGCGGCCGGTCAGCCTGTCCCGCACCGCGCCCAACCCCGGCCCCAGATACGCGGTCAAACCTCGCCCACCGGGCCGCGGCAACGGAATCAACGCCAACACCAACGACAGCACCAACGCGGCGATCAGATACCCCCACTGCGGCAACAGGTTCACCCCCACCACCAACACACCCACCGCCGATGCGAAGAACAACAGATCCAACCCGCCGAACCGGCCGATCAAACCAGCGCTCTGCAACGGCGGGTACTTGAACAGCTCCGACCGGGACCCCGATTCGCTCACCGATCCTCACCGCCGCGACGGAAAGCCACCGAATGGTGCATCGAATGCTCGGGCATCAGCTGTGCTCATCTCTGCCGTCGTCGGATTGAACAGGTGGGGCCGGTGGGGCGGCCGGGGATGGCCGCGGCCAGGGCGGCAGCGGGAAGGTGTCATCCGGTGGGCGGCGGCGCACCCGCGCGGCTACCACCGGTTCGCCGACACCGAAATCGGACAGATCCGCCGCCGCGCGGGCCGGGTCGACGTCGTCGACCTGCTCCCCGAAAGCGGCCGAGTCGGGCCGGAGCTCGCCCTGCCAGAGCAGATCCGCCCCCAGGTCGCCACCGGCAGGTCCGGCGGAGATGTTCCCGGGGAAACAATCCGCCAGTCCCTGCGCACGGGGCCGGCGCCACCGACCCGGCACCGGCCGGCGCGGCGGGGTCGCGGATTCCTGCCACCGGAAATCCCACTCACTCCACCCACCCGGCTCCGGCCGGCGCGGCGCGGACTCCTGCCGCCGGAAGTCCCACTCACTCATCGCTGCGGACCTGACTGCTCGGTCATGCTCTGCTCATTTCTGCCGTTGTCGGATCGGGAAGGTGTCGCCGGTGCCGAAGGCAGCGGGAAACTGTCATCGGGTACCCGGACCGGTGGGCGGCGCACCGGCGGTCGCGGCACCGGCGCCGCGGTACCACCCCCGCCGCCGCCGCCGAAGTCGGACAGATCCGGCGCGTCCCGCGCCGCCCGGGACGTCTGGGACCCGCCGACGCCGTCCGCAAAGGTGGACGGATCCCACCAATTCCCCCAGGCCGGCCGCTGAACAGCTGGCTCCAGGTCGCCGAACCCGCCGTCCTCCCGATAACCGGCGCTGACCGACGGGGCCGAACCGGCCTGCCCGTTCCCGCCGCTCTGGGAGTCACCGCCGGTGCCGGGAAGGGAATCCGCCGCCGGACCCTGCTGATGCCGCCCACCCGACACGGCTGCTACCGCGGCGCCGACCGCGCCAGCATCGCCGCCCACCACCGGCGCCGGGATCGGTGCACCACCGGCGCCGTCGCCCACCGGTGTCCCGCTCGGTGCCGCACCGGTACCGGCGTTCGCCGCCGCCGCGGCTGGTCCAGGCATCCCGGACGGATCCGGCGCACCAGGCACAAGCCCATCTGTATCCGGGGTGGTGTTGCCGCCGCCACCGTCTGGGACGCCGCCGATCGGCAGCAGAGCCGGGCGCACGCCGGCCTGGCTATCGGGCCCGTCCGCGCCGGCCGGGTCGGTCATTGCGCCACCCTCACCCGGACTCTGGGCACGGCCGGGCATCGCCTCGCCGGCCGCCGCGTCGCCCCCGGCCGCAGCTGGATCAGCCATCGGATCTGCCACCCCAGAACCGGTATCGGGGTGACCGCCCGTGAACTCCTCCGTATCGGAGTGACCGTCCGCGAACTGTTCCGCCGACGCGGGGAGAGTTTCCTGCCCCGCACTCTCCGGTCCAGCATCCGGGCCGATCTGGCCGGGCACCCCGGATCCCACCGTTTGCTCGGCTCCCGCCGTTTGGTCACTGTTCTCGTTTCGTCCGCTGGGAGCCGCCGGGTCGACCGCGCCGCTGCCGGAGTTGTTCAGTGCACCGCCGGAGTCACCGTTGGTCGCGGCTTTGCCCAGATCAACCGCGCTGCTGCCACCAGCACCACCGTTGTTGCTGCCGGCACCACCGTTGTTGCTGCCCTGGCTGGTGGGGTCGGCGGCGCCGCCCTGGGCCATCTGAGCGGACTTGCCGATCAACGCCTTCCCCGCCGCAACCGCCGCGCCGGCCACACCACCAGCAGCCGCCGCACCGGCCGCCGCGCCGCCAGCTCCAGCCCCGGCCTTGCCGGCACCGGCTGATCCACCCAGGGTGGCCTGCGCATCGGCGGTGTCACCACCGGCTCCGGCACCGCCGGCTCCAGCACCGGCGGTGTCCGCGGCGGCGCCGCTACCTCCGCCGCCCCATTCGCCCAGCGTCACCAGGTTGCTGCCCATCGTGGCCAACGCGCCCCAGGTGTCCCCGGCCCCGGCCCGCAACGCCCGCCCGGCCGTATCAGCGCCGGCCGCTCCAGCATCACCGGCCGCGCTCAGAGCCTGCGAGCTGAATTTCTCCCCGATCGCATCCGCGGCGGCCGACACCCGCCCCACCGTGGAGGACATCACCCCCGACAGCAGCCACGGCGTCGTCGGCAGCAGCACCATGATCAACAGACCGCCGAGCACCGTCGCCATCTGCTGGCCTAGGTTCTGCGTCGTGTTGGAGTCCAACCCCGCGACCAGGTTCTGACCCAGAATCGACATGCCGACCATGAAAAACGGTGTCCAGCACAACGACAGGAATGAAAAGAACCATTTGCTCAGCCACCCGGAACTGGCCGGATGCACCGACCCCGCCGCGGCGACCGTCCCGAACAGCGCATACCCGAACACCAACGGAATCTGGAACAACAGCACCAGGAAAGCGCCCAGCAAACCCAGCAACCCGAACACCGCCGCGAACAACCCCACCGCCGGGTTCACCGCTACCAGGGACGTGGCGAACTTCGCCGACTGGATCGACTCCACATGACCGGAGATAAGCAACGTCGTCGCTTCCCGGGCCAGGGTCAGCATGAAATAGGCCAGCACCCCGACCAGCTGAATACCCAGCACTCCTTTGAGCGCACCCCAGATGGACTGCCCCAGCCGGCCCCGTTTCCACGCCAAACCCAACGCCGCCAACCACCCCAGAAACGCCAACCCGAGCATCACCCCGGAAATCAAGTTGTAGGTGTCCACGAACCCACCCGCCAACAGGTTCGGCGTCGTGAAATTCACCATCCAGGACGTGAAAGCGCCCCACACCGTCACCAGAGCGCCGGTGAAAAACGCGACGACCTGATCCATCCCTTTCTTCGCGGCGTAATCCACCACCGCGCCGAGCACCTTGCCGACCATCGTCAGCACGAACCCGCAGGCCACCCCCACCCACGCCGGGGAGGTGATGATCCCGAAACCGACCATCTTGAAAAACAGACCGGCCTTGTCCCAAAACGACTTTTGCGCCTGCTTCCACGCATCCGCCCCGATCATCAACCGCTCGGACGTGAGGTTCCAATCGGCGCAGAATCCGTGGTCCTGCCGGGTGGCTTTTTCACAGTCGAGGAAGAATGCATGGGCCTTGATGTAGTCGGTATCGGCGTTTTGGCCCCACTTCTGGACGTTCATCGGGTCCAGGTCATTTTTGGTCTGCATCGACGTGGCGGCGTCCTGCATCGTCTTCGCCGATGTCCCGTCCGGCGCGGCGGTCCAGTTGAAGCCCCACACCGACGTCGAATCCGGCAGCCCCCACTGCGCCAACGTCGTCGCGCATGCTTTCGTGGTGGGCATCGTGAACGAACCGGCGCGGCGGTCGTCGCCGGGCCAGGTTTGGAATTTGTTGGTGCCGCCGGCTGCATCGATGAACGCCTTCGCATCCGCGTTGCCCGACTCGGTGCTCTTGGCCAGCTGCAGCATGAACTCCCGCTCGTGAGCCATGTAGGTGTTGATGTAGATGCCGACGTTGCCGCCCTTGTCCTTACACGACGGGTCGGTGAACCAGGGGCCTTTTTGGAATGCCGCCGTCCCGACGACCAGCTGCTGCAACGGCAACGGCCAATCCGCGATCGCCGAAGCATCCTTCGAAACCGCCGGCAGCTTAGGCGTATCAGCCGCCGCCACCCCCGCGCCGCCGGTCAAACCGACCAGCAGTGCCAGCACCAGCCCGAACACACCGATGACGCGGCCCCAGACGCCGCTCACGGTTGCCCCACCGTCAGGACGGTGTAGCCGCCGACCAGTACCTGGTAGCCCTGGTCGTGGGCCAGTTGGAACACCGAGGTTTTGCCGCCGGTTGTGTACAGGTAGTCGGCGACCTTCCAATCGCCGCCCTCCCAGGACAATGCCACCGATTCCAAGGCACAGTCGGTGACTGCGTCCGCTGGCTGTCCGGCCACCGTGGAAACCCCTCCGGAAAGACACGACCAGAATGACAGTTGGGCGGCCGATGGCGACCAGGCCACCACTTTCACCGCTATCGGCGTTTCGAGGTAGCCCTGCTTAAATCCAGGCTGCAGCGGCGTCGAGCCAATATCGGCGACCTGCTTAACGACCGCCGCGGACGGATTAGCCGCGAGCATTTGGTGCTGCACCGCGGCGGCGGCGGTAAACCCGTTCTGAACCGACGCGACGCCTTGAAGGAATCCGATGCCGGCGGCGATGGCGCCGTTGCGGTCATGGCTGAACCCGGACGGGATACCCCCGACGATCCGGGTAGGCCCGGCCGGGACTGTGGGCACCGCGACGTTGACCGCCGGCACATCGACGCTCGCTGTGACCTGGGTGGCCGCGGTGGCGGTGTGGTGGCCCCAGAGGTAGCCGCCGAACACCGCCGCCACCGCGATAATCGCGGCGAGCAGCAGTGTCAGCAGGACCCGTCCGTTGCGGTTTCCGTTCACAGGTGTGTACGCCATGACGCTGTACGCCTACTTCCGTTGGTGTTTAGTGGGTGAGCCAGGTGAACAGTCCACCGGCTGCGGTCAGCAGCACCGCACCCGCCCCGGCGCGCAGGATGTCCTGCTTCGCGGAGGTCACCGCGTGCTGGCCCAGGAACCGCGAGCCGAAAGCCCACACGGCGATGGCGGCGAGGAACGCCAGGAACGTCAAACCCATCCCGGCGTACAGCACGATGCTGGCCAGCGTTTGCCACATGTCCAATTTCGTGAGACCGCCGTTGCCGGGCTTGATGCCGGTGAAGTCCATCGGGGTGCCGCCGCCCGGGTTGCTGATCCCGCCAGGTCCTGGCGCGGGGGTGGGTGGGGCCTGCACGAATACGGCCGTTGCGTTGATGATCCTGGTGACGGTGTGCATCAGGTCTCCTTCTGATAGGTCACTGTGGGAATTGCTGGTGTCGAACCGCCGACGTCGTCGCCGGCGGAAGATGCGGTGGCCGGGACGGCCGGCTGCGGGTTGCCGCGGCGCCAGCTGCGGTCGACCACGGAGTGGGTGATGTCGGCGATCACCGCGGCGACCGGTTTGTCGAGCCGATCGATGCGGATGGGCTGCTCCCGCAGCCCCGCCGAGTTCGGGAGTGTCAGCACTTCGCCGACGGAGCCGGCGAGTTTCGCGGCCGCCCGCACCGTGGCGCCGCCGAACGCGCCGCAGTCAGACAGGACCATCAACACGTCCAGGCCGGCCGGCAGCGATGCCCGCAGGTGCCCCACCGTGACCAGCGCGGCATCGACGCCGGCGGGATCGGCCCGGACGACCAGCACCGCGACCGGCCAGGTGGATAGCAGCCCCGTCAGGGCCGGGTTGTCCAGGGAACCGCCGTCGATGATCACCGACGCGGCCGCCGGCAGCTGACCGGTCAGCCAGTCCCCTTCGAAGCCGGCGCTGTCCTGGTGCAGCACCCGCAGACCGGACGCGCCGCTTGGCGCCATCGACAGAGCCGAGTCCAGGTCATGGCCGGAGCGCAGTTCCTGCCACGCCTCGCCGCTCATACTGCGGGTGTCACCGGTGACGAAGCGGGTCAGCGACGACCAGGGCCGGCGGGTGGACTCCAACGCCAGCACCGGCGACACCGACACCGTCGCCAGGAACCCACCCACCGCGGCGACCACTGTGGAAACGCCGACACCACCGCCGGCGGAGAACACCACCGGCCGGACACCGACCACGCTCGGGTCGGCCGCCCACCCGGCGACCGCGGCGGCGTTGCGGGAAGCGAAACCGCGAGGCAACGTCCGCGGCGTCCGAACCGCCACCGGCGGCGCAACGGCGGGAACCACCGGCGCGGCCATCGGCATCGGGGCCGGTGGAATCACGTACCGGTTCGGCGGCGGCCGCACCAGATCCACCACGGCCAGGTCCGGGTCCACGGCCGGTGTGCGCTCCTGCCACTGCGGCGCCGCCGCCGCCGCGCTCCGGCCCCCACCACCAAAGCTCTGCCACCGCCGAACCGGCCCCACCGGTTGCGCCGAGGGATCACCGGAAATGCCGACATCGGCGTCTTCGTCGGGTACAGCAGGTGAAGGCGCCGGTTCTGGCGCGGTCGGGCGGCGGCAGAATGGTGTCATGTTCAGCTCCGCGCCGGCGTCGTCGGCGCGGCCACCTCGCCGCCTCATCGGGTTGCCCTGGTCGGTGCGGATGCGGTCTGTGTGGGCGTAGCCGCGGCGGCGGGCGCGGGAGTCGGATAGGCCCTTCTAGTGGTGAGTGCGGGGATCGGATTGGCCTTTCTGGTGGCGGCTGGGGCGACGTGTGCGCTGCTCGGCTGGGCCTTGGCGGTGACGGTCACCGTGACCCTGTTGATTGCGGCTTTGGTGATCGTCACCAGCACAGTGCTGGGCACTGTCCGCACGATCGGCGGTGCCAGCGACACTGAGGTGATGAACCGGGTCACCGGCGGCGCCGTCGACGCACTGGTGGTGGTAGCGGCGCGCGCGGGCGTGGGATGTCCGGCCTGCTCACCGGCCCACACCCCGACACCGGCCACCGCGACCACCGCGGCAGCCGCCGCCGCGCCGGTACGGGCCAGCACCCGTCGGCGGCCGCGGTGCTGCTCCTGCGCTTCGGCGGCGATCTGCTCCGCGGTGAACATCGGCGCCGACCAGTCCCGCTTCGGCTCACCGCCGGTCATGACGCCGACTCCGCTTCGTCCGCGGTACGCGGTACCGCCCGCAGCAACGAACGCTCCACGACGCTCACCCCGACAGACGGCGGTGTGCTGCCAACCGAGGCGGAGGCCGGGATCTGGATCGGGGTGCTTTGCTCGGCGCGGCGGGGCCGGGTGAACATTCCGCTGATGTGCTCGACCATGTCCAGGAACGCCGCCTGCGTCGCAGGTTTCAGATCCGGCAGGTTCATGCGTCCCACCGCGCCGGCGGCGTGGTCGTACGGGACCAGGACGACCCGGCCCACTCCGGCGGCGAACTCGTCGATGCCGTGCTGGAGCCGCGGGGTCAGTTTTTGCTTCGCGTCGTGGGTGCTGATCACCACGGTGGAGGTGCCGATCAGGTCCTCGAACCCTGCCTCCGCGAGCTCGGCCAGTCCTTCCGAGGTTTGGTTGAACACGGTCAGGTCCATCCGCAGGCAGAACACCCAGTGATCCGCGCGGCTCAGCACCGCCTTCGCCGCCGCCGACACCGGCGAGTTCCCGACGTCCACCGGAACCAGTTGCGCGAAGCCAGTCAGCTTGTCGATCACCGCTGTCCACTGGGTCTGGGTGATCGCGGCGACCGCGTCGGTGTGCACGCCGTCCTTGTGCAGCAGATGCAGCCGGCCCACCGAATCCAGGAACGGCGCCAGATCCATCGGAGTGCGGATCTGGTCGAGACTGCCGATGAACTCGAGCAGCCGGCCGGGTGCGGTCCCGCCGAGCAACCGCTGCCGCAGCAACGGCTTGTCGGGGTTGGCGTCCAACGCATCCACCGGCGCCGCCAGCATGTCCGAGAACAGCTGCGTCGCCGCCGCCGCCGCTGTCGTCTTGCCTACCCCGCCGATCCAGCCGCCGAAGCCGACCACCCGCGGGCCCGCGCTGCCGTACCTGTCGCACGCCGCCCTCAACGCGGCCCGGCGTTGCACCAGCACGCCCTGCTGCCCAAAACCCATCATCGATTGCCCTCCTCATCCACTGCCCGATAAACCCGTTGCGCCGCAACCGAACCGCCGGCGGCGCTCACCGAACCACCGGTGATCTCAGCAACCGCCAGGTGCTGCCGATCACGCGGCGTAACAACCGCAACGACAACCCCGCCGCCGCCGCTGCCGCCACCAGCACCGCCGCCCCCAACACCCGGCCGTGGAACATCTGCGACAACGACGGCACCACTCCATCGGCGGAAAACGTCGCGGCCATCAGGTCGTGATGCGATGACACGAAGTCCTGCGCCACCGCTGAGGCCACCGAAAACCCCGCAGCCGCACCGGCGAAATGCAGCCAGGCGATCTGCCGCAGCCACGGCCACACCGAGCGGGCCGCTCCGCCCGACCGCCGAACAATCCAAATTGCCTTCACCGCAACGGCGATCACGATCCCGACCAACAACACGATCCCGGCGGTTGAAGCCGCGATCACCAACCACGACCCGATCGCCACCAACTGCGAACCGATCACAACCACACCGCCACACCAGCGCGGCCACCACTGCGGAAAACTGAACCTGACGACGAACCCGCCGTCGGAGCGGACCCGGTCATCGCGCAGCGGCCTTTCTCGGCGGACGGACAGTGGCGATCGCCCGCGCGCGTTCGGCTCGGCCCCGGCGGACGATTCCGGCGAGCACTTGAACACCCCAAGCAGCCAGCACGACCGAGGCCGCCAACTCCAGCCACCCGCCGAACCGCAGCACTTGCCCGGTTCGGTATCGGAACGCCAGGGCATCCCCGGACAGCCATGTCGACGTCAGACACACCGACGCTGCGCCGAGCAGTGCCACTGGCCGCGCCGACCGGCTGCCCGCCCGCTCAGCGGCAGCCAGCTGCCCACCGGTGACGGCGACACGGAGCGCCTTTATGGTCCCGGCCGTGCTGGCCACCCAGCTGGCTACGACAATGCCGAAGGTAGCCACACACCCCAACACCCCCACGACGGCGAGGATCATCGCGACCCAATCACCGAACCTGGTCACCACGCCGTCAGATCTGTCATCAGGCGCCGAGCCGTGGTTGCGGGGTCCACACCGGCAGCTGCCGGCAGGTCCGGTCCTCGGCGGCGGCGGCGGCCAGGTCATGGTCTTGTTGTGCTGCCGCGGCAAGTTCGGTGAGCTGTTCGTGCAGCTCCAGAAGACCAGTCGCGGCCTGATCCCGCAGCGCCACCAACGCCGCACCGGCCGGTCCGTGCCGAAAGTGCAGCAGCTGAACACCCACCGCAACCGCCCGGTAGGCGTGCTGCCCGACCAGATGCGGCAGCACCGAAATCCTTGCTGCATCGGCCATTTCAATTGCGTCCAGGCCGATGCCGGCGCGGAGCACGTCGTATTCGGACTCGGTCAGCTTCTGCGGACACGCGCGGTGCTCAGCAAGGAACGTCTCCAGCAAGGTGGCGGCCGCGCAGGTGAAAATCCGGCCGGCCCGATCCAACAGCCCAGGCCAGTTGAAGATCGCGGGCGTCAACTCCGGCAGCTGGTCCAAATCAGCTGCGTCGTCAGTCAACCCTGTCGCGGCAAACACCGCCGGCGCCAACCCCCGCACCAGCCAATCCACCGGCAGACACACAGCTTCGGTCAACCGGTCAGCGCCATTGACCCCCGCCGGTTCAGACATGATCTGTCCGCGCGGCTTTCAACAACGAGCTCCGATCACCGATCTGACACACCGTGATCGGACGACCCTTGAACTGGCGCACTCTGGTGATCGAGGCGAGTTGTATGGCCGACTTCGACGACAGAATCGTGACAATGGTTTTGGCCCTCGCCGCCGCCGCCGCCACCGCCGCGGTGGTGGCGCGAGCGCACTTCTCCCCACGCGCCGCTTGGGTTCGGGCATGTACCGCGGTGTAGGTTCGCCTCATTGCGCGGAGCACATGGCTCACGTCGCTGTCGTGAAGCAGTTCGTGGGACATCTTCACCCCGTCATCGAGCGATTCGGCCTGAGATCGGCAAGCCGACCAAGGTTGCCTGTAGATACGTTGAGGTACTCGATTTTGAAACTACAGCAATATGACACCGAGGGCAAGGCCTGCCGCGCATCTACGAAGCGTCAGGCAGAACGAGGCGAGGTCATTGCTGGGGTGTTCACAGGAAGGGATCTGAAGTCGACATGAACGCGGTTATGGCGCCGGATGCCTCTGAGGGCGCCTCATCGTTCGTGGGCACGCTGCTCCGCCGGACCCGCTTGGCTGCTCGGCTGACGGCCGATGATTTAGCTGCCCAGATCGGTGTTTCTGAGACTACGGTCCGCAGATGGGAGGGTGAGCTCAATCAGCCGACCGCTCATCACCTGGCGCGGCTAGCGACTGTGCTTGGAGTCGCGCCCGCTGCCCTACTCGGGCGCATTTCGCCCCGAATGTCGCTTCGCAACTTGCGCGAACTGGTACCGCTGAGTTTGTTGGATGCTGCGAAGCTTTCTGGACTCTCACCCAGCGCTCTGAGCAGGCTAGAGCGTGGCCAGACGACCAGATTGTCTACGCGGGCAGGTCTTGCGCTAGCCCACACGTACGGCTGCACAAAGGCTCAGTTGGAGGACGCTCACTCTGAGTCAGTAGCATTGCGCCAGCTGCGGGCTCAGGTCAGCGAGCGGCTCCGACAAGGTCATGATGAGCAGACGGACTGCTTGACGCAGCAAACCCACCCGAGTGGACTGTTCACTTCACCGGATGGATCTGGATCTTCTGTCTTCACATGAGGCGTAGGGAGGAAGTTGGATGACGTCGGCTGATCCCCCAGCCAAGAAGTCCTTCGCCGACCGGCTCAACGTGCTCATGGAAACAATACCGAACCCCAGCGGCGCAGAGGGTCGCGCCTGGACGAACACTGAACTCCACGACGCGTTACACGCCATCGGGGTGGACGTCAGTCGGCCCTACATCGGGCAGTTGCGCAGCGGACAGAAGGACAACCCCGGAACTCAATACGTCGGCGCGATTGCCCGAGTCTTCGGAATGCCCGTGAGCTACTTCTTCGACGACGATGCCGCCGAGCAGTTCCAGAAGGAACTCAAGCAGCTCGCCGTTCTCCGCACGGCCGGTGTCCATCGGTTGGCGATGATGGCCCGCGGCCTATCGGCGGCTGACATCGACCAGCTGACCAGCATCGCCGCCTACATACGTAGCAAGAACGCTTTGCCAGCGGTCCCGGAGAATGACGACTTGTCGAACCCGTCCGGCAGGTAATCCAGCAGCGTCAACTCAACGAAGGAGCGGAAACACGGTCAGCGCGACCGTCGCTCCTGCGGCTGCGCCAACGAGAACCTGAGGCCAGGTGTGCGCATCCAAGACCGTCCGCGACCAAGCCACCAGAGCCAGTGGCAGCACTCCGAGCACAGCCCACAAGCCGTATATCGCCACCAGAATTCCTACGAGTCCGCCAGACGCCGAACTGTGAACGGAAATCTTCCAGAATCGGGTCACGATCATCACCACGATCAAGCCGACCAGCTGAGACAGCACCAGCGCTATCAGCTCCCGAGGCGCGCGTACGACGCTGAGCAGGACGCCTGCGGTAGCGATACATACCAGACCGACGAGCAACGGCGTGTGGCGCTGCCGGCGGTCGGGGACGTGATGGTCGCTCCACTTCCCAGTCTTGACGCCTCTGGCGACATACGCCATAGGGACACCGGCGCACAGCACAACCGCGACAGCACCCCACGCAGCACCAGCTCCGTGAGATGCGTTCCGCGATGCCACAATGACAAGGCCTGCCATCACCACAATCGCCGGCCCAGACACTTCGGTTACCACTTTGGCAAGAGTCTCCCGCCGGATGCCACCGCCGGCTGAAGTACGGGAGGGTGACCTGGTTGCTGGTCTGCTCATGGCGTAGCTTCAATCTCTTGCTTCAACGCTGGCGGAGCGGATTGTTTCGCCAATTCCTGGCGATACAAACCCGCCAACTGGACTAGGTGTTCAACTTGCTCAAGATGGATAGCCGCAACCGACCGCTCGCGTCCTTGCGATGTTTGCGGCATCAACTGTCTCGCGGTCGGGCCGGAATCATTTGTCCAGGTCGAGCGATGCTTCGCCAACTTCAATGCTACGGCGCGTAGTGCAGTGTCCGGGCTGTCCGTAGCTGTCGTCGTACCGACCGGCAATCGGCAACCATGCAGACCATGCTCGATTTCTGCGAGACGCCTTTGGAACCGAAAATCAGCTCGGCCCGGCGTCAAAGGAAACTTCGTTGCTACTCTGATTCCCGGAAAGGTCGCTATCAGGTGTGCCCACAGCGGATCCAATTGCGGCAATTTGCGCCATGCACTAATTCCCTGTAAAAGCCAGGGCACAAATCTAGGTGCGATCATTCCGGCAGCCAAAAACGCCCCGCAAATAACCGCAATGACGGAGCCGGCCGCATCCAATCCGGTGAGATCGCGGTGGAACACAGCCGCCGCCACCACATAGATTAAGCGGCTACCGGTGTACCCGAGGCCGATGAGCGACCCCCATCCGATCAACCGAAGGCTCACCGCCGCACCGATATCTGGTGGGCCGTCCAGGTGTGGGGCCATACCGGCGCGACGTGAGCTATTCGACCAAGCCGTGGCGCCCGGTTGGGAAGGCGCGGATGCGTTCCGTGTGTAAAGGCGAGCGTTGGAAAGCAAGACGTAGGACAAATAGCCGACGAATACTACTCGATTAAGACCAACCCACAGCAGCTGGCCGTGGTCGGCATCAAGGTCACCAAACCCGTGCTGCGCGGCATGAATCGGCGCAAACGCGAAGGTGACGATCATGGCGGCGCCGACCGTCGAGGCCCATAGGACTGGTTTGGCGACTGACGGCTTTGAGTCGGCGGCCGTTCGCAACCCGAGTACCAGTATCTGAACACCCGCACATGACACGACGATCAACAGATGCCTAACTAGGTCGCCGACATAAGGCGACAGGTAATCGATCGTCCTCTCGACAAGTTTGGCTGTATACGCTGCAGCGATCGCTGCGCTGGCAATTAAGTATGCCCAGGTCACCAACTCTCGGCGACTATAGAGCACCAGGCCCCGATAGCCTGCAGCGACCCACAACAACACGGCGACGACTGACGGAATCATCGCATGGAGTCCCGAATGCGGCCAGGTTCGCCAGCACCGCCAGCCGGTTGCTTAGCCAGGATCCGTGCCACAAGCAGCGTCCCCAGAGCTTCAGCCGCTGCTTCATCGGGAGTGCCGTAGCTATCGCGATGTAAACACATCACTGATGCGCCCTCTAGCAGCAGACTGGGCCCGAAGACTTCCATGAGCACGTCATTGCTGCCTTCCAGCGACGGAATATGATGCAACAAGACGTGGCTGACCTCATGCGCGACACTGCGCAACTGCCACACCACGTCCCGATTCTCCGGATAGAAGATCCGGTGCACGGGCAACGTCGAATGTTCTTCCGGAGCAACCAACATCCCGGACAACCGGCCGGGCTCATCGGAGAATTTCAACGGCACCAGCTCGAAGACGACACCCAAGCGGGCGCCGAGTAGCTCCATCAAGACATGCAGGTCGAACGGAACTGGGGCCAGCCCCTACGCAAACCAGGGCTACTGCTCTGCGCTGAAGTCGCCAACTGGACCAGGCCGTACGCGCAGTACGTGCCCAGCTCACCGACTCCACTTCGCAACCTGGTCGAAAGCGGACAAGTCTGCGGCGGTGAGGGGGAGCCGGGCAGCAACTGCTGATTCCTCGCGGTCGGCGTGGAGGCACATTCCTTCTCGCGAACCCGGGGCGACATGCCGGGTTTGTCCGCAACCGGCTGCACTGACGAGCAACCCGCAAGCCGGCAGCGTCGCGCTTGTCGACATCAGCATCTCGTCACCCGCACCCTTCCTGCACACCAGTCGTGTGATTTCCCACCCGCCGCCTGGGTCAGGATACAAGAGAGGGACTGTAGCTATAGACACGCTTGAGATTCGGCTGGGTAAACTTCAGCGTATTTGGCGTGGGCCGGGATCGCCTGCATGTTGCTGCACCGCCGCGACGGCAACGTCCCAACCGCCGACGACGTGTACAAGCGCGCCTGGCGTGCTCCAGTTGCACCCGCACCTCACCCGATCACCCATGCCAGCCGAAGAGCGGACCCTCGCTCAGACCTGGCGGCAGTAATCTTCACCGAAACCACCACAGCGCTCCTGGTCGCCGGCTGGTTGACGCCGATCGACCACCGGGAAACCTCGCCCTCGGGGAAACAGCCCGCACCTACCTCCGGCGCAGAACATTCGCCTTTAACGTTTTCCCGTGCGATGGAAACGCAACCCAGACAGCCCCGGATCCCTGCGGTGCTGGGAGGGATCTGAGACTGGTCCTGGCGTGCCTGACCGGCAGCGACAACCAGGCCAACGAGATTCGCCCGACCCCGTTGCTGCAGTATCCGACGTTGACAAATCCGGGAGCTGGGTCTGCGTCCGCACTATGCGGCCTGCAGGCCGAGTCGGGCCGTGGAGAACCGTTCGCTAAAGCTTGGGATAGCGGGTGCTCAGCCTGCGCCAGACGCGCACGATGCGCCCGGCGAAAAGGACGAGAGCGACCAAATCTATCCAGAAGAACGCGGACCGTGCGTGGCCATGGGAGTGCGCGCTGATCGCATCGAAGGTCAACACCACCGCCACCAACAGCCAAACGACCATCAAAAAGATCGCCGACGTCCGCGTCGCAACGCGCTTCGCCTTACGGGCAGCGACAGCGGGCACCGGATTCTCGGTCACCAACCGACCCAACCACACCTCGAACCTGGCGCAGGACCCTGTGCGCCTTTTGAGGCGTTCCAGAACGAGCTCACACGCGGGGCGAAACTCGCCCACGTGGCGAGGTCGTCCACGCCGCGGCTCTCCGCAAGATTGCCGATCAAGATGTGGGCCAGCTCCGGTGGGTCGGCCTGGGCGATCGCGACGAGGGCCGCGGATTCACGGCCGGTGCGCACAGCTGGCGAACCGAACTCAACCGCCCATCGTCTCGGCGAGCCAGGAATGTTAGTTGGTGGATTCACCGCTGCTGGGGGTGGTGATGTCGGCGTGCCGCGCTACGTCGCTGGCCAGGGTGTAGGTACGAAATGTGCCGACGGCGGGGAAGCCGGCTTGCACCCATGCGCTGATCTCTTCGATGCTAGCGGCGGTGCGGTGCTCCGCGCGGGCGCCGGACACGGCGGAAATGGACAGGTGCCAGTGTGGGGGTGGGATGCGTCGTGAAGTCGAGGAACACTCCGACCTGCTTGCGGCGGTCCAGCAGCGCGAATTCCGACCGTCCGGTCGAGCGGAGCGCCCCGGCGATTGGCGGTGCGAGTGCGGCTCGCATCATCCGGGACATGCGGGCGCCTGCCGCTCGGAATCGGGACATTGGCACTCCAGGCGGTGGCGCGGCCTGATCGGTCAGGTCAACCCATGTTGCGCCGTTGGCTGGGTCGTCATCGCTGAAGAATACCGACTGACCGAGGCCGCTCCGTGTTCCGGCGCGCGCCACCTGGGCCTATACGAGACACTAGCCTAGGCTAGCCCGACAAGCGGACTATTGATCGACTACGCCCGGGTTTCCACCGTCCAGAAGGACCTCGCCGTCCAACGCGGCCCCGTCTTGCAGATCTCCTGCCCACCTCGACGATCAAACGTCACGAGGGGCCGAGCTCTAGCGTTTTCTCCTCTTGATGAGGATTGATCCCGTAACAATTATGCAGACCAGCATCGTAATCCGTACCGGGACGGAACCCGGGAAACCGCTCGTTGAGGCGAATGCGTCGAAAATAACTGATGTCCAGGCCCCCCTAATAACGGAGGATTACTTCCGTTTCGGAGTGTAGTCACCGCCGCGGCGTGGTCTATCGATAGCCAAACGGCCCCGGGGGACACCCGGACGCCGTTTGTGGTCGTCGCGTTGACGACATGCCTTCGTCATATCAGCTGTTATTGGCCAAAGGGCTGCCCGGTAGTGGGGTCAAGGAACAGCGTCGTGGCATGCCCGCGGCTGTTAGGGCATCGGAAGTCGAACAGGTTGTCGAGAGTTCCGGCGATTTTGTCCAACGAGCCGGCGATCCTTGGTAGCCGCCAGCTGTTCTCGACAAATTTCAAGATCGAACTTTGGTCGGTCAGGGTGTGGTCGATGAAATTGGTCCTGGCGTAGGGCGAGATCACGATCAGCGGCAACCGCGGGCCGTAGCCGCAGCGGCCGTTCTGACCGGCCAGCGGCGTCTTGCCCGCGGGCCCGCAGATCCCGGCGCCGGACAGGAAGTCCTGCGGACCCGGCGGAGTCGCCGCGTTGTCGGTGTCCGACGGGTTGTGGACGCCGCTGTACACGTGGTCGTAGAAACCGTCGGAGTCGTCGTAGGCGATGATGACAGCGGTGCTGGACCAAGCCGCCGTCCGCTGCAGCGCGTTGATCTTGCTGGTGATGAACGCCTGCTCGTCCAGCGGATCGGAATAGCCGGCGTGCCCGTCCTGGTAACCGGGTGCTTTCAACAAGCTCACCGCGGGCAGGTGATCGGGGCTCAGGTAGCCGTGGGCGACTGCCCCGACGAGTGCGTCCCAATCGGTGGTGTCGTACTGGTGGTTCGCGGTGTCGAACTGGGGCATGCCGGACATGACGGTTTGGGTGTCGGTGCATCAGCGGCACCGGGAACTACCGGCCGTTCGGCGGGCACCGCAGAGCGCTGGCTCGCTGGCCCGACGCGGTTTCCTTGGCGAGAACGTGTGAAGGTAAATCACGGCATCTTCTCTCGTCTGGACGGGCGCTCTGCCCGGCGATCCAGGCGAGGTAGCGTTCCAGCAGCGGCGGGTCGACGCCGACCAAGGATCAACGGACGAGCCGCTCAAAGCAGAAATCGGCTGAGCTTTATCACCGCCCCGCTATCCATCAGGACAGTGCCAAAAGGCCAATCCGGATACCGAACGCTCAACATGTGTGATGCCAGCCAATCTCGTCGGTCGTATGACGCAGTCGATATCGCTCCTCTACGCCAGCCGGCGGGCCCCGAGTATTCGTTCCAGTAAGTCCAGCGCCGATTCGGTCTCGGCGATCACCGGGTCGTAGAACTCGTCCCCCACCGCTGTTTCCAGGTAGGTGACGACATGCATCGCCCGGCGGAAGGCGTCTCGCTCCCGGCGGTGTCGATGCAGCCGGTCGGTGATTTCGGCGGCGCATCCCAGTGATTCGGACAGAACCACCAGGCTCGTCGCCGCGACGATGGACCACCGACCGGAATGTTGCTGCACGAGGTTGAACGCGGCCAGGATCTGCAGCGCCTCGTACACCGTGGATCTGGCCATGTCGGTCCCGTCTGCCAACTCGAAACTGGTCATCCGCCCTGGCCCCTGCTCAAGCGCTTCGTAGACGAATGCCGCTGGTAGACCCAGCTCCCGGAACGCCGGCCGCAGCGCCTGGATCTTCCCGGCCCGCCAGCTCTGCCGCACGACCTGAGCCGCCACCGCCTGGGGGATCCGCAGCTCGTACAAATCGCCCAGCAGCCCCCGCTCCCCTTCCACCAGATACACCAGCGGATCCTCCTCGACGCGCAGCTGCCGCAGGTGTTTGGCCACCGTGACGTGGTCGAGCCCGCAGGCGATCTCCAGCGACCGGGTACCGAATTCGATGTACCGGCTGCCGCTTTTCATCGACGCCTCCCCCATGGCGCGCAGCACTATCCGGATCGCCGGACCAGTTCGACCGGCGTACCTGTCACGTTCCAACAGCAGCATCGCCGACCACCACTCCCGAAGAAATTGGAATTCACCAGCCGACGATCGTTCTTGTTGACTTCGCAGAGTGGTCCTAGCCGCGCGCTGTGTAATTTGCCTGCTTGTGGGTGAGATACGGACAGGCCTCATTACCGTGTTGTTTGCCTTGGCTTTTTGCACCCAGGCGACAGCCTTGATCCAGTCGGCCACCATCGCTTTCCGCTTGGCCGCCTCGTAGCGGTAGCGGCCGTAGAACGACGCCAGGCCGGGCCACGCGCCGCCTTGCACCCGGTCGATGATTTCGGGGAGCTTCATTCCCGCCCACGCCGCGGACACCAGCACCGCCTGCCGGGCATGAGAGGGCGTCGGGTAGCGAGCACTGTCGTACAGGCCGGTAGTGGCGATCCGCAGGTAGTCCGCGGCCAGCTCCCGAGCCCCGCCTTTGCGTGGTACGTAGGCGGCCGCGGCCTGGTCCAGGCCCAGAGCGGCCTTGTCCCGGTCAATGTGATGCGCCCGCACCGCCTCAAGCTCGGCGGCGAGGTCGCTCTGCAGCGCCTCCCACACTGATAGCGGGTTCGGCTGCTTCGCGACGCCGTACGCAGCGGCCAGGGTTATCCCTCTCAGTCGCTGGAAGCCGCCGGAGCGGTGCCGAGCCCCGGGCGGGCGGATCAGTCCGTCGCTCAAGTTCAGCATCGGCAGCGGGTCCATCGTCGGTGTGCGGGAGGCCAGGGCCAGCGCGAAAGCCCTGGCGTCGGCGAAGACGACCGGGACGGCCAGCGGAATGTACAGGTGGACGTCGCCCGAGGGCGACTCATCGACGATCAACCGGCCGCCGGCCCGGCGCACCAGCTCCGTCACGGCGGCCGCGTCGCGCAGCACCGTGGCGCGGTCCGCCTTGGACGTGTCCAGGTCGACGACAAGCAG
>JAABVA010002429.1_pt1 | contig 18538 bp, 20 predicted proteins | sample 5560331 | NCBI WGS metagenome assembly JAABVA01 (sample SAMN12812661, study PRJNA571458) | rock metagenome | isolation source: Antarctica rocks | place: Antarctica: Victoria Land, Mt New Zealand sud | collected 2016-01-07 | reverse complement strand
GAAGCCGAGCTGTTCTCCCACTACGGCGTTCCCTACTCGGGGGAGACGGTGACCGCCGACACCGGCCGCACCGCCGCCCCGGCAGCCCCGGCAGCCCCGGCAGCCCCGGCAGCGCCGCGCACCAGCGCGCCAGCCACCGCCGGTCGCGCCACTGACGATGCGATGACCCGATCGGAGGAGCAGCTGCGCGTCGGCACCCAGCAGGTCGAGGCTGGCCGGGCCCGGCTGCGCAAGCATGTCGTCGTCGAGACCGTGACCCAGACGGTGCCGGTCGCCCACGAGGAGCCGGTGCTGGAGCGGGAGCCGATCACGGAGGCCAACCGGGACAAGGCGATGGCCGGGGAGGCGATCCGGGAGAACGAGTACGAGGTGACGCTGCACGCCGAGCAGCCGGTCGTTGCCAAGGAGACAGTCCCGGTCGAGCGGGTCCGCCTCGCGACCGAAACCGTCACCGAGCAGCAGCAGGTCAGCGAGCAGGTCCGCAAGGAGCAGATCGAGAAGGTCGTCGAGGCCCCGGACCAGCGCCGGCGCTAGAGCAGACGTCGCCGGCCGGCCCCGTCGACCGGCGGTGCCCACCCCAGGTGGACGCCCGACCCTCCAGCACGGCAGTAGCCATAGACCAGGCGCCGCTCGGCTTCGACGGCCAACCCAGGAGACAGGGGCGCCGCCATGCCCAGCTTGGTCACCGGCCGCGTTCGGGTCCCACGGCCGGCAATGACCCGCCGACCGAGCTATGTCCCGGCCTTGCAGCTGATCGTGCTGGAGGAGTTCACCGCCTCCAGGGTGGCGGTGGCCTTGGTGGTGTGCGCCGGGTCGCTGACTGGACGGGACGGGACGGGGCTGCGTGACCAGCTGCGGGTGCAGCTGCGCCACGGGCCCCGCCACCTGCTGCTCGACCTGTCCGAGGCCACTGGCTTTGGCGACACTGTGGCTGCCATCCTGCTCGACACCGCCCGGCGTGCTCCGGCGGCACGGTGCAGCTTCGGGCTGGTTGCCCCCGCGGAGGATGTCCTCTCGCGGCTGCAGCTGACCGGGTTGCACCGGATGCTGAGCTGGCATGAGACGTTCCAGCAGGCGTTGGCAGCGCTCGAGCCGCCCATCCAACGCCAGCCGGTCCAACGAGGTTGACCCCGTGCGTCATGGTGCGGGCCCCGCAGCGTGTCTCTACCAACCGGACCGGGCCGCCGGCGCCCGGGTTCCAGCTTTCCCTGGGCCGATCTTGACCAGCCCTGCGTCACCCTAGAAGGAGCATCGCGTGATCGTCCTTGGACTTGTCCTGCTCGTCGCCGCCGTCGTCATCGCCCTCGTCGGTGTGCTGAGCAACCTGGGTAGCAGTCACCTGCTGACCCGCAGCTTTGAGATCTTCGGCTACCACATCACCGGCTCCACCGGCCGGCTGCTGCTGATCGGGGTGATCCTCGGCGCAGCCGGGATGCTCGGGCTGAACCTGCTGCTCGCCGGCCTTGGGCGCGGCATCAAACGCCGGGTCTCCACCCGCCGGCAGCTCAAAGCCGACCAGAAGGAGAACAAGCGTCTAGCAGCCGAGCGGGACCGCCTCGCACACCAGCTCGACGATGAGCGCAGCACCAAGCCCAGCGCCGCCGCCGACCACAACAGCACCGGAGCCGGCCAGGCAGGTGCCCGCAAGGCTGGGACACCATAAGAACCCCAACCTTTGACTGCCCGGCGCCGGCCGGCCTAGCCCTCAACGGCCACCCAGACGGCGTCACCTAGCAAGGAAGGGAAGTAGGTGGCGTACACACCGCCGTCGGGCTGGGTCGAACGGACAGGCGCTCGCGTCGGGTCGACGACACAGGTGCACCGCTTCCATGTGCGCCGCGACTGCCCGGCGATTACAGCCGCGGCTATCTTGCAACCCACGGACAAGCCCTACAGCGCCGCCCGCTGCCCCGCCTGCGCCCCGTAGCAACCGTCAAATCGGCGGCGATGCCGCGAAAAGCAAAAGCAGGGGCTTCCACATTCGACGCCGAGCGCTGCCGGCGCTGGTACGGGTCCGACCAGGACCGACCGTCTGCGTCAGCGCAAGCCCAAACGGCTGGTTCACCATCGAACCGACAAGCCCTCTCGGGGCTGAGTGACTTGAGCGAGCAGCAGGGCCTGCAACACCATGCCGACCGCCTCGGACACGAGGACCGCCAGCATGGCGTGCACAAGGCGGAGACGGCCGTCTCGCGAAACCCGCCGCGGGTCCTTCGTCGCCGCCAGCAGGCACCGGCAGGCGGCGTGCATGCTGCCGCTTTGCGGGTCCTGGTTCCGGGGTTCTCCGGGATGAGCCCGCATCCCGTACGGCACGTTCTTGGCCTGGAACGCCGCCGGCGGGGCGCTGTGGGCCACCGCTTTCGTGCTCCTGGGCTACGCGGCGGGCAGCCAGTATCAGCGGGTTGCTCACAATGCGTCGCTGTTCGGGATCGCCCTGCTGCTGCTCATCGCCGTCCTGATCGTCGTGAAGAAGTTCCGCTCGCGCAGCAAGGCCTCGGCCGGGTCCTAGCATGCGCCGGGTGGGGTGCCTGCCGGCCGTCATGGGCTAGGAGTACAGCAGCCACAAGCCGGCGTGGTGGCAGCCGCCGGCGGCGGCAACGGCGAGGCGGCCGGCTTGCCCCGGCCGGTATCGCACTGCACGACTCCGGAGACGCCGGCCGCCCCGGACACGCCAGCAGCGTCGCCCCACGCAGCACATCGCGTAGGCGTCAGCGAACAGCGCCCCGACCCGTTCCTCGCGCTGCCCCGTGGCGTGATCACATCCCGTACCTGTCCGGCACCCATCCCCGTGTGTTGGTGCCGCGGTCGCCAAGGCTGGCCTCGGCCTCGGCACCGGGTCGGTCCGTGCCCGCTCCTCGCGTCCCGGTGCACTCGTCCATCAGCTCGCCACCCCGGCCGCTAGCCGGCTCGTGGTAGGTCGCTGCCCGGTCGGAACTGCGGCAGCCCGCGGAGTACCTACCCGCACCAGTGGACCGCGTTCACGAGCGGCAACGCCGGGCAAGCCGAGTGCGTGGGGGTCTTCCGCTACCACGACACACCACCGAAAGGAACGAACATGACCAGCACCGAGCAGGGCGCGGGCGCGAGCGACCTGGGCAAGAGTGTCATCAAGACCCGCAAGGTGACCCACTGGCAGCCGAACTTCTCCCTGTCAGGTAAGGGAGAACCCGGCAGCTACCTGTTCCAGCTCGTGCTGGACAACGGCGCCTCCGAAGTCGTCCTGACGGTCAACGTCGACGACGCGGACAACCTGTTCGACTGGCTGTCCGCTAGCGATGAGGTCTACTACGACCTCGAGCGCGAGATCGTGCTGTTCGGAGCCCGCCCGATCGGCTCCTAACCCAGCGAGGCGGTGCCGGCAGAACCGGCACCGCCAGGCGGCCGGCAGGCGGCCGGCAGGCGGCCGGCAGGACGTGCTGCCCATTCATCCGGGTCGCACGGGACCGCCGAGCTCATCGCCCGTCGCATCGCCCGGGTAGGTACTGCACCCCTCCGGCGGACGTGAGCCCTGCCCATCCGGGTAACTCAGGGGTGTGACGAGCAGGCGCCAGGCGCGGCTTCCCAAGCTTGTGCGCGATGTTGTGCGGGCGCTTCGGGGCCACGACATCCCGCTGTACGCAGCAGGGCTCTCGTTCTACTCCGCTGTCGCGCTGGTCCCTTTGTTGCTGCTGGCCCTCGGCGTTACGGCGCTGGTGCTCGGCGATGCCACGGTTGTGCGGCTGGGCGATCACCTGGCCGACGCGGTACCGGCCCGGCACGGCTTTGCCGACAGCATCCGGCACCTCACCATGAACCCCGACGGCGGCGGGGCAGCCGCCATCATCGGGTCGGTCTTGATCGCCTCGCTGTATGGGGAGGGGCTGGTGCGTGCGTTGGACCGGCTGTCCCGGCACGGGGGTCGCTCTAACCGCGGGCTGCGCGGGCGCCTGATGTCACCGCTGCTGATCCTGCTGTTTGCCGGGGTGCTGGCGATCGCGCTGATGCTGTCGGCCCAGCTGCCCCGCCCGGGCGGTGGCAGCTGGGCGTCGACCCTGTTCGCGGTCTACCTCAGCTTCCTCATCGGCTGGGCGGCGGCGACGGCGATGCTGGTGCTCGTCTACCGGGCGTTCTCCGCCGAGCGGCCCAGCCTGCGGGCGCTGCTGTGGGGGTCAGCGGCTACGGGGTCGTGGCTGTCGGGCAGACGCTCGGGTTCGTCTACGTGATCTCCCTGCCGCTGCAGCTGGGCAAGCCGTTCGGCGGTTCGGACGCCGTCGGTACCGTCGCCGTCGTCGGATTCTGGCTCTACTTCAGCCATCTGGTGATGCTGGTCGGCTACCTGCTCGTGCTGCGGCTCGATGCGAGCCGCGGACGGCCGCTCGGCCCAGTGGTCAAGCCCAGCGACATCGCTGTCGCCCTGCCGCAGGCCGCACCCGTCGGCTGACCCCCGCCGGCCGCCGGATGTTTCACCCCGCGGTCATCGACCGGGCAGCAGGTGGCTGATGCCGCACCCAAGGGGCGGACCGAGCCGAACGACGCGGGCCGCCTATCCCGGCGGCCATCGCGGCAGCACCCCAGACGCGCTCCCCTCGGTCCCAACGACAAGAGGCAGCGGCGAGGAACTCCGCCGCGGCGGAGCTGATCGTCTTCCGCGACCCTGAGGGATGCAGCTGACGAGCGCGTGCCCTTGGGCAGCACGGTGGGCCCGCTGTCGGGGTTCTCGTTCCCCGGTAGGGCGGCGACGGTGAGCAGGCGCTACGTACTCATCGCCGGCGCCACGGGGTGCCACGGTGCCGGAGTCGCCGCCGCTCCGTCGACGGCGGTGTCGGCCGGTGGCACAGACGGGGTCCGGCGTGCCGAGGGACCAGCGCCCTATGGGAAGCGACACTCGCCCGCTGGGTTCGCTCCTCGACTCTGGCCTCCGCTTATGCTAGGTCGAACACCCGTTCGATGACAAGGAACGTCGCCATGGCAACGACTGGGCCCGCCTCCACCTACCGCCGCACCACAGTCTCGCGCGGGGCCAACACCGCCCAGCTGATCAAGCAGCAGCGGCGTCGCTATGCCGGCACTGTCCTGCACAGTCTCGCCCGGACCCAGCGCGGTCGGCCCACGCCACAGGTCGAGCGTGTCCTTCGCGAGGCCCTCAAGTCTTTAGGCGTTCGACTTTCACCTACGTGGCTGCGCCACATCGCCTGCGAGATCACGGCGGGACGCCCCGTCGAGCTGCCCTAGCGTCATGGTTCCCACGAGCGGTAAACCGGCGCTGCGCGCGGCGTGCACTGCACCCGAGGGCGGTCGGCCGCGAACGCAGGGGCACGTACCAGCGGCGGTTGACTGACGGGCTCGGGTCGCCGGCCTTTCGACTTGTCGGCCACTGCACAAGCTGCGCCGGCGGCTGAGCGACGCCGAGCCGGGGCGCCGCTGACGGGCCTGGCGAAGGGTGGAGTCTTATCTCGACCGGCTCGCAAAGGACGGGCGCTAACGCTCGTGGACCCGACTCGAATGTGGTCTGGGTTTCGGTCAGCCGGGGGAACACTGACCGACCGACCCGGAACGGTGGCTGCCGCTGTCGGGCTGCCTCGTCCTAAGAACCGGAGGTGGCTGCCGTGAGCGCCGTGGTCCCGGCAGCGCGGGTGGGCACGGTGAGTACGGGCGCTGCGAAGGTGAGGGTGCTGGCCTGGTTGTCGGGGCGGAAGGTGGGCGCGTCGACCTGGGTGAGGTCGAGGCGGATCTTGTCGCCGGTCCGGAACGGCCACTGGTTGCCGTATAGCGGTAGCCGCAGCGATCCGGCCAGCGGGTCGTAGGTCGGCGTGTCGATCCGGTAGGTGCCGCGGGTGACGAGCAGCGCCGGACCTCCAGCGGCGGGGATGTCCCAGACCCGGGCGTTCAGCGTTGCCGTGGTCGCCCCCGCCAGCGCATAAGGCACCTGTAAGGAGCCGAGCCCGACGTAGGTCACGTCCCGAGTCAGCGGTGTCGAGATCGCGGTGTACCGGCCTGGGAAGTTCGGCGTCGTCGAGGTCCGGCACCCCGAGGGGGACGGCGTGATCTGCGACGGCAGCGTGCCTCCCAGCACAGCATCGGTGCCGAGCCCGTCAGGGTCGGCGGCGGCGGGAAGTGGGTTGACAGTGGCCCCGGCAGGGCCGGTGACGGTCAGCGTCCCGTTGGACAGGCCCTCGGGGGTGGTTGCTGTCAGCTGCTGGGCGGCTGTGGGGCCCGCGCCGGGATCGGGATTGTTCGGGCACAGGGTCGGCTCGCTGAACACGGTCGTCTGCTGCGGGTGGCTGCCGTTGATCTGTGCGTTGAGGAATTGGTTGGCCTGGTTGTTGAGCCGCTGCCAGGTCTCGGGCTTGTTCTGCGCCCGGGAGTGCCCGACGTCGCCGACCCCTACCGACACCGGCCAGCGGGGGTCAAGGCTCTTGAGGTACTTGAACATCCGAAACGACTCGACCGCTTCGAACAGGTCATCGGTCCAGCCCTGAATCGCAAAGATCGCCGTCTCCTGGCCGGCCTGCTGCTGGGTCTTCCAGCCTGGCTGGTAGTAGGCGGAGTGGCAGTCGCTGAAGTCCTGCCGGATCTGAGCGACGACCGGGTCGTCGACTCCTAGAGCGTCGTAGGGCTCACCGGCGGCGACGCGACTCTGGAAGGCCGTGAACGGTTCCGGTGCCGTGCAGGGCTCTGGCTTGACCGGTGTCGGGGCCGTCCCTTCCTCGAAGGTGCCGGTGGTCTGTCCCAGGGCGTACAGCCCGGCGACGTAGCTAGCCTTGGCGACCCCCAGCGGGTTGCCGACTCCGTGCGCATCCGGTGCGCCCTGGGAGGAGGAGTAGATCGGGTCGCCGCCGAGGAGGCCCGGGTGGCCGTTGGGCACCAGGGAGTAGGCCAGGTCGGTCCAGCCGTACTTGGGGACCGCGACCTGCAGTCGTAGCACCGGCAATGCCGGGTTGACGCTGTTCGGGAAGGTCCAGATGGGGTCGGTGGCTTGCAGCCAGCTTTCCCCGCCGCCGTAGGAACCGCCGGACACCGCGACCTGGTTCGGGTCGAGGTTGGGGAAGCTCGCCGCGGTCAGCGCGGCCAGGTACTGGCTGTCGCGGATCTCGACGTCCTTGTTCTTCACCCGAATCGTGCCGCTGGGGTCGCAGTCCGACCCGGCAGGTGATGGGTTGCCTGCCGGGAGGGTCGGCGGGTGACAGTTCGGACCGGTGCCGGCCGGGGTGTTGGGCTCATCGGGCCGGGTCGTGCCTTGGTCGGTGAAGCCGCGGGCGGTGTAGGTCAGGACGTAGTAGCCGTGCTGGGCGAACCAGTGACTGTTCCAGTGGTACTTGTCGGCGCCGTCACCCTCGTTGGTGGTGGACTCCCACTCGTGCTTGTTGTTGCCGAACCCGTGGAACATCACCATCAGCGGGTGGCTTTTCGCGCCATTGTTGTTCGCTGGCAGGGTGACGTCGACGTCGAGCGGGGAGCTGTCGAAGCTGGGGACCTCACCTGAGCAGATCGTGTCGCCACCCGGATAGTTGGCAGAGCAGGGAAGACTGAGCGACGGCCCCGTCGTTGCCGGGGCCGCAGGCGGTGCAGCCGACGCCGCCGTTGAGGCTGCTGACAGGCCCGCGACCGAACCGGCCGCCACCGTCATGGACATGACCGCGCTCGCTACCGTTGTCCGTCGCCGCATTGCACGCCTTCTTCCGTTATGTCCTGCTATCAGTCGTCGGCATGCTAACAGCAGGTGACCCAAGCCACATCAGGCGCCAGGTTCGCCGGCTGAAGGCTGGCGTCCATGCGCAGCCCAATCCGACGCCCAGCATGCGTCCGGCCTCGATGCAGGGTCTGCTCAGCCTTGCTGCAGCAGCTCCCGCTCCGAGCTGTACTCCCTTGCACGGCGCATTGACCAGCATCTGCTGCGATGGGCCATGCAGAAGTTCAAACGACTAAGGCACAAGCCTGCCAAGACCCAGACCTGGCTCGACGCTGCTCGAGCGCATCAACCCAGGCTCCTGGCCCACTGGCAGATAGCGCCCCCCCACCCAGGGCCCGCCTGTGGGAGCCGTATGACGGGCGACTGTCACGTACGGTTCTGCGAGCGCCGGAGGACGAGACTCCCTCCGGCGACTCACCAAGAGCCCCACGATCAAGGCTTGGCTGGCCGCGCATTCCCGTCTCCACATGCACTACACGCCGACCTATTCCAGCTGGATCAATCAAGTCGAACGATGGTTCGCCTACCTCACCGAGGACCTCCTACGTCGCGGCGCACCGCAGCGTCCAAGCGGGAAAAGACATTTGCTACTGGATCACGACCTGGAACGAGACGTCAAACCGTTCATTTGGACCAAGACAGCCGAACAGATCCTCGACTCACTCAGACGACTTCTTAAACGATCTAGCGGCGGAGAACACTAGGCACCCGTCAGCTCTCAGCGAGCAGTGCGCCGGGCGGGCAGTCGCCAACCTTGACCAGGGCCGCATCTAATCCGATGAGCTGCCGTTTGCCGCAAGGCGAGTATGAGAGGAACCGCGGCGAGTGAAGGTGCGCCGATAGGCGGTTGGCGTGGTGTCGAGCGTGCGCCGGAAGTGCAGCCGCAGGTTGGCCGCCGTGCCTAGGCCGCTGTCCCGGGCCACATGGTCAACCGGGAGCTCGGTGGTTTCCAGCGGTTCCCTGGCCCGGCTGAGGCGGGCGCTGGCTAGCCATTGCAAAGGGGTGGTACCCGTCTCGGCGGTGAACCTGCGCATGAAGGAGCGCTGGGACATGCCGGCGTGGCGGGTAAGCTCGGCGAGCGAAAGCAGCTGTTCGACACGTTCCAGGCCCAGGCCCGGGTGCCGGCGAGCGAGGTGTCGCCGGCACCCGGCACTAGCGCGGGCACGTACTGGGCTTGGCCGCCATCGCGATGGGGCGGGGCCACCAGACGGCGCGCGATCTGATTGGCCGCGGCTGCGCCGACGTCGCTGCGGACGATGTGCAGGCACAGGTCAATGCCGCAGCACACCCCGCCCGAGGTGATTCCCCTCATCGACGTAAAGCGCGTCCCGGTCCACGTGAACAGCGGGTAACTCTCGTTCGAGTTCGTCGATGTCCTCCCAGTGCGTGGTGGCGTGGAGCCCGTCCAGCACGCCGGCCGCGGCGAGAGCGAACGCGCCGTTGCAGATCGACACGACCCGCCGCCCCCGGTTACGCGCTTCGGCCAGGGTGTCGAGCACGACCCCCGGGCAGGGGCCGGAGACTCAGATCGAGCCCGGGCACCATAACCGTGTCTGCGGCGCGCGGACCTGATCGAGCCCGCCGTCGACGGCACGGTGAGACCGCCCGTGGCGGCCACCTGGCTCGTTAGTCCCCGTACCGTCAGGTGGTACGGAGTCTCCGGTCGAGGGCTGAAGATCTGCGCCGGGATGGCCAGGGCCATGAGGGTGACGCCGTTGACATAGCCAACTTCTCCTTGCTCGAACGCTCTCGGCCACGCCTCGGAATCCTTGGAGGGCCGTGGCCGCGAGTGCGCCTTGTCCTCGAAAATCTGGAGCGAGAGTCGCGGATCTGGTGGGCGGGGTGGAGCGCGACAATGCGCGTCAGCTGTTGGGAGCCCGATACCGGCTCAGCGAACCATGGCCAGCACATCGCGGACCAGCCGCCGTGCATACTCGTGATCGACTTGTAGTGCGAATACGACGTGGTGATACAGCGGCGCGATGATGTGGTCGAGGATCTGCGGGACTGTCGGTGTCGTCTCTCCGCGTTCGCCGGCACGGCGTACTATCCCCGACGCCTGCTCGCGCCGCGTCTCCGTGACCGGGCAGCTCGAAACGATCTCGACGCGCGCCGACACCATCGCGCGCAAATATCGGGCCCGCTTGGGACGGGTGATGTCACGGGCGATGATATTCGCCCACTCCGTCAAGTCTTCCTCGAGCGATCCGGTGTCGGGTACCGACTCACCGTCTCGTGTCAGGGCGGCGACCGCGACTTCCTCGAGGAGCGCATTGACGTCGTCCCAGCGTCGGTACAACGTCGACGGGTTGACCCTGGCCCGCTCCGCAATGACGGGAAAGCTGATCTTGTCGGCACCCTCGCCCACGAGCTCGCCGACCGACGTATAAATCGCGGTCAGCACCCGACTACTCCGTCCGCCGGGGCGACTCGCGGCTACTTGCTTTGACATGCCACGACCATACGCAAACATATTTGCTTTATTGGAATCCATGCACTACTGTCGCTAAAGCCAAGATCATTGCTTTTCGACGGAGGTCCCGTGTTCAATCGCCCAGTCTCATTCGTCGTTGCCGGGGCCGCCGGCGCCGCGACGCTGGCGGCCGCCTCGGCGCCGTCGCCGCTCTATCCCGTCTATCAGCGCCTCTGGGGCTTTTCCGCGTTCACGCTGACGGTCATCTTTGCCGTATATGTCTTCGCGCTGCTCGCCGCCTTGCTGACCGTCGGCTCGCTCTCCGACCGGGTAGGACGCCGGCCGGTCGCCTCCGGAGCCCTGGTGCTTCTCGCGCTGGGTATGCTGCTCTTCGCGATTGCCGGAGGTTCCGGCGGCCTGATGGCTGCGCGAATCGTGCAGGGTTTTGCCGTCGGCGCTGCCACCGCCACCATCACGGCCATGATCATGGATTCTGCGCCGAACCCACGGGTCGGCTCGATCGTCAGCAGCGCGGTCCCTTCACTGGGAAATGCGATCGGGGCGGTCCTCGCCGGTGCCCTCGTGGAGTTCGCGCCCCTCCCCCGCCAACTCGTCTTCTGGATCCTCGCCGTCGTCTATCTAGTGCTTGCAGCGCTCGTATGGTTGGTTCCCGAACGCGCTCGCCCCGAGTCGACATCGCGGGAATCGATCTGGCGGTCGCTGCTGCCGAGCGCCGGGCTTCCGCCGGCCACGCGGCCGGCCTTCTTCGCACTGGTTCCGTCGATCAGCGCGACGTGGGCACTCGCCGGACTATATCTCTCGCTCGGGTCGTCGGTACTCAGCACCGTCCTCGATGTGCACAGTCATTTCGTCGTGGGCATCGTGCTCGGACTGTTCTTCGCCGCGGGGACGTCCGGCACCGTTGGCTCGGCAGTCTTACCGCCGCAACTGCGCGAGTGGTTCGGCTATGGAACTCTCACCCTCGGCGTCCTGGTCACGATCGCGGCGATGCTCATGAGTGCCTTGCCGCTCTACGTGGTCGGATCGGTGATCGCGGGGCTCGGCTTCGGCGCGGCGTTCCGCTTCGCCGTCAATGCGCTCGGCGAGGCGGCGCCAGTCGCCCAGCGAGGACAAGTGTTCGCGACAATGTACATCGTCAGCTACGTCGCATTCAGTGTGCCGGCGCTGGCGGCCGGGCTTGCCGCCGAACGGTTCGGGCTCGAGCCAACAGCCGTCGCGTACGGGGCGTTAGAAGTCGCGCTGGTTCTGATCGCGATGGCCGCAGGGCTCGTCCGGGCGCGCCGACGGGTTAGGGAGAACGAGCTTCGGCCAGGCGCGGCGGCCTCCACGCTGGTTTCGCGCACTTTCAGCACGCCTCGTCAGACAACGCACTACATCGAGTGCGGGTCGACCGACGGACCGCTGATGATCTTCCTCCACGGCTGGCCGAGCATCGGTTTGATATGGCGCGCCCAGATGGACGCGTTCGCCGCCGACGGTTGGCACTGCGTCGCTCCTGATCTGCGCGGCTACGGCGGCTCTTCCGCGCCTACAGCCAACGACGCCTACACCATCGAGGAAGTCGTCGCAGACATGGCGGAGTTCCATGACCACCTTGGCGGCAAGCCTGCGATCTGGGTTGGCCACGACTGGGGCAGTGTTGTGGCCGGCGAGTTGGCCGCGCATGAGCCCAAGCGCAGCCGCGGTGTCGTGCTGACCTCGTTAGCGTATTTTCCCGACGCGAACGCCCTGCCCACGCTCGTCCCGCTGGTCGACCGAACGATTCACCCGGCTGACCAGTATCCGGATGGCCAATGGGATTACTACCGCTACTACACGACGCACTTCGAGGCGGCAGTCGCCGACCTCGATGCAGACAAGGCAGCAACGCTGGCGTCGGTCTTTCGACCAGCCAGCCCCGCCGCCATCGGCAAGGTTTCGCCGACAGCGCTGGTCACGCGCAACGGAGGGCGCTTCGGCGCCGCGCACCGCGCCCTGCCAACTCAAGCTGACCCGACTCTCTGGCCGCCGGCGGACTTCGACGTGCTGGTACAGGCGTTCAAGGCTCATGGCTTCCGCCCCCCCTCCGCGTGGTATACGAACGATGACGCCAACATCGCCTACGCACGCAAGGCGCCCAACGGCGGCCGCCTGTCGCAGCCGGTGCTGTTCGTCAACGGCGAGTGGGATGCGATCTGCAGCATCACCGGAAATCGCCAAGGTGACCCGATGCGCGCGGCCTGCGCAGACCTTACTGTGACGAGTGTGCCCGCCGGACATTGGCTGCCGCTGGAACGCAAGACAGAACACATCCAGGCCATCCGCACCTGGCTCAAAAGCAAAAGTCTTTGATGCGGCAGTGGCAAAGTGACGTCCCACCAGGTTTTTGCTGCGTTGTCGGCTCGGTGCTGTTCGTGAAAAACGGATGATGGTGCCAGACCGGGACAACTCGTCGGTCTTGGCGCGGTCGCGGAGCCGGCGCACGAACAGCCGGGCGGTCACCGGGTTCTTCGTGCTGGCGCAGGCGTTGAACTCGGTCTCGGCGACTTCAGCGTCAGAGATCAACTCGCCGGTGTCCGGATCTTCGACAGCGCCGGGGTAGTGCCCGGTGTCCAGGCATCCTCGCTGATGGCGGCTAGGGCGCGCGCAACCGCGGGGTTCTTGGTGAGCATCAGCGAGAACCGTGCACTCGGCCCGCCGGAAGCGCGCCAGCGCGGTCAGCGTTCCGCCGGCAGCAGAGTGCTGACGTACCTCAGGCTCGTTCGACCAGGTCAGTTCATGCGAGCGGATTGGGCCGTAGATGGGGTGGATTGCAGCGTCCGAACGCTCCGGGCCAGTAAGTGTGGCACCAAGGCAGGTGCGCATGATCAGACGGTTGGTGTCGTCATCGATTGGCTCGCGCACCCAGGGACGCATGTTGCCTCGCATGTTGAGGCCCATATGAATCCGCTCTGGCCCCTCGATACTGGCGCACAGCCCCAGTCGGTGCACAGCCCGGCGGACACAACCTCAGTGACGTTCCGGGGAGCCGCCGTGCTGGCAAGACCGCAGGCGAGAGTAGAAACCACCTTCAACGCAACACGGTCATGCCGTCACCGGCGCGCTGCAACTGACCCGACCAGTGCGTGCGAACCGAGACTCCGTAGAACGTACGGACCGGTAGGCGTTACCCGCCGTCCTGGTCGACGTCTCGGGAAGGACGTTCCGGAACCGCAGGTGTACCGCTCTCTTTTGAGGTGTGGCGGACCGCCTGCTAGCGGCAGCCAGAACGCACCATCCCTCTGATTCGTCAGTTGGAGCGCGGCTGTTCCGACAGTCGGAACAGTCAGGAGATAAGCGCTGGATCCGCGCGGACGATCGGCGAGGTAAGCCACTGGGAGGCCACCTTGCCCGTTGCACTCGTTACGAGTTCTCACTCGCCGTTGCTGCACTACACCGAACCCGCGCCAGGCGTTCGGGACCGTGTCGACGCCGCGTTCGACAACGCGCGGAACTTCATCGCCGAGTTCCGACCCGACCTCGTGGTGCTCTTCGGGCCCGACCACTACAACGGCTTTTTCTACGAAATGATGCCGTCGTTTTGTATCGGGGCCGCAGCAAAATCCATCGGCGACTACGGCACCACGCCCGGTCCCGTGCGTGTCGATCGGGATGCGGCACACCGCTTCACCCGAGCAGTTCTTGCCGACGACGTCGACGTTGCAATGTCCGAGCGGATGTACGTCGACCACGGATTCGTTCAACCGCTCGAAGAACTGCTCGGCGGTATCGAAAAGGTCGATGTCGTACCTGTCTTCATCAACTGCGTCGCCGAGCCGCTAGGTGCCCCGCGCAGAGCGGCCCGGCTCGGCACCGCGATCGGAGCTGCGGCAGCAGGCATGGACCGTCGGACCCTGTTCATCGGGTCGGGAGGCCTCTCACATGACCCACCTGTGCCGGCGCTCGAAGGAGCCCCGCCGGAAGTCGCTGCGACCCTCATCTCGGAGGGACGCTTCCTGACTCCCGAGCAGCGCGACGCGCGACAGGAGCGGGTCATCCAGGCAGGCCTCGACTACGCGGCGGGTGCGTCGACAATGCAGCCACTCAACCCGGATTGGGACCGCCTCGTACTTGCCACCCTCGCCGCTGGCCGATTCGACCAGATCGAACAGTGGACGACCGATTGGTTCACGAAGGAGGCAGGCCATTCTTCCCACGAAGCACGCACCTCTATCGCCGCCTACGCCGCCCTAGCTGCCAGCGGCCCCTATGCGGTCACGTCGTCGTTCTACGAGGTGATTCCGGACTGGATCGCTGGCTTCGCCGTCACGATGGCCCGGTTGACGTAGGGCAGGCAGTCCAGACCGGCCACGCTGACTGCCCACTCAATGTAACGATCGGCCTCGAACAACCCGAGAGAAGGTCTCGATGACCACCCCAGAGCTCACGACGCAGCCGACACGAGACGTCCCCGTGTGGGTTGCTCTGTCAGCGACAGAGCACTCGATCAGCTACGTCCAGGTCGGTGAATGGAGGACCCGCGTGCTGCAAGCCGGTAGGCCCGACGCGCCGGCTCTGGTGCTCATGGCTGGCACTGGCGGACAGCTGGAGGCGTATGCACACAACATCAGCGCGTTCGCCAAGTTTTTCAACGTCATCGCCTACGACTACCCCGGGCACGGATACACAACCCGCGCGACCAGTGATCTGGAACTTCCCGAGTACGTGGAACATCTTCGAGGTCTCCTCGACGCGCTCGGTATCGAGAAGGCCAACCTCAATGGTGAATCGCTGGGTGGTTGGGTCGCGGTCAAGTTCGCCGCGGCTTACCCGGACCGTGCGTTGAAGCTTGTGCTGAACACACCTGGCGGCACCATGGCGCGGCCCGAGGTGATGGAGAAGATCCGCTCGCTTTCCCAGGCGGCCGCCGACGATCCGAGCGATGAGCGCATCCGTGCACGCCTCGAATGGCTCATGGCCGACCCGGCGACCGTAACCGACGAGCTGGTTTCCATTCGGCAGACGATCTATGAGCAGCCCGGCTTCTCCGAGTCGATGCGCCACATTCTGTGCCTGCAGGATCCCGAGGTTCGACGCCGCAACCTGATCACGGACGCTGAACTGGCAGCGGTTCCCAACGGCGCGCTTGTCGTCTGGACCTCGAACGACCCGAGCGGACCGGCCGCTGCAGGCATGGAGATGGCCGAGAAGATCGAGGGCGGCCGATTCGAGCACGTCACTGGCGCGGGCCATTGGCCGCAATGGGAGCAGCGAGGCAAGTACAACTCGCTCGTCATCGGCTACCTCACTGAGGAGGCTGGGCAGCCGTGATCGCCGCGTCGAAACTGGCGGCCGCGGCGGACCGCCTTGTCACGGCACAGCAGACGATGCGTCCGTGCCGCCCAGTGCGAGAGTTCATCGAAGCGAACGATCTGGATTCCGCCTACGAGGTGCAACGGACAATCATCGGCTGGCGGGTGGCGGCGGGGGCACGACGCGTCGGACGCAAGATCGGATTGACCAATCCGAAGGTGCAAGCACAGCTCGGCGTAGACCAGCCTGACTTCGGAGTGCTGCTCGATGACATGGAGTGCGCCGAGAGCAGCCCTATCGACATTCGCCGTGTTCTACAGCCGAAGATCGAAGCCGAGATTGCCTTCATTCTGGCCGCTGACCTCGATCAAGCGAACGTCGACGAGACAGCCGTTTTCGCTGCGACCAAGCACGTCGTTCCGGCGTTCGAGATCGTGGACAGTCGGATTGCGGACTAGAACATCAGCATCGAGGACACGATCGCCGACAACGGGTCCTCGGCAATGTTTGTCCTCGGGTCGACCCCGGTAGACCTGGCCGGAGTCGATTTGCCGAGCGTTCGCATGTCGATGCGCGATGGCGACCGCACCGTGTCAACGGGAATCGGCGCCGATTGCCTCGGCGACCCGCTGACGGCAGTCGCATGGCTGGCCAACAAAGCTCGCTATTACGGACACGCGCTGCGAGCAGGCGAAGTCATCCTTTCGGGTGCGCTGGGCCCAATGGTTCCGGTTCAGCCCGGCTCGACGTTCAGAGCCGCAATCTCAAGCATCGGAACGGTCCGAGCAGTTTTCACGGCCGGAAAATAACCAGGAGTAACGCATGAGCAAGACGAAAGTGGCCATCATCGGCTCAGGGAACATCGGCACAGACTTGATGATCAAGGTACTTCGTCTGTCGAAGCACCTTGAAATGGGTGCCTTCGTCGGCATTGACCCCGAGTCGGACGGGCTCGCCCGAGCGAAGCGGATGGGAGTCCCGACCACCTCCGACGATGTCGAGGGCCTGATAGCCATGGACGGATTTGATGACATTGCCATAGTGTTCGACGCGACCTCGGCCAAGGCGCACATCGCCAACGCAGAGAAGCTCTCTGCCTACGGTAAACAGCTCATCGATCTCACTCCGGCAGCGATCGGGCCGTACGCGATTCCCGCAGTCAACCTCGAAGCGCACCTAGAGGCACCGAACGTGAACATGGTGACCTGCGGCGGGCAGGCCACCATTCCCATGGTGGCGGCGATCAACCGCGTCGCTCCGGTCTATTACGGCGAAATCGTCGCGTCGATCGCATCGAAGTCCGCCGGTCCTGGTACGCGGGCGAACATAGATGAATTCACCGAAACCACGAAAGCTGCGATCGAGCAGGTGGGCGGCGCAACCCGCGGCAAGGCGATCATCATCCTCAACCCCGCAGAGCCGCCGTTGATCATGCGTGACACCGTGCTGTGTCTGACAGACCGGCTCGATGACTCGGCCAAGGCCGACATCAATGCCTCTGTCGATCAGATGGTGGCCGACGTCGCCGAGTACGTACCAGGCTATCGGCTGAAGCAAAAGGTTCAGTTCAGCGATGTCAGCGAGAGCGATACAACGCGGACGCTGAACCCGGACCTGGAACCGGCTCTGCGAACCCAGGTCAGCGTGTTCATTGAGGTTGAGGGTGCAGCGCACTATCTGCCGGCCTACGCCGGCAATCTCGACATCATGACTTCGGCTGCCCTGCGGGTTGCCGACCTCCTAGCGACGCGCGCCCAGGTAACCGCCACTCCCGCGGAGGCGAGCACCGCATGACAACCGACGACACCCAGAACGGGCCCTATGTCTACGTCCAGGACGTCACCTTGCGCGACGGCATGCATGCCGTCCGGCACCAATATTCAATCGACGACGTCACAGCCATCGCTGCCGCTCTCGACGCAGCGGGAGTTGACGCAATCGAGATCGCTCACGGCGATGGACTCGCCGGTTCGAGCCTCACATACGGCGCGGGTGCTCACACGGATGAGGAATGGATCGGTGCCGTTGCCGGTGTTGTGAAGAACGCTCGGCTCACGACGCTTCTCATCCCCGGGATCGGCACGATCGAGAACTTGGAACGCGCGCACGACCTCGGCATAACGTCCGTTCGTGTTGCCACTCACGCCACCGAAGGCGACATCACAGCGCAGCACATCGCGAAGGCGCGAGACCTCGGGATGGATGTATCCGGCTTCCTCATGATGAGCCACATGGCTTCGCCGGACCAACTGGCCCAACAGGCCAAGTTGATGGAGTCCTACGGAGCGCAGTGCATCTACGTCACCGACTCTGGCGGTCGCCTGACGATGGACGGGGTAAGAGCCCGGGTTCGCGCCTATCGGGACCTGCTCGAACCGAGCACACAGCTCGGCATTCATGCTCACCAGAACCTTTCACTTGCGGTCGCGAACACTGTGGTCGCCGTCGAAGAGGGTGTCACGCGACTCGACGCCTCCTTGGCAGGAATGGGGGCGGGGGCCGGGAACTGTCCGGTCGAACCGCTGATCGCCGTTGCCAATATCCTCGGCTGGAATCACCGTTGCGATCTGTTCGCGTTGCAGGACGCGGCAGATGACCTAGCCCGCCCATTGCAGGACCGCCCCGTCCAGGTGGATCGTGAGACGTTGACGCTGGGCTACGCCGGTGTCTACTCGTCCTTCCTTCGTCACGCGGAACGGGCAGCGAAGGCCTACGGCCTCGACACTCGCGACATTCTCGTAGAGGTCGGTCGGCGAGGACTGGTCGGGGGTCAGGAAGACATGATCGTTGATGTCGCGCTCGATCTCGTCGCGCGGCGCGACGACGACGACGCAGTGCGGGAAGCGATCTCTGAATCCGAGGTCGCAAAGGAAGCCAAGACTTCGGCATGAGTGATGCACATTCGGCGGGCAGTACTACTGCGATGTCCTCGTCGTGGGCAGAACGCCGCGTACGAATCCCCTATTGACGCACTGAGCCCCGGTGCTCTCCCGATGACCACCCAGGCGGTGTACCACTGCGAAATGAAAGAGAAGCCAAACCCATGGAACGCGAACTTAAGCTCGGATATAAGGGGCTCTTCGCGGTGAAAGGTGATTGATCTTGGTGGGTGTGTCGTAGCGGGCTGTGAGGCTCACGGCCTCCGAGGGTGGTTGGTGTCGAAT
>JAABVA010002427.1_pt1 | contig 18547 bp, 15 predicted proteins | sample 5560331 | NCBI WGS metagenome assembly JAABVA01 (sample SAMN12812661, study PRJNA571458) | rock metagenome | isolation source: Antarctica rocks | place: Antarctica: Victoria Land, Mt New Zealand sud | collected 2016-01-07 | reverse complement strand
AATCTCATCATCATTCTTTGATTTCGCGAAGTCTGTAAATTCAACGAGATTGTTGATGAAGCATCAACAATCATTTCTTTTCTCATTGTCTTTTGAATTTTCTCTTTGATAGCTGAGATGTACTTGAAAGTTTGAATAGTAAAAATGATGAGTTCTCAATTAGAATTTGATGATGTCTGCATCATCATGAGCGATTCAGCATCAGCAGCATTATGATTATCACATCTGATTAATGTCTTTTGAGCAGATTTATGATATTATTAGTTGCAGTAATAGTCGTGAAATCTCAAGTTGTGACATTACTTACTTTCATAATAATCTTGACTTAAGCATCAGTTGACTTCATTATCTTACAACTCTTTTTGAGCGTCGCTGCACATTCACGACTCATGATCTAGAGTTTTTACTCTTACTATACAGATATACTCATGATCAGCGATGAAACTCATCTGTACGCGATGCTGACTATGAATCTACTGTTTAGCTACAGTAAAGTCTAAAGATTATCAAAAGTTTGAATGACATTAAAGTGCTGCGTGATAATGAAGCGCTGTGCATTGATCGCATGCAGAATTTTCGCGATCACGCAGACTTCAATAATCTCAATGCGCATGTTACAAAGCAATCTGCATGCAGATGAGAAAGTCAAATAAAACGCAGAGAGAGCAGTAACAATGTGTTACACTCACATACATAGATTGAGCATTGCATCGCGATGCTCACAAACAACAAGATCACATGATTAGATGATCATGTGATCAAACAGTGAATAAAAGCTCACGTTGAAGTGATCAGCTTTCACAATACACAGATTGAGCATTGCATTATGATGCTCACAAACAATTCAAAACTCATCTAGTCTGCTCAACTAAATGATTAAACAGCGAACGAAAGCTCACGTCAAAGTGATCAACTTTCACAATACATTGATCGCTCGTTTAGCTCGCTCAGCTAGATGATCAAACAGCAAAGTCAAAAGCTTACGTCAAAGTCAAAAGCTTACGTCAAAGTGATCAGCTTTCACAATACACAGATCGAGCATTGCATCGCGATGCTCACAAACAATTCAAAGCTCATTTAGTCTGCTTAACTAAATGATCAAACAGTGAATGAAAGTTCACATTAAAGTGATCAACTTTCACAATACATTGATCGCTCGTTTAACTCGCTCAGCTAGATGATCAAACAGCAAATTTGAAAGCTCACGTCGAAGTGATCAGCTTTCACAATTTCAATTTGTTGATATAATTACTTGATTATATAAACAGATTGCATGCTCATATGCATACACAAATAATCTGACTGAGCAATGAAAAGATATACTGCAGCGACTAAAGTTAAAATACATGTAATTTAGCTTACACACAGCGCTTCAGTGCAACTATTTAGATAGATAGCATCATGTTTCATAGTCATAAACTGCATAAGCACGTAAAACTTGAAGAAATAAAAAAAAACAGATATACTCAAAGTTTGTCAAAAGTAATCACATAATGATAAAAATATGATCATGATTGAAAAAAGATGAAGTTAAAGAAAATGAGAAGTTAAAAGAAACTGAAAGAACAATAAATAAACCAGCAATTATTATTCACTTTTGTTTACACTTTATCATCTCAACAACATCATTTACTTGAAAGATAAACAATGCTTATGTGTTATCTACACATTCGCAATTTGTAAAGAGTGACAGTGACAGATTTTAGCGCTTTTAGCGATCAATATTTTGAATATTTATTTAATCTCATGTCTCAGATTTCCGTCACTTTTAGCTGAGACATATTCATAAAAGCATCAATATTCATAAAAACATCAACATCTTTAAAACTTCTATGAGCGCAGTATGCGTCTTTATCATTTGATTCAATAAACATGACTATTTTAACATTTGTAGCATTGATAGTTGCAACGTTGAATAATTAATAATTAATTTGACTATCTAAATAATAGCTATTTACACAGTTTAATATATGCGCTGAGAAAGTCAATGAGAAAGTTAATGAGTAAACTAATGAGGTAGAAAGTCATGTAGAATGTTCGATAGAGAGTCATGTAGAATGTTCGATAGAAAGTCATGTAGAATGTTCAATAGAAAGTCATGTAGAATGTTTGATAGAAAGTCATTTAGAATGTTTGATAGAGAGTTATGTAGAATGTACGATAAAGTCATGTTTGATGCTTGATAGAAAACAAATTTGATTCTTGATTACGAAGCAATTCAAAGCTTGGTGAAAAGTCATGTAGAGAGTCATATAAAGAATCATGTAGAAAGCATTGTTTGAAGCACTGTTTGACTCGTGTTATGCGCTCGATCGACGCGTATTTTGAAGCATGTAGAATGTTTGATAGAGCATTTGATAGAAAGCTCAGTAGAAAACTCACTAGTAGAAAGGTCAATAGAAAGCTCGATCGAAAGATTAGTAGAAAGCTCACTAGAAAGATTGATCGAAAGCTCAGTTGATAGCTCAGTAGATGACTCGATCGAAAGCTCACTAGATGACTCGATCGAAAGATCAGTAAAAAGCATTGTTTGAAGCACTGTTTGACTCATGTTATGCGCTCAATCAACGCGTATTTTGAAGCATGTTTTGAAGCGAGTAAACTGATTAGTAGACGAACGAGTAGATAGCTGAGTTGATAGCTGAGCTGTAACTGAGTTGATAGCTGAGTTGATAGCTGAGCATGTTGATATTTTGATTGTTGTTGTTCTAGAAAGTAGAAACTATAAAGAAATAAAGAAGATGAAAACTTCAAACTATCTAGCGTTAGTTTTATAGAGCTCAAAGTGAAGATTATTGAGTAGATAAATGAGCGAGTAGATGAGCGAGTAAAGTGAGCGAGTAAATGAGCGAGTAGATGAGCGAGTAGAGTGATGAGCATGTAGAGTGATGAGCATATAGAGTGATAAGCGAGTAGATGAGCGAGTAGGTGAGCGAGTAGAATGAGCGAGTAGATGAGCGAGTAGATGAGCAAGCATGTAGAGTGATGAGTAGATAAGCGAGTAGATGAGTGATTGTCAACATATGCAACATATGTGGTGAAAGTGAAATTCAGCTCAGCACATATGAACAAACGCAAATTTTATCAGCAAAAGCGAGATACAGTTCAGAGACATATGAACAAACGCAGATTTTGTCGACAAAAGCAGATCGCAGTCTAACAAGATCAGCTTAAATTCGAATTTTATTTCGCTTTAAGCGATAAATGTCACTTTAGCTAAATTCTAAAATTTGATTCACTTTACAAACTGTCAATGCACATCATCATTGCTGTCATCTACATCAACTACACATCACATATACTATTTATAATGTCATCTATACACATTATAATTGAAGACGAATCATCATTTGATTAAAAGTTTTTCTTTTTCTTATTTTCTCACAGAGATTTGAAGATTTTTATCGAGAGCTTCTAGAGTGAATCAATGAGTGCACGTCATCATTTATCATAGTAAACAAAGACATTAATTCTTGAGATCGAGAATAAACTCACTTAGAAGAAAAGACAATTGTCATAATGAATTGACACATAGAAATTAAATCAGAGACTAGAGTCAAAGACTGAATCAAAGATCAGATCTGAGTTAACTCTGATTTTTTTTCTTTCTTCAAGTTTTACGTGCTTATGCAGTCTAAGACTATGAAACACAATGCTATCTATTTAAATAGTAGCACTGAAGCGCTGTGTGTATGCTAAATTACTTGTAATCTAGTCAAAGTCAATGCAGTATATCTTCTCATTGAGCAGTCAGATTGTTAGAATGCGCATACGAGCGTGTGAGCTGTTTATATAATTAAGTGATTATATAAACAACTCAAAATTGTGAAAGCTGATCACTTCGACGTGAGCTTTCAACTTGTCTGTATGATCATCAAGCTAATTGAGCTAGATGAGCTTTGATTTATGTAGATGAAAGCTGATCACTTCGACGTGAGCTTTCAAGTTCACTGAATGATCATTCAGCTGAACGAACTAGATGAGTTTTGATTTATGTATTTGTGACGTCTGTAAATTGATCAGAAAATCGAAAAATCGATCGATTTACTGCATCGCACAGACGTGTATATGTGCAAAAGCTGAGTCGTGTCTTTGCAGTGACTGTGTGAATGTCGTATATTAGTTGCAGCGTGTACGCAAAGACGTTGCTGTCGTTCTGTGTATATGAGCAAAGACTGTGTCGTGTCTTCGCAGTGTATGTGATTGCGATGCATGTACATTGATCTGATAAAGCGAAAATCGATCGATTTACTGCATCATGTGAGCATGTAGATGTGCAAAAGCTGAGTCGTGTCTTTGCAATGACTGTGTGAATGTCGTATATTAGTTGCAGCGTGTGCGCAAAGACGTTGCTGTTGTTCTGTGTATATGAGCAAAGACTGTGTCGTGTTTTCGCAGTGTATGTGATTGCGATGCATGTACATCGATCTGATAAAGCGAAAAATCGATCAATTTACTGCATCACATGAGCGTGTAGATGTGCAAAAGCTGAGTCGTGCCTTCGCAATATATGTGTGTATGTCGTATATGAGTTCAACATGTGAATAAAGCGCTGTTACTGCTCTGTGTGTGATTGCGCTGCGTGTAAATCGATCTGAAAATGCGAAAAATTGATCGATTTACTGCATCACGTCTGTCTGTATGTGCGCAAAAGCTGAGTTGTGCCTTCGCAATATATGTGTATATGTCGTATATGAGTTGCAACATGTATGCTGCTGTCATTCTGTGTATGTGCGAGCTTCAACGCGTTGACGACTGCGTTGTTATTGCTTCGCTTTTCGACTGTGTGTGAGCTCAACATGTGAGTAAAGCGCTGTTACTGCTCTGTTGATGTTGATAAGATTGTTCAGCTCTTCTGACAAGCATAGCTTGCAGAAGATTCGTAGTCAGCATCTTGTACAGATAAATCTCGTTGTTGACTTTAGAAATCATGTGATTGCATGATTGCTTATCTTCGCACGTAGATAATTGATATTTATGCTCTCAGATCTAATGATTTCGCTCGCAGTACAAGCATCTTGATGATCTGTTACATTTGTTCTGTAAATGCTCAAAGATTTGACATTTTTGACATTGATCATTTGATCAATAGTCTCAATATTCGACTGTTCAATATGTTGATTTCGCAGCTAAGAGTCATTTTTTCAGATGTCTTTGCACTTTTGCTTCGATGTTAAATGTTAAGATCATCGATGCATATTTGTTTCGTGATCGATTTTCGCTCTTCATTAATCATATAGAATTGATTATTAGTTTCAATTTGAGATTATACAACTCTAACTCAGTTTTTAGATTTTTCATTTCAGTTTTCGTATTGAAGATTTCGATTTTCAGACTGTGTATGACTATTTTATGTCATTTCTCATCTTTCTTAATGCTTTTAACATCAAAAACATGCTTTCATATTGCTCTTTGCGCTAGTAAGACTTCTGCGATGTATTTTTTCAAGACTGTCAGAACAATGTTGTTTTTCTTTTGCGTTTTGACTATCGTGATGACTATTAGATCGATTTTCGCCTTTTTCAATGTGTTATTCATCAAATCTCGTATTTTCATCGTCTTTAAAGTTCAGTTCTCATTTTTGAGATTGACAATGAGTCTTCTTTTGCAATACGATATTTCTTGTGATTTTGGCAAGAATTTCTTGATAATCAGGTTTCATTCGTCTGCATTTGCATTCGCATTTGCATTTGCGCTTGTGACTTGAGCTGCTTTTTGCACATATGTGAGCTTCTGCGTTGATTTTTGCGAATTTTGCATGACTTGCGACGTTTGCGAAATCTGCGTCTTCTGTGAGATTTGCGAATTCTCTGTTATTTGCTTTGCGTTGATTTTCTTTTTGATGTTTTCAGCATTTTGTTGAATCAATTGTAGAATGATCTTCAGTTTGTTGTTTGTTTGACTTTGAAGTCGATCAATTTGCTTCTGAATCGAGTTTTCTGTACTTTTGTTGCATGCTTTTTAAAGTCGATCAATTTGCTTCTGAATCGAGTTTTCTATACTTTTGTTGCATGCTCTTCGAATGTAGATTAAGCTATGATTTATAGTCTCTTTCTGTTCTGATATTGCTTGTCTTAGCTGATTGACTGCGAATTTAATTCTTTCGCGCAGTCTCTTTATCTGCATCTCTTTAGAGATGACATCATAGCACTTGCTAGTACTAACTTCGATGCTAGCTTCTTTTTGCGAACTTTTCATCGCTTTTCGCATTTTCATTTCTTTGAATTTCACAATCACTTGTGTTTGCTCTTTTTGCTGCGAATTTGCATTTCGCAAATTGATTGTATTCTTGTCGTTGTGCGCATTTGCATGTGAGTTTAGCATCAATGCATCGAGTGAACTAAACATGTATTACGTTTTTCTATTTGCTGATGTGAGTGATTTTTGTTGACTGCGAAATAAATCAACAATGTCGTTTTGCAGTTGTTTGCTTGTTGATGAACTCATGCTAAGTTCATCTCATAAATTTATTTCAATCTTTAACGTTGACTTTTTGATTTCTATCGTCAACGTTTTGAATTCTGACGCTGAGCTATTGCTTTTGCTGAGTTTCGCGTTACTATTCGCGAAACGAGACGAGAAAGAATGCATAACGCGACTCTTTATATTTCTTTTCATAGAGAGTTTTTCTGAGTTTTGAGCTTCAAGCTTCTAGAAAATTCACTTGACATCACTTAAATATTTCTTTAATCTCTTACTCAGAGCGTTTCACGTAAACAGTAACTCTAGTGTAAAGATCTCTCAATTTCTATTTCGAAATCTGCAATAGATCATCTTCTATTATTGACTTATGTCAGACGAAAATGATATAAATTTAGTCTGCAAGAGTCTAGATTACTCTTTTGATAGAAAATGCTTGATGCAATTACTTTATATTTCGTGTATCAAAGTAGTCGTGTTATCTCGCTCAGAATAGTAACGACTGATCTCGACTTATTGTCTTGCGCATCAAGAAAAGATAAAACAGATAGTGATTTGATAAGAAACGCTGTACTTCTTTGAAACAACGTTGTTCTCTGTGCAATCTTCAAGCGCAAAAGAGTTCGATTTCAATTTTTGTGTCAGTATGCAGTCTTCTGTGTTGTTCTAAAGTCGATTGATGACTTGTTCTTTTCGTGTGAGTTTGCTCTTCGATTTATCAATCAAATTACTGTCTGAATTGATGATTCTTTCTTCTGCGTTGATGAACTCTCGTTTCGTCGCCGATTTTGGTCTGCGTGAGCGCGAAAAATTTCGATTTTCGATTTTTGACTTGTGACGCAGTCATCTGTGAAGCTATTGAGTCGAATAAGAACTTGTTTTGATCATACGATTGTGCTCTATAACTTGTCGATCGATTTGATATATTATATACTTTGATAGATCGCGGTCGTCAATTTTCTTTCTGCGTCTCGCGAGAATTTTACTGTCTTTATCAGAGTGCTTTCAATCTTCTGAAAATCATCATGCATTTTTACTGATCTCTTGAATAGATGAAATCTTTGAGCAAAAGTTGTGTTAATGTCTGCAATGCGTTTTTTGTAGTTTTTTCATCTAAAATCTCATTGACTCTTGTAAAACTGTGCAATTTCATGTTCATTCATTAAGATTAATGTTGAAGAGTTGAATCATTTGCATCTAAACTGTATCTTTTCTTCTTCATGAATTGAAACATTCAGAAACATCATCTTTTTAGAAGTTGAAGAGCGAGAAATGAGCTGATTAATTTTTATCAGATGAGCATGTATGATCTTGCATGCTCATTAAATCTCTCGCGTTCTGTCATCAACTTGACTGCGTAGTGTAGTCTGATTTTGTAGTCTGTTTAGATGAACATGAAGTGAAAGCATATATATTTCAACTTTCAACGTTTCAATGTTTACTTTTTGAAAGACATTTGTCACATGATGTAGCGCTTAATTTTAAAGAGCTTTTAATCATTATTCTGTGTTCAATAATCTTTCTTCTTTATCATGTTGATGTCATACTGATGCTTTGAATGTTATTTTCAATCTTATTATCATTGAGTATATTTATCTCGTCTTTGCAAATGTAGCTTCTCAAGTGAAGATCTCAAGTCAACTAAGCATCAGCATTTTGATAACATGATCTGCTTTTATTTAACGAAGATACGAATTTCATCATAGTTTCATGTTCAGTTGAACTTCAAGAACTTATATGTTTGACTTTGACTTTATTATCAAGTTTTTAATACATAGACTGATCATCATGTTGAATCTTTTTGACTTTCATATGAAATGTGTGAGTTCATACTTCTCTGAAGCGAATGTGACATCATGTGTTCAAGCTTACGTCGTACAGACGTTGTATGCTTTGCTTAATGTTTCGCAGATTGATTTTGTGAATCTATCATAGATCAGAATATTGATATCATCTACAAAGTCAATATAAGCTTACATATTTCACTAGAAAATTGAAGAAATTCAACATAATGATTAGCATATAAATAGAAAGCTCAGTTATCAAGTTAAAATCAAACATGTAAGTTTTAAAAATTCAACTGAACATGAAACTATGATGAGATACACATCTTCGATAAATAAAAGTGAGTCACGTCACAAGAATGCTGACACTTAGTCATTTTGAAGTCTTTACATGAAGAGCAATCTTCACAAAGATGAAACAAGTATACTCAACAGTAATGAAATCAGAAATAACATTTAAAGCATCAGTTTAACATCAGCATGATAAAGAAGAAGAATTGTTAAGCAAAGAATGCAAATTAAAAACACTTGAGAATCAGACTCTGCATTATGTAACAGAAGTGTTCAAAAGAATAAGCATCAAAATTCTGAAGACAAAAATGTACATAAGTTTATTACATGTTCATTTGAACATGTTATAAAACAAGATCACGCTATGCAGTTAAATCAATGATTAAATGCAGAAAATCAAATAAACATGTAAATTAATACATGTTCATCTGACAAAAGTTAATCATGTCATTTCTTACTTATTTATCATCAAGAAAATAGTACTTCTGAATGTCTTCATTCAAGAAGATGCAAAAATACAATCAAGACATAAATAATATACTTTTTTCTTCACAATGATTTCAACAAGTAATAACATCATAATAGTGCAGTATTACAAAGATTAATGAAATCAATAATAAGAAAAGTAAAGAAAATGTATCACAAATATCAATGCAATTTCAGCACAAAGATTGCATTTAAACAATAAAATGATAAAGATGCATGATGATTTTCAGAAAGCAAAAAGCATTCTTGCAATATATATCAGAATTAAATGCATAGATTTGAACACTTATCTGCATTTTAAAAACATTTCAGACATAAATAGCTTATGATGTGACTGCAAATGAAGTCATCAGATGATGAAGCATGTACTCATGCATTGCTCAAACTGATTGCATTTGCAATCAAGAATGTTATAAAATACTGACTTCTTGAACTATTAAATAATCATCATCATCATAAAGAGTTTTAAAGTCGTAGCAAAAAAGATGATGAAAATGAAGCTCTTGAAGCAATTTAAAGTGACTAGAACACTCATTTTCTAACGTGCAATTAACGCGAACAAATTTAATATATAGTCTCAAAACTCACTGTTTTAACTGCATGAAGCAGTTGTATAAACTGTGAGTGATTTTCTATCTCAGAGAATTTTGTTCACTCGATACAAATAGCATAAAGTTTCTTATGAGTCAATTTAATCAATGTTATAAAAGTGTATGAATTTATTATTATTATTTTACAGTTTATTATATTGAAGCATTGCTTAAATCAGCTGTTCATTAATATTAAAAAAGAATTTATTTTCTACTTTTTCACTTTTTAATTTTATTATTTAATTTGATTTAAATTCATACACTTTTGTGACATCAATTTAAGTTTAACTCATGAGAAAAACTATGTTATGTGTATCAAATAAACAAAACTCTTTGAGAAAGAAAATCACTCATTGACTACATGATGACTTCACATCATCAAAACAATAAAATTGATATTATATTATCAGTAATAAATCTATAGCTTCTATTTAACATGTGATGCTTAAGTAAACTCTTGATGAAAGTATCTGTGCTGTTTGATTATGATACATCATTTTTGCTTTGCTCTTTATTAATGATATTTTATACAACGATGTTTCAATTCGATTTTCAATTCAAAGATGAAAAATGTTTCTTTACATTCATGATACTCATGATTGTAATGCAGAAACTATGTTCTCTTACTATGATTATCATTCATTGAGCAGAGAAATGTGTGATGAAAGAAAGATATGCATGATGAAAAAATAAAGTGTGATTGTATTAAATAACTCTTTTCTTCTCTTGATTTGACTTATATCACGTAGACGTTGAATAGATTGTTAATATAAACATGCAATCACAATCATTTAATACTTAGCTGATCAATAGTAGAGATGCATTCTGATTATTCTTATGAACTCTCAATTTTTCACGTAGATAAATGTATGATCTGATGTCAAGTAAAAAAAGATGAGCTTAAGTCTTTTCAGTATATCAGCGTGATTGACAAGTTACTACTTCTTCGAGCATTGTAGTCATGATTCTCAGACTCATCATTTGAAACAACTATTTTATCTGATATCTTTTCATCAATTACTTAATGATACTGTTAATATGATTAGACTGATCGTCAAGTCGAGTTTCGAGTTGACATTTTGAACTCGAATCGAGATCGAGTCGAATTGCTCACATTTTCAACTCGACTTGAGTTGAGTTGCTCATATTTTCAACTTGACGCGACTCGACTCGACTGAGAATTGAGTCAACTTGACTCGACTCGTCAAGAACTCGAGCTTGGCGTCAAGAGAGCTAAATATAGAAATTTTTCCGGTTTTTGACTTTTGCATTACCTTTTTGCATTATCTTTTAATAGAGAGTCATGAAGAGAAACATGAAGATCGTTTGGTAGAGAATCATGAAAAGAAACATGAAGAAAGTCATGACGAAGAACATGAAGAGAAACATGAAGATCGTTTGACTTTGATAGAAAGTCATGACGGGGAAACATGGTAGAAAGTCATGAAGAAGATCATGAAGACTGTTCAATCAAGCTATTTACATCTATCTAATATCTTGTTGAGTCGAGTCGAGTTTTTGAGTCGAATTATCGAGTCAAGCTTCTTAACTCGACTCGACACTTTTCGAGTCGAGTACTCGACTTGACGCAATCAGTCTAAATATGATGAAGACGTTTCGATATCAATGCAGTCAACGAGTCGCAAATTCTTTGATCACTTGTAATCATAATTTGCAGACTCTTCATCTGAATTGTCTTTTTCACTAATAGTATCTTTTCATTTCTTACTGACATTGACATGTCATTAATCTTCTTCGTAGATCAATTGTGACTGTTAGAAAAAGTGTTGTTGCATGAGTGAAAACTTTGCATGATGACTTTTCTGATCACGCAATGTTTTAACATCATTCAAACTGCGTTGAATTGAGATTTTTTGACTCTTCTGACTTCTATTTGAACATAGAATAGAATCAAAAGATTCGTAGTCAACATCATGTATAAATGAATCTTGTTGTCAATTTCTAATTTTATTATATAACATTTATTTTCTAATATAATGTTTTATGATGTTAAAACATCATTATTGCAACTTTGTTACAATTATGTTGCTGTTATTATGCTTAAATATTGAATCATCATTTTTTAAAAAAGTTTAAAAAAATTAAAACTGTAATAATTAAATTTGATCAGCAATGAAACTCATCTGTACATGATGCTGACTACAAATCTACTGTTTAGCTACAGTAAAGTCTAAAGATTATCAAAAGTTTGAATGACATCGAGATGCTGTGTGATGATGAAGCGTTGTGCATTGATTGCGTGCAGAGTTTTTGCGATCACGCAAACTTTGATAATCTCAATGTGCATGCTACAAAGCAATCTGCATGCAGATGAGAAAGTCAAATAGAACGCAGAACTACAAGAAAAATCGCTTATGAAAATCATTTAATTCAGCATCTTGTCATCATGATAACAAGAACTGAGACAGAACACTCTCATGTTTAATTTGTTAAGAATAATTAACAGAAAGAACTTGAATCATGAACATTCTTTAAATTTACATGCTAACTACGTATAAATCTTGTTAAGACTGCATGTCTGTTATTATGACATGAGCAACTCACAAGTCTTGTTAAGTTTGACATGAGCAAACTCAAAAGTCTCATTAATATCATTTAATAAATGTTTAGATACAGATATTTTATACATAAATGATATGCTGATGAGAAGACTTCATTAAAAGAAAAGAAACACAAGCGAGTTAATAAAGAATGATTGAACTATGCTGTCTGATTAAAAGTGTAACATACAAACATTTCTGCAAAATATGATCAATCTGCACAAGAAAGATCTCTACAGATAACATGAAACAAATAAGTTACACACTTTACAAGTGAAGCAAGCATCTGCAAGACGTGATATACAATGATGATGATTGTTGATCTTAAGAATCTCACTTCTTCACTGAGCTTTGACTCTTAAATGTTTTAATGATAAAGTCAATCTCTAGTCAAAGACATCATCTGTATAGTTCAAGAAAACAATAGCACATGTCAATGTGATTAAAGAAGAAATCGACTGTGATATGCATGCATATCACAGACGAAACGTCTGTGACTCATGCTTAAGAAGTAAACTGTTGAAATCTGAGCAGTGAAAGATCTCATTCATCTTGAACTGTGAATCTGTCACAAGAAAACTCTCTGAGTAATCTTTCAAGTCTAAGGAAAAAATTAGCATAGAGATCATGCTCTATGTATGTTGCATGCAATCTATACAACATATTTTCGATAGACATGTGAATTAATACGCGCTCGTTTGACGAGAGTTAATCGCGTCATTTCTCACTTACTCATTATCAAGAAAATAGTACTTCTGAATGTTTTCATTCAAGAAGATGCAAAAATACAGTCAAGATGCAGATGATGTATCTTCTTCTTCACAATGATTTCAACAAGTGATAGCATCGCAATAACGCAGTATCACAAAGATCAATGAAATCAACGATGAGAAAAGTACAAAGAACGCGTTGCAGACATCAACGCAACTTCAGCACAAAGATTACATTTAAGCAATAAGATGATAAAGATGCGTGATGATCTTCAGAAAGCAGAAAGCATTCTCGCAATGCACATCAAAATTGAACGCATAGATTTGAACATTTATTTGCACTTTAGAAACATTTCAAACATGAATAGCTTGCGATGCAACTGCGAATGAAGTCATCAGACGACGAAGCATGTACTCATGCACTGCTTAAATTGATTGCATCTGCGATCAAGAATGTTACAAAATGCTGACTTCTTGAACTATTAAATAATCGTCATCATCACGCAGAGTCTCAAAGCAGTAGCGAAGATGATGATGAAAATGAAGCTCTTGAAGCAATTTAAAGTGACTAGAACACTCATTTTCTAACGTGCAATCAACGTGAACAAATTTGATACATAGTCTTAAAACTCACTGTTTCAACTGCGTGAAGCAGTTGTATAAACTGCGAGTGATTTTCTATCTCAGAGAGTTTTGTTCACTTGATACAAATAGCATAAAGTTTCTCATGAGTCAATCTAATTGATGTCACAAAAGTGTATGAATTTATTATTATTATTATTATTATTATTATTATTATTAATAATAATTAAATTTATTAATAATAATTAAATTTATTAAATGAATAAATTAAATTTATAAGAATGATATGACAATAAAATAAATATATATTATGATAAAGTTAATTATTAAGAAGCTCTTGATGATTTAAGAAAATTAATCAATTATAAAGAGTTTATTAAGCATTGTTAAGTCAAACATGACATAATTCATGATATATTATATTGCAGATATGATGTGATTTAAACAATGTCTTGACAAAGTCACAGAGTCTTAAAGTTAACTCAGATCTGATTTTCAACTAAGCTTCTGACTTTAGTCTCTGATTTAATCTTTATGTGTCAATTCATTATCATACTCATGAGAATATTGATTACTATTGATAAAGATTTTCTCACGAGTATTGATCATGATTCATGAGAATATTGACTACTATTAATAGAGGTTTTTTCACCAGTATTGATCATGACTCATGAGAATATTGACTACTACTGATAGAAATTTTCTGAGTCTAGTAATTACAAGCATAAGCTTTAATCAATTGCATTACTCTGTTGCATTATCAATAGTATCGTGGATTCTGCTTGAGAAATCTCTATTAGTAATAGTCAGTATTTTCATGAGTTATGAGCTCTGAATCTGCTTGAGAAACTTCTATCAGTAGAGCATTGCATCGCGATGCTCACAAACAACTCAAAGCTCATTTAGTGACTTAGTCTGCTCAACTAGATGATCAAACAGCGAACGAAAGCTCACGTCAAAGTGATCAGCTTTTATAATACATCGATCGATCATTTAGCCTTCTCATCTAGACGGTCAAACAGCAAACTCGAAAGCTCACGTTGAAGTGATCAGCTTTCATACACAGATCAAAGCTCATTTAGCTTGCTCGACTAGATGATCAAACAGCGAACGAAAGCTCACGTTGAAGTGGTCAGCTTTTATACATAGATCAAAGCTCATCTAGCTTACTCAACTAGGTGGTCAAACAGCGAACGAAAGCTCACGTCGAAGTGACCAGCTTTCACAATTTCGATTTGTTGATATGATCACTTGATTATATAGACAGGTCGCGCGCTCGTATGCGCACACAAACGGTCTGACTGAGCAATGAGAAGATATACTGCAGCGACTAGAGCTAGAATACATGTAATTTAGCTCACACACAGCGCTTCAGTGCGACTATTTAGGTAGATAGCACCGTGTTTCATAGCCATAGGCTGCATAAGCACGTAAAACTTGAAGAGAAAAAAAACTCCTATCAGTAGTTGGATCCTGAATTTTCGATTGCTTGGCGGGTCGGGTCGGGAACCCGGATCCTGACCCGGCTCGAGGTCGATACCGAGCCGGATCACGAGATTGATATTCTATCGAGTATTCGGGCCGGGTCATGACATTGGTATCGAGTACTCGGGCGGGTCAGAAAGTAGGTATGAAAACCCGGCCCGGCGATCAGTCTAGATGTAGACAATTTTTGTTGACTGCAAAATAGATTGACAACGTTATTTTGCAATCATTTGCTCGTCAATGAATTCAAGCTAAGTTCATCATATCAATCTGTTTCAGTTTCTATCATCATTCTTTGCAACATTTTGAGTTTTTCTGAGTTATTGCTAATATTGAGTTTCGCTCTGGTGCAAGCAGGGTGGGGGGGAAGGCGCGCAGGACGGCTCTTCATGTTTCTTTCTATAGGGGTTTTTCCGAATTTCGGGCTTCGGGCTTCTGGGAAATTCAATTGGCATCACTTAAATATCTCTTTAACCTCTTACTCAGAGCGTTCCACGTCGGCAATAATTATAGTGTAGAGGTCCCCCGATTTCTATCCCGAAACCTGCAATAGACCGCCTTCAATTGCCGGCTTATGCCAGACGAAAATGGTATATATCTAGCCTGCAAGGGCCTAGATTACTCTTTTAATAGGAAATGCTTTACCTAGCACCATGACACAATGTGACTGCAACGTTAAGCATCGCTATTGGCTAAAAGTCATGTAATTTACATTCTTTAGCATACACACAGCGCTACAATGCTACTATTTAGGTAGATAGCATCATGTTTCATACTCTTAGGCTGCATAAGCACGTAAAATTTGAAAAAAAGAAGATGAGTCGCTTCAGCTATCCGAATTCAGCAACCATCATCATCTTCGTTAGGTCACCCGAACCCTACCTCATCTAGGTACTTCTATGAGGCCACCCTTTTCATAAAACGAAAAGTATACTTTGATTTGAGGTTGACAATAGTTCGATTTGCAAAGCTTCTTTGCGGTTTGAGGAATATCAAAAGCTCTATGATGCTGCCTAACGAATGGTAAAGCTCAACAGTATTCTCTCCTCTCTATGTCAACAGGCGCGGCAACGAAAACATTTAGAATATCAAACTTCCGAAGCTTAGATCTCTGTTTTGCTTTGAGGGGCGGTTTACACACTATAAAGTAATGAATCTGCAGCGTTCAAGAAACACATTCAGACATAGCAATTATCATAACGTACGACGAGATGGAATACAGAAAGTAACACCGCCAAAGATTCGAATCTATAAAAGAGCTATGCAACCCAACATTTCATATAGTAGCCGGACCAATCTTCTCGTCGATATGACGGTATCTCTCCTTCTCTGCTCGGTTTTTCAAGACCATGATAGTACACAAGAAGAGAATTGTATCAAGAGCTACCTAAGTTAGTCTAACTCGATTCTCCAAAGAACGGCTACTCACCAACTAAGCCAAACATAGCGGTAAAGATCAGATCCAGGAAACCATTAGCGAAGTTGCCGAAAGGCCCTACGCAATTTGGCATCTGAGCCATCATGGCGGGGCTTGTGCAAGTTGCATCCCGCTGGGACGGAAGGCCAGAATATCCACAGCAGTTGAACTATTGAAATGTTAGACTGAGCTTCGCTGACAGATTGCGAGGCCTTCGTACTTTCTGCTGTAGCAAGCTTTGCATATGTGAAGTCTGTTGGCCCCACATGATCCCCAAACTGGCGCGTGTCTGTAAGGTCGAGAACCAGATGTCCAGTCCGAGGATGAGTGTCACCATGGCACACCCTATGACTAGCCAACTATGGAACTTCAGCCATAGGCTGTTGTTGGGCAGCAGAAGGCTAGGTAGCGACACGAGGAACGTAAAGAAGATTAGACCAGCATTAACGAGTCCAGCTGGAAAATGGACAGGTTAGTAGGAGTTTGTAGACGAGGAAGTGTGTAGAAGGCTTGGACTACCTGTGAGGGGTGCCCGCTGAAGCAGTAGGTTTGTAGCAACATTGGACGTGGTTGCAGCCTCGTTCATGTGGGCCTTTTCAATAAACACAAAAGCCACCAGCAATCCTCCTGTAGCTGTAAATAAGCCATTGGCTATCAGGAAAGAGAGAAGGACGTTGTTCAGCATCTTGGACAAAGAAATTTTGCGAGTGCACCATTTCACGCCCTAGCGTGGAAACCATTCGATGACGGCCGGCGTCAGAGTAAATAAACGTAGGAAAGTAAAGAGTGAATGGTTTGTATCATGTCTGACGCGACAGGAAATTCCCAACGCAAAAAGTAAGATTCGGTCTGCCCTTTACGAGACAGTCGAATATAGATGGAAGCAATCGCACATGGAGACATGGCAGGTAATAAAGAAAAGAGAGTGCAACCAAGCATGTCGCCAGCGTCAATGCTTCGGGTGAAGCTTGGTCCAACGTGGTTTGCGTGGGGAGGAACATGTATATAGACTTCGGACATGGTCGGTTTCAGAATTGCTTCAGGATTTATCATGGCATAATTGGAGCGTTGATAATAGGGCTTCAGGTCCATTATCAGGAAAACATCAGCTTATGAGCCGTAGTCGCATAGAGGGAAACCCTCTCCACTGATGGTCAGGTCAACGAGGCAATGGAGCGCGAGCATGCCATTGTCAGTTGGAGAATCATGCCGAGGAGACTCTGGATTGTAGTTGATGCTACTGAAGTATTGTATCGTTTGATTGTAATTGCGTTTGAATTACACATGGCTATGTGAAACAGAGAACGTTGTATCTGTCGTTTCGTATAATTTCTGGCGTGCGAGTACCTTACCATGTGCTTACCTAGAGTGCCTACCTAGTTACAGAGATAGGTACCTGAGGCACAGTCGTGAGAGAAAGAATGAAGCCCATCTCGGTTTGTATGAGTTCCTAGCCATTACGTGGGGCGATGAGGGGTAAAGTACCTTCCTTACCTTACGGTACTAGTACTGACGATACCTTGTTACGGTACCTTACTAAGGTAGTAATACCTTAACAGTCCGGGTTGGGATCAGATCATCAGAGAGAATTCAAACCGTCAGTCTCAAACAAACCGAACCTGTGGTCAACAACAATAGCAACCGCGACCACGACAACAACCAGACACTGGGAGTATGCGCTACACTCTAAGGTGTGTCGAAGGCGATTGTGCCTTGAGGAGTAATATTTCGAGCAGCTTTCTGGTTGGTGAAGTCGTGAACTTGTTCTTGTCATCGGTAACTTGCAATAACTTGCATAGACCCCACGAGCAGATTAGTAAGACGGCCACTATCGGCTGAGTAAGAGGGCGCCCCCTCCTCGTCACTTTGTAACCAACTCTCTTTCCCCATCGGTACCTTACTAATCCGTAAATAGCCAAGATCCCTCTTCTTCCTCTTTGACCTGAAATCATTCCCAGCCACGGGCATAAGTCCTTTCCTTAATCCAAAAGAAGGTGCTACGAGAACGTTCCTTGAACCATTGACTGTATTATCATCAGCGTGACGCCTTGACGTAGGTATTCTATACGTATTCCGTACCGAGTACCTTGAACACGGTACGAGTACTTGTCCCGGAATCGAAAGATTAAATCAACTAGGTTCGTTGGCTGCCCGAGCAAGTCTGTTACCAATGGAAAGCAACGCAGTTTTCAGCTATTGCTGACTCAGAACTTATTGGTTA
>JAABVA010002426.1_pt1 | contig 18550 bp, 17 predicted proteins | sample 5560331 | NCBI WGS metagenome assembly JAABVA01 (sample SAMN12812661, study PRJNA571458) | rock metagenome | isolation source: Antarctica rocks | place: Antarctica: Victoria Land, Mt New Zealand sud | collected 2016-01-07 | reverse complement strand
TCAGATGCCCTCTCCGCTCGGTCCGATATGTCCGTCGCACGACACATCGTCCCAGCTCAGAGGGCATCTGCACGCTCACGGCACACCACCACCCACTAATCCGGCGGTGGATCCGGGCTAAGCCGGGCTGAGCGTGCTCTTGTGCTGCGGCGGCGTCCCCGACACCTTCTTCCCCGCCTACCAGGAGGTCCGGCCTCTCGACCCTGGGTGCAGGACCGGATGCTCCTGCCGACCTCCGGACACCTCAGCGTGATCGCCCACTTCGGTGAAACCCACGGCACCGTCGACCGGGTCCGCGCCGTTCGCGACCGCCTCTCACCACACCCCCGTCCGGCGTGAGCTGGGACGCCATCCCGGTGCCCGGCGTCGTGGACTCCCGTCGGGTCGTCGGCGTACAGTCGCCACCACTTCAGGGGTCACTCGACGTACCCCGTTCTCTGCCACAGGAGGATTTCGCGCAGGAAACGGCGCCCTGTTGCCCGCCACCGGTGGGGCGGTCCTTCGCGGCGGTCGGGTCGTGACCTTCCTGCCATGGTCGTCTCAGCGCGCTGGGCGATCGTTGAGCCGGCGTCCGGTGAGGGCGAACACGACTGCGAGGACAGCAGCACCCCGACCCCGGCGCCGACCACGCTCGGGCCGGGTACGGCGCCGCTTCCTCGACGAGGCCCGGCCCGCGCTCGCGGTGCTCGCGTCGCGGACCGGTTTCCCCGACGGCAGGGTCGGGCGGGCGGTGGACGAGGCCGAGCTGTGGACGGTGGTGACCCGGTGGCGCGACGTCGGGTCCTACCGGCGGGCGCTGCGCGGGGCCAAGGCGAAGACCGTGGCCGTGCCCCTGCTGTCCACCGGCCTCGACGAGCCGTCGGCGTTCGAGGTCCTGCACGCGGTCGCCGTCCCGTCGCCCGACGAGTCGGGCGCGGTCGCCACCGACAGCCCGTCCGACCTCGCCGCCGACGCCGGGCTGATCCGCCTCGGCGAGGCGGCGGGCCCCGCGGCGGCGACCGACCTCGACGGCTGACACCGGGAACCGGGTCGGGGCGCCGGACCCGGCGCGCGCGACGACGCCACGGCCGCGACGCTGCTCCCAGGCGCCCGGGTCGGGCGCTCGAGCGCCCGGGCCGAAGCCGGGTCGACGTCTCGGAGCCGTCACGAAGACCGGTCCGCCTTTTCCTCCGGGAAGCACCGGACGCGTACCTTGCCGTCACCTGCAACGGAAGGGGCTCGCGTGGCCACAGCATCGGTGACCGGGAGAGGCGCGGCCGGCACCTCCGTCGGCGGCCCGAACGACGGCGGCGGCCTCCAGCGCTCGATCGGCTTCTGGGGCCTGATGTTCATCTCCCTCGGCTCGATCATCGGGTCGGGGTGGCTGCTCGGGGCGCTGGGGGCAGCGAAGACAGCCGGCCCGGCGTCGCTCGTGTCCTGGGTCCTCGCGGGCGCGATCATCATGGTGCTCGCCCTGGTGCACGCGGAGATGGGCGCGGCCTACCCGGCGGCGGGCGGGACCGCCCGCTTCCCCGCATTCGCCTTCGGGCCGCTCGCCGGGTTCACCGCCGGTTGGGCGGCCTGGCTGCAGGCGGTGACGATCGCCCCGATCGAGGTTGAGGCGAGCCTCACCTACCTGAACAACATCTCGTGGGTCCATACCCACTACGCCCTGACCAAGCCGGTGACGGCGACTCTCACCGCGCTGGGGCTCCTCGCCGCGCTGGTGCTCATGGTCGTCTTCACCCTGCTCAACATCGCCGGGGCGAAGGCCCTGTCGGACAGCAACTCGATCGCGGTGATCTGGAAGTTCCTCGTCCCGCTGCTCACCGTCGTCGTCTTGGTCGTCCTCGGCTTCCACGCGAGCAACTTCCACGCGGGTGGGAGCTTCGCTCCCTTCGGGGCCCACGGCATCTTCGCCGCGCTGCCGGCGGGCGTCGTCTTCGCGGTGCAGGGCTTCGAGCAGGCCATCCAGATGGGGGGCGAGGCACGCGACCCCGGCAAGGACATCTCGCGGGCGATCATCGTCGCGACGATCCTTGGCGTGCTGCTCTACCTGGCGCTCGAGGTCGCCTTCATCGGCGCCCTGAACCCGTCGAACGTCAACAAGAAGGGCGGGTGGGCGGAGCCGCTGGGCAACGTCAGCAGCTTCGGCCCGTACGCGACGCTGGCCGTCCTCGCGGGCGCCGGCTGGCTCGCGGTCGTCCTCTACGTGGACGCCTTCATCTCCCCGGCCGCCACCGGCCTGGTGTACGTCGGGACGTCGTCGCGGCTGTCCTACGCCCTGGGCAAGGAGAAGACCCTCCCCGGCTTCCTCGGAACGGTCTGGCGGGGGGTCCCGATCGGCTCGATCATCCTGGCGTTCGTCGTGGGTGTGCTGGCGTTCCTGCCCTTCCCGAGCTGGCAGTCCCTGGTCGGTCTCGTGACGTCGGCGACAGCGATCATGTACGCGTTCGGACCGGTGTCCATGGCCGCCCTGCGAATCCGGGACCCGGGCCGCCACCGGCCCTACCGGACGCCCGCGGGCAGCGTCCTCAACCCCCTCGCCTTCGTCGCCGCCGACCTCATCATCTACTGGGGCGGGTTCGAGGCGACCTGGAAGCTCCTGGTGGCCATCTTCATCGGCCGCGTCCTCTTCGAGATCGCTCTTGCGCGGAGCGCTGACGACGACCGCGTCGAGATCGACTGGCGAGCGGCGTCGTGGATCTGGCCCTGGCTGCTGGGCATGACGGTCCTCGGCTACCTCGGTCGGTACGGCGGTGGGCACTTCCAGATGCACGAGTGGTGGGACCTGGGGATCGTGGCCGCATTCTCCCTCGTCGTCTTCTACTTCGCGGTCCACGTGGCCATGAACACCGAGAAGGTGCAGGCCGCCGTCGAGCGCGAGCAGTTCGAGCTCGCAGGCGGTGACGACCCGCTCATCACCTCCTGACGGAGCACATCCCGAGCACCCGCGTGGGGGGCGGCGAGGGCTCACCGGTGTGCGACTGCCAGGGCGTCGCCGTCGACGGCGCCGAGGGCCCGGGTAGATCGTCGCGCGGGACACCCCGACGACCCGACCAGGGAGTTGATCGACTCCGCTGGCGCGCGGGCCTGGACGGGAGTCAGCCGCGGCGGGCGGCCGGTGGGGCCGCCCCGGCGGCGGCCGGCCTCGCGAACCGCGGCGGCCCGTCGTGCATCAGCTCCCGCTCGTAGCCGGCGGGGGCGGCGAAAATCCCGGCGAGCACGCTGCTGGGTGCTGCGGTCGTTGCGGAAGGGCGTCGAATCACGGTGCCTGTTGCCGTGACCCGAGCCGGGTCCAGGCGGTGCCCCTGGGCGAGGGGCACTCGGCGAGCTGGTCTCCAGCGACGCACGCGACACCGCGGGTCTCGGCCTGCTCCTCGGGGAACTCACCCCGCAACACGACGACCGGCTGAACCCACAGCGTCCGCCCGCGGCATGTTCCCAGCCGGTTGGACACCGTCGCGGCGTCCCTGCTCATCGCGGCGGGCACCCGGTCCTAGACCTCGACCCGGTCCGGGGCCTCCCGGCGGGCAGCTGAACCTGGATGCACCGCTGATCGTTCAGTGGTGAGCGGCGTGTAAACGCAGCGGATGCCCCCTGACCTGGGACGATGGTTCTTGCGAAGGAACCCATCAATCCGGACCGGAGGGCACCTGCTGGATGGAACTCTCTCACGGCTTGGCGGGGGTGTCAGCGGTCTTCGACGACCCGAATCTCGTGTCGTGCGGGGGGCTGGTCCCGGTGCTGGCCCTGGCCCGGCGGTGCGGGCTGGGCGAGCTGGCCGGGGCCCGGCTGACGTTGCCGGCGAAGGGCGGGGTGAACGCCCGGCTGAAGGTGCCGGGCCTGGTGCGGGGATGGTCGCCGGCGCAGAAAGCATCACCGACCTGGACCTGCTCCGCCACGGGGGGATGGGCTGGCTGTTCGGCGGGGTCCGGGCACCCTCGACGATGGGCACGTTCCTGCGGTCGTTCACCTTCGGTCACGTCCGCCAGCTCGACGCGGTCGCCGCCCGGTTCCTGACCCGGCTGTCCGCGCAGACCCCGCTGCTGCCCGGGGTCGGGCAGGTGTGTTTCGTCGATGTCGACGACACCATCCGCGAGACCCACGGGCATGCCAAGCAGGGCGCAGGCTACGGCTACTCGCGGGTGAAGGGGCTGAACGTGCTCTTGGCCACCGTGTCGACCCCGGTCGCGGCGCCGGTGATCGCCGCGACCCGGTTGCGGCGGGGCCCGACGAACTCCGCCCGCGGCGCGAAACGCCTCATCGGTGACGCCCTGCGGACAGCGGCGACCTGCGGGGCCAGGGGGGTTGGTGATCGTCCGCGCGGACTCCGCCTACTACGGCCACGACGTGATCGCCGCTGCCCGTCGGGGCAGGGCCCGGTTCTCGGTCACCGTGCGGATGAACCCTGCGATCACCCGGGCGATCGCCTCGATCCCCACCGACGGGTGGACCCCGATCCACTACCCCCACGCCGTCTGGGACGAGGAGGAACAACGGTGGATCTCCGACGCCGAGGTCGCCGAGGTCGGGTTCACCGCGTTCACCTCCCGCCCGCACGCTGACCACATCACCGCCCGGCTCATCGTCCGCCGCGTGAAGCGGCTCAACCCGGCCACCGACCGCGCCGGGCAGGACGAACTGTTCCGGGTCTACCGCCACCACGGGCTGTTCACCGATTCCCCGCTGGGCATGCTCGACGCGGAGGCCTGCCACCGCCGGCACGCGATCATCGAGCAGGTCATCGCCGACCTCAAAGCCCGGCCCCTCGCGCACCTGCCGTCCGGGAAGTTCGCCGCGAACAGTGCCTGGCTGGTCCACGCCGCGATCGCGTTCAACCTCACCCGCGCCGCCGGCTGCCTCGCGTCGGCGTTCCACGCCAAAGCCGCGACCGCGACGATTCGGGCGCAGCTGATCACCGTCCCGGCCCGCCTCGCCCGCTCCGCCCGGCGCCTCGTCCTGCACCTACCTCGGGACTGGCCCTGGCAGTCGGCCTGGGACCACCTGTTCACCCGCGCCGCTCACGCACCGCCCGCGGCGCGCTGACCCCGACCGCACCGCCCCCAGGCCCGACCGGAGACCACCAGTGGAAAAGCCGGCCACCGGCCGACCACCCCTGCCCCCGCCGAGCCGCCCCTCAGCAACCCACTCAGAAACCGGGCTCAACGACCCCGGGAGATCGGCGCCGTGGATTCAGGCTGAGCTGAAGCGGACTACCCGCAATCACCGTGATTCCGCCCGCGGGGCAGGTAATCCGGGCTTTCAAGGTCGCCCTCCCCGTCCGGCTCACGGCGGGGTGGGCGTTGTGCCGGGCGTCGCCCGGTGGGCGGTGGTGCGGTGAGGGCGCTGAGCAGGAGCGCGGTCACGGCGACGGCGAACACCGGGCGCGACCCGAGGGTGTGTCGATGAGGTATCCGGTGATGGCGGCCGCGGCGGCGATCCCGGCTGCGCTGGCGGAGTTGATCCAGGTGAACGCCTGGGTGCGGACGTCGCGGTGAACCCGTCGGCCGACCAGGCTCGCCGACACGATGAGCACCGGGGACAGCACCAGTCCCGGGGCCAGCTGCGCCACCCCGAGGGTGACCGGGGAGTCGGCGGCCACGAGCGGGACCGCAAGGCCGGTGAGCAGCCACAGTCCCCGCCGCAGCGCCACTGCCGGGTCGAGAGTCCAGTGGCGGTGGCCGTACAGCAGCCCACCGACAAGGCTCGCGGTGCTCATGGCCGCGTAGAGCAGACCCGTGGAACCGGCGAGGTGGTGGGTGAGGGCGAACGCGGTGACCCCGACTTGCATCGACCCGAAGAACACCCCGATCCCGAGGTTCACCGCGACCAGGACTACGAACCCCACTCAGCAGTCCACCCCCCCGGTCGGAGTCCCGTGCACCGACTTTGCGGGCGCGAACTCGGGACGGGGTCGGTGCGGTGGCCCGCAACGCGGCCAGGGTCAGCGCGCTGACGGCGATCAGACCGGCGGCGTTCGCGCTGGCCACCGTCGGGCCCACGGTGGCCGCGAGGGTGGCGACCACCGCGGGGCCGACCAGGTAGGCCAGCCCGTTGCTCGTCGACTCCAACGCGAACGCCGCCCCCAGCATCGACCCCTCGGGCAGCAGACCCGCCCAGCGGGCTGAGGTGAGTGCCCCGAGCTGCGGGACCGTCGCCCCGGCGAGGACCCCCGCGGCGACCAGCACCGGCAGCGGTGCACGAGCCCTTCCGGCCACGATGAGCACGGCCACCGCGGCGGCGTGCGCGGCGGCGCTGACCGGCAGGACCCGGGGCTGGCCGAACCGGTCGACCACCCGGGCCGCCAACGGCCCCACCGTCGCCTCGGCCACGGCGAACCCGCCGACGACGACCCCGGCACGGGCGAAGGACCCGGTGGCCTGATGCACCAGCCAGACCAGCCCCAGGGTGGTCATCGCGATCCCCACCCGGCCCGGGACCGCTGCGATGAAGAACCCCGACGCCCCCGGTGTCCCCAACGCCGAACGGTAGAGCGACCCGCGCCGCGGGCCGCGGCGGTGCAGGAGGAAGCAGCGGACAGAACCGGACGGCACCGGCATCAGGGACGCACCTTGTGCCACCCGGCGGGGGCGGGCCGACGAACCTGCGCCAGCCGGCACACAGGGTCCGTCACCGCCTGGCGCCCTCCACCGGATCCGGGCTCACACCTCGGACCAGCTCCATCAGCAGGCAGCGGTCAACAGAGACCGACAGACCGTGACCCTAACCAGTCACCCCCACAGTCCACCCACCCCGGCCGGACCCGGGCCCCGGCCTCCCGTCGCCGGACCCATCTCCGCACAACTCGGTCGACACCAGCTGACGAACCCCGAAGGGTGCGGTGGTGACCAAATCTCTCCCGCCGCCCCGCAGCGACCTCGCGGGCGGCTCGGCTGGGCGGCTGGTCGTGCTCTGCGGGCGTTCCTTCTTTGGCAAGACCACGGTCGCGGCCTGGCCGCGACGCCGATCTCGGCACTGCAGCCAACTCCGTGGTCTTGTCGAGATGCACCAATCGGGTCAGACGACTTCGAGGTGGTCGATGTCGCGAACGCGCCGTGAGGGAGCGGCGGCGGGGTGGTCGAGGTAGTAGAGCGCGGTCGAGGCGATATCATCGGTGAGCTGGAGGTAGCGGCCCCCAGACCGCCAGCCGAGCGCTTGGACGCTCACCCCGATCCTGCGAGCGAACCGCACAGGGTCCGGCAGGTGCCACCGGTACATGCCGAACCGCTGCTGGGAGGCGTACATCCCGCCGGTACCGGCGTCGATCACCTGGCTGAGCCCGAGGAACGGAGTGCTGTAGAGGCCGTACTGGCCGGGCGGCTGCTCGAAGTTCCACGCCCCGCCGAAGTAGTCCTCGGTGCCGGTGCCCTTGATCGTCGGGTGCTCCTCGCCGTCGAGACGGAAGGCGACTTCCCCCTCACCCCACCAGCCGGTGCTGTTCGACTGCCACGCCAGATAGGTGCCGACGTAGTGCCCCCGGCCCTCGACCTCGTCGAGGATCGGGTGCAGCTCCCCGGCCAGCAGCGGCGCCGATCGCCGCCACGCGGCGTGCAGGTAGCCGCGCGGGACGTCGACCGCTGCCTCACTCCCGGCGGTCTCCGCCCACGTGACCTGGAAGTAGAGCGGCGGGCTGTCCTCGGTGGCGAGGTTGGTGACCGTGATCCGAGCGTGCTTCCGGAACGGCATCGGCCAGTAGGAGTTGAATCCACCGCGGGGGTTCACCGCCACGGGGAGGCTCGACACCCGCGACGGCTCACACCACCCGTTGGCGAAGAAGTCGCCCAGGGGCACCTCGATCGAGGCCTGCCCGGACCGTTCCCAGGTGATGGCGAGGACAAGGGACCGCCACCAGGACGGGTGGATCGTGCACCACAGGTGCTGGATGACGCCGGGCCCGGACATCTCCGCGATCGTGGTCTCGCCGGGTGGCAGCACGATGGAGGGGCTGAGCTTCCAGCCGACCCCAAGGTCCCGCGCCGCCGCGGCCCCGGTCCCGGTGGTCGCGAGACCACCACCGCCCCGTGCCCCGGTGGGGTTCTCCGGGCTGATCGACCGGGTGCGGTCGTCGTGCAGGTCGGCGATACCGCCGAGGTCACCGATCACGAAGGTTCTGCTCCTCAGGTCGTGGACTCGACGGCTGGACCCACCGCGCACGTGCAGCTCTCGGGGTGGGACCGGACCCTGGTGGATGCCGGTCAGATGTCGACGTCGCCGCAGAGGTGGACGTGGACCCCGAGCTCGGCGAAGAACGCCGCCTTCGTGAGCAGTCCCCGGTCGGCGGTGTCCGCGTCCGGGGCATACACGACCTGCACGTGGTTCGCCTGGTGCCATCCCATCAGCTGGTCACGGCTGAGCCCGTCGAGGACGGCGTGCATGATCGGCCACTGCGGGTCGGTCGCCGCCAGCCGGCGTCGGGTCTCCTCCGGTGGCAGGTCCGCGACGTCCCCTCGACCCAGGTGCAGGTGCAGCACGCCGTCCCCGATGAACACCCGTGACCACACGATCTGGCCGGGTCTCGAGACCCCGGCGAACAGTCGGGCGGTCGGGGCGAGGTGGAGGCTGGACCTCGGGGGGTCCCACCGGACGCCGGTCAGGGCGAGCAGGACTCCCCAGCTGACCATCGACCGGACGTAGTTGTTGCCGCACTCGGCTTCGTTCCACGGTTGCGGCGCACCCCGTCGTAGCGGCCACGCGCCACCCGCCCGACCTGCAGGGCCTCCGCTCCGGCGAAGAACATGGAGTTGACCAGGGAGTTCTCGCCGTAGAACTCGACGTCATAGGTGTTGTGTTGCTGGCTGTCCAGGACGAGGTCACCGTCTGAGTCCCAGGTGGTGAAGGCGTAGTCCAGGGCCTTCTGCGCGTTGGCCAGCACTCGGCGAGGAAGGCGTCGTCACCGCTGAGGCGCCACTTCCGGTAGAGGCCAGCGATGGTGCCCATCTGACCGTCAACCGCGGGGTGGAAATCCAACGGCTCGTTGTCGAACACCGAGTTGGTGCGGAACCGCATGCAGCCGTCTGGGAGGGTCTCGTGGAGGAACTCGAAGGGCCGGGCGTTCCGCTCGAGGCCGGGGAACAGGTGCGCCACAGAGTAATCCGGGTCGACGTTCATCGCGCCAGACCAGTCCAGCTGGTCCGACGTCGGAAACCGAATGTCCGTCGCAGTCAGACCGGTGATGACCGCCGTGCTCGCCATTATGCCTCCGCAGTCGTGAACGTTGCAGAAATTGTGTGCGTCCCGATCCGGGGTCGGCGGCGAGCCGCGACGATGGTCTGCGGCGGCACGGGAGCATGGGTGCAGTCAGTTGCCCCGGGTGTGACACCCGATGTCACCCGCCGCGACCCGGTTCGATCTAGGCCGTCGTTGACATGCGACCCGTGTTGACCGCCGGGGTGACACGCCGAGTAGCCGGTGCCTACTCGGCGTCCTGGTCGGGCAGGGACGTCTGACTGAAGACGCCCGCCCAATCAGGTCACCGCGTGCGAGCGACGAGCGGTCAGCCACACTCATGCGCTCGGCTGCAGAGCAATGGAGGTACCGACAGGCATGAGCCCGGGCTGGACCGGGGTGAAGGTGGTCGACCCCACGGTCAGGTTCGCGAGCCGCAGCCGGCCTCGCCGGACCAGGAGGCTCGCGTCGGTGGCGGTCTGGGTCACCGTTCCCCAGGCACCGCCCGTCGACCAGAAACGGGTCGTCCCAGGGGCGGGGGCCACACGCATGGAGGCGTCCCGACCGTCGTAGTCGAACCCCGTCCAGGCGAGGATCGCGGCCCAGCCCGCCATGGCCCGCGCGTAGTGCCGACCGCACTCGGCCTCGTCGAACGGGTTGCGCCGCTCGCCGTCGTACCGGTCCCGCACGTCGGTGATGATCCGCTCGGCCTCAGCCAGATCGCCTTCGTAGGCGAGCCCGACGGCCGCGGTGTACTCGAAGCCGGTCATGACCTCGTTAAAATATGGGAAAGGCAGGGCGGGCCTCTCGGCGTCGGCCGGGTAGGCCGCCATGAGTAGAGCGGTTTCGTCATTTAGGGCGAAGGTCCGCATGTGGTTGAAGTGCTCGGACAGGTCCGTGCGCCTGTTGAGCGTCGCCACCGTGTGCAGGGCGGTGGCCACGTTCGCCGGGTCGAGGAGGTGACCAAGTCCGCACACGTGGGCGAGCAGCTGACCCACGAGCTGGTCGACCAGGCAGCCATCACCGAGCTGCAGCTCGGGGTCCTCCGCGTGGTCGGCTCCCATCGAGGGGTGTCGGGTCCCGGGGTGGATCGCCGCGGGGTCGAGCGCCGGGCGGATCTCGTGGCGGTAGTACGCGCCGGTGAACAGGGTGTCGTCCATCCACTGCGCCCCGGACTTGGCCAAGCCGGTGCACTTCTCCGCGAGGTCCGCCTCGCCCAGGTAGGCCGCCATGTCCGCGCAGGCCCGCAGCGCGGCGAGGTACCAGCCGCCCATCTGCGGGTTCGGGCCGTAGTACTCGACGTCCATCGTGTTGTGCTGGACCCCCTCCATGACGCCATCCATGTCCGCGTCCCAGCCACCAGGGACCCAGCAGAACTCCAGCGCCGCGCGGGCCGCCGGCCACAGCGCCCGCAGCATTTCGTCGTCCCCGGACAGCCGCCAGTCCCGGTAGAGCTTGACGAGGCAGCCGAGCTGCCCGTCCGCCGCGGCCAGTCGCCACGCCTGCGCCCGCTCGCCCAGCGGCAGCCCGACCCGGAAGCTCATAAGGCCGGACGTGTCGGTGGCGTGGCCGAATTCGACCTCACGCATCGAACGGGACAGCGACCCGAACAGGAGCGCCGTGGCCTGCTCGTAGTTCCACACGTGGGTGCAGGAGCCGAAGCAGCTGCCGGCGGTGTCCCCGATTCCCTCCCAGCCGTAGAACCGGCCGTCGGCGGTCCGGAAGCATGTCTCGCTGCGCAGGGTGCTGAGGTTGAACAGCGCAGCCTCGGCCACCGCCGCGGGCAGCCCGCTCCCGAGTACCGCCTCGACGAAGGCCACCGTCTCAGCCTCCAGGGTGGGCAGGTCGGCCGCGAACCGCCGGGTCACGTCCCACGCGTCGTCGTATCGGGTGCAGTAGTGGTTGCCGACGACGACATCGGACAATCGGCCGCGGTCGATGCCCTCGTCGAGGTCACCCGCCCAGGCCCGGCGGTTCGGGAAATACCACGCGAGGGTGAACGTGAACGCCGTGGACTCCCCCGGCGCGACGGTCCGCAGGTCCGCCACCGACGCCACCGGGGTCAGCCCGTCGGCGTTCGGTTGGCTCACCCGGCCGTCGGCACCCAGGTCCTCCCAGAAGTCGAGCAGGGAATTGCCCCACGAGAGGTCACCCCACCCGGTGCGGGTGGACGGGTCCCGGGCGTCGAGCAGCGCGAGGGCGAGGCTCCCGGCCGTGCGGGCCACGGGGTCGTGGCCCGGTGAGGACAGCAAGACCCCGGTCAGCCCGCCCTCGGTCCGGATCTCGTTGACGGCGTCCCCGGGGTCCTCCGCGCGTCGGTGCGTGCGGGCGGTCAGCCCGCCGCTGCCGGTGATGTTGTCGAGGCTCCCGCAGACGGTCACGTCAACCGGGTCAGTCCCGTGATTGCTCACGACGTAGCGCAGCATCGCGGCCGGGATGCCGCTGGCGTCCGGGTCGGTCGGAATGAGTGGGTTGAACGCTTCGAGCCGTACGTCGACGGGCACCGCAGGATCGGTGAGAGTGAGCTGGCCGAGCGGGTAGGCCGCGTCGAAGCGGGCATGGCGGAACCGCGGGAGCCCGGCCATGTTCGCCGGTGACCCGAAGGCACCCTCGTACTCGGTGACGTCGAGCTGGCCCTCCAGCGCCCGGACTGTGCTCACCCCAGCGGCGGTCCGGGTGCGGATGGCGAAGAACGCGACCGCCGGGCGGAAGGTGCGGTCCGGTTCGTTGCGGATCTCCCACGAACGCAGGTCACCGCGGCCGGCGAGACCGACGGTTCCGGTCCCGATGCCACCGAGGGGGAGCACGACGGCGCGGAGCCTGCGGCCTTCGTAGCTCCGCAGAACCGGCCAGTACCTGCTACCGGCCTGCTGGCGGTCGTCTGCGACAGTCAGGGACATGGGTGGTCCTCTCGATGGGATGACGCGGGGGTGACGAAGGGGCCGGTGCTGGACCCGGAGCGGGTCAGCGCCAGACGGATCGGTGGGGGAAAGGGTCAGGCGGTGGCGTCACCGGGCCAGAGCCCGCACGTCAGGGTGGCCAGCACCGGCGGGCCGAGAAGAAGCACCGGGAGTAGACCGACACTGCCCGCGACGTGGGCGAGCAGCCCCAGGACCACGCCGAGGGCGACCACCTCGACCACGAGCACCGGCGACGCCCCCGTCAGCGCGGCGGCAGCGGCCCACGACGGGCGGTCCACCCGGACCCCGCGCCCGGCCAGCGCCGAGGCGGCGGGCAGGACTACCAGGACCGTCCCACACACCGCGAGGTCGACGGCGAGGGCCAACCCGCGCACCACCGACCCGGCGGTCGACGCAGGTTTCATACCGACCGCGGCGAGGGTGCACAGTGCGCCGACCGCGACGGGCGCGGCGAGCGCAAGCCCGTCGCGGACGACCCGGGTCCCCGCCTCGCTGCCGCGGGTCGGCAACCGGATCGCGCCCGCGTGGGTGATCCCGGCGACGGAGCGGAGGACCAGCAGCCACGCGGGTCCAAGCAGGAGCCACCCCGCGAGGACCGCGGCCGCGGGCGCCCGCACGGTCAGCAGCGCCCACGGCGGCGCGGCCGCGGCGGCGACTATGGAGCCGAGAACCACAACCCGCGGCAGATCGGCCCACAGCGCGGACACCGACCTGACCACCGGGTGGTCGACGAATGGGCGTACCGACTCACGCAGCGAGCTCACCGGGAGATTCCCGACAGCGCAATGCCCTCGGTGAGACGACGCTGGGTGAACAGGAACAGCACCAGCAGCGGCAGGACCACGATCGTGATCCCAGCGAACACGACCGTCGTCGGGGACTGACCGAACTGGCCCTGCAGTGATGCCAGGCCGACAGGGATCGTCAGCTGGCCAGGGGAGCTCAGGTAGGTGTTCGGGGTAATGAAGTCATTCCAGTAGGTGGTGGCGATGAAGATGGCTAGCGCCGAGACGATGGGGGCGGACATGGGCAGGAATATCTGAGCGAGGATCCGGAGATTGCCCGCACCGTCCAGGCGCGCAGCCTCCTCGAGGTCTTTAGGCAGGGACAAGAAGTGCTGACGGAGCATGAATATACTGAATACCTGGATCAGTGCCGGCAGCCACAGGGCGATATGGGTGTCCAGCAGGTGCGCGTAGCGCATCAGAATGTACGTCGGAATTAAGGTCACCTGGGACGGCACCATCAGAGCTGCCAGGAACACCGTGAACAGGACCTCCCGCCCCCGGAATTGCAGCCGCGCGAACGCGAAGGCCGCGAGCAGGCTCACCGCAAGCGAGCCGACCACGATGATCGCCGTCACCTCGACGCTGTTCAGGATCTGATGCAGGAACGGGATGAGCACGAACACCTGCCGGAAGTTTGCGAACTGGACACTCGTCGGGAACCAGGATGGCGGTAGCGAGAAGGCCCGCGGGTCGGGGACCAGTGACGTCGCGGTGGCCCACCAGAACGGGGCAAGCATCAGCAGGCCGAGGACTACCAGCAGCGCCTTGCCGACGAGGCCTGCGATCGACAGCGGAACCGAACGGTGGCGCCGGTCCACCGCTCGTCGAGCGGGGGCGGTGGCCGGGATCTGATTGGTCTGCAGGTCAGCGCTCATAGTGCACCCACAGGCGGCTGAGACGGAGCTGCACGAGGCTTACGGTCATGATCACCGCGGCGATGACTAAGGCAAGGGCGCAGGCGTAGCCCATGCGGAAATCCCGGAACGCCATGTAGTAGTCGTACTGGACGATGCTCAGCGTGCTGTTGCCCGGTCCGCCCTGGGTCATGATGTACATCGGGTCGAAGATCTGGAAGGCGCCGATGAAGGAGATGATCACCGCGAACAGCAGGGTTGGGGACATCATCGGCAGGGTGACGTTGCGGAACTGCGCCAGCCGGCCCGCGCCGTCGACCTTGGCCGAGTCGTACAGGTAGGCCGGGACGGTCTGCAGCCCGGCGAGCAGGATGACGAAGGTGTACCCGACCGATCGCCAGATGTCGATGCCCACCAGCGACAGCAGCGCCCAGTGCGGAGAAAGCAGCCAGTCGGGCGGGTGCAGGCCGAACTTCTCAATGTAGTAATTGATGAATCCGAAGTTCGGGTCCAGACCGTACTTCCACAGCAGCGACACTGCGGCCCACGAAACGAGCAACGGGAAGAATAGCGCGGTCCGCAGGAAGTACTTCAACACCGGGGACGCCAGCCGGTTGACGAGTAGCGCGAGCGCCAGGCCCAGGACCAAGTGCACGATCACGGTGATGACCGTGAACTCGACGGTGTTGAGGAGGGCGGTCCGGGCGATGCCGTCGTGCACCAGCGAGCGGTAGTTGTCGAGACCAGCGAATGTCGGTGCCTGCAGGACGTCCCAGCTGAAGAAGCTGAGTGCGATCGCCGCGAGCACTGGGCCAATGAAGAACACGACGAACAGGACCGCCGCGGGACTGAGCATCGCGTAGCCGGCTAGGGCCTCAGCGCGCGCCCGGCCGCTGCGGGTCGGCGCCGGCGGCGTGCCCCGCCGGACGTTCGACTCACGCGCTAGGGACGCGGGGACGGCTGTCATCGGGGTTGGGTCCAGGACCCTCAGAGAGCTCCGGACACCGTGGCTGCCAGCTGCTTGATCCCAGCGGCCGGAGCGAGCGTCCCCGCGAGGACCTGGGAGTACGAATCCGCGATCGCCTGTTCGATCAGGTTGGACTTGGCCGTCCCGGGCACCGGGGTCGAGTACGCCAGTGCCTCGTACAGGTGTGGGGTACCCGCCGGGGAGTTCAGCAGAACGTGCGACCCGGTCCCCGACGACCGGCGGGCGGGGACCGCACCGCTGAAACCGGTCTCGGCGATGAAGTCCTGGGTGTCTCGTTGGAGCAGGAACTTGACGAACGCCCAGGCGCTGTCCCTGTTCGTCGAGGACTTGAGGATCCCGAAGGACCCCCACCCCACGGGCGAGCCCTGCTTCTTCTTGACCGGCCACGGAACGATCGCGATGTCGTCGACGACCTTCGACGCCCGAGCGTCGGTGATGCCCCAGCGGCCGTTCCCGATCATCGCGATCTGGCCCTTGGCGAATGCGGACACCGCATCGAACGTCCCGCCCGGCTTCGGGCTCCAGCCGTTCTTCACCAGGTCGGCGGTGAAGCTCACCGACTCCACCGCGGCCGGCGAGTCCACCGTGCATGTCTTCCAGTCCGCGCTCAGCACGGTGGCGCCATTGGTGAGCAGCCACGGCTCAATGCCCGAGAAGTCGTTCGGGTCGGCGTAGAAGCCGTACGTCCTGCTCGACGGCTTCGACGTCGCCTCGGCGACCGACCGGAAATCGTCCCACGTCCAGGCCGCCACCGGGGTCTTGACCCCTGCCTTGGCAAGCATGCTCTTGCGGTACCAGACACACATCGTGTTGAACACGTAGGGCAGGAAATACGTGGAGGAGTCCGGTGAGGACAGCGTGCGCGCGTCCTTCACCAGGCTGGGGTCTGCGTCGGCGAGAAACTCATCGACCTCCGCCTTGTCCCGGGTGAGCCAGGCATCGATCGGCTGAATCAGGCCCTTGCTCGCGAACAGCCGCTGGCCCTCGGTCGGTAGGTAGATGAGGTCGAACTTCTGACCGCCTGCCACCTTGACCTGCACGTTGGTGAAGAACCCCGCCCAGGTGGTGCTCGGGTCGGCGATCGTCTCCAGCTTCATGGCCGGGTACTTGGCCTGGAACCGGGCGAACATCGCTTTGTAGGTGGCCGACTCCGCAGCGGAGCCCATGTAGAGCAGGCGCAGCGTGCCGGTCGGCTTCGTCCCTGCCGGCGCGGGGCCCGCCGCCGACGTACCCGTGCCTGCGGTCGCAACGGTCGCAGCGGTCGTCGAGCCCCCGGAGCCCGAACTCGAGCCGCAGGCGACCGTCCCTGCACTGCCCACCCCGACAACGGCGGCGGCGGAGAACGCACGCCGCATCACGCTCCTGCGGGTCACTGCCGCATCGGGGACCTTGTCTTCGGCGAGCTCGTCCATGAGCCACTTCCTGACGTGTGTCGCAGAGCCGGATCCTCAGAACATACATGGGATGTCTGGCGTGGTCAACGAACCGTGAGTCTGGTGACCGGCGTACGGTCCGGCTGGACGAGCGTCACCCGCCCCGTCGAGAGGACCGGCCTTGAGGGTCACCCTGCACACCAGACTGCTGCCTGGTCGAGAGGCTGCCTACTGTGACGTGCACCGCGTGATCCCACCTGAGCTGGCCGCGGCACTCCGGCGGGCCGGGGTCCGGGACTGGGAGATCTACGCCGACGGCGTGGACCTGTTTCACGTCCTCGACGTCGAGGACTACCGGGCGATGCGGTGCCTCATGTCCGACGATCCGGCGAACAGCGCCTGGCAGGAGCGCGTCGGTCCGCTCCACGACATCGCCGACTCCTACGAAGGCGACGACGACGGGCTCACCCGACTGTGGAGCCTGACTGCCCAGGTCGGCAAAGCGGACCTGCGGGTGAAGTCTCAGGTGTAGCCGCGGGTCCGGCTGGCCGTCCTGGACTTCCGGGTCGCTGCCTTGGACCGGTCGAGAGCCCCCTCCAGTCCAGCGATGTGGACCGTGGCCCACGCGCTCGCCACATCGGGCTGGCGGGCGATGATCGCGTCGCAGATCGACTGATGTTCGAGCACTGTTCGCGTAACCGCTGAGGTGTCGATCAGGAACCGCCAGATACGGGCCCGCTGAGTCGGCGCAGCGAGACCGGCCAACAGCGACGCGAGCACCGGGTTCTTCGACCCCGAGGCGATGCACCGATGGAACTCGATGTCGCGCTCGACGAACTGGTCGGGCGTCCCGGGCTTCTTCAGCTCCGCCAGCGCGGCGGCGAGACGCTCGTGGTCCGACGGGACCGTCCGGACCGCCGCCAGGGCCGCGGCCTGCGGCTCCATGACGCGGCGGACCTCGAGGAAGTGCAACACCGAGTCGTCCTGATGGAAGTCGACGGCGAAGCCCATGACCTCCATCAGTAGCGAGGGGTCAAGGCTGGTGACGTACGTCCCGTCGCCCTGCCGGACATCCAGAATCTTCATCGCGGCCAGCGCGCGCACCGCCTCCCGTAGGGCGTTGCGGGAGGCGCCGACCTTCTCGGCCAGGTCCGCCTCGCGCGGCAACCGCTGGCCGGGGGTCAGTTCGCCGTCAAGGATCATGTCCTTGATCCGGGCGATCGTGTCGTCCGCAATGGGCACCGGTCACCTCGCTCCCCGCTGGTGCTGTCGGAACGCCCTACTGCCGCGGTCACCGACCGGAACGCCGCGGGCATCGCTTCTACCCGCCGGCCAGCCGCCGGCCGTAGCGCAGTTGCCCAGCGAGGCACAGTACGTCTCGGGCCGGTCTTGGACTGGCAGAGGTCCCGGGCGACGTCCCGGGGCCCCGGCGCGCGCCCATCTGCGCGACCGGCCGCACGACCCTGGACCGGCGGCACATTTGGTCAAAGCCCCACTGGTGGTCCGGAAGCGGGTCTACCTGGGTAGGAGCGACCCGCGCCGGTACGCCGGGCGGGTCGTTCGTGAGGTTGCGCACACGGCAGCCTCCCGCCGCGACAGTCGGCCTTCCGGGTCCACCTCGGCGGCACGAGGTTCGCCGGCTGGGCGCCGGCGGGCGTGGTGGCGGGCACGCGAGTTCGAGTGCGGTGCTCGTTGACAGGCGGGACGGCTGGGCTATAAGTCGTAGCTGTCATCCTATGGCGGCTAGTTGAGGGGCAGCGTGACGAGTTCCTGGATGTGACCGGCGGACGGCTCGCCTACGAGATCGCGGGACCGGGCCGCTGGTGGTGCTGGTCCCGGGCATGGGCGACCGGCGTCAGGCGTACCGGTTCCTCACCCCGTAGTTGGTGACCGCCGGTTACCGGGTGGTCTCCCTCGACCCGCGCGGGCAGGGACAGTCCAGCACCGGGTGGCCGGAGTACAGCCGGGCGGCCCTCGCCGGGGACCTGCTGGCGCTGGTGCGGTCCCTCGGTGGGCCGGCGGTGCTGGTCGGGCATTCCTTCGCCGGCGGCGCGGTCCCGATCGCCGCGACCCGGGAGCCGGACCTGGTGTCGGCCGCGGTCGAGATCGGCCCGTTCACCCGCGTACCGAAGACGAGCATCGGCGGGCTGGTCACCAACCGCCCGTACCGCACCGGCGCGGTGCCGGTCCTGGGGACCGCGCTCACCGGCAGCGTCGACCGGTGGGGTGCCTACCTCGACCTCGCCTACCCCGGCCTTAAACCCGCGGACTGGGACACCGAGCTGGCCGCGCTGAAGACCACGATGAGCGAACCGGGGCGGATGCGGGCCCTGCGCACCATGATCTCCGCCGACCCTAAGCCCGGATCCACCGCCGGATTAGTGGGTGGTGGTGTGCCGTGAGCGTGCAGATGCCCTCTGAGCTGGGACGATGTGTCGTGCGACGGACATATCGGACCGAGCGGAGAGGGCATCTGACG